>Ga0116144_10000272_pt1 | contig 70638 bp, 75 predicted proteins | sample AD_UKC035_MetaG_FD_89746 | JGI IMG/M metagenome (GOLD analysis project Ga0116144, IMG submission 89746) | Active sludge microbial communities of municipal wastewater-treating anaerobic digesters from USA - AD_UKC035_MetaG | ecosystem: Engineered > Bioreactor > Anaerobic > Digestate | place: USA...
ACATGCTCACGCGGTGCGGCGGCAGCTTCGATCCCAAAGCCTTCAACATCGAACGCGCCAACCAACGCCTCCAGCGCATCAAACTCTGAGCGTCAAGACGGCCGTGGCCGGACGCTTACCCTTTAGCTGCTGGCAGAGTTGGTCGAAAGCGATCTTGGCGTCGCTCAAACCGAGCGCCTTTCCCACCTCGGCCCAGGACATACCCTCGGCGCGTAACTTTTCGATACGGGGGAGGTCGTCGTTTGTTGGTAGTCGTTTCCAGTTGGTCGGATACTGGCAGCGGCGCCGGCCTTTGATGATGTCGCGCACCGTGCCCTTGGGCATTTCCACCAGGCGGCCTATTTCGCCGTAGCTCTTGCCGTCATCGCGCAGGCTCAACACCATTTCGATTTCCCCGTTGGTGTATTTCGCGTTCTGGTGGTCCTCACCAATCCGCAAACCTCGCTCATTGACGGCTATTTGGCGCATCGCCGGCCTAACCCTTCAACTCAAACACGGTGCCTTTCAGGTTCCCGGCATTGTTGAGGGAGTACCAGGAACCGGCGACGCTGCCGGCACTGCCTAACAGGGAACCGGCCGCCGAACCAAAGGGGCTGACGGCGCCGGCTGTTGCACGTTTCGCCATGGCCTCGTTCTCGAAGTTGATAGCCTGAGTGCGGTAGCCGAATGCGCTGCGCATGGCGTTGGCCTCAATGGTCGCCATGTCGATTTCCTTCATGATGTCCGTGGATGCCTGCAACTCGACAGCGCTGCCCACGCCCAAGTCGATGCCGTTGGCCGCCATCGCAGCGCGCTGAGCTGACTTCATACGGCCGGCGTTCAATGAAACCGCGCCGGCCTGCCGCTGGCCTTGGTAAAGGGCTGACTGCGCGCCGAGTTCGGCAATGCGCGCGTTGATGTCAGCGACGGCGGCCTGCCCTTTCAGCGTTGCCTTCTGCGTGGCGGCGCCGTAGTAGCTGCCGATGGCGGAAGTAACCCCGCCACCGATTTGGCCGATCAACGAGGCAGTGGCGAGTTGGCTTGCATTGAACCCCATGGGGTGCTCCTTAATTCAATCGTTGGCCGCCGTGCAGGATGATGGGGGCCATGTATTCGACTTCCTGCTCGACAACAGGCCAGCGGGTGCGCAGCACGTCGAGCGCGAAAGCCACGTCGGCCAGGGTAAAGCCCTCGGCCGTGCTCGCATCGGCGGCAGATAGTTCGAGTTCCCCGGATTGCAGGCGGTCGAACACGTCGTCGGGATCTACCTCTTCCGGCGATCCGCGCAGGAACGCGAGCATAGAGACAAGGCCGGCCACGCCCAGGGGGCGGGAAAACTCGCTAGGAAGTTCGCCGCCAGGATGGCGCGCGTAGCACACCCCCTCAAAGAATTTGCCGCCTGGGTGCGGTTCCACAGCAAGGTGGATTTCGCACCCAAGGGCCAGGGCCACCACAGCTTGCCCGACAACGTGGGCAAGCGTGGCGTCCAGGTCTTGGCGCAGGTCGGCGTACACGTTCAAACTGCCCGCAGCGGCGGGCGGTGGAAAATGCCGGCGTTGACCTCGGCTTGGCGCAACAGCCCCCACCATGACAGCGGGCACGGCGGTGCCTTCTTCATTGCCTGCCGAAGTCCCGGCCGCCGGACAAGGTAGCGCGCCACTAATCGCTTCTCGGCAGTGCTGGCGTGCCCAGGTGCCGGGGTGTTCATGAGGTTGTGCTGCATGGCCGTTGCCCCGGTTACGCTTGCCGTGCGCTGACGGCTACGGGTTTCCAGTCATCCACGCCGGCTGCAAGCATTGCTGAGACAGTGAAGCCAGGAGACACACCGCCCAGCGTGTAGCTCATGCGCAGGTAGCGCGACAGGCGCAGGTTGTCGAGGCTGAGGCCGAATCGGTTTTTTTCTGCCGGTTTAACCAGGGTTTGGACTGACGTGAAGGTCGTGCCATCGGCGGACGTTTCGAGCGTGGCCTTCAGGGTTGGGTTCGTTCCTGATTGCGAATGCACATTGACTACCAGGCTCATGTCGAGGTGGTGGCCGGGAGCAATACGCGGAATCTCGATGGTGTTAATCGAGGTCGTATTGGCGACCAGCACTTGCTTGTCGCTCATCATCAGTTGGCTATCGAGGATCATGCTTGCTCTCCATAAGATGCGAGGTGGCCCTGCATGAGCCCCTCAATTTTCGCGACACACACCGTCGCAGTTTCAACAAGCGTCGATTGCATGCTTCTAGGAACGTCGGACATGCCGGGCAACGGAATGCCCACGCGGCCAATCCCGGCGCGGCCTATGACGGTGTCGAGGGCAACAACCATGCTTCCGTTCCGGCCATATGCAAGGTCGAACAGGTGATAGTCGAAGCTGTCAGAGACTCGGTGCACTTGGCCTACCGCATCGCGGCACTGTTCGCCGATGGCGGCCCATTCCTTGAGCAGCACGCCAACCTTAGAAATCTCGGCTTCCAGCTTTCCAGCCAGTTCAATTCTGGACTTTGCCAAGGTAACAGCGCGGCGGTAGGCGTCGGCGCGCGCCTTCTTCTGACGTGCGCGCTCTTCGGCAGAAATGACGTTTTTCTGGTTCGTTTGGATGGTTTCAAGGCGACGAATCGTGGCCTGGGTGGCTTCGATCTGCTTGTCGAGTTCGACCAGGGTTGGGTCGTCGGGGTCGGTGGTGCGGTTGCAGGCTTCGGCAATCTCGCCTTGCAGCGTGCGCAGATGGTGCTGCGCTTCCGCGATGCGGCGGTCTAGGGTTTTCGATTCGCTCATGGGTCGGCTCCTTGTGATGGATGCCCCATGATGCCGGCCGCATCAGTGGGCCGGGGAAAGGGATACGGGTAAGATACGGTTAATCTGCAATGAGCAGATCGAGCCCTTCCGGGTCATAGGTTCCGCGCACGTAGCTGCCGTCCTGTTCAAGGCGTATGTCGTCGATTGCCTCGGCCAGGCCGAACTGTTTGCGGTCCTTGAGCCTATCCACCAGGCGCGCGCGTTCGGTATTGAAAGCCCGGCGATTGCCTACACCCAGCAGCAGCGGCCAGCGCGGCGTGCGCAACAGGTCCGCGACGTGTGCAGCAAAGAACGGCACGCGCTGGAACACGAGCGGCGCAGGACGGCCGGCGTCGGCAGCGTACAAAGTGCCGGTCAAGGCGTTGAAATCCCAGCAGGCGCGGGACTGCTGCGCCCTAGCCTGCATGAGCCAGGCGAGGGCCGCGTCGTCGATACCGTCGTCGAACTGCTGCCGGCGTTGCGCCTCAACAACGAGGCCGATCAGGAAGTCGGGGATATGTTTCTCGTTCATGTCGTTTGTCCTCAATGTCGGTAAAGCTGACGGTATGCAAATTCCTTGTCATGCTGCCGCGCGTTGCGCTGCAAGGTCATGCGGCCCTGTATTGACGATTGGCTATCAATGATTCAGGCATCGGCGGGCGTTAAAGTAGGTCGCTCACGTCGTTGGGGTCGGCCGGTTTTTGCTGCCGTGCCTGGCGCACGTAGTAGCTCGCATCGAGCACGCCGGCCGGTGCCTCGGCGGGCGGTACTTCAAGGACCACGCGCCGCGCCTTGATAGTCTGCCGGCGCTGTTGGTGTTCCTCGGCTCGGCGCTCTTCCAGGGCGCGCAGCTTCTCGGCTTGCTCGGCCTTCTTCTGGCCGGCCCGCTTCGCGGTTTTCCAGTATTCCGGCGGGGGCGTGTCGACCTGCAACTCGGCCACCAGCACCTCGAAACTATCGAACCGGGCACGCAGCACGCGCATGGCCTCTTTCACCAGGGGCCAGCGCTTGAACCGGATGGCGTCCTGGGAAATCAGCCAGGCCAAATACTTGGTCGGCAGCGCGGCCACGTCCTGGCCTTTGTAACATCCGATGGGCATCTTCATGCTTTCGGGTTCCTTTCTCTGTATTGCGCCCCGGCGCGCGGGCGATGGGGTGTAAGGTTTGTCCAGTTCTCGCCCATTCCGACCGCTGCGCCCAGGTCGGCATATATCGCCCCTGCCACGCACGCGTAGTGCGCGGATTGTGTGCGGATGGCCTCGGCGGCTATATCGCTCGCCTGCATTGCGCGCGATGCGTCTAGCAAATCCGGCCAGTGGTTCGGGTTGGAAATAAACGCGCTGTTTTCTGCGGATTCGGCACCGCTACACCCCCGCACCGTGCAACACTGCAACACCCCTAAAGGGTGGTGTTGCGTTGCGTTGCACTTGGCCCGGATGCGCAACACTGCAACACGGTGCAACGTTGCGCCCGCGTTGCATGTTGCGCGCTGTTTTCTGCGGGTTCGCAAGCTATGCGGATTCATCACAGCACCGAAAGGCAATCGTTTTCCAGGAAGAACGGTGCCTCGTCCCCCTCGCACATCGACAGCAGCGCCCGCCGTGCTCGTTGCTTTCGGGTGTCGCGCGTCGCCTTGGGGTCTGCCGCTGGCCCCCGACGCACTACCTCGGCGAGCACCTGGTCGACCTCGATGCCGCTGTTCTGGCCGAGGGCGATTTCGCCCACCACGTCGAGCACCAGCTTTTCCCAGGGGCCGACGCGCTTCTTGGGGTCGATGCGTCCGCCTGCCGGGATCTCGGCCTCACGGATCACGCACGAGTCGATCACGTCACCGTCCTCGTCCATGCCGATGGGCACGGCGTGAAGGTCGAAGCCCCACTCCCGGCCGTCGATGCCGTCCTTCTGCTTGGAAATACGCACCATGCGGCCCATGGGCAGGCGCACCACCTCGATTTCGGCGTCGGCCGCTGCGCGGATACCGGACCAGCCACGCGCCCCCCTGGTTGGGTCTTTGCCGGCGTGATGCACCAGGACGACCACGGCGCCGGTAGCGCGGTGAATGCCCCGGCAATGGGTCAGGGCCTTGCCGATGTCCTCGGCCGCGTTCTCGTTGGCGCCGGGGATCACTTGGGCGAAGGTATCGACGATCACCACGTCGGCCGGGCCGCCCGCCATGATGGCCTTGGCAACGTCCAGGGCGTCGGCCTTTTGCAGGAAGTTGGGCGTGGCGTGGATGATGCCCAGCGGCAGGCCGGCGAAACTCACGCCGTGGTGCAGCTCGTAGGCGCGCAGCCGGTTGCGGAAGCCCCCGCCACCCTCGGCGGCGATATAGACCACGCGGCCGGCCTTGGTGCGGTTGCTGCGCCAGTCGATACCGCGCGCGATGGCGGCGGCCATGTCCAGGGCGAGGAAGGATTTACCCGAGCCCGACTCGCCGAAGAGGACGACAAGCTCGGCGCGGGGAATCACGCCCTTGATGATCCAGCCAGGCGGCTGTCCCTGGGAGAACTCGGCGGCCGGCACCACGCGAAAGCGTAGATCCTCGGCGGGCGGCTCGTCGGGGATGGCCTCGAAGTCGTCGGCGCTCGCAATGTCCAGCGCGATGCCGGCGCCTTGCTCGTTGGCGAGTTTCACCAGATAGCGCGCCGTCACCGGGCGGCCTGGGTTGCTGCCGAAGGATTCCCAGCGGTGTCGCAGCACGTCCTCGCTCGGGTACTTGCTGCCCTTGGCCGACCAGTCGTTCCAGTAGTCGAACCCTTCGCCCTCGGTTTCGTGATGCAGGGCCATGCCGACATGCAGCCAGTCGTCGTGCCCCATGTCCGGGTCGAGCACGGCAAGCGCGGCGGCGATCTGCGCGGGGGAAAGGCCTAGGCGGGGTTCGTAGGCCATGAGCAGGTCGTCGGTGGCCTCGTCCTTAGCCACGCGTCCGAAGCGCGCCACGGCCAGCGCGCGCACCTCGTCGGTAACGTCGGCGATGATGTCGTCGTGGCCCAGCAGGTCGGTAACGTCCAGGCGGTTGCCGGTGAAGGTTACAAAGCCCGTGCTGCTGAATGTCTCGAAGCCGAACGGCGCGCCGTTGTCCTTGTGGTTGCCCAGGTCGCCACGCATGAAGGCGCGCACGCCGTTGCCGGACGGGGAATACTCGGCATAGGTGCAGGCCACCAGCTTCTCGACCTCGGGATGCACGCCACCGTCGACGATGCACTGGTCGAAGTCCAGGGCCACCACGCCGAACTCGGGCAGGATGGCAAGGCCCACACCATCGAACCCCCGGCGCTCGGCTGCTGCCTTGGCCGCGTCGAAGGTCACAAGCTGGCGGCGATCCTCGGGGCTTCCCTGGGTGCCCTTGCGCCGGCCGCCGGTCACGTAGTACGGCACCTTGCGCGGCTTCTTGTCGCCGGGCTCAAACTTCCAGATTAGCCAGCCGGGCAAATCGCGCAGCGCAGCCGGGGCGATGACAGGCAGGTTGCCTATTTTTTGGGCACCCGCTACACTTCCGACTGTCGATTCTGTTTCCTTTCGGTCCTTCTCGATTGCCCCGGTGCCCGCCGGGGCTTTCGTTTTTTCAGGGGTGGCATATTCGGGTGTGCACCAGTTCATCGCGCGCCCCCTCCATCCATCCAGCCTTCGGCGCGTTCTGCCCGCTGCAAGGCTTCCAGACAATAGAGGACTCGATTCACGCCGGCGGGCACGCGCTTCTTCGCCTCAGCGCCCAAGGCCATTACGGACCAGCGAGGCTCACGGGTGCGCACGCTATCGGGTGGCGCAAGCTCGCCGCTACGGCGTGCCTGATAAAACTCGGCCTCGGTCATGTTGAGCGCGGCGCACATGCCACGGATGCCGAAGTCGCGCGGGTTGGGTGGGTAGGTCATTGCTCACCCCCCTGCTTCTTCCCCTTGAGAGTTGCGGGGTGTGGCACGACATTACTTTGAGCACGTCGCATGGCAAAGCCGGCCTCGATCCACGCCTGGTCCTCGGCGTCAAACTTGTCGGCGATTGCTGCCACCGCGTCGAGTTCCTGGTCGTTCAGTGCGAGGTCGCGCATATTGACCAGCGCGGCGCGAGTGTGCGGGAACGTGTCGTATTGGGCCTTGTTGCCCATGCCGATGTTCGAGAGGTCGCGGCGGCTCATGCTGCAGCCCCTGCTTCGCGCTTGGCCCATCCGTTCATCAAGCCGGAAAGAGGCGAGGCGGCCAATGCTTTGGCCCGGCGCTCTTCCAGCCAAGCGTCGATTTCATCCTCGAACCAGACAGCGCAGCGCGGCGTCAGCAGGAAGTGGCGCGGGAAATCGCCTGCCTTTTCGAGGTTGTGTTGGGTTGTCCGCTTGAGCCCGGTCTTTTGTAGAACCTGGTCGCGGCGCAGGGTGCGGCGGCCTTGATAGATTTGCATGGTGCAACTCCTAGCGAATTAGCACATGCCTACCCCTCGCCCGGAGTGCTCCGCAACGTGTTATTCGATAGCCCCAACGGGATGTGAATCGTTGGCGTACTACCGCACGGTGGTCAGTTCATCAGGCCGCTGCCACTCAGCCCACGTGTGATAACGAGACACGCAACTCAATACAGCATTTGAACTATTATGAACGCAAATGAACTTTGGTACGCACACCCCCGCGAGATTATGTCTTTGCGTATGAAAAAGCCGCCCGAAGGCGGCCGCGATACCGGGGCGCCGCCGGTCAGTGCTGGGCCGCTTGCGCCTCGATGATGGCCTTCACGCCGGCCAGTTGTTCGTAGGCATCCATCATGCCGTCGAATGCCTCTTTGTATCCTTCGGCGTCGCTGTCCAGTCTGCGGATTTCGTTGAAGTAGTCCTCCAAGCTGCCATTGATGGCGGACAGTACGGCTTGGGTTTGGACAGGGTTCAGGTTGATAGCGATCATGGTTTGTTTCCTTTCGTGTTGGTGTAGGTTGTCAATCAAAGATCCATATCTGCGTCGTCGTGCGCAGCCTGGTCGATTCGCACCTTCGTGGCCGCGATGACCTCCTTAGCACTCTCGCCCCGCAGCCAGCAATCGACCATATCGGCCCACCCTTGCATGATTGCCCGGCGAGGCCCTGGCAGCTTGGCGTGGTTGTACGCGGCCGCCACTTGGTCCTTCTTCTGGTGCGCAAGGCACGCCTCGACCAGGGCCTCGGGAAACAATGCCTCGTTTAGCCTGGTTGAAGCGGTGCGGCGCAGGTCATGCACGCTGAAAGTCTCGAACGCCTCGGCGCCTTCCGGCAGACCCTGGTTGATGCGGGCCACCGTCGCGTCGATGACACGGTTCAGCGTTGCGTTGCTGATTGTCTCGTCGGATTCGTACCGGCTCGGGTGCAGGTATTGGCTCGACGGGAAACACGCCTTGAACGTGGTCAGGATGTCGAGCGCCTGGTCGCTGAGATATACCGTGTGCGCCCTATCCGCTTTCATCCGTGCGGCCGGAATCGTCCAGGTCGCCCGATCCCAATCAATCTCTTTCCAGGTGGCGCCGATGAACTCGCCCTTGCGAACCATGGTCAGCAACATGAACTTGACCGCCAAGCGCAGCGTGGGCAGCGTGGCCGTGTGCTGCAAGGCGTCGAAAAACGTCTTGATTTCCCTGCGGTCGAGGTTGCGCTCGCGCGGCTGGAAGGTGGCAATGGTCTTGCGCTGGATTGAATCCACCGGGTTGGTGACTTCTACCCCCTTGCCGATAGCGAAGCGATATACCAGCAGCACCAATTCACGCGCATGCACGGCCGGCCCTGGCCCGCGTTCGGCTTTGGCCTTGTCGAATAGCTCGGTGAGCACCTTCGGCTTGATGTCGTCGAGGTTCTTCTTGCCGAGGGGCTTTTCCAACAGGCGCCGGTAAATTGACTTGCGTAGCGCCAGGGTGGAGTCCGCCAATTGCTCGCCCCCGCTCTTGGGGTCGGCCTTGAACTCGAAGTATTTGTTGGCCCAGGTGCCGAAGGTTTGCGCATCGGCGGCCACGGTGCGCTTCTCGATCTTGGTCTTGGAAGGCGAGACGCCAGCCTTGACCATGCGCTTGGCTCGGTCATGCAGTGCCCGCGCATCAGCCAGGGACAGCACGTTGCCAAAGTCCAGGCCGTCGAGTTCATTGGCGGCCCGGCTGGGGGTGCCTTCCTCATAGCGGCCGATGGTGAGAGTTTCGCGTTTACCGTCGAGGCGGTAGTCGTACCGAAAAGACTTGGTGCCAGAAGTGGCGACGGTAACGTAAAGCCCCTGGGCGTCGGCGATCTTGTAGGCCTTGCCCTGGGGTTTGAGGCTTCTTAGTTGTGTGTCGGTCAGCATATCGGTTCCCTTTCTGACTGCCTTCGATACCGTCAGAAGGGTCTGACGGTATCGCCTCGGGCAGTTTCGAGACACCGAAAATTTACCGACCTTAATACCGTAATCCAAATAAATCACTTGTTGAACGACGCTGTACGATGTTGAACGCTGGGCCGTTGATCTACTTTGGAAAATCCGAAATTTTGGAACGTTCTTGAACGGTGCTGACCGATATTGCTTTATTCCCACTCGATGGTCGCGGGAGGCTTGCCCGAAATGTCGTACACGACGCGGTTGATCCCGCGCACCTCGTTGATGATGCGGCTGGAAACCTTGGCCAGCAGACCGTAGGGCAGCTCGGCCCAGTGCGCCGTCATGAAGTCCTGCGTCTGCACGGCGCGCAGCGCCACGACGTTCTCGTAGGTGCGCCCATCGCCCATGACGCCGACCGAGCGCACGGGAATGAAGACGACGAAGGCCTGCGAGGTCTTCTCGTACCAGTCGGCGGCGCGCAGCTCGTCGATGAAAATGGCGTCGGCGCGGCGCAGCAGGTCGGCGTACTCGCGCTTCACCTCGCCGAGGATGCGCACGCCGAGGCCGGGACCGGGGAAGGGATGGCGATACACCATGTCGTGCGGCAGGCCGAGCGCCACGCCCAATTCGCGCACCTCATCCTTGAACAGTTCGCGCAGCGGTTCCAGCAGCTTCAGGTGCAGTGTTTCCGGCAAGCCACCGACATTATGGTGCGACTTGATGGTGTGAGCCTTCTTGGTCTTGGCGCCGGCGGACTCGATCACGTCCGGATAGATGGTGCCCTGCGCCAGCCACTTGGCTTTCGGCAGCTTCTTTGCCTCAGCCTGGAATACCTCGACAAAGTCAGCCCCGATGATGCGGCGCTTCTGCTCCGGCTCGGTCACGCCCGCCAGGCGGCCGAGGAATTGTTCGCTGGCATCGACATGGATGACCTTGACGCCGAGGCTGCGGGCGAAGGTTTTCATCACCTGCTCCGCTTCGTTCAGGCGCAGCAGGCCGTTGTCCACGAAAACGCAGGTAAGCTGGTCGCCGATGGCGCGGTGGATCAGTGCTGCCGCAACGGACGAGTCGACGCCGCCGGACAGGCCGAGAATGACTTCCTCGTTGCCGACCTGGGCGCGGATCTTGTCGACGGCCTCGCCGATGTAGTCCGGCATGTTCCAGTCGCCCGTGCAGCCGCAGATGTCCAGCACGAAGCGGGCGATGATGGCCTTGCCCTGGATGGTATGGGTGACCTCGGGATGGAACTGGACGCCGTAGAAGCGGCGGGACTCATCCGCCATGCCGGCGATGGGCGTCGCTTCGTTGCTGGCGATGATCTTGAAGCCCGGGGGCAGTTCGGTCACCTTGTCGCCGTGGCTCATCCAGACGTCGAGCAGGCCGTGGCCCTCGGCATTGACGCTGTCCTGGATGCCTTCCAACAGCCTGGAGTGGCCGCGGGCGCGGATTTCCGCATAGCCGAATTCGCGTTTCTTTGCGCCTTCCACCTTGCCGCCCAGTTGCTCGGCCATGGTCTGCATGCCGTAGCAGATGCCCAGGACCGGTATGCCCAGTTCGAAGACGATCTGGGGTGTCTTGAAGGCTTCCTCTTCATAGACCGAGTTCGGCCCCCCGGACAGGATGATGCCGACCGGCGCGAACTCGCGGATGAAGGCTTCGGACACATCGTAGGGATGCAGCTCGCAATAGACCTGCTGCTCGCGCACGCGGCGGGCGATCAACTGGGTGTATTGCGACCCGAAGTCGAGGATGAGGATCTTCTTGTGCATGGCTGTACGCCCGGGGGCGCTATTCGACGCGGTAGTTGGGCGCTTCCTTGACGATCTGCACGTCATGGACGTGCGACTCGCGCACGCCCGCGGAGGTGATCTCGACGAACTCGGCGCGGTTACGCATCTCGTCGATGCCGTTCGATCCGACATAGCCCATGCTGGCGCGCAGGCCGCCCATGAGCTGGTGGATCACCGCGCCGACCGGGCCCTTGTAGGGCACGCGGCCTTCGATGCCTTCCGGCACCAGCTTCTCGACGTTGGCGTCGGCTTCCTGGAAGTAGCGGTCGGCGGCGCCCTGCTGCATGGCACCGAGGGAGCCCATGCCGCGGTAGGACTTGTAGGAACGCCCCTGGAACAGTTCGATCTCGCCCGGGGCCTCTTCGGTGCCGGCAAACAGGCCGCCCAGCATCACGGCATAGGCGCCGGCGGCGATGGCCTTGGCAATGTCGCCCGAATAGCGAATGCCGCCGTCGGCGATGAGCGGCACGCCGGAGTCGCGCAGCGCGCTGGCGACGTTGTCGATGGCGGTGATCTGGGGAACGCCGACGCCGGCGACGATGCGGGTGGTGCAAATTGAACCCGGGCCGATGCCGACCTTGACGCCGTCGGCGCCGTGGTCGGCCAGGGCGCGCGCGGCGCTGGCGGTGGCGATGTTGCCGCCGAGGACATCCACCTGCGGAAAATTCGTCTTCACCCATTTGACGCGATCGAGCACGCCTTGCGAGTGGCCGTGGGCCGTGTCGACCACCAGCAGGTCAACACCGGCCTCGACCAGCGCCTCGGCACGCTCCTCCGTGCCGGGGCCGACGCCGATGGCCGCGCCGACGCGCAGGCGCCCGTGGCTGTCCTTGCAGGCGAAGGGGTGCTCGGTGGACTTGAGGATGTCCTTCACGGTGATCAGGCCGCGCAATTCGAAGTCGCCATTCACGACCAGCACGCGCTCCAGACGGTGCCGGTGCATCAGGGCCTTGGCCTCCTCGGGGTTGCAGCCCTCCTTGACAGTGACGAGGCGCTCGCGCGGCGTCATGATGTTGCGCACGGGCTGGTCGAGCTTGGTCTCGAAGCGCAGGTCGCGGTTGGTCACGATGCCGACCACCCTGCTGCCTTCGACCACGGGCAGGCCGGAGATCTTGTGCTGGCGGGTCAGGGCCAGCACCTCGCGTACCGGCATCTCCGGAGGAATGGTAATCGGATCCTTGAGAACACCGGATTCGAAGCGCTTGACCTTGGCGACTTCAGCCGCCTGGGCGCGCGGCGGGAGGTTTTTGTGAACGATGCCGATGCCGCCCTCCTGGGCCAGCGTAATGGCCAGACGCGACTCGGTCACCGTGTCCATGGCGGCCGACACCAATGGGATGTTCAGGCGGATGTTGCGCGTAACCTGGGTGGCCAGGCTGACGTCTCGGGGAAGAATGGTGGAGTGGGCGGGGACGAGCAGGACGTCGTCGAATGTGAGTGCCTTGGTTATCACTCGCATGGCTTTCAACCTCTGTTCCAAATCCGTATTATACGCAGGTAGGCATTTAGCGGCAAACCGAGGAGATAGCAATGCGCATCATCATCCCCCTGATCCTGGCCTGTCTTTCGACGGTCGCCTCAGCCCAAGTGTATTCATGGCGCGATGCCGACGGGAAAATGCACTATTCGGATACGCCCCCTCCGGGTGTTGACGCCAAAAAATTGCGTTCCGGAGCGCAATCCGGTGCCGGTACGCCCAGCAGCGGCGCCACCCGCAGCCTGGCCGAGCAGGACTTGGAATTTCGCAAGCGCCAGGCTGACGCCGAAAAGGCTCGCGCCAAGGCAGAACAGGAGACCAAAGATGCCGCGGAAAACAAACGCAACTGTGAGCAGGCCAAACTCGAACTGAGCGCCCTGGAGTCCGGCCAGCGCATGAGCCGCTTGAACGAGAAGGGAGAATCGATACCGCTGGATGACGACATGCGGGCGCAGGAAATCGACAAGGCCCGGAAATCCGTCCAGTCCTGGTGCAAGTAGTCCGGCTCAGGCCGTCACTCCCCGCCCCCTTTTTTCATGGCCTTGCCTTCTTCGACACGCTTCTTGCGGACCTCCTTCGGATCGGCGATCAGCGGCCTGTAAATCTCGACCCGGTCCCGGTCGCGCAGAGGCGCATCGAGCTTGCTCAGCTTGCCGAAAACCCCGACTTTATTCTTGGATAAATCGATTTCCGGGTATTTCTGTTTCAGCCCTGATGCTTCGATCGCCTGTTGTACCGTGCTGCCAGCCGGCAGCTGGAGGTGAACCAACTCCTGTTTCAGCGGCAAGGCATAGGCTATTTCGATGGTGAGGGTTTCAGCCATTTTGGGGATAGACCTGGCCCGCCCGCTTCACGAAAGAATCCACGAAGGTGTTGGCGATATGATGGAAGACCGGGCCGAGGGCCTTTTCCAGAAGTTTGCCGGAGAATTCATAATGCAGCTGGAACTCGACCTTGCAGGCCGTGTCGCCGAGGGGCTTGAAATGCCAGCAGCCGTCGAGATGCTCGAAGGGGCCGTGGCGCAGGTTGATCTTCATGAAATGCGGCGCCTGCTTGTCGTTTTCGGTGGAGAAATCCGCCCGGATGCCATGGTAGTTGATATGCAGCGTTGCCACGGTCTTGGCCTCGTCTCGATGAATCAGCTCGGTGCCGCCGCACCACGGCAGAAACTGGGGGTACTCCTCGACCCGGTCCACCAGATGAAACATCTGCCCAACGCTGTATTCGATCAGGACGGATTTCCTGACTTCGGCCATGATTGCCACATACTATAGAATCACTGAATTCTAGCGCAAAGCAGTCATGAGCATTGTCGACAACAAGAAGGCCTTTCACGACTATTTCATCGAGGAGCGCTTCGAGGCGGGCCTCGCCCTCGAGGGCTGGGAGGTCAAGGCGATCCGCGCCGGCCGGGTGCAGTTGAAGGAGGCCTATGTGATCCTGCGCGGCGGCGAGGTTTTCCTGATCGGCTGCCACATCAGCCCGCTGCCGACGGCGTCAACGCACATCCATCCCGATCCCGTGCGCACGCGCAAGCTCCTGCTGCATGCCGCCGAGATCAGCAAGCTGATCGGCAAGGTCGAACGGGCCGGCTACGCGCTGGTGCCGCTCGACCTGCACTATGCCAAGGGACGCGTCAAGCTGGCCATCGGGGTCGCCCACGGCAAGAAGCAGCATGACAAGCGCGAAACCGAGAAGAAGCGGGACTGGGAGCGCGAAAAGCAGCGCCTGATGCGGGTGAAGGCCTGATCAGGCCTTGAATCGGCCCAACACCCCGCGCACCGCCTCCTGCACGTCGGCCGGCAGCACGATCATCTTGGCGTTCTCCGATCCCGCCAGATGGGTGATCGAGGTGATGTACTTCTCCCCCAGAAGATAGAGCATCGGCGTGTCGCGCTCGCCGATGGCCTGGGCGACCCGCTTGATCGCCTCCGAGGAGGCTTCCGCCAGCGTCACCTGGGCTTCCGCGTCGCGCCGGGCGGATTCGACGCGCGCCTCGGCCTGCAGGATCATCGACTGCTTCTCACCCTCGGCCCGGGTAACCATGGCCTTGCGTTCGCGCTCAGCGGAAGCCTGCATTTCCATGGCCTTCTGCATCGAGGCCGACGGCTTGATGTCCTGGATCTCCACCGACTTGACCGTCAGGCCCCAGTCGACCGCCTCGTCGGCGATGCTCTCGCGCAGGCGAACCTTGATCTTGTCGCGCGAAGAGAGTGCCTGGTCGAGTTCCATCTCGCCGGTGATCGAGCGAAGGGTCGTCATAATCAGGTTGCGAATGGCCTCGGCGAAATCCACCACGCCGTAGACGGCCTTGACCGGATCGGTGACCTTGATGAAGGCGATGGCGTTGGTGAGGACCACGGCATTGTCCTTGGTGATGACCTCCTGCTCCTGCACGTCGAGGATGATGTCCTTGGTCACCACCTTGTAGGCGATGCGGTCGATGTAAGGCACGACGATGTTGAGGCCCGGGTGCAAGGTGCCGTGGTACTTGCCCAGACGCTCGACGATCCATTCCTCGCCCTGCGGCACGATGCGAACACCCTTCCAGACCGTGACCAGGGCAAAAGCCAGTATCGCGACGACGACAATAAATCCCGCACTCATTTTGCCTCCCTCAGGCCTTGCCTACCTTGAGAAAACTGCCCTCGATGCCGAGCACCCTGACGCGTTCGCCCGCCTTGATTTTCTCGTCCGCGATGCATTGCCATACCTCTGAGCCGACGAATGGCTTCTGGAAACGCACCTGCCCCTTCTGGAAGGGTTCGACATCGCGAGTGAGCATGCCGACCTCGCCGACGATGTTCGAGTCGGACATGCCGATTTTCGTCTTGTGCATGCCCGGCTTGAAGATGCAGAACCAGAGCACAACCATCGCTATCGAAGCGAGTGTCCACGTCAGCAGTTGGGCGGTGAGACTGAGAGAGGGTGCCACCAGCAGCACGATCGACACCAGGAGCGCCCCCAGGCCGAACCAGACGATGAAGAATGCCGGTATGGCGAGTTCCGCGATGATCAGCCCGATGCCCAGTACCGCCCACTGCCACCACTCGGGTTGCATGCCGCCTCCTTGAAGGTAACTATCTGCCCTGCTGTGCCAGATGCGTGCCCAGCCGCATCCAGGTATCCACCACCGTATCAGGATTGAGGGAAATCGTCACGATACCTTCATCCATCAGCCATTCGGCGAAGTCGACATGGTCCGAGGGCCCCTGTCCGCAGATGCCGACGTACTTGTCCAACCGGCGACAGGCCTTGATGGCCAGGCTCAGCAAAGCCTTGACGGCGGCATCGCGCTCGTCGAAGAGATTTGCAACGAGCCCGGAATCCCGGTCGAGGCCAAGGGTCAATTGGGTCAGGTCATTGGAACCGATGGAAAAGCCGTCGAAGTGCTGGAGGAACTGCTCGGCCAGCAGGGCGTTCGAGGGAATCTCGCACATCATGATCAGGCGTAGCCCGTTCTCACCGCGTTTGAGTCCGTTCGTCGCCAGGAGGTCGGCCACCTCCTTCGCTTCCCCCACGGTGCGGGTGAACGGCACCATGATCTCGACGTTGGTGAGGCCCATGTCGTCGCGTACCTTCTTCAGGGCACGGCATTCCAGTTCGAAACATTCGCGGAACGACGGCGCGACGTAGCGTGCGGCGCCGCGGAAGCCCAGCATGGGGTTTTCCTCTTCCGGTTCATAGATTTCCCCGCCCAGCAGTTTACGGTATTCGTTCGACTTGAAATCGGACAGGCGGACGATGACCGACTTCGGCCAGAAGGCGGCGGCGATGGTGGACACGCCCTCGGCGAGCTTCTCGACGAAGAAATCCTTCGGGCAGGCGTAGCCGCGGGCACGGCGGTTGATCTCGTCGCGCAGGCTGGCAGGCACGCGCTCCAGTTCCAGGATCGCCTTGGGATGAATGCCGATGACGTTGTTGATGATGAATTCGATGCGCGCCAGGCCGACGCCGGCGTTGGGAATGCCCTGGAACGCGAAAGCGAGCTCCGGGTTGCCGACGTTCATGGCGATCTTCACCGGCAGCTGGGGCAGTTTGCCGAGCTCCTGGGTCGTTACTTCGAAGTCGAGGATGCCCCGGTAGATGTAGCCGGTATCCCCTTCGGCGCAGGAGACGGTAACCGGCTCGCCCTCGGACAGGCAGTCCGTCGCGTTGCCGCAGCCGACCACGGCCGGGATGCCCAGCTCGCGCGCGATGATCGCAGCATGACAGGTGCGGCCGCCGCGATTGGTGACGATGGCCGCGGCGCGCTTCATGACGGGCTCCCAGTTCGGGTCGGTCATGTCGGTGACGAGAATGTCGCCCGGCCGCACCTTGGACATCTGCGAGGCGTCGGGGATGATGCGCACCGGGCCGGTGGCGATCTTCTGGCCGACGGCGCGCCCCGAGACGATCACCTTCGAGTGCTGCTTCAGGCGGTAGCGCTGCAGGACGTGCAGGTTTTCTCCCGCCTTCACGGTTTCCGGCCGCGCCTGCAGGATGTACAGCTTGCCGTCGATGCCATCCCTGCCCCACTCGATATCCATCGGCCGACCATAGTGCTGCTCGATGGTGACGGCATAGCGGGCCAGTTCCAGTACGTCCGCATCCGTGAGGGCGAAGCGGTTGCGGTCGGCCTCGGCGACGTCCACCGTTCGGGTCGAGCGGCCTGCCTGCATGGCGTCGGTGAATTCCATCTTGATCAGTTTCGAGCCGAGGTTGCGGCGAATGATGGCCGGTCGCCCTTCGGCGAGCATGGGCTTGTGCACATAGAACTCGTCCGGGTTGACCGCCCCCTGGACGACCGTCTCGCCGAGGCCATAAGAGGCCGTCACGAAGACGACGTCGCAAAAGCCGGACTCGGTATCGAGGGTAAACATCACGCCGGCGGCGCCGATGTCGCTGCGCACCATGCGCTGGACGCCGGCGGAAAGGGCGACATCGACGTGACGGAAATTCTTGTGTACGCGGTAAGCGATGGCGCGGTCGTTGTACAGCGACGCGAAGACATGCTTGACCGCATGCAGCACGTTGTCCAGGCCGTGAATGTTGAGGAAGGTCTCCTGCTGTCCGGCGAAGGATGCATCAGGGAGATCCTCTGCCGTGGCGCTGGAACGGACGGCGAAGGAAGCGTCCGCCTTGCCGCTGCCGGCCAGTGCATGATAGTGCGCCGTGATTTCCTTCTCGAGCCTCTCCGGGAACGGCTGGTCGGAAATCCAGCCGCGGATCCTGGCACCGGTCGCCACAAGGGTTTCAACATCATCGACGTTCAGGCTGTCGAGCAAGTCATTGATGCGCTGGTCCAGCCCCTGGTGCTTGAGGAAATCCCGATAAGCCTGGGCGGTCGTGGCAAAGCCGCCCGGCACGCGCACGCCCAGATGAGCGAGCTGGCTGATCATTTCGCCCAGGGAAGCGTTCTTCCCCCCCACCTTTTCGACATCGTTCATGCGGAGGGCATCGAATGCAATTACATACTGAGTCATGTCACACTTCCCGGAATGCACAAGGGCTATAAAATGAGCATTTTATCGCCTTTTCTGGCTCGGGGTTTCAATTATGCCGGATGGATACACTCGAACGGTTTTCTTCATTTCCGATGGCACCGGCATTACCGCGGAAACCTTGGGACACAGCCTGCTGACGCAGTTCGAAGGCATCAGCTTCCGCCAGGTGCGGATTCCGTTCGTCACCACGCTGGCACAGGCGCAGGACTGCCTGGCGCAGATCCGGGACGCGGCGCGGCGTGACGGCACCCGGCCGATCGTCATCACGACGCTGGTCGATGCCAATGTCGGGAACTTGCTGCGTGCAGCCGATGCGCTTTTCCTCGATTTTTTCGAAACTTTCATCGTGCCGCTGGAAGGCGAACTCGGCTCGAAATCGAGCCACACCATCGGCCGTTCGCATGGTCAGGCCTGCAGCCAGGACTACATCAACCGCATCGAGGCGGTGAACTTCACGCTGGCGCACGACGATGGGGCTTCCGACCGGAACCTGGACAAGGCCGAAGTGATCCTGGTGGGCGTCTCGCGCAGCGGAAAGACGCCCACCAGCCTGTATCTGGCCATGCAGTTCGGCATCCGGGCCGCCAATTACCCCCTGATCCCGGAGGATTTCGAGCGCAAGCAACTGCCGGAGGTGCTCTACCGGCATCGCGACAGGCTGTATGGCCTCACCATCGCGCCGGAACGGCTGCACCAGATACGCTCGGAGCGGCGTCCAGACAGCCAGTACGCCTCCCTGGCCAATTGCCGCTTCGAAATCGAGGAAGCGCAAAAGCTGATGCGGCGGGAAGGCATCGGATGGATGGATTCGACCACCAAGTCCATCGAGGAAATTGCCGCGACCGTCATGCAGAAGGTCAAGCTGGACCGTCACGTTTTCTGAACGCTTTTCGCGATCTTTTGCCGCACCTCTTCGAACAGGCAGACCGCCGCCGCCGCCGCAACGTTGAGCGACTCGATCCTGCCGGGCATCGGGATGCGGACTGAATGCCGGGCCGCGGCTATCGTGGTCGCCATCAAACCGCTTCCCTCGTTGCCGAACACCCAAGCCACCGGGCCGGTCAGATCGATGTCATGGATCGTCGCCTGCGCATCTAGCCGGGTGGCTACGCTGATGCCACTGAACCTGCCGATCACCCGATCGAGGGCGGCGTGCTCATGAATCCCGAGCTGGAAATGGGCGCCCATGGCAGCGCGCAGGACGCGCGGCGACCAGGCCTGCGCGCAGCCGTGGCCCAGGAATACGTCGGTTGCTCCGGCGGCGGCGGCCGAGCGCAGGATCGACCCCAGATTTCCGGCATCCTGTATGGCTTCGAGCAGGACGCACGTCCCTTCCATGGCGGCCGAGCGAGGCTGCCGGGGGATGGCGATCAGCGCCAGGATGCCGATCGGCGTGTCGACGGGGCTGACTTCATTGAACATGGAATCGCTCAGCAAGTACGGTACGACTTGCGGATGCGCCGCCAGCCAATCGCGGATCTCGGGGCGCCGCGAGCCGCTCTCGCTGACGGCCAGCAGTTCGGGCGGTCCGAAATGGTCCACCCAAGCCGATACCAGATGGATGCCATCCAGGACCGTCCTGCCCTGCTTGCGCCGTTCGCGCGCAGACTGCGCCAGCTGACGCAGCTGCTTGATGGTTGCGTTGTCGCGGGAGGTGATTTTCTTCATGGTCGTTCGACAGTATAGTGACATGGGCTTCTCCCAAAAACCCCATGACTGCGGCCAATATCATCATCGTCACCCCCGCACCGCCGGGATCGCGTACCGGCAATCGCAACACGGCAGCGCGCTGGGCGCGGATCCTGCGCGAACTTGGCTGTCGCGTCAGCGTCATGACGCATTGGGGCGGCCAGACCTGCGATCTGCTGGTCGCCCTGCACGCGCGCAAGAGCCATGCAGCCCTGCGTGACTTCCGCGCACGCCACCCGGACCGACCTGCCTTGCTGGCTTTGACCGGCACCGACCTCTACCGGGACATCCGCGAGGTCGCAAAGGCGGCCGCATCGCTCGACATGGCCACAGGCCTGATCGTGCTGCAGGAAGAAGCCCTCGACGAACTGACCCCGCAGCAGCGGCGCAAGGCGCGCGTCATTCACCAGTCCGTCGCGACCTCGCTCGTGCCGGCCCCGCCCAAGCGCAAGTTCCGCATCTGCGTGCTGGGCCACTTGCGCGAGGAGAAGGATCCATTTTGCGCCGCGACGGCCTTGCGATCGATTCACGCGGAAAATGTCGAATTGCTGCATGCCGGCAAGCCGCTGACGAAGGCAATGGCGGACGAAGCGGGGCGCCGCATGCTGGACGATAAGCGTTATCGCTGGATCGGTGAGCAGCCGCACTGGGCGGCGTTGCGCCTGCTGTCCCGCAGCCATGTGATGGTGATCAGCTCGCGCATGGAAGGAGGTGCCCACGTGGTGTCGGAAGCCATCGCCATCGGCGTGCCGGTGATCGCCTCCGACATACCGGGCAACCGGGGCCTGCTCGGGGCGGACTACCCGGCTTACTACCCTGCCGGCGACCATGCCCGTCTGGCGGCACTTCTTCGGCTGGCACTGGACGATCGCCGATTCCTGTCCCGTCTTGCGGCTGCGACCAGGCGCCGCCGGCACTTGATTGATCCGCGGCGGGAGCGCCGCGCCTGGCAAGCGCTGTTGGAGGATCTGGGCTTCAAACCTCGCCGAGCAAGTCGCGCACCGGGCCGAAGCTGCGGCGGTAGATGCCGATGACGCCATGCTTGCGCAGGGCGGCCAGGTGCGCGGCCGTCGGGTAGCCCTTGTGTCGGCCAAGGCCGTATTCGGGGTGCAATGCATGCAAACGCAGCATCTCGGCATCCCGCGCCGTCTTGGCCAGGATCGAGGCGGCGGATATGGCGGGCACGCTGCTGTCGCCCTTCACCACGGCACGCACGGGCAGCGCGATTCGCGGGCACTGGGTGCCGTCGATCAGCACTTCCCCGGGTTGCAGCGATAACGCCGTGATGGCGCGGCGCATCGCCAGCAGGGTGGCCTGCAGAATGTTGAGGGCGTCGATTTCCTCGACCGAAGCACTGGCGACAGCCCATGACAGGGCACGCTCCCGAATGAGTGGCGCCAGCCTGCCGCGGGCCTTCTCCGTGAGCTTCTTGGAATCGGCCAGCCCTTCGAGCGGATTGTGAGGATCGAGTATCACGGCGGCGGCATAGACCGGGCCGGCCAGCGGCCCCCTGCCCGCCTCGTCGACGCCGCAGATCAGGCGGGTTGCGGGGCGGGATTGCATTCTGCCGTCCCTTTCAGATAAGGCAGGATCGCTTCGGCTGCCCGCTCCGCCGAATTCAGGCGCAGCTGCGCATGCAGGCGGTCGAAGGTGTCGGCGATGCGCCGGCAGGTTTCCGGATCGTCAACGAGGTTGCCGAGGGCCTGGGCCAGATTGACCGGTGTGGCGTCGTCCTGCAGGAATTCCGGCACGACGAAGCGCTGGGACAGGATGTTCGGCAAGCCAATCCAGGGCTGGTATTTCATGCGGCGCATGATCCGCCAGGACCAGGATGACATGCGATAGGCGATGACCATCGGTTTTTTCAGGAGAGCCGCTTCCAAGGATGCCGTTCCGCTGGCGACCAGGACGCCGTCTGCAACGCCCATGGCGTCATGGGCATGGCCGAACAGGCGCGTGATCGGCAGATCCTGGGCCGACAGCCGATACAAGGCCTGCTCGAACATGTCCCGTGTTTCGCGGGTGGCCAGGGGCACGAGGAAGCGGGCATGCGGGAAACGCTGGTTCAGACACTTGGCGGTTTCGATGAAGACGTCGGCCATGTATTCCAGTTCCGATTGCCGGCTGCCAGGCAGCAGCGCAAACACGAGCTGTTCCTGCGGAATGCCGAGTTTCTCGCGCAATGCCGATCGATTGATGTCCTGGGGGATGACGTCCGCCAGGGGGTGGCCGACATAGCTGACCGGTATGTTGTTGCGCCGGTAGATGTCCTCCTCGAACGGAAACAAGGCGAGCATGTGCGAGACGGACCGAGCAATGCCGCGAATGCGTCCGCCGCGCCAGGCCCATATGGAGGGGCTGACATAGTGGATGGTCGGAATGCCTCTTTGCTTCAGCCGCCTTTCGAGGTACAGATTGAAGTCGGGCGCATCGACGCCGATGAAGGCATGCGGCGGCTCGGCCAGCAAATTGGCGAGCAGTTTCCGCCTGATGCCGGTGATTTCGCGATAATGGCGCAGCACTTCCGCATAACCCCGCACGGCCAGTTTTTCGGCAGGAAACAGGGCCCGGAAGCCGTTTGCCTGCATCTTTGGGCCGCCAATGCCATAAAAGTCAGTCTCCGGAAGACGGCGTCCGAGGGCCTGCATGAGATGGCTGGCCAGCAAATCACCGGAAGCTTCGCCGGCGACCATCGCGATGCGAATCTTGTCTGGCACGAAGGGGGTTACCTGATGATGCCGCGGCCGGACGTGTCGAGGAATTCCGCCAGCAAGGCAAGCGCCGGCTGGGCGCCGGATTCCTCGGAAATTTTCGCGCGCGCCTCTTCCAGCGTCGCGGCGGAACGATAAATCAGCTTGTAGGCGCGTTTCAGCGCGGCAATCGCCTCGGCATCGTAGCCGCGCCGCTTGAGTCCCTCGGCGTTGATGCCGAAAGGCTTGGCCGTGTTTCCCGCCGCCGTGACGTAGGGCGGCAGGTCCTGCAGGAGAATCGTGCCCATCGCCGTCAGGCTGTGCGCGCCGATGCGCACGAATTGGTGCACGACGGTAAAGCCGCCCAGAATGGCGTAATCGCCGACATGGACATGGCCCGCCAATTGCGCGTTGTTGGCGAAGATGGTGTTGCTGCCGATCTGGCAATCGTGGGCCAGGTGCACATAGGCCATGATCCAGTTGTCCGATCCCAGCCGCGTAACACCGGCGTCCTGCGCCGTCCCGCGATTGAAGGTGCAGAACTCGCGGATCGTGTTGCGATCGCCGATCTCGAGCCGCGTCGGCTCGCCGGCGTATTTCTTGTCCTGCGGCGCCTCCCCGATCGAGGCGAACTGGAAGATACGGTTCTCGCGGCCGATACGGGTATGGCCGCCGACGACGACATGGGGGCCGATCCAGGTTTCGTCGCCGATTTCGACATGTTCGCCGATGATGGAATAGGCGCCAACCGCGACATTGCTGCCCAGTCGCGCGTTCGGATGAACAATCGCCGTCGGGTGGATAAGCTGCTGGCTCATTCGATGGTTCGCACCGTGCACATGAGTTCCGCTTCCGCGGCGATCTGCTCTTCCACCTTGGCCAGGGCGGCGAATTTCCAGAGTCCGCGCTTGTTGGCCTGGATGGAAACCTCCAGGATCAACTGGTCGCCTGGACTGACCGGTCGCTTGAAACGGGCGCCGTCGATGCCGACGAAATAATAGACCGACTTGTCGTCGGGCTTGCCGCCCAGGGTCTTGAAGGAAAGGATGGCGGCGGCCTGCGCCAGCGCCTCGACGATCAGCACGCCCGGCATCACCGGATGGTGCGGATAATGCCCCGGAAAGAACGGCTCGTTGACGCTGACGTTCTTCAGGGCGACGATGCGCTCTCCCGGCACGACATCGAGCACCCGGTCCACCAGCAGGATCGGATAGCGATGCGGCAGATGCTCAAGGATCTCGTGGATGTCCATTCCGTTCACGATTTCTTCTCCAGTTGTGCCAGTCGCGCCTCCAGCGCATGGATCTTCTCGGCCAGCAGGTCAAGCTGGCGCAGGCGGGAGGCGTTCCTGAGCCAGTCCCGATGCGCCTCGAAGGGCATGGCGCCCGTATAGGTTCCCGGCTGCCGAATGGATTTGGTGACGAGCGTGGCGGCGGAAACATTGACGTCGTCGGCGATCGTCAGGTGGCCCAATACGATGGCGCCGCCGCCGAACGTGCAGCGTCGTCCAATGCGGGTGCTGCCGGCAACGCCGACGCAACCGGCCATCGCCGTGTGCGCGCCGACCCGCACGTTATGGCCGATCTGGATCTGGTTGTCGAGCTTGACGCCGTCCTCGATGACGGTGTCTTCCAGCGCGCCGCGGTCGATGGTGGTGCCGGCACCGATCTCGACATCGTCGCCGATGACGACACGGCCGATCTGGGGAATCTTGGTCCAGGCACCGTCCGACTCGCGCGCGAAGCCGAATCCGTCCGCGCCGATGACCGCCCCGGAATGAATAATGGCACGCGACCCGATCCGACAGCCCGGATAGACCGACACGTTGCCATGCAGCGTGCTGGATGCGCCGATCGCGACATCGTCGCCGATGACGCAACCCTGACCGATAACGCAGTGTTCTCCCAATCGCACGTTTCTGCCGACGCAGGTTCCGGCACCGACGCTGACGTTTGGCGGGAGATCGGACTCGATGATCGCAGCGGGATGAATGCCGGCCAGTGCCGTCACCTGCGGATTGAGCAATTGGGCGACCCGCGCAAAATAGGCGTAGGGGTCTTCACTGACGATGCAGGGCATATGCGCGGCACGGGCGTCCGCCGAAGAAAGGATGACCGCCTCCGCGCGACAGGCGGCAAGCTGGCTGCGGTATTTGGGGTTGGACAGAAAGGCGAGCTCCCCCGGTCCCGCCTTGCTCAGGGTGCCTACCTGGCGAATACGCCGGCTTCCGTCGCCGATCAGTACGCCACCGAAGCGCGATACGATTTCGTCTAAAGAATATCCGTCAACGCGTTCGGACATGCATGCGCTTTATTTGGCGTCCTTGCCGTCGGCCAGGGCCTTGATGACCTTCTCGGTGATGTCGATGCGCGGGGCGGCATAGACCGCTTCCTGGAGGATGACGTCGAACTTCTCCGCCTCGGCAATGGCCTTGATCGTCTTGTTGGCGCGCTCGAGGACGGCAGCCAGCTCCTCGTTGCGGCGCTGATTGAGGTCCTCGCGAAACTCGCGCTGCTTGCGCTGGAAGTCGCGGTTCAGGTCGTTGAACTCGCGTTCCTTGTTGCGCTTATCGCTCTCGGACATGGTGACGGAGTTTTTCTCCAGGCTCTCCTGCATCGTCTGCAGTTGCTTGGCAAGACGCTGCATTTCCTGGTCGCGTTTTTCGAATTCCTTCTCGATTTTCTTCTGGGCCCGAACGGCCGGTGCCGCGTCGCGGAAGATTTTCTCCGTGTTCACGAAGCCAATCTTGGTTTCGGCGGCTGCCGGCAATGCAAGCAGGCCGGCAATGGCAAAAATAGCAAAGTTTTTCAACATAATTCTCCTGCGAAAAATGATCTCAGAACGAAGTGCCCATCTGGAACTGGAAGCGCTCGATCTGATCCTGCGAGCCTTTCTTCAGCGGCTGGGCGATGCTGAACTTGAGCGGCCCGAACGGTGAAGACCAGGCGACGGACACCCCGATACTGTACCGCAAATCCGAGAGTCGCATTTTCTCTCCCGTGGCCCAGGCATAGCCGGTATCGATGAATCCGCCGAACCGGAAGGACTTGTCCAGGCCGATGCCGGGCATCGGCATCAGGAATTCGGCCGTGGCCGTCAGCCGCTTGTTGCCGCCCAGGGCATCCTTGTGGTTCGGATAGACATCGTGAGGACCGAGTGTCCCGGTCTTGAAACCCCGCACCGATCCGATGCCACCGGCGTAGAAGTTGCGGAAGAAAGGCAGCTCTTCGCCGCTGTAGCCGTCGCCGAAGCCGTATTCGCCGCCCAGCAGCAAGGTAATGTCCTTCGTGAGGGGAATGAATTTCTGGTGCTGGTAATTGAACTTGTAAAACTTCATATCGGCGCCGGGCAGTCCGATTTCCCCGTAGGCCCGCTGCAGCGAGCCCTTCGTCGTGTAGATCAGGCTGTCCCGCTGGTCATTGGTCCAGGAGGTGTTCAGCAACAAGGTGGTGTTCGTGGAACCGAAGCGCTTTTCGAAATCGATGTACCGTTGCGGGCTGTTCGCGTAAGTCTTGACCGTAGTCGAGTCGAACGACAGCCCGACGCCGATCGCGTTGTCCTCGCCGATCGGGAAGCCGTAGCGCACCCCCAGGCCCGACGAGGAGGTCTTGTAGTTCGCGATCGCCGTCGAGGAGGGGTCGGTATCCCGCCGGTACAAATCGAATCCCCGGCTGATCCCATCCACCGTGTGATAAGGATCCGTGAACGACAAGGCGTAGGTCTTGTTGATCTTGCCGGAATTGACATTCACGGAAAAATGCTTGCCGCTGCCGAAAATGTTGTTCTGCGAGACGGAGCCGGATACGACGAATTTTTCTGAGCTGGAGAAGCCGGCGCCGAGCATGACGTTGCCGGTCGGCTTTTCCTTGACGTTCAGATTGACGTCTACCTGATCGGTGGTGCCCGGCACGGCAGGCGTTTCGATGTTCACTTCATCGAAATAGCCGAGCTTGTCGACCCGGGAACGGGTCTTGTTGATCTTCTCGCCGTCGTACCAGGCGCCTTCCATTTGCCTGGCTTCCCGTCGTATGACCTCGTCGCGCGTGCGGTTGTTGCCGGTCACGTTGATGCGGCGAACATACACGCGCCGGCCCGGGTCGACGAAAATGGTGAAGGCAACCTGTTTTTTTTCCTTGTCGAGTTCCGGCGCGGCGTTAACGTTGGAGAAGGCAAACCCGTCGTTGCCCAGTTTCTCGTTGATCAGCTTGGTGCTTTCGGTCAGCTTCCCCCTGGAAAACAGCTCGCCCGGCTTGATCTTGACGAGTTTGCGCAGCTCCTCCTCGGGCAAGGCCAACTCGCCAGCCAGCTTGACCGAGGAGACCGTGTAGGGCTCCCCTTCCTTGACGTTGATGGTGATGTAGATGTCCTGCTTGTCGGTGCTGATCGAAACCTGGGTGGACTCGACCTCGAACTCGATGTAGCCGCGGTCCTGGTAATACGATTTCAGCGTTTCGATGTCGGCGGAGAGCTTTTGCTTGGAATACTGGTCGTTCTTGGTGTACCAGCTGATCCAGTTCGGCGTGCGCAGGGCAAACAGGTCCAGCAGGTCCTTTTCCTTGAACGCCTGCGCGCCGACGATGTTGATCTGGCGGATCTTGGCCACCTGCCCCTCATCGACCGCGAAATTGATGCCGACCCGGTTGCGCTCGAGCGGGGTGACGGTGGTGGTAATGGTCACCGCGTAAAGGCCGCGGCTAAGATATTGCCGCTTCAACTCCTGTTCGGCCTTCTCGAGCAGGGCGCGATCGAAAATGCGCGACTCGGCCAAGCCGACTTCCTTCAATCCCTTCTTCAGCGCATCCTTGTCGAACTCCTTGATCCCGACGAAATCGACCGAGGCGATCGCCGGGCGCTCCTCCAGAACGAGTACCAGCACATCGTTTTCGACCTCGATGCGGACATCCTTGAAGAATCCGGTGGCGAAGAGCGCCTTGATGGCCTGGGCGGCCTTCTCGTCGGTCATCGTATCGCCGACCTTGACCGGAACATAACTGAATACCGTGCCGGCCTCGGTACGCTGGATGCCCTCGACGCGGATGTCCTTCACCACGAACGGCTCGAAGGCAAGACAAGGTGCCGAAAGCAGTGCCGCAAGAAGGCCCGGAAGTATTTTCTTTTTCATCGATTCAGCCGGAAACAAGGCGGTTGATGTCGTTATAAAAGGCAAAAGCCATCAGCATGGCCAGCAGCGCCAGACCGATCTGCTGGCCAATCTCCATGACACGCTCGGATACGGGACCGCCCTTGATTAACTCGACGATATAATACATCAAGTGCCCCCCGTCCAATAAGGGTATCGGCAGCAGGTTGAGCACACCGAGACTGATGCTGATGAGCGCCAGGAATTTGATGTAATACGAAAGTCCAAGTTTCGCCGACTGGCCCGCATAATCCGCGATCGTCACCGGCCCGCTCAGGTTCTTCCAGGAAAGTTCGCCGGTCATCATTCGACCCAGCATCGCCAGGCTGAATGCCGAGGTCTCCCAGGTTTGCCTGACGGCGCGACCTGCTGCATCGATCGGGCCATATCTGACCTCGGTCATCAGCGGCATGTGTTCGGCTTCCGTCTCACGCACGCCAATACCGATGCGGCCGATGCGCGTTCCGCGCTCTTCCGACGCAGCCGGCGTCACCGTCAGGCTGATTTTTGTGCCTTGTCGGGCGACGGCGATTCGGAGTGGCCGTCCGGGCGCATCCCGAATAATGGCGACCACTTGCGACCAGAAGGCAACCGGCTCGCCTTCGATGGCCTCGATTCGGTCACCCTCGCGCAGTCCGGCCAGGTCGGCGACACCCCCCGGCGAAACCTTGCCGATCACCGCCGGAAGCCGTGGCCGATAGAAGCTAAAGCCCAGTTGCTGCAGGATGTCCCCTTCCAGATTGGCCGAGCCGAACGAGGACAGGTCGAGTTTTCGGTAGGAAATTTCCTGGCGCCGATTGATCACCTCAAGAGTGGCGGTTGCCTTGTCCATGGCGAGTCGCAGCAATTCCCAGCGGAGCTCCTGCCAAGTGGCGATTGAATGGCCGTCGATGCTGCGCACCCGTTCGCCTTCCTGAAATCCTGCACGATCCGCTACGGACTGGGCGGCCGGCGCGCCGAGAATCGGTTTCGGCTCTTCGATGCCATGGACGAAGAGAACCCAATACATGCATATCGCCAGCAGAAAATTGGCGGCCGGGCCGGCCAGCACGATGACGAAGCGCTTCCACACCGGCTGCCGGTTGAAGGCGCGCGGGAGTTCCGCGGCGTCAACCTCCCCTTCCCGCTCATCCAGCATCTTCACGTAACCGCCAAGGGGAAATGCCCCCAGGGCCAGTTCGGTCCGGTCCGCGCCGAAGCGCCTGGACAGGACAGGGCGCCCGAAACCGATGGAAAAGCGGAGCACTTTGACGCCGCACCAGCGGGCAAGCAGAAAATGCCCGGCCTCGTGGGCCACAATCAGCAGGCCAAGTGCCAGGGCAAACGCGCCCAGGTAAAACAGGAAGTTGCTCATGTCCGGCAGGACAATCCCGCAACATGATGCCGTCCCGACTCTCGCGCCAAGGCATCCGAGGCGAAAATGTCCTCGAGGGAGGCGGCATCGTTCCAGGCAACGTCGGCCAGTACCTGTTGAATGATCCAGGGAATCCTTGAAAACGGCAGCCTGCCGTCAAGGAATGCCTCTACCGCGACTTCATTCGCGGCATTCAGGACGGCCGGGGCATTTCCTCCCCGCGACAGCACATCGTAGGCCAGCCCGAGGCAAGGGAAGCGCTTGAAATCGGGACGCTCGAAATTCAACATTCCGATCCGGCACAAATCCAGCGGCTCCACCCCCGCCTCGATGCGCTCCGGATAGGCCAGGGCATAGGCAATCGGCGTACGCATGTCCGGATTGCCGAGCTGGGCAATCACCGAACCGTCGGCATACTCCACCATGGAATGAATCACGCTTTGGGGATGGATAACGACTTCGATGCGATCGGGGGGGGTATTGAACAACCAATGGGCCTCGATCACTTCCAGTCCCTTATTCATCATGGTCGCGGAATCGACCGAAATCTTCCTGCCCATGCTCCAGTTCGGATGGGCGCAGGCCTGATCCGGCGTAACCTCCGCGAACGCAGTCAAAGGCATTTGCCTGAAAGGGCCACCAGATGCGGTCAGCACTATCCGGCGCACCCCGTGTTTCTCTAAATCACTTGAAAAACACCTCGGAAGTGATTGATATATCGCATTATGCTCACTATCGATAGGAAGCAGAATCGCCTTGTTGCGGTGCACCTCCTGCATGAAAAGCGCGCCCGCCATGACCAGGGCTTCCTTGTTGGCAAGGAGAATTTTCTTGCCGGCTCGAGCGGCCGCCAGGGTCGGCCTCAAGCCGGCAGCGCCCACGATGGCAGCCATGACGGTATCGGTTTCCGGAAGGCTCGCAACCCTTTCCAGGGCTTCGATGCCGCACAGAACGGTGGTTGCAATGCCGGACTGTCGCAACATCCCGTCCAGAATCGACGCCGCATTTTCGGAGCCGACTACCGCGTATCGAGGGTGGAATTGACGGCACTGTTCGGCCAGGCGGTCGATTTTGTTCTGGGCCGAGAGCGCCAGCACCTCGAAGCGGTCAGGGTGACGCGCCACGACATCCAGCGTGCTGACGCCAATCGAGCCGGTGGCGCCCAGTACGACCAGCTTTTGCCTTGGGCTGCTCATGCCGGCCGCCCATCCCAAACCAGCACGGCAAGGCCTACGAGAGGCAGGGTCGAGGTCAGGCTGTCGATGCGATCGAGCGCCCCGCCATGTCCAGGCAGGAGCGCTCCGCTATCCTTGACGCCGGCCTGGCGCTTCACGAGCGATTCGAACAGGTCGCCCAGAATGCTGACGGCCGTCAGCACGAGCAAGGCCAGCGAGAACACTGCCCACCCCGCCGAACTGGCCGGCAGCCTGCCGGCCGCACAGGCAACGGCGGCGCCATAGAGCAGCACTCCGGCAACCGCACCCGCCACCCCTTCCCAGGTTTTTCCGGGGCTGATCATTGGCGCCAGCTTGTGGCGACCGAAAGCGCGGCCGCAAGCGTAGGCGGAAATGTCGGCCACCCAGATCGAGGCCATGACCGCCAGCAGGAAAAGCGGTGCGAACGAGCGCAATTGCATCAGCGCGAGGCAAGCCGGAATCAGGACGACGAAACCGGCGAGAACTCCGGGAATGCGCGCAGCGGACGGCCATTTGGCACGCAGCCAGAATGGGACGACCATCAGCCAGAACACCGCCGCCAGGCTGAAAATGGCGATCAGCAGGGTGGCCTGGCGAACGGCCCCAGTGCTGATGTCGAGCACGATCCAGCCCAAGGCAGCGCACAAGACCGCCGAAATCAAGGCATAGACCCGCCTGCCCGAAACGCCCATCCTGAGCAGGCCGCCCCACTCCCAGGCACCGATGCCGGCAACCAGGACGGCGAACAGCATCCAGCCCACGAATGGCGACAGGAAGAGCATGGCGAGCAAACCCGCCAGCAGCAGCAAAGCGGTGGCCACCCGCGCCTTAAGCATTCTTGCCCGCGACGGAGGAGCGGACCTGGCCTTCGATGCGTGGCGGCACGCTATCCGTCTGAAGCTGCTCGGAGGTACGGCCGAAACGGCGTTCCCGCTGTCGGTAGGATGCGATGGCGAGGTCGAGCGCGCCCGCATCGAATTCCGGCCAGAGGGTGTCGGTGAAGTAAAACTCGCTGTAGGCCAGCTGCCAGAGCAGGAAGTTGCTGATCCGCTGCTCCCCGCCGGTGCGAATGAACAGGTCGGGCTCCGGCCCATAGTTGAGCGCAAGGTGGGCAGCCAGGTCTTTCTCTGTAAACCCGGCGCGTTTGCCGGGCTCGGCTGCCAGCATTTTCTCCATGGCCTGCAGGATGTCCCAGCGGCCGCCGTAGTTGGCGGCTATGGTCAGGGTCAGTCTGGAATTGTCCGCCGTTTGTGCCTCGCCCCGCCTGATGAGATCGACGATCTTCGGCTCGAAGCGCGACAGATCGCCGATGACGCGGAAGCGGATGCCGTTTTCGTGCAGCTTGGCCACCTCCTCTTCCAGTGCCCGCAGGAAAAGCTGCATGAGGAAGGAGACTTCCTCCTGGGGGCGGCGCCAGTTCTCGGAGCTGAAGGCGAACAGGGTCAGGTAGGACACGCCGCGATCGATGCAGGCCCTGATGATTTCGCGGACCGTCTCGACACCGCGCTTGTGGCCGGCCACGCGCGGCATGAAGCGTTTCCTGGCCCAGCGGCCGTTGCCATCCATGATGATGGCGATGTGGCGGGGCACTTCGCCGACGGGCGGGATATCCTGGGTGGAACTGGGGAAGAGGGTCACGACCGCTTCTCCGGGCACCTGGCCATGGCCGTCTTCAGACGGCCATCAGGTCGCTTTCCTTCTGGGCCAGCGCCTTGTCGATCTCGGCGATGGTGCGATCGGTCAGTTTCTGCACGTCCTCCTGGGCACGACGCTCGTCGTCCTCGGAAATCGTCTTCGCCTTGATGGCTTCCTTGAGGGCGTGGTTGGCGTCGCGCCGCAGGTTGCGCACGGCCACGCGGGCGTTCTCTGCCTCGCCGCGCACCACCTTGATGAGATCCTTGCGGCGCTCCTCGGTGAGGGCCGGCATCGGCACGCGCACGTTATCCCCGACGGTAGACGGGTTGAGGCCCAGGTCGGAGTCGCGGATGGCCTTCTCGATGACCGCGGCCATTTTCTTCTCCCAAGGCGCCACACCGATGGTGCGGGCGTCGATCAGGTTGATGTTGGCGACCTGGCTGAGCGGCACCATCGAGCCGTAATAATCCACCTGGATGTGGTCGAGGATGCCGGCATGCGCACGACCGGTGCGCACCTTGCCGAGATCGCTCTTCAGGGCCTCGAGGGATTTCTGCATTTTTTGCTCGGTCGACTTCTTGAGTTCGGGAATCATCCTGATCTCCTCAACAATGCACCATGGTGCCCTCTTCCTCGCCGAGGACGACGGCTTTCAGCGCACCGGACTTGAAGATGCTGAAGACGTTGATCGGCAGCTTCTGGTCGCGGCACAGGGCGAGTGCCGTGGCATCCATCACTTGCAGGTTGCGGCCGATCGCCTCGTCGAAGCTGACGCGGTGATAGCGTTTGGCCGCCGGGTCCTTTTTCGGGTCGGCGGTGTAGACGCCATCCACCTTGGTCGCCTTGAGCACGATCTCGGCGCCGATCTCCGAGCCGCGCAGCGCGGCGGCCGTGTCGGTGGTGAAGAACGGGTTGCCGGTACCGGCGGCGAAGATGACGATCTTGCCCTCTTCGAGGTAGCGGATGGCCTTGCCGCGAATGTAGGGCTCGATCACCTGCTCGACGTTCAGCGCCGACTGGACGCGGCCATTGAGACCGGCCTGACGCATGGCATCGGCCAGCGCCATGGCATTCATGACCGTCGCCAGCATGCCCATGTAGTCGGCGGTGGCGCGATCCATGCCGGAGGCGCTGCCGGCCAGGCCACGGAAGATGTTGCCGCCGCCGATGACCACGCCGATCTCGACCCCCAGGTCGGCGACCGACTTGATCTCGGCGACGATGCCCGCCAGCGTCTCCCGGTTGATGCCGTAGGCGTCGCTGCCCATGAGGGCCTCGCCCGACAGCTTCAGCAGGATGCGTTTGAAGGCGGGGGCCGGCATGTCAGCGGGCGGCGGCCGCGGCGGCCTGGGCCGCCACTTCGGCGGCGAAATCGCCGGAGCGCTTCTCCAGCCCCTCGCCCACCACATACAGTTGGAAGGAGGCGACGGTGGCGCCTTTGGCCTTGAGCAACTGCTCGATGGTCTGCTTGCCGTCCTCGGCCTTGACGAAGACCTGGCCGAGCAGGGTGACTTCCTTCAGGTATTTTTGCACCGTGCCTTCGGCGATCTTCTCCAGCATGGCCTCCGGCTTGCCGGCCTCGCGCGCCTTCTCGGCGGCGATGCGGCGCTCGGTCTCCAGCAGGTCGGCCGGCACGCCCGAAGCGTCCAGCGCCTTCGGCTTGGAGGCGGCGATGTGCATGGCGAGATCCTTGGCGAGGCCCTCGTCGCCCCCCGCCATGTCCACCAGCACGCCGATCTTGGCGCCGCCATGGACGTAGCTGGTCAGACTGCCCTTCGCCTCGAAGCGGGCGAAGCGGCGGATCGACAGGTTCTCGCCGATCTTGCCCACCAGCGCCGTGCGCGTGGCTTCCACCGTGGCGCCGTTCAAAGTCAGTCCCGACAGGACGGCGACATCGGCCGGGTCCTGCTTCGCCACGAGTTCCGCCAGGGCCCTGGTGAAGGCCTGGAAATCGTCGTTCTTGGCGACGAAGTCGGTCTCGCAGTTGACCTCGATGATCGCGCCCAGCTTCGCCTCCGGGGCGATGAAGACGCCGACCATGCCCTCGGCCGCGACGCGGGAGGCGGCCTTGCTGGCCTTGTTGCCCAGCTTGACGCGCAGGATTTCCTCGGCCTTGGCCATGTCGCCGCCGGCCTCGGTGAGGGCCTTCTTGCATTCCATCATCGGCGCGTCGGTCTTCTCGCGCAGTTCCTTGACCATCGAAGCGGTGATTTCCGCCATGCTTGCTCCTGAATTCATGCTGTTGATGCACAGCGGGGCGGCCTGGCCGCCCCGCGGGGTTTTGTCCTGCCGCGGCTCAGGCCGCTTCGCCCTCGCCGCCCTCGTCGACCTCGACGAAGTCGTCGGACACCATGGCGACGACTTCCTGCACGGTCTGGTTGCGGCCTTCCAGCACCGCATCGGCCGCGCCGCGCGCATACAGGCGGATGGCCCGGCTGGAATCGTCGTTGCCCGGAATGACGTAGGCGATACCCTCGGGGGTGTGGTTGGTGTCGACCACGGCAACCACCGGGATGCCCAGCTTGCCGGCTTCGGTGATGGCGATCTTGTGGTAGCCGACGTCGATGACGAAGATCGCGTCCGGCAGGCCGTTCATGTCCTTGATGCCGCCGATGCTCTTCTCCAGCTTCACCTGCTCGCGCTGCAGCATCAGGGCCTCCTTCTTGCCGAGGCGCTCGAAGGTGCCGTCCTGCGACATCGTCTCGAGTTCCTTCAGGCGCTTGATCGACTGCTTGACCGTCTTGAAGTTGGTCAGCATGCCGCCCAGCCAGCGCTCGTCGACAAAGGGCGCGCCGGCGCGCAGGGCTTCCTCGCGCACGATCTCGCGTGCCTGGCGCTTGGTGCCGACGAAAAGCACGGTGCCCTTGTTGGCCGACATCTTGCGCAGGAAAGCCATCGCCTCCTGGTACTTGACCAGGGTTTTTTCCAGATTGATGATATGAATCTTGTTGCGATGGCCGAAGATGAAGGGGGCCATCTTGGGGTTCCAGAAGCGCGTCTGGTGGCCAAAATGGACACCCGCCTCCAGCATTTGACGCATGGTCGTAGACATCAGATTCTCCGATAAGGGTTGGCCTCCGCCCGGCCGTGCTGCGATGTTGCGAGGCACCCTTTCGGCGCCGGGCGTGTGTATTTTGCCGGCCAGAAGGTCGGCAAGTCGCGCATTATAGCGGTTTTTTCCCTGTATTCTCAAGCATAATTCGGCTTTGCCTGCACTATGTACCGCGCCCCCAGAGACATGAGCATCGTCATCAAGACCCCCGAGCAAATCGAAAAGATGCGGGTCGCCGGCCGCCTGGCCGCGGAAGTCCTCGATTTCATCGAGCCGCACGTCAAGCCGGGCATCACCACCGCCGAACTCGACCGCCTGTGCCACGACTACATGGTCAACGTGCAGGGCGTCATCCCGGCGCCCCTCAACTACGCCCCGCCCGGCTACAAGCCGTATCCGAAATCCATCTGCACCTCGGTCAACCACCAGATCTGCCACGGCGTGCCCGGCGAGAAGGCCTTGAAAAAGGGCGACATCGTCAACATCGACATCACCGTCATCAAGGACGGCTGGCACGGCGACACCTCGCGCATGTTCATCGTCGGCAAGGAGGCCAGCATCCTGGCCAAGCGCCTCTGCGCGGTGACCTACGAGTGCCTCTGGCTGGGCATCGGGCAGGTGCGGCCGGGCGCCCATCTGGGCGACATCGGCCACGTCATCCAGCGCCACGCCGAGGCGAACGGTTTCTCCGTCGTGCGAGAGTTCTGCGGCCACGGCATCGGCCGCCAGTTCCACGAGGAACCCCAGGTGCTGCATTACGGCAAACCGGGCAGCGGGCCGGAGCTGCGCCCCGGCATGATCTTTACCATCGAGCCGATGATCAACGCCGGCAAGGCCGCCATTTCCGAACTCCCCGACGGCTGGACCATCGTCACCAAGGACCGCAGCCTGTCGGCCCAGTGGGAGCACACCGTACTGGTTACGGAATCCGGTGCCGAGGTCCTGACCCTTTCCGCCGGCTCTCCACCCAGGCCGGAATTGCGGAACTGAGCATGCCGCCCGCGCCGTCGGGGGACATTGCCGCCCTGCGGCAACTCGCCGGCCGCTTCCGGAGCGAACTGACCCAGGGCCAGGCCGCCCTCCGACAGGCCTACGACGCCAGGGGCGACGCCTTGCGCCTGTTGCGCGGCCGCAGCCAGCTGGTCGACGACCTGCTCAAGGCCCTCTGGCAGGAAGCCCGCCTTCCGCTTGGCCTGTCCCTGGTGGCCGTCGGCGGCTACGGCCGGCGCGAGCTCTTTCCCGCCTCCGACATCGACCTCCTCTTCCTGATGCCGGACAACGTCGCTCGCGAGACCGAGCGGCAGCTCGAGGAACTGATCGGCCTGCTGTGGGACGTCGGCCTGGACATCGGCCACAGCGTGCGCACGGTCCGGCAATGCGTCGATGAAGCTTGCCGCGACATTACGGTGCAGACCAGCTTGCTGGAGGCCCGCCTGATCTGCGGCAGCCGCAACCTGTTCGCCGAATTTTCCGGAAAGATGCGTGCGCAGCTCGACCCGAAGGCTTTCTTCACGGGCAAGCGGCTCGAGCAGGAAGAGCGCTACGCACGCTACCAGGAAACGCCCTACGCACTGGAGCCGAACTGCAAGGAAAGCCCCGGTGGGCTGCGCGACCTGCAGGTCATCCTGTGGATCAGCCGGGCGGCCGGACTGGGCGACTCCTGGAACGATCTCGCCCGCCGCGGCATCGTCACGCGCGGCGAAGCGCTGCAGTTGAAGCGGCTGGAAGCTTTCCTCCGCCATGCCCGCATCCGCCTGCACCACCTCACCGGGCGGCGCGAGGACAGGCTGCTGTTCGATCACCAGGAGGCCATCGCCCGCCAGTTCGGCATCGCGGCCGGCAAAATCCGGCGCGCCGCGGAACTGCTCATGCAGCGCTATTACCGCACGGCCAAATCGATCACCCAGCTGAATGTCATCCTGCTGCAGAACCTCGCCGCCGAGATCTTCCCCGAGCCGAACAAGCTGCCGATCGTCATCAATGCCCGCTTCCAGTCGGACCACGGGCTGCTCGACGTGCGCGACGAGGAGGTCTTCGAAAAGACGCCCGGAGCGATTCTCGAGAGCTTCCTGCTGATGCAGCAGCGCCCCGAGCTGAACGGCATGACGGCGCGCACCCTGCGTGCCCTGTGGCGGGCGCGCCGTCTCGTCGGGCCTGACTTTCGCCGCGACCCGCGCAACCGCGCCGTTTTCCTGCAACTGTTCCAGCAGAAGCGCGGGCTGGTGCATGAACTGCGGCGCATGAACCAGTACGACATCCTCGGACGCTACTTGCCGGTATTCCGCCGCATCGTCTGCCAGATGCAGCATGACCTGTTCCATGCCTACACGGTCGACCAGCACATCATCATGGTGGTGCGCAACCTGCGCCGCCTCACCATGGCGGAGTTCGCCCATGAGAATCCCTTCTGCAGCCGGCTCATCGCCGGCTTCGAGAAGCACTGGCTGCTCTACCTTGCCGCCCTCTTCCACGACATCGCCAAGGGTCGCGGCGGCGACCACTCCAGGCTCGGCTCGGCCGACGCGCGCCGCTTCTGCCGCGAGCATGGCCTTGCCGAGGAGGACACCGCGCTGGTCGCCTGGCTGGTCGAGCAGCACCTGACGATGTCCAGCGTTGCGCAGAAGCAGGACCTGGCCGATCCGGAGGTGGTGCGCGCCTTTGCCGGCCTGGCCGGCAGCGAGCGCAGGCTGACGGCGCTCTATTTGCTGACCGTCGCCGACATCCGCGGCACCAGTCCCAAGGTGTGGAACGCCTGGAAGGGCAAGCTGCTGGAGGACCTCTACAACGCTGCCCTGCGCCTGCTGCGCGGGACAGCGCCGCAACAGGCCCTCGGCATCGCCGAGCGCCAGGAAGAGGCGCGCCGCCTGCTGCGCTATTTCGGCCTGCGCCAGGGCGTCGAGGGAGCGTTCTGGCAGGAACTCGACACGGTGTATTTCCTGCGCCACGACGCCGAGGAGATCGCCTGGCACACGCGGACCCTCTACCATCGACCCGCCGGCGGCCAGCCGGTGGTGAAGGCGCGCCTGCCCCACATCGGCGAGGCGGGCCTGCAGGTGATGGTCTATACGCCGGACCAGCCGCATCTCTTCGCGCGACTGTGCGGCTTTTTCAGCCGGCTCGGCTACAGCATCGCCGAAGCCAAAATCCACACCACCCGCCACGGTTACGCGCTGGACAGCTTCATGCTGCTCGACCCGGATGGCCGGCTGGCCAGCCGCGACATGATCAGCCTGATCGAGCACGACCTGGCGGCCAGGCTGGCAGCGGGCGGAGCGCCGGAGAAAGTCGCCAGCGGTCGCCTCTCGCGCCAGGTGCGCAACTTTCCCATCGTCCCCGAAGTGCAGATCCGCCAGACGGAAAAGCCCGGCCAATACCTGCTCTCGGTCGTCGCTGCCGACCGGCCCGGATTGCTGTTTACCGTGGCCAGCACGCTCGACGCCCATGGCATCAATGTTCACACCGCCCGGATCGCCACGCTCGGCGAGCGCGTCGAGGACACCTTCCTCGTCAGCGGGACGGAACTGGCCAAGACGGCCACGCTGCTGCGGCTGGAAACGGAGCTGCTGGAAAAGCTTCAGGTCTGAGCGAGAGGCCAGCGGCCGAGGATGCGGTAGTTCGCACCCTCCGGCTGCAGGTCCGATTCGACCAGCACGAAATCGCGCACCGGCCATTCGATGCGCAGGTCGCCGGCCGGCAGATCCCGCGCCTTTTCGCAACGGGCATGGCGCAGCAGCGTGACGTGGGCGGCAAAGGGGCGTTCCTCGGTGCGGAATCCCGCCGCCTTCATTCCCGCTGCCAGCGAACGAACGAGGTCGTGCAGGCCGGGCGGCACATCGGCGGCGGCCCAGGCGATCTTCTTGCGCCGAAGGCACTCCAGCCGCCCGAAACGCAATGCGAAAGCCGGCAGACGGACCGCTGCGGCGATGTCGCACAGGGCTTGCAGGCGGGCGGTCGCGATGCTGCCGACGAAAGCCAGCGTCAGGTGCAGGGTCTCGCGGCGCATGCGCCGCCCGCCCAGCGTCTCGTGCGCACAGCGCCCGGCCTCGTCGAATTGCCGGGCGACCGCCTCGTCGGGCCAGAGGGCGAAAAAAATCCGCCGGCTATCCGGCACGCCCGATCAGGGCCACCGCCTGGGCGGCGATGCCCTCCCCGCGGCCGGTGAAGCCGAGGCTTTCGGTGGTCTTGGCCTTGATGTTGACGCAACCCGCCTCGATGCCCAGATCGGCCGCGATGTTCGCCGCCATCGCCGCCACGTGCGGTGACATGCGCGGGGCGCGCGCGATCACCGTGGCATCCACGTTGGAGACGCGATAGCCGGCCCATTCGATCAGCCGTGCCGCCTCGCGCAGCAACCGCCGGCTGTCGGCGTCCTTGAAGCGCGCGTCGCTATCCGGAAAATGTCGGCCGATATCGCCGAGGCCGGCGGCCCCGAGCAGCGCATCGGTGACCGCATGGAGCAGCACGTCGGCATCGGAATGGCCGAGCAACCCGCGCTCGAAGGGGATCTCCACGCCGCCGATGACGAGCTTGCGCCCCGGCACGAGGGCATGGACGTCGAAACCCTGGCCGATGCGCATCACGCCTGCCTCCTTTGCTGCAGGATTCTTTCCGCCAGCACGAGATCCGCCGGCCAGGTCACCTTCAGGTTGTCGGGATCGGAGGGCACCAGCAGCGGACGATGGCCCAAGGCTTCGACTGCCGCGGACTCGTCGGTGACGGCGGGGTTGCGGGACAGCGCCTCGCGCAACAGGCCATAGCGGAACATTTGCGGCGTTTGCGCCTGCCACAAATGCTCGCGCGGCACGATCGCCTCGATGCGCCGCTCCGGCGTCCCGCGCTTCAGGGTGTCCGCGACCGGCATGGCAAGGATGCCGCCCACCGCGTCGTCGCCGACCTGGTCGATCAGCCCGTCGAGCTGCGCCGGCGACAGGCAGGGACGCGCCGCATCATGCACCAGGATCCAGTCGTCGGGCGCGACGAGCGCCGAAATGGCTTGCAGGCCGTTCAGCACGCTGTCGGCCCGGGTCGCGCCGCCGCAGCGCAGAACCGCCAGCTGGGGGCCCAGCGCGCTCCAGTGAAAGCGCTCCCACAGCGCGTCCGCGTCGGCCAGGACGACGAACACCCGCTGAATGCGCGGCGAAGCGCAGAACGGGGCGATGGCGTGCCGCATCATCGGCTGCCCGGCGAGCAACTGGTATTGCTTGGGCCGTTCGCCGCCTACGCGGCTACCCGTACCGGCGGCAGGGATCAAGGCGAAATAGCGTGGCATGGCGTGATTGTAATCGGAACGGGTCCGGCGGTAATGGCGACATAAGCAAGGCCACTTGGGCCGCTTGCGGGCCGCGGGTACAATACGGCCGCCTTTTCTTTCCCGAATCCCCGATCCGACATGACATCCTCGATATTCGCAGCAGTGGAGATGGCGCCCCGCGACCCCATTCTCGGCCTCAACGAGGCCTTCAACGCCGACACGCGCGCCACCAAGGTCAACCTCGGCGTCGGCGTGTATTGCGACGACAGCGGCAAGATTCCCCTGCTCGCCGCCGTGCGCGCGGCCGAGAAGGCGCGCCTCGAGGCCCTGCCGTCGCGCGGCTACCAGCCGATCGAAGGCCCGGCCAGCTACAACCAGGCGGTGCAGAACCTGCTGTTCGGCGCCGGTTCCGAACTGATCAAGGACGGCCGCGTCGTCACCGTCGAGGCGCTCGGCGGCACCGGCGCCCTCAAGGTCGGCGCCGACTACCTGAAGCGCCTGCTGCCGACGGCAAAGGTCTGCATCAGCGACCCGAGCTGGGAGAACCACCGCGCCCTCTTCGAATCGGCCGGCTTCGCGGTCGAGAACTATCCCTACTACGACGCCGCCAGCAAGGGCGTAGACTTCGCCGCCATGAAGGCCTGCCTGGCGGGACTGCCGGCCGGCACCATCGTCGTCCTGCACGCCTGCTGCCACAACCCGACCGGCGCCGACCTCTCCGAAGCGCAGTGGCAGGAGGTCGTCGAGACCGTTCGCGCGCGCGGCCTGGTCGCCTTCATCGACATGGCCTACCAGGGCTTCGCCGACGGCATCGAGCCCGATGCCGTCGCGCTCAGGCTGTTCGCCGCCTCCGGCCTGCAGTTCTTCGTTTCCAGCTCCTTCTCGAAGTCCTTCTCGCTCTACGGCGAGCGGGTCGGCGCGCTGTCCATCGTCACCGCGAACAAGGACGAGTCGGCGCGCGTCCTGTCGCAGGTGAAGCGCGTCGTCCGCACCAACTATTCCAACCCGCCGACCCACGGCGGCGCCATCGTCGCGGCGGTGCTGGCCAGCCCGGAACTGCGCAAATTGTGGGAAGAGGAACTGGCCGGCATGCGCGAGCGCATCCGCGCCATGCGCACCGGCCTGGTCGAGAAGCTCAGGGCGCACGGCGTGGCGCAGGATTTTTCCTTCGTGGCGAAGCAGCGCGGCATGTTCTCCTACACCGGCCTCGGCGCCGGGCAGGTCGAGCGGCTGCAGGCGGAGTTCGGCATCTACGCCGTCAGCACCGGCCGCATCTGCCTGGCGGCACTGAACTCGCGCAATATCGACTACACGGCGGACGCCATCGCCGCGATCCTCGGGAAATAGCCGCGCATCGCCGGCAAACAGCGAAACGGGCGCCTTGGGCGCCCGTTTCGTTTTCCGACCGTTCGGTTCAACGCCGGCTCGGCGTCAGCATCGGGTCCTTGCTGGTTCCACCGACCGCCAAAGCCACCCGGAGCGTCGCCGCCGAGCTCTTCAGGTCGACGTTCAACAAGCCGTTCAGTTGTCCGTTGCGGCCGACGCCGAGATTGCCCGCGGCCGTCATCAGGCCCGATGCCAGGCGCAGGTTGCCGAGGCGCGCGTCCTGGGCGTCGACCTGGACCGTGCCCGACAACTGCTCGAACTTCGTCTCGCCGCCGCGGGTCGGATCGCGCCCGGTCTTGCGCACCGCCTCGCCCAGGTCGAGTCCCTTGGCGATGCCGCGCTTCATCTCGAAGCTGCCCTCGGCGCGCACGGCATCGGCCAGTTTGCCGAGGCTGTCCGCCTTGGCGGCCAGTTTCAGGCGTCCGGAAAGTTCGCCTTCGGCGCTCAGGCCCGAACCGAGTGCGGCCAGGAGCTTACCGGAATTGATATGCTTGATTTCCAGGTCCCCGTTGAATTCGGGGCCGCTCGACCAGGCGAGGCTTGCCTTGCCCTCGACCAGCCCTTCGTAGGCCCGGGTTTCGAGCTTGTCCAGGCGCAGCGATCCGGCCCGCAGCTCGCCCGCCGCGTCGACCGACTGGCAGACAAGATTCGGCGCGAAGGGCGGCTTCCAGTTGCTTCCGCTGGCGACGAACTGGAAGGCCTCCCCTTTCGGCCGCAGCTCCATCTTCAGCGCGTTGTCCTGATCGTGCAGGAGGATGGCTTCCATTGTGCCGGCAGGAGACATTTTCACCTCGCCGCCGATGCCGCCCAGCCGGGCATCTCCTGCGACCAGGCTCAAGCCCTCGATGGCGATGTGGCGGAACTTCACGGGAGGATTGCCCGCGGCGGCCCTGGCCAGCTTGGCCAGCGCGGACTCCTTCACGTCAATTCCGGCAAACACCACGTCATGAAACACCTTCCGTTCGCCCAGCAGCGAAAGAAAATCGGGCGTGGCGCGCACCGAGGCGATGCGCAACTGGGCCTCGTTGCCGGCGACGATATTGCGCAGGGCGATATGCGGCCGCGGCAGGAAGGAAAACCCGATGTCGCCGATCTTGACCGGCTCCTGCAGCATGGCCGCGGCATTGCGCTCGATGTCCGGCAGATGGCGGCCGTAGGGATACAGCGACAAAGTCAGTCCCAGCAGGACGGCGATGCCGGCTGCGGCAGACAGCCCCAGCATGGGCCAGTTGGCTTGCGCACCGCGACGGGCGGGGGCCAGGTCCGGTCCCCACTCCACGTCCGCGAATTCCGCCTGTTCGTCCTTCCCCGCCTTTTTCGCAGGAACGTCCCGTTTGTTCGACCGGCCTGCAAAGAGAGCTTTCATCCTGTCCAGCCAGCCGGGAGCGGTAACGGGAGCCGTTGCCGGAATGGATCGAGCAGCAGTCTGCAACGGCGGGGGCGGCAGGGACTCGTATTCCGGCGAGATCAAGTGGATTTCCTCGACCGCCGGTTCCGGTGCAGCCGGTTCCGCTTGCACCGGAGCGGGGATCCGGCTGGTCAGCACCGGCACCTCGTCGGGCTGGTTTGCCTTGGCGGCCGGGGCAGTCGTGAAGTCGAGTTGGCCGGACTGCTCGGCGATAAAGCCGCCGGCGAGCAATTCGCGCAGCGCCGCCTGCGTCGTGGCCTCGTCGCCGAACCGCTTCGCCAGGTCGCCGACATCGGCCTGTCCGTCGACCATGATGAGGATGTTGCGCAGGTTGCGCTGGACCAGGCGAGTGCGCTGGCGCATCGCCTCTTCCCCCTCCTGGGTTTTGACGAAAACCGTGCTTTTGTCCATTTCTTATGCCAGGCAACTAATTGCGGCGATTGTACTCGCGAACGGCTTGACGCACTGCGGCGAAATGCCTATGATCCACGCCTCGGCAATTCCCCGATAGCTCAGTCGGTAGAGCAACGGACTGTTAATCCGTGTGTCCCTGGTTCGAGCCCAGGTCGGGGAGCCACCCCTCCCTTATCGACTCCCACGCAGCGCCTCCTCGGCATCCGGCCGACAGGCATTCTATGCTTCTATTGGATGCAGGGCGAGTGTCGCCCCTTCACGACGGGAAAAATCAGTCGCGGCGGGACTGCGCGCAGCTCGATGGACGGCAGCCGCTGCCGGCGGTGCAGCTGCCGCAGCCCTTTTCCTCGCGAAACGGCCCGAGTTCGGGATGGCGCGCGGCGAAGCGGCGGTAGAGCGCCTGCACGGCGATGCCGCCGGCGAGGATGGCGAAGATCAGGCCGATGGCGATGAGATAGGTCGCCATCAGCCGCCCAGCCCGGCAAAGCCCATGAAGGCCAGGGACAGCAGCCCGGCCAGCATCAGCGAAAGCGCCGTGCCCTGCGCCACGCCCGGCACGCTGGAGAGCTGCAGGCGCTCGCGCACGCTGGCCATCAGCACCAGCGCCAGCGTGAAGCCGGCGCCGCCGCCGAAGCTGAACACCATGGCCTGGGCGAAGCTGTACTCGCGCGCCGTCTGGAACAGCGCCACGCCGAGCACCGCGCAGTTGGTGGTGATCAGCGGCAGGTAGATGCCGAGGGCGCGGAACAGCGCCGGGCTGGTCTTCTTGAGAAACATCTCCACCAGCTGCACCGCCGAGGCGATCACCACGATGTAGGAGATCAGGCGCAGGAACTCCAGGTGGAACAGCGTCAGCAACAGGTTCAGTCCGAAGGCGCAGAGCGAGGCGACCAGCATGACGAAGGTCGTCGCGATGCCCATCGGAAACGCCGTGTCGAGCCGCGCCGATACGCCGAGGAAGGGGCACAGGCCGAGGAACATCGCCAGCACGAAGTTGTTGGCGAGCACCGCGGCGAGGAAGATCTGGCCGAGCGATTCAGGCGCCATGGCCGCCTCCCGGCGCCACCAGGCGCGCCTCCTTGCGGCGCTTGAGCGCCGCGAACAGCAGCAACCAGGCGCCGAGCACGATGAAGCCGCCGGGCGGCAGCACCATCACCACCCAGGGCTGGAAGTTCGCGCCGAACAGCGAAAAGCCGAACAGCGTGCCAGCGCCGAGGATTTCCCGCACCGTGCCGAGGGCCAGCAGCCCGATGACGAAGCCGATGCTCATGCCGAGCGCGTTCACCATCGCCGTGAGCGGCGGGTGCTTCGAGGCATGCGCCTCGGCGCGGCCGAGGATGATGCAATTCACCACGATCAGCTGGATGAAGGCGCCCAGCGCCTCATACACCGCCAGGCTGACCGCCTGGATGACGTAGTCGACCACCGTGACGAAGGTGGCGATGATGACGATGTAGGTGGCGATGCGCACCTCCTTCGGCACGATGTTGCGGATCAGCGACACCAGGCCGCAGGAGCACACCAGCACGAAGGCGGTGGCCAGCCCCATCGACAGGGCGTTGACGGCCGACACCGTCACCGCCAGCGTCGGGCACATGCCGAGCACCATGACGAACACCGGGTTCTGCCGCCAGATGCCCTCCAGGAATTCGTCGAAGGTCCGCGCTTGTGCCAAATCGCTCATGATGGCTTCTTCCCGAGTTTTTCCAGCTCCGGCACCAGCTTCGGCAGCAGCAGCTGGGCGCTGTCGTTGATGGCCTTGCCGACGGCGCGCGAGGTCACCGTGGCGCCGGCGATGGCGTCGATCTGCCAGGGGTTCGCCTTGCTGCCGTGCTTGACCGCCTTCACCTCGTTGGCCAGCGCCGACAGTTCGGCGTTGAGCTTGACGTCGAGCGCCTCGAAGTTGGCGAGGAATTCCCGGTCGGTGACGATCTTGTCGCCGATGCCCGGCGTCTCCTTCGACGACACCAGGCCGAAGCCGGTGATGCACTGGCAGGCGGGCGAATAGCCGTAGAGGATGCGCACCGTGTCGGCGTAGCCCTTGGCCGCGCCCTCGGCGGCGATGCCGGCCAGAACCCCTTGCGCATCGTAGGCGGCGTAGAACTTCACCGCGCCGGCCGCCGGCTCGCCGGCCGCCGGCCGGATGCCCTGCGGCGTCGCTTGCCACTCGGCCATCGACTTCGCCGCCGGCACCACCTTGAACACCGTGCGCTCCAGCGCCAGGCGGCGGTTCGCCGCGGCGGCATCGTAGGTGCCCTGGTAGGCGCCGACGATGATCAGGCCGCAGACGGTCGACACGAGGCCGAGCGTCTTCAGCAGCGAGGTCGCCGGGGTGGCCTGGGGCTGCGGCGCGGCGGGCGTGCTCATGGTTTGCCCTTGTTCTTGAGGAAGCGCTTCTTCGGCGTCTTCGCGCCGGCCTCCTCGCGCGAGATGTAGTCGGGGTGCAGCGTGTAGGACGCCGACTTGCGCGCCTGGATCGAGACGCCCTTGCCGAACGGCGTCGGCTGGGTGACGCGCTCGATCAGCGGCGTCGCCGCGTTGCCGATCAGGATGGCGTACATGACGCCCTCCGGCAGGCCGCTGTAATAGCGGATCACCACCGTCAGCACTCCGATCAAACCGCCGTACAGCCACATGCCGCGCGGCGTCACCGGCGAGGTGGCCATGTCGGTCGCCATGTACACCGCGCCGAGCACGAGGCCGCCGGAGGAAAGCACGAAAAAGGCATCCGGGTATTTCGCGTCGGCGAGGTGGATCAGCCCGGCCGCCAGTCCCGCGCTGCCCAGCACGGCGACGGGGATGCGCCAGTCCATGAAGCGGCGCAGGGCGAGATAGGCGCCGCAGGCGAGGATCAGCAGCGGTGACGGCCCCACCGCGATGTGACCGGAGAGCGCGGTCAGCAGTTCGTCTATGGCCGTCAGGGCGCCTTCGAACTTCCATTTCGCCAGCGGCGTCGCGCTCGCCAGCGCGTCGAACTGCATGGCCTTCAGCCAGGCGGCGGCGTCGGCCGGCGCCATCAGCGGCCAGGCCAGCGAGGACGGGATGAACTGCGTGAAGCGCCCGGGAAGGAACGACGGCGTGTAGGTGGCGATCGCCGCCGGGAAGGCCGCCTGCACGAAGGCGCGGCCGACCAGCGCCGGATTGAAGACGTTGAAGCCGATGCCGCCGAAGAGGGCCTTGCCCAGGGCGATGGCGGCAACGCCGGCCACCGCGCCCATCCACAGCGGGAAGCCCGGCGGCAAGGTCAGCGCCAGCAGCAGGCCGGTGATGGTGGCGGAAAAGTCCGACAGGCTGCCGGCCTGGGTGCCGCTGCGCACGAAGGCCCGCTCGGCGAGCAGGCAGGCGGCGGTGACGACGAGGATCGAGGCCGCCGCCGAGATGCCGTACTGGTACGCGAAGAAGGCGCAGACCGGCAGCAGCGAATACACCACGTTCGCCATGATCTGCTCGACGCTGCGCGGCCCCTTGATGTGCGGGGCGCTGCGGATTTCGACTAGGCTGTTCACCGAAAACCTTTCACCACAGAGGCACAGAGACACAGAGAAAAGCTATTCATGATTTCCCGGTTGGTTGTCCTCTGTGCCTCTGTGTCTCTGTGGTTCATGGTGTTAAGCCGCCGCTTTCTCCCTGAGGATCTGCTTGGCGACGCGGAACTGCTGCACCAGCGGAATATTGGAGGGACAGGTGTAGGTGCAGCAGCCGCACTCGAAGCAGTCGCCGAGGTGGTACTGCTCGCCCATCGCGTCGTATTCGCGCCGTGCGGCGAGCATGCCCAGCATGGAGGGATTCAGGCCCATCGGGCAGGACTCGACGCATTCGCCGCACTTGATGCAGGGGTAGGTCTTGCGTCCTTCCCGGCCCGTCATGTCCTCGCCGCGGAACACCAGCACGCCGGAAACGCCCTTGGTCACGGGCACGTCGAGGGAAGCCACCGACTGGCCCATCATCGGCCCGCCGAGGATCACCTGCCTGGCATTGTTGGCGACCGAGGCGGGGGCGCCGGCATGGTCGAGCACGAAGGAGATCGGCGTGCCGAGCGGCACGCGATAGTCGCCCGGCCGCGCCACGCCGGGCCCGGTGACGGTGACGACGCGCTCGACCAGGCCCTGCCCCGCCGGCAGCAGCCGGCCCAGCGCCGCCAGGGTGCCGACGTTGTTCACCACCATGCCGAGCGAGAGGGGCAGCTTGCCCGAGGGCACCTCGACGCCGAACAGCGCCGTGATGAGCATCTTCTCCGAGCCCTGCGGGTACTTGGTCGGCACTTCCTCGACGAAGATGTTGCCACCCGGCGGCAGCGCCCGGCGCATCGCCTCGGCCGCCGCCGGCTTGTTGTCCTCGACGCCGATGATGGCCCGGCTCGCACCGGTGGCACGCATGGCGTGGCGGATGCCGGTCATCAGGTCGGCCGCCTGCTCCACCATGACGCGGTGGTCGCAGGTCAGGTACGGCTCGCACTCGCAGCCGTTCACCACCAGCGTCTCCACCCGGGCGCCCTCCGGCACCGTCAGCTTGGCGTGGCTGGGGAAGGCGGCGCCGCCGAGTCCGACCATGCCGGTGCGCTGCACGGCCAGCACGATCTCCTGCGGCGGAAAGGCGTCGATGTCCTGCGGCGTGCCCCACAGCACCTCCTGGGTCGACGCCTCGTAGACGCGGATGACGATGCACTCGGTCCACGGCCCGCGCGCGCTCGGCCGCAGTTCGATGGCCTCGACCACTCCGGTGGCCGGCGCGTGCTGCGGCACCGACAGCCAGCCGTCGGCCTCCGCGATGGGCTGGCCGCGCAGCACCTCTTCACCGACGCGGACGATCGGCCGCGACGGCTTGCCGATGTGCTGCGACAGCGGCACGACGAGCCGCGGCGCGAAGGGCAGCCGGCGGATCGGCGTGTCGGCGGTGTGCTTGCAGCCGGGCGGATGCACGCCGCGCTGGAAGGCTTCGCCGCGGAAGTAGGACAGCAGTTTCATGGCAACCTCAAACCTCTATCAACACGGAGAACACAGAGACACAGAGTGCACAGAGAACGCCAAGATAAGGAATCTCTGTGACCTCTGCCCCTCTGTGAACTCTGTGTCGAAAGCGGTTTCCATCAGTTGTACTTGGCCGCCCGCGCCATCAGCTTCTCGATGCCCGGCTCGTTCATGTTCCACGGCGTGCCGGGATGCAGGCAGCCGGCGGTGCACTTCTCCGCCGCCTTGACGAGGTCGGCGAACCTGGCGCCCTTCGGGTTCACCACGATGGCCTGCTTCTGGTCGTTGTAGACGAACACCTTCGGCGCGATGCTGGTGCACTCGTCGCAGGCGGTGCACTCGGGCGACTCGACCCACACCGGCTCGTAGCCGTCTGCGGACGGAGCACTTGATTGGGCGGCCAGCGGCAGCGGCGCGTTGGCCGCCGGCATGTCCGCGCCGCCGACGCCGAGGCTGGCGGTGATCTTCGCCAGCAGCTCGGCGCGCACCTGGTCGGCCAGCATCTCGGTGTCCACTTCGGCCCGGTTGAGGCCGGCGACGTCCTTCAGCTGCTTCCAGAAGTTGAGGCGCTCCTCGCAGGCGCGCACCAGGTCCTCGGTGATCAGCAGGCGGGTCAGGCGGTTCTTCTGGTCGGTGGCCCAGATGAAGGGGTACTTGCCCTCGCGCTCGTCCTTGGCGAGTTTCAGGAAATCCGCCACCGGCACCATGTCGTCGTTCCAGGTCTCCGGCGGCGCCTTCTTGAACTGCTTGCCGAAACGGCCTTCCGTTGCGGCGAAGTCGGCGAAGGTCATCGGCAGCTCCATCTTCTGCTCGGCGCCCTGCTCGTCGACGTACTTCAGCGTGTAGGTCGGCCAGTCCTGCTCGAGCGCCGGGTTGCCCTCCAGGCTGACGCACTCCGAGAAGGTGGTGCCGGCGTCCGGATCGAAGCGGAACAGCGGATAGGCGCGCCCTTCCACCGCCAGCTTGCTCTGGTCCACGCTCTTGTCGTCGCCGATGCCGTGCTCGGGCGGGCAGACCGCGTAGATGTTGAACAGCGCCGGACGGCGCGAGTTGAGGCCGTCGATGTAGCTCTCGATCAGGTGGTTGCTGTGGGCGATGGTGCCGGACATCACGTAGGACGTGCGGTGCGCCATGCCGATCAGGCTGATCTCCTTGCGCGTCTCCTGCTTGCCGCGCTGGGCGGCGCCGAACGGCGCCATGTCGGAGATCTGGCTGATGAAGCCCGAGGTGCAGGCCTGGCCGCCGGTGTTGGAATACACCTGCGTGTCCACCACCAGCACCTTGATCGGCATGCCGGACATCAGGGCGCGCGACAGGTTCTGGAAGCCGATGTCGTACATGGCGCCGTCGCCGCCGAGCGAGACCACCGGCGGGCAGAGCAGCCATTCCTCCTCGGAGAACTGCTGCCAGTTGAAGCGGCGGAAGAAGTCCTCATGCTTTTCGGTGCTGTACTCGCCGGCGAGCTCGAGTTCGGCCATGCGCACCGCCTTGAAGCCCTCCGCCATTTTCGCCATGTGGCCCTCGAAGATGCCCATCGCCACCGACGGGCTGTCCTGGAAGAGATGCGAGGTCCAGGGGAAGGGATACGGGTGGAAGGGATAGGTCGAGCCCCACACCGAGGTGCAGCCGGTGGAGTTCACGATCCCCATCGCCGCGCGGCCGCGCTTGGCCGGGCCCTCGGCATAGCGCCACTTCAGGTCCTTCAGCTTCTCGATGAGCTGGGTCGCCCACTTCACCCAGGCCGGGTCGAGCGGACGCGACGGCTTGTTCTCCATGATCTTCGCCGCCAGGCTGGCCAGCGTCAGATCCTGGTCCTTGGCGGCATTCACCGCCTGCAGCACGGCGCCGGTGTCGGAGAGGTCCACCGACTCGGTCAGCTTCATGCGGATGTGCTTCTCCAGGCGCCCGATCAGCTCGTCGAGGTGGGCGACGTGCTTCTCCACGCGCGGCTGCATCAGCGCCGTCACCGTGCCGGTGAACAGGTGGATGGCGGTCTTCTCGCCGCAACCGAGGCAGGCGCCGTCGCCGCAGGGCATCGAGCCGTAGTTCTGCTTGTCGAGCAGCAGCGTCTCCAGCGCGCCGATCTTCTCGTCGAGGCTGTCGATGCGGCCATACTCCTTCGGCGTCGTCGGCAGGTCGAGCCAGAAATTCCAGTCGCGGCGCAGGCGCTCGACCGACTCCTCGGTCTGCGGCACCATGCGCAGGGCGTCGTCCTCGCAGACCTTGACGCACAGCGCGCAGCCCTTGCAGGTGTAGGGGTTGATGGTGATGGAGAACAGGCCGCCCGCGTCCTTGCCCTTCTTTTCCTTCTGCGTCCAGTAGGGCTTGGTGGTGCCGAGCTGGAAGTCGCCGAGCGACTCGCGCAACAGGCGGAATTCCTCGGCCATTCCCGCGCGCTCGGCTTCCGGCGCCTCGGCGACGGTGGCGTTGATGGCGTCGTCGATGAGCGGGCGCACCGAGACGGCGTCGCCGCCGATCATGCCGCGCAGCTTCTTCTCCAGCGTGCGCACGGCGCGGCGCAGGTAGCGCGTCGGCCGGCCGCCGCGCTCGACGCGCGTCACCGCCGTGTTGAAGACGTCGCCCACCGTGCTGACCAGGCCGGGGATGGCGCTGTCCGGGCATTCCGTATAACAGTTGCCGCAGGCCGTGCAGTTCTCGGCGATCCACTCCGGGTACTCGAAGCGGATCTGCGTCATGTCGCGGAAGACGCCGGTGGCGGCGGGTATCAGCGAGGCGCCGATGAAGGGATCGACCAGGTTGTCGGAGCCCTTCCCGCTGGCGTAGAAGCTGCCGGTCTGCTCCCAGAAGCGGTGGATGTCGGCGACCTTGCCGTCGCCTTCCGGCATCTGCTTCAGCATCACCGGCAGGCCGGCGGCCTTGTCGCGCAGGCTGCGCCGTGTCGCGCCGACTGACTTTTCGGTGATCTCCTTGAGTTCCGTGAAGCCGCGCCGCACCACGCGCAGGTTGTCGTCCACCACGCGCTTGCCCTTGCCGCCGAACTTCGCCTGCAGCTGGTCCTCGATGGCCTTGAACAGCTTCTCCTCGGTCAGATTGGCGTTCTTCATCACCGGGCTGGCGGCGAAGAAGGCGCCCTGGAAGGCGATGCCCTGCATGCGCAGCTGCAGGTCGGCCGAGCCGGCCTCCTCGCGCGCGATCTGGAAGGCGTCGAGGTAGAAGACGCGGATGTCGTTGTCGACGATCTGCTTCTGCATCCACAGCGGGAAGCTGGCCCACAGGTCCTCGGCGGAGCGGTTGCTCTGCACGATGAAGACGCCGCCTTTCTTCAGGCCGGCGACCGGGTTGGAATGCTCGTGCACGTTGGGATCGGGCGAGAGCACGACATCCACATAGACATACTCGCAGTTCACGCGGATCGGCTCCGGCGCCGCCGACAGGTAGTAGGTGGTCGGCTGGCCCTTCTTCTCCGAGCCGTACTTCGGGTTGGCCTTGATGTCCCAGCCGAGCAGCTCGTACAGCGTCATCGCCAGGTTCTTGCCGGTGGTGATGGCGCCCCAGCCGCCGACCGAGTGCATGCGCACCGTGATCGAGTCCTTCGGCAGCAGGTTCGGGTTCTCGCTGCCGCGCAGCGCCAGCTCGCGGATGCGCGGATAGGCCTCGAGGATGTTCTGGTTGTGGATCTCGTCCTTCGGGTTGGCCGGCGTGTCGCGCACGAAATCGACCGACAGGTAGAAGAACTTCTTCTGCGGCGCATTCGGCAGCATGTTCTCGACGGCGCCGATCAGCGCCTCCGGCTGCATGTCGCGGCTGCCCAGGCCGTAGCAGCCCGAGTACAGGCGCGGCATGTCCTTGGCCGAGGCGTAGGCGGCGTAGCCCGGATACGCCGGCTTGTCGCCGGCGACGCAGGCGCCGTTCTCGATGCATTTGGTGACGGTGGCGCGCACCTCGCGCATCAGCGGCAAGTCCTCGGCCAGCGGCTGGTCGGTGCGCTCCAGCACTGCCACGCCCTTCCTGCCCTTGAGGATGGCGCCGAGCAGGTCGCCCGGGAAGGGGCGGAACAGGGTCAGGTCGACCACGCCGACCTTCAATTTGCGCGTCTCGCGCAGATAATCGGCGACCGCCTCGGCCTGCACGATCATGCTGCCCATGCCGAGGATCAGGTACTCGGCGTCCTCGCAGCGGTAGGTGGCGACGCGCTTGTATTGGCGCCCGGTCAGCTCTGCGTATTCGGCCATGCAGCGGTCGGTGATGTCCCCGATGTGGTCGAAGAAGTACGGCCGCTGGCCGGCCACCGCCTGCATGTAGGCGTCCTGGTTCTGCACCGAGCCGGAGAGCAGCGGCACGTCTACGTCCCAGATCGCCGGCACGCGGCGGCGCTTCGGGCCGTAGAGCATGGCCTGGGCCGGCGTAGGCGTGTCGATGAGGTCGTCCGGCTTGCCGAGGTATTCGGCCACCAGCTCGCGCTCGGGCAGGCGCACCGACTCGATCAGGTGGGTGGTGAGGAAGCCGTCCTGGCCGACGATGGCCGGGGTGAGCGACAGCTCGGCGGCCTTGCGCGCGATGAGGTTGAGGTCGGCGGCGCCCTGGGCGTCCTTCGCCATGACCTGGATGAAGCCGGTGTCGTCGATGCAATGGTAGTCGTCGTGGCCGGCATGCACGTTGAGGCTGGCCTTGGTGATGGCGCGGCAGCCCATGTTGAGCACGTAGGGCAGCCGCTTGCCGACGGCGGCATAAAGCGATTCGTGCATGAAGGCGACGCCCTGGCCGGAAGAGAAATTCACGGCACGCAGGCCGGTCATCGACATGCCGGCGGTGACGCCGGCGGCGGCGTGCTCGGATTCCGGTTCGATGAAGATCAGCGGGCGGTCGGAGATGTTGAGGTGGCCGGCGGCGGAGGCTTCGGCCCAGTACTCGCCCATCTGGGTGGATGGCGTGATCGGATAGGCGCCGGCGGCATCCGAAGCCTCGCGCTCGACGTGGATGACGGCGGTGTTGCCGTCGACCGCGTCGCGCACGCCCGGATATTTCACCTGCGTCTTGTCCTTGCCGGCGCCGGGGGCGGTCTCGAACAGCTTGTACTCCATGAGCTTCTTCAGCATGGCATTACCTCACGCGCTAATCAGGGGGAGTTCGTTCTGGCGCAGGATCTTCTTGGCTTCCGCGCCCTTGACGGAGAAATTCGGGTTGTCGAACCAGACGATGGCGCCGGTCGGGCAGCGCTCGATGGCCTGCTTCGCCGCACGCGCGTTCTGCGCGTAGTCGATCACCGCCAGGTTGTTCTCCAGCTTCATCACGCCGGGGGCGGCATCGACGACGCATTTGCCGCAGGCGGTGCACGCCACTTCGCAGGACTTCTCCGCCGTGTCGCCGTCGGCGAGGTTCTTGCAGGCCACCCACAGCTTGCGCGAGACGGGCTCCAGCGAGAACAGGCCCTTCGGGCAGACCTCGACGCAGTCGTTGCAGGCGGTGCATCGGTCGGCATCCACCACCGGCAGGCCGTGGGCGTCCATGTGGATGGCGTCGAAATTGCAGACGACTTCGCAATCGGCCAGCCCGAGGCAGCCCCAGGCGCAGTCCTTGCCGCCGCCGCTGACCACCGCCGCCGCGCGGCAGGAGGTGTGGCCGGCATAGCGCGCGCGCAGGTAGGCGACGTGCTTGCCGCCGGCGCAGGCCAGCCGCGCCACCCGCTTCTCCACCGAGCCGGCATCGACGCCGAGGAGATCGGCGATCACCGCGTTCTGCGCCGGCGCATTCACCGTGCACTGCGCCGGCAGGATCTCGCCGGCGACGACCTTCTCGGCGAAGTTGCGGCAGCCGGCGGTGCCGCAGGCGCCGCAGTTGGATTTCGGCAGCAGGGCCTCGACTTCGTCGATGCGCGGGTCTTCATAAACGTAAAGACGCCGGTTGGCGAAGGCGATCACGCCGGCGAGGGCGACGCCGAGCAGCGCCATGAAGGCGCCGGCGTAGGCGAGGTTCGTCATCGATCCCATGCTGCGAGCCAAAACCTTTAAGGTTCAAATAACCATGACTACACCAGGGTCTGAAAGCCATGCGAACACGCCGAGCGCATCCCGGGCAAAGAAAAACAGACGCTGGAACCTGGCGGATGACGGGCCTTGCCTTGCGGGCGCGGCGGCGGCAGCCACTCACGGTGCAGCCGGAGATCGGATCCGGCTTACTGGACAGCCTGGCGTGGTGCGCCAGGCCGGGTGACACGCAAGCAACGCGGTTGCGTAGCAGGCGTTCGTGTGGAGCAAAGTATAGGAATTTCGCGGCGACGCAACAACAAAGTCCTATATATGATTACCCAAAGTTTTCCTTATATCTGTCTGATAGTTGAATCGGCTTTTCATATAGTAAAACATATTTTCTTAAACCGGAAACTTGGCGTGGTGCGGCGCACCAAGCGGCGTAAGTGCCCTTGGCGGGGCCTGCCTATAATCAAAAAAGGGACTTGATTCGAAGCCCCGCCACCCAAACTGAAACAGCAATGAATCCATCCGCCCATATCCGTCCGCCCGCCGTCGCCGGCCTGTTCTATCCGGCGGATGCGGATGAACTCGTGCGCGACATCCAGGCCTGTCTTGCTGCCGTTCCTGCCGCCGAACCGACGACACCGAAGGCGCTGATCGTGCCGCACGCCGGCTACGTCTATTCCGGCGCCGTTGCCGCGCAGGCCTACGCTCGTCTGGCGCCGTTGCGCCGGACGATCCGCCGCGTCGTGCTGCTCGGCCCGGCGCACCGCGTGCCGATCCGCGGCCTGGCCCTGCCGGCAGCCGAGGGTTTCGCCACCCCGCTTGGCTGCGTCGCCATCGACGCCGAGGGTGCGTGCGCCGCGCTCGCCCTGCCCCAGGTTTCCGCCAGCGACGTCGCGCACAACCTCGAGCACTCCCTGGAGGTGCAACTGCCCTTCCTGCAGACGGTGCTCGACGACTTCACCCTGCTGCCCTTCGCCGTCGGCGCGGCGGCGCCGGTCCAGGTGGCGGAGGTGCTCGACCTCCTCTGGGGCGGGCCGGAGACGCTGATCCTCGTCAGTTCCGACCTGTCGCACTTCCACACTTACGCCCAGGCGCAGGGCATCGACCGCCACACCGTCGACGAGATCCTCGCCGGCGATTCCAGGCTCGATCATGAGCAGGCCTGCGGCGCGACACCGATCAACGGCCTGCTGCTCTGCGCCCGCCGGCGCGGCATGCGCATCGAACTGCTCGACCTGCGCAACTCCGGCGATACCGCCGGCGACCGCGCCCGCGTCGTCGGCTATGCCTCCTTCGCCCTCACCGAAAATCCCGATGGACGAAACTGAACTCGGCAATATGCTGCTGGCGCATGCACGAAACGCCATCGCCGAACGTTTCGGCCGCCACGGCGGGGCAACGCACCGGCACGCGGCGCTCGACCAGCCCGGCGCCAGCTTCGTCACCCTCACCCAGCAGGGCGATTTGCGCGGCTGCATCGGCTCGCTCGAGGCGCATCGTCCGCTCGGGCTGGACGTGCGCGAGAACGCGCTGGCCGCCGCCTTCCGCGACCCGCGTTTCGCGCCGCTCGCCGTCGAGGAATTCGAGCACACCCGCGTCGAGGTCTCGCTGCTCACGCCCGCCATGGCCATCAGCTTCCGCGATGAGGCCGACTTCCTGGCCCAGCTGCGGCCGGGCGTCGACGGCATCGTCTTCCAGTACGGACGCCACCGCAGCACCTTCCTGCCGCAGGTGTGGGAAAGCCTGCCCGAGCCGCAGCAGTTCATGCAGCAGCTCAAGCGCAAGGCCGGCCTGCCGCCCAACTTCTGGCACGAAGCAGTGAGCATCGCGCGCTACGAGGTGACCAAATGGAAGGAAGTCCGGTGATGGAGCAGTACCCCGGCCGCTGGTGGCACGTCCTCGACGACGGTCGCATCCAGTGCGACCTCTGCCCGCGCGACTGTCGCCTGCGCGACGGCCAGCGCGGCGCCTGCTTCGTGCGCCAGCGCGCCGGCGAGGCCATGGTGCTTACCACCTACGGGCGCAGCTCGGGCTTCTGCATCGACCCGATCGAAAAAAAGCCGCTCAACCACTTCCATCCGGGCAGCAGCGTCTTTTCCTTCGGCACCGCCGGCTGCAACCTGGCCTGCAAGTTCTGTCAGAACTGGGACATCTCCAAGTCGCAGGACATGGACCGCCTGCTGGATCAGGCCTCGCCGGAAGAGATCGCCCGAGTCGCCGCCGAAAACGGCTGCAGGAGCGTCGCCTTCACCTACAACGACCCGGTCATCTTCGCCGAATACGCCATGGACGTCGCCGACGCCTGCCACGAACGCGGCGTGCAGACCGTGGCCGTCACCGCAGGCTACATCCATGCAGCGGCGCGGCGCGAGTTCTTCGCGAAAATGGATGCCGCCAACGTCGACCTGAAGGCCTTCACGGACGATTTCTACTACAAGCTCACCGGCGCCCACCTGCAGCCGGTGCTCGACACGCTGGTGTACCTCAAGCACGAAACCGACTGCTGGTTCGAGCTGACCACCCTGCTGATTCCCGGCAAGAACGACTCCGCCGCCGAAATCGAGGCCATGTCGAAGTGGATCGTCCGGGAACTCGGCCGCGACGTGCCGATCCACTTCACCGCCTTCCATCCCGACCACAAGCTCGACGACCTGCCGCCGACGCCCGCCGCCACGTTGCAGCGCGCGCGCAGCATCGCCCTCGCCGAGGGCATCCGCTACGTCTACACCGGCAACGTGCACGACACCGAGGGCGGCACCACCTTCTGCCCCGGCTGCGGCAAGGGCGTCATCGTGCGCGACTGGCACCGGATCCTCGCCTACGACCTCACCGAGGAAGGCCATTGCGCGCATTGCGGCGCGCCCGTCGCCGGCCGCTTCGGTCGGTACGAAGGCCAGTTCGGCCGCCGCCGGATCCCGGTGCGGGTGCGCATGGGGGCGTGATGGAAGTCCTCATCCCCGCCGGCAAAGTCAGTCTCCCCGGCACGGCGACCCTGCCGGATGACGCCCTCGGCATCGTCGCCTTCGCCCACGGCAGCGGCAGCAGCCGCCACAGCCCGCGCAACCGCTATGTCGCCGAAGTCCTGCACGCGCACGGCATCGCCACCCTGCTCTTCGACCTGCTCACGCCGCAGGAGGACCGCGCCTACGAAACGCGCTTCGACATCGATCTTCTCACCGAACGCCTGCTCGCCGCGCTGGCCTGGCTGGAGGCAAGCGCGGAAACGAAGAACCTGAAGATCGGCTGCTTCGGCGCCAGCACCGGCGCCGCCGCGGCGCTGCGGGCGGCGGCGCAGCATGCATCCGTCGCCGCCGTCGTCTCGCGCGGCGGCCGTCCCGACCTCGCCGGCGCGCCGGCGCTCGCCGCCGTGCGCGCGCCGACGCTGCTCATCGTCGGCGGCCGGGACGAGGGCGTCATCGAGCTCAACCAGCAGGCTTGCGCGCTGCTGCAATGCGAGAAGAAGCTGGAAATCGTGCCGGGCGCGACGCACCTTTTCGAGGAGCCCGGCGCGCTGGAGCGGGCGGCGGCGCATGCGGCGGCATGGTTTGCCCGGCATCTCGGTAATGCGCGCGCCTGAGCCGCCGGGCTTCCCCATGGACGCGCATTTCGCGTAGTCTGGCGCAGAGACCTTTCTTGCACGGATACGCATGGACCCGCACCCCACCCGCCTCGCCCTTGCCTGCCTGCTGGTCCTGGCCGCCTCCCCGGCATTCCCGCAGGGGCAGCTCCACAAGTGCGTCGATGCCAAAGGCAAGGTGAGCTACCAGGATTTTCCCTGCGGCCAGGCGCCGCGCATCGGCGCGCCGGAAGCGCCCGCGAGCGCCAAGGCAAACTCCGCCGCCGACGGCGCACCCTCGCCGGTCATGCGCCAGTTGGATGCCGCCGTCAGGGCGGCCATCGCCGCCCGCGACCTGCCGCGCGCCAAGGGGCTGGCCGTCACTGCGGAACACTGGGAATGGATCGCCGAGGCCGAGAAAACCCAGCCGGCCCAGCCCGCCACCGGCCGCACGCCGGCCGACCTGCGCGCCGAGAAAGGCGCCAGCCAGGAATGCCGCGACGCCCGGCGGGGCTACGAGCTCGAGTCGCGCTCCCCCGAAGCCATCGAGAAAGCGAAGCAATTGATGTACGAAGCCTGCGGCATGGAGGCGCCCGCCGAAACGGGCGTCGTCGTCGGACAGCCCGTGTACATCCAGCGGCCGCACGCCGTCCCGCCCCGCCCCCTGCCCAGGCCCGACAGGCCGGCCGACCGGCCGTCAAGGGGGCAGGAGCCCGCAAGAAACCAGCGCGGACAGCTGATGGATCGCTAGACGAGCCAGGACTTTCGCCCCTCCGCAGTCGAGAAAGCGACGCCGTCCCGCGGCCACTGACTTTTCGCGCTGCCGCCCTACTCCGCGCACACCGCAGCGGCCGGCAAAAGACTATGATTCGCTGGCGGCCCTCTTCCGGGAGGCCCGCATTCCCATCGCTCACTCAGGAGACACAGCATGGCCAAGAAGTCGTCGAAGAAATCCGCGGATGCCGTCTACAAGATCGTCGAGGTGGTCGGCTCGAGCCCGAGTTCGTGGGAGGATGCCGCCCGCGCCGCCGTCGAGGCGGCGGCGAAGACGCTGCGCGACCTGCGCGTCGCCGAAGTCACCAAGCTGGACATGAAGATCGACAAGTCCGGCCGCGTCGTCGCCTTCCGGGCGCGCGTGGCGATGTCCTTCAAGTACGAGGCCTGATGGCGGGCGGCTGGGAGCTGCTCGGCCTGTTTCTGCTGGCCGGCGGCGCCTGGTTCTGGCTCGACACCCTCAAGGCGCGCGACGGCGGCATCGCCGCCGCCCGCGCGGCCTGCAACAGCGAAGGCCTGCAGCTGCTCGACGACACGGTGTCGCTCTCCGGCCTGCGGCTGGCGCGCAACGAGGACGGACGCCTGCTGCTGCGGCGGGTCTACGATTTCGAATACAGCGACACCGGCGACAACCGCCGCCGCGGCAGCGTGGTGCTGCTCGGCCAGCGCGTCGTGCTGCTCAACGTCGGCCTGCGCTCGGTGCCGGCCCAGCGCACCCTGCACTGAGGGCTTGCCGGCGCCGTGCCGCCGCGACTGACTTTCAGCACCGGCCGATGCGACGCCGCTGCAGCAGGTGCCCGGCCAGGACGATGAGCACGATGGCCGCCAGCAGCGCCCACGGCGCCAGCCGGTGGAAGGTCGCCGCCCAGGCGCTCAGCTCGTTCAGCAGCAGGGCCCAGACGCCGATGGCGGCGTAGGTCGCGCACAGCACCACGGCCAGATTCACCCACGGCCGCAGGCCGATCAGGAAACCGATGATCGAGCCGACCACCGGGCCGGTCATCCAGAACGGCGCGAAGACGAAGACCAGCAGCCCGACGATGCCGAACTTGCGCACCGCCCCCCCCGCGCATCTCGGCCGCCGCCTGCATGCGGGATACGAAGGCCTTCAAACCCGGCAGGCGGATCAGGTGGCGCCAGCCGAGCACGAACAGGGGGTACACCACCAGCACCTGCAGGGTCTCCACCAGCATGTTGAGCGGCACCACCTGCAGGTGGCCCAAGCCGCTGGCGTAGCCGAAGCTGAGGCCGGCGCCGCGGCCGATCACCAGGTTGAGCCCGGTCATCGCGGCGTATTGCAGGATGTTTTCGGGAAACAGCGTCCAGCCGATGCCGAAGGCCAGCAGCATCGAGGCGGCCAGGAGCAGGCCGGCGGCCAGCATGCGCCCCTCCGCGCTGGCGAGGATCGCCCGCGCCTGCGCGCCGTCAGGCCGCATGGCCGCGGCAATGCCGGCCGGCGGCCGCCGCCCGGATGCTGTCTGGCGCCGGCTTCCTGGCGCCGAGTCCGCGCGCCGCGGCGCGGCATGCCGATGGCTTCTCCGCGCTCATTCCGCCTTTCCTGCCCTCGTCTCGAGGATTTCGGTGTCCTCGTGCCGGTAGGCCGGGCTGCAGCAGCAGAGGATGCGCAAGGCCTCCGCGCCGGTCGCCTCGATGCAGTGCGGCGTGCCGGGCGGGATCAGCGCCGTGTCGCCGGGACTGACTTTCAGCCGTTCGCTGCCCAGCGTCAGGACGCCCTCGCCGGCGGTGACATGGTAGAGCTCCTCGCTCTCGCGGTGGCGGTGCAGCAGCGTGCGCGCGCCGGCCGGCACGACGGCCTCGGCCAGGCTCTGGGCGCGGTTGCCGTGGACGTCGGGATGCATCAGCTCGCGGATTGCCGAGCCGTCCCTGGTGATGTAGGGCGCGATGTCGGCGAGGCGGGTCTTCATTCGGCCGCTTCGCGCTTCCGTTCGGCCTGCTGCATCGCCGCGTCGAGCTTGCCCTGCACCTGGGCCGGCGCGTTCTTCGCCTGCTCGGCCTCCTTGGCCTTGGCGGCGCCGGCGCTGGCGGCGACGGTGGCGGTTTCGGAGACGCCGCAGCCGGCCAGTGCGACGGCCAGCAGCAGAATGATGGCTCTCATGGTTTCCTTTCCGACAGCAACGCGATCACTTCCTCGTCCTCGACCTGGCCGAAGTCGGCGTAGAACTGGCCGACGGCCTGGAAGTTTTCCGGCGCATGCAGGCAGACCACCTCGTCGGCCTGCCTGCGCACCTTCTCCAGCGTGTCGGGCGGCGCCACCGGCACGGCGCAGACCAGCCTCTGCGGCATGCGGCTCCGCAGGGCATGCAGCGCGGCGAGCATGGTCGAGCCGGTGGCGAGGCCATCGTCGACGACGATGACGATGCGCCCCGAAGGGTCGATCGGCGGACGCAGCGGCGAATACTGGGCGCGGCGCTGGCGGATGGTTTCCAACTCGCGCGCCTTGACGCGCGCGATGTAGCCTTCGTCCGCCCCGGCCATGGCGGCGTAGGGACCGAGAGTGGCCCAGCCGGTCTCGTCGATGGCGCCGATGGCGAACTCCGGATTGCCGGGGGCGCCGAGCTTGCGCACCAGCACCACGTCGAACTCGCCGCCGAGCGTCTCGGCGATGAGCCGGGCCATCGGCACGGCGCCGCGCGGGATGGCCAGCACCAGCGGGTTCTGTCCCTTGTAGGCGGCCAGCTTCTCGGCGAGAAGCCTTGCAGCCTGTTCTCGGTTGCTGAAGATCATGCCGCCACCTTAGCGCCGCCCGGAAGTGCTGTCCAGACCGGTATAATTCGCTCTTTGAAAGCCGCATCTTGCAAGTCCTTCCGATTTTCCCCCGATGACCGCCGCCTCCCCTGCGTTGCTGCCGCAGCTGCCGGCATTGCCCAGGCCCGGTGCGCGCCTCGACCTGCCCGCGCTGGCGGGCTCGGCCGACGCCCTGGCGCTGGCGCAGCTGGCCGGTGGCGGGCGCATGCTGGCGGTCGTCACGGCCAATCCGCTCGACGCGCAGCGGCTGCAGGAGGAGATCGCCTGGTTCGCGCCGCAACTGCGCGTGCACCTGCTGCCGGACTGGGAGACCCTGCCCTACGACACGCTCTCGCCGCACCACGACCTCGTCTCCGAGCGCCTCGCCACGCTCTACGAGATTACGCGCGGGGCCTGCGACATCGCCCTGATCCCGGCCACCACGGCGCTCACCCGCCTGCCGCCCGCGGAATACCTGGCGGCGCACACCTTCTTCCTCAAGCAGGGCGCGCGCCTCGACGTGGACGCCCTGCGCGCGCAGCTCGCGCTGGCCGGCTACCAGCACGTCACCCAGGTCGTCTCGCCGGGCGAGTACAGCGTGCGCGGCGGCCTCATCGACCTGTTCCCGATGGGCTCGGCCCTGCCCTTCCGCATCGAGCTGTTCGACGACGAGGTCGAGACCCTGCGCAGTTTCGACGTCGACTCGCAGCGCACGGTCTATCCGGTGCCGGAAATCCGCCTGCTGCCGGCGCGCGAATTCCCGCTCGACGAGGCCGGCCGCACGCGCTTCCGCGGCCGCTACCGCGAGACCTTCGAGGGCGACCCCTCGCGTCAGCCGCTCTACAAGGACGTCTCCAACGGCATCGCGCCGGCCGGCATCGAGTACTACCTGCCGCTGTTTTTCGACAAGACGGCCGTTGTATTCGACTACCTGCCGCAGGACACGGTGCTGTGCCTGCACCGCGACGTGCCCGCCGCCATCCGCGAGTTCTGGGCCGACACGCAATCGCGCCACAGGCTGCTCGGCGGCGACCGCAGCCGGCCGCTGCTGCCGCCGAACGAGCTGTTCCTCGGCGAGGAGCAGTTCTTCGTCGCTGCCGCCGTGCTGGGGAGACTGACTTTCAGTTCCGGCGCGGCGGAGGCGGACGCCCCCGCCGCGCCGCTGCCCGATCTCGCCGTCGAGCGCCGCGCCGACGACCCGTTGCACAAGCTGAAGGCCTTCGCTTCAGGCTTCGACGGCCGCATCCTGCTCGTCGCCGAATCCCCCGGCCGCCGCGAGACGCTGCTGCAGTACCTCGCCGAGTACGGCCTGTCGCCTGTGCCCTGCGCCGACTTCGCCGCCTGCGCGGCGGCAGCGGAAAAGCTCGCCCTGACCGTGGCGCCGCTTTCCAACGGCTTCCTGCTGCGCGAAGCCAAGCTCGCCGTCGTCACCGAGAACGAGCTCTACGCCGCCACCGCCCGCCCGCGCGGACGCAAGACGGATGCCCGCCGCGCCAGCCTCGAGGGCTGGCTGCGCGACCTCACCGAGCTGAAGATCGGCGACCCGGTGGTGCACGAGAGCCACGGCATCGGCCGCTACCAGGGTCTGGTGCACCTCGACCTCGGCGAGGGCGAGACGGAGTTCCTCCACCTCGAGTACGCCGGCGGCGACAAGCTCTACGTGCCGGTGGCGCAGCTGCACCTCATCTCGCGCTACAGCGCCTCCGAGCCGGAGCTGGTCGAGCTGCACAGGCTCGGCAGCGACCGCTGGGACCGCGCCAAGCGCAAGGCGGCGCAGCAGGTGCGCGACACCGCCGCGGAACTCCTCGCCCTCTACGCCCGCCGCGCCGCGCGCCAGGGCCACGCCTTCAGTTTCAGGGAACACGACCTGGAAGCCTTCGCCGACGGCTTCGGCTTCGAGGAAACACCCGACCAGGCCGCCGCCATCGCCGCGGTGGTGGCCGACATGAAGTCGGGCCGGCCGATGGACCGCCTCGTCTGCGGCGACGTCGGCTTCGGCAAGACCGAGGTGGCGCTGCGCGCCGCCTTCGCCGCCGTCATGGACGGCAAGCAGGTGGCGGTGCTGGCGCCGACCACGCTGCTCGCCGAGCAGCACTTCAACACCTTCTCCGACCGCTTCGCCGACTGGCCGGTCAGGATCGTCGAGCTGTCGCGCTTCAGGAGCGCCAAAGAGCAGACGGCCGCGCTGCAGCTGCTCGCCGAGGGCAAGGTGGACATCGCCATCGGCACGCACCGCCTGCTGCAAAAAGACGTCAAATTCTCCCGCCTCGGCCTGGTCGTCATCGACGAGGAACACCGCTTCGGCGTGCGGCAAAAAGAGGCGCTGAAGGCCCTGCGCGCCTCGGTGGACGTGCTGACGCTCACCGCCACGCCGATCCCGCGCACCCTCGGCCTGTCGCTGGAGGGCCTGCGCGAGTTCTCCGTCATCGCCACCGCGCCGCAGAAGCGGCTGGCCATCAAGACCTTCGTCGTACCCCACTCCGACGGCATCGTGCGCGAGGCGGTGCTGCGCGAGTTCAAGCGCGGCGGCCAGGTGTATTTCCTGCACAACGAGGTGGATACCATCGAGACCGTGCGCGAGCGCCTGGCGAAGCTGCTGCCCGAGGCGCGCATCGTCGTCGGACACGGCCAGCTGCCGGAGCGCGAGCTGGAGCGCGTCATGAAGGAATTCACCCAGCAGCGCCACAACCTGCTGTTGTGCACGACCATCATCGAGACCGGCATCGACAACCCGCACGCCAACACCATCATCATCAACCGCGCCGACAAGTTCGGACTGGCCCAGCTGCACCAGCTGCGCGGCCGAGTCGGCCGCTCGCACCACCAGGCCTACGCCTACCTGCTCACCGACCGCAATGCGAAGCCGAGCGTCCAGGCGCAGCGCCGGCTGGAGGCGATCCAGGCCATGGAGGAGCTCGGCTCCGGCTTCTTCCTCGCCATGCACGACCTGGAGATCCGCGGCGCCGGCGAGGTGCTGGGCGAGTCGCAGAGCGGCGAGATCCAGGAGGTCGGCTTCAACCTGTACACCTCGATGCTGAACGCCGCCGTGCGCGCGCTCAAGGACGGCAGGGAGCCCGACCTGTCGCAGCCGCTCGGCGTCACCTCCGAGATCAACCTGCATGCGCCGGCGCTGCTGCCCGACGCCTACTGCAGCGACGTGCACGAGCGCCTGACGCTCTACAAGCGCCTCGCCAACTGCGACAGCGAGGAGGAGCTGCTGCGCCTGCAGGAGGAGCTGATCGACCGCTTCGGCGAGCTGCCGGACCAGGCGCGCACCCTGCTCGAGAGCCACCGCCTGCGCATCCTGGCCAGGCCGGTCGGCCTGGCCAAGATCGACGCCACCGAGGCGGTCATCAAGCTGCAGTTCATCCCCAACCCCCCCATCGACCCGGCGCGCATCATCCAGCTGGTGCAGCAGGACCGCCGCTGGAAGCTGGCCGGGCCGGACAAGCTCGCCGTCTCCCGCGAAACCGCCACCCTGCCCGAGCGGGCTGCGGCCATTCGTGAGATCATTTCACACTTGAACCACCCTGCATCGCAGAAGCAGTCATGACCCAGCAACCGCTAGAAAACGTCCGCATCGGGGCCTTCGACCTGATGCCCTCGCCCGAGGAAATCCACGCCCGCGTGCCGCTCTCCGAGACGGCCGCCGACACCGTCTTCGCCAGCCGCGAGGCCATCAAAGCCATCCTCGACCGCAAGGATCCGCGTATCTTCATCGTCGTCGGCCCCTGCTCGATTCACGACCCGGTCGCCGGCTACGACTACGCGCAGCGCCTGAAGCGGCTGGCCGACGAGGTGCGCGACACGCTGTACCTGGTGATGCGCGTGTATTTCGAGAAGCCGCGCACCGCCACCGGCTGGAAGGGCTTCATCAACGACCCGCACATGGACGATTCATTCCACATCGAGGAAGGCATGGAGCGGGCGCGCGAGTTCCTGCTCAAGGTCTGCGAGCTCGGCCTGCCGACGGCGACCGAGGCGCTCGACCCGATCGCGCCGCAATACCTCGGCGACCTGATCTCGTGGACGGCCATCGGCGCCCGCACCTCGGAATCGCAGACGCACCGCGAGATGTCCTCCGGCCTGTCCACCCCGGTCGGCTTCAAGAACGCCACCGACGGCGACATCCAGCCGGCCATCAACGCCATCAAGTCGGCCGCCAGCCCGCACAGCTTCCTCGGCATCAACATGCAGGGCCGCTCGGCCATCGTGCGCACGCAGGGCAATCCCTACGGCCACGTCGTGCTGCGCGGCGGCGACGGCCGCTCGAACTTCGACACCGTCAGCGTCTGCATGGTCGAGCGTGCGCTGGCCAAGGCGAAGATCGCGCCGAACATCGTCATCGACTGCTCGCACGCCAACTCGCTGAAGGACCCGGCCCTGCAGCCGCTGGTGATGTCGGACTGCGTGCACCAGATCCGCGAGGGCAACCAGTCCATCGTCGGCCTGATGGTCGAGAGCAACCTCGAGGGCGGCAACCAGCCGATCCCCGAGGACCTCTCGCAACTGAAGTACGGCTGCTCGGTCACCGACGCCTGCGTCGACTGGCCCACCACCGAGGCCATGATCCGCAAGGCCCGCGAGGTGCTGAAGGACATCCTGCCGAACCGCAACCCTTAAAAACAACGACCATGTCGCTCATCAAGCCCTTTCGCGGCATCCGTCCGGCGCCCGGCCGCGCCGGCGAAGTCGCCGCCCCGCCCTACGACGTCCTTTCCGCCGACGAGGCGCGCCGCATTGTCCAGGATGGCGACGCGCGCAAGCCCTGGAGCTTCCTGCACGTCTCCAAGGCCGAGATCGACCTGCCGCCGGACATCGACCACTATTCGCCGCAGGTCTACGCCAAGTCGCGCGAGAACTACCTGAAGATGTTCGCCGAGGGGGTGCTCATGCAGGACGACGCGCCCTGCTGCTATGCCTACCGTCTGGTGATGGGCGAACACGCGCAGACCGGCCTCGTCGTCGCCGCCTCGGTCGCCGACTACGACAGCAACCGCATCCGCAAGCACGAGTTCACCCGTCCGGACAAGGAAGACGACCGCGTGCGCCAGATCGAGGCGCTCAACGCGCAGACCGGGCCGGTGCTGCTGGCGCACCCCGACGCGCCCGAGGTCGACGCCATCCTGGCGCGGGCCTCGTCCGGCGCGCCGGACGCGGATGTCACGGCCGACGACGGCATCCGCCACACCATCTGGGCGATCCGCGACGCCGCCGTGCTGCAGCGACTGACTTTCCTCTTCGACGCCATGCCGGCGCTCTACATCGCCGACGGCCACCACCGCTCGGCGGCCGCCTCGCGCGTCGCCGCCGCGCGCCACGCGAAGAACCCGCACCACACCGGCGGAGAGGACTACAACTACTTCCTCTCGGTGATCTTCCCGCACCGGCAGATGCGCATCATGGACTACAACCGCGTGGTGAAGGACCTCAACGGCCTCAGCACCATGGGCTTCCTGGCGCGGCTGACCGAGCGCTTCGTCGTCTCGGTCAGCACGCCGCGCTACAAGCCGATGCAGCGCGGCGAATTCAGCCTCTATCTTCCCGGCCAGTGGTACCGGCTCACCATCCACCCGCACCTCATCCCGCACGAGGATCCGGTGGCGCGGCTCGACGTCAGCCTGCTCTCCGACAACCTGCTCGGCCCGGTACTCGGCATCAAGGACCTGCGCCGCGACAAGCGCATCGACTTCGTCGGCGGCATCCGCGGCCTCGAGGAACTGGAGCGGCGCGTGGACAGCGGCGAGATGGCCGCCGCCTTCGCCCTGCACGCCACCGGAATGGAAGACCTGATGGCAGTGGCGGACGCCGGCGAGGTGATGCCGCCCAAATCCACCTGGTTCGAGCCGAAGCTGGCCGACGGGCTGGTGTCGCACGCGCTGGACTAAGCAGCCCGGCTTGCGCCACAATGACGCATCACGCACCCGGGGTGGCCACATGAAACGCGACGACGTAATGCGCATTCTTTCCGCGCACCGCGCCGAACTGCAGAAGCAGTACGGCGTGTGCAGCCTCGGCCTGTTCGGCTCCGTCGCCCGCGACGAAGCCGGCCCGGGCAGCGACGTCGATCTCCTGGTTGAATTCGACCGCCCCATCGGCCTGCGCTTTTTCGAGTTGCAGGACTATTTCGAATCCCTGCTGCATTGCAGGGTGGACCTGGGAACGCCGCAAAGCCTGAAGCCGCGCATTCGCGAGCGCGTCCTGGCCGAGGCGATCAATGTCGCCTAGGAAATGGCAAAACCGGATTCAGGACATTCTTGACGCCATCGCCGAGATACAGTCTTTCGTCGAGGGCTACACCTACGAGCGCTTCCGCGGCGACGCGAGAACCATCAAGGCGGTAGGCGCCAACCTGATCATCATCGGCGAGGCGGCCGCTCATATACCTGAAGAAGTTCTGTCAGACACGCCTGCGGTTCCCTGGCATCTGATGCGAGCCATGCGGAACCGCGTCGTGCATGTCTATTTCGACATCGATCCCGCGATTCTGTGGGATATCGTCCAGCGGGATTTGCCGGCGCTCACAGAGCCGTTGCGGGAACTCGCCAAGTAGTCAGTGCAGGTCGACGGCGTAGCGTTTCAGCGTTTCGAGCGGGACGAGGTCCAGCGTCGCCTCGTTGGTGGCATTGAGCACCACCTGCGGCGCCATGCCGGCGTTGTAGGCTTCGGCCCAGCGCGCCGCGCACAGGCACCAGCGCTGGCCGGGCTGCACGCCGGGAAAATCGTACTCGGGCATCGGCGTCGACAAGTCGTTGCCGCGCGCCTTGGAAAAGGCCAGGAATTCTTCGGTGGCGACGATGCAGACGGTGTGGCGGCCGACGTCCTGCGGGCCGGTGTCGCAGCAGCCGGTGCGGTAGAAGCCGGTCACCGGCTTCTCGCTGCAGACGCCGAGCGGGCCGCCCAGCACGTTGCGCTGCAGGCCGCCTTCGTCTCGGTTCATGCCGCTACTCCTTCTCTTCGATCCAGGCCGCCTGGATCGCTTCGAGGATTTTCTCGCCGCAGTGGCTTGGGTCGTCGTTGAAGTCCGGCAGCGCCCGTACCCAGTTCATCAGGTCGACGAAATTGATCTTCATCGGGTCGACGTCGGGATGGGCATCGGCCAGCTCGATGGCGATGTCGTTGATGTCGGTCCACTTCATTTCTTGTGTCCCTCGCTCACCATGTTGATGGTGTATTTCGGGATTTCCACGACCAGTGGCGTCTGGGCCACCTTCGCCTGGCAGGACAAGCGCGAGTTCGGCTCCAGGCCCCAGGCCTTGTCGAGCATGTCCTCTTCGTTCTCCTCCGCCTCGGCGAGGGAAGTGAAGCCCTCGCGCACGATGACGTGGCAGGTGGTGCAGGCGCAGGACTTTTCGCAGGCATGTTCGACCTCGATGCCGTTGGCGAGCAGGCCGTCGAGGATGGAGGTGCCGGCAGGCACGTCGACCACCGCACCCTCCGGACACAGTTCGACATGGGGCAGGACGATGATCTGGGTCATAGCTTGAGCTCGATTACCTTGTGTCCGGTCAGTGCCCGCTTGATGCCCTGGTCCATGCGGCGGGCGGCGAAGTCCTGGGTGGCGGCGTTGAGCGAGTCGATGCCGGCCTTGATGGCGCGGTGGTCGGTGCCGGCGATGCGCTTGCTCAGCGCGGCAATTTCCTCCTCGATGTCGGCACGCTCGTCCGGGCGCAGCAGGCGTCCGTCCGCGGCCAGCGCCGCCTCGACGGCCTCGATCAGGCGTCTGGCCTCGACCTGCTGCTCGCGCAGGTTGCGCGCCTGAACGTCGTCGCCGACGTGCTCCATGGAGTCCTTCAGCATGCCGGCGATCTCGTCGTCGCTGAGCCCGTAGGAGGGCTTCACCGTGATCGAGGCCTCGACGCCCGAGGTCATCTCGCGCGCCGCGACCGAAAGCAGGCCGTCGGCGTCGACCTGGAAGGTGACGCGGATGCGCGCCGCCCCCGCCACCATTGGCGGGATGCCGCGCAGCTCGAACTTCGCCAGCGAGCGGCAGTCGGCGACCAGTTCGCGCTCGCCTTGCACGATGTGGAAGCCCATCGCCGTCTGGCCGTCCTTGAAGGTGGTGAAGTCCTGCGCCTTGGCAATGGGAATGGTGGAGTTCCTCGGGATGACCTTCTCGACCAGGCCGCCCATCGTCTCCATGCCGAGCGAGAGCGGGATGACGTCCAGCAGCAGCCAGTCGTCGCTGCCGGCGCGGTTGCCGGCCAGCACGTTGGCCTGGGTCGCGGCGCCGAGCGCCACCACCTTCTCGGGGTCGAGGTTGGTCAGCGGCTCCTGCTTGAAGTACTCGGCGACGGCGCGCTGCACCTGCGGCATGCGCGTGGCGCCGCCGACCATCACCACGCCCTTGACGTCGTTCACCGTCAGGCCGGCATCGCGCAGGGCCTTGCGCGTCGGTCCCAGCGTCTTCGAGATGAGGGTTCGGGTCATCTCGGCGAAAGCGTCGATCTTCAGCGTGAGATCGACCGCCTCGCCGGTCGACAGCTCGGCATGGACCGGCGCCTCGTCATGGCTGGTCAGCATCTCCTTGGCCTCGCGCGCCTTGAGCAGCAGGTAGCGGGTGTCCTCGATGCTGGGGAAGCGGATCTTCGCCTCGTCGAGCATCCAGCAGTACACGCGCTGGTCGAAGTCGTCGCCGCCGAGGGAGGGGTCGCCGTTGGTCGACAGCACCTCGAAGACGCCGCGCGAGAGCTTGAGGATGGAGATGTCGAAGGTGCCGCCGCCGAGGTCGAAGACGGCGTAGACGCCCTCCGAGGCGTTGTCGAGTCCGTAGGCGATGGCCGCCGCCGTCGGCTCGTTGAGCAGGCGCAGCACGTTGAGGCCGGCCAGCCTGGCGGCATCCTTGGTGGCCTGGCGCTGGGCGTCGTCGAAATAGGCCGGCACGGTGATGACGGCGCCGACCAGTTCGCCGCCGAGGCTGGCCTCGGCGCGGCTGCGCAGCAGCTTGAGGATTTCCGCCGACACTTCGACCGGGCTTTTCACGCCGGCGACAGTGCGCAGGCGCACCATGCCCTCGGCGTCGAGGAAGTCGTAGGGCATCGACTCGATGTGGGAGACGTCCTTCAGGCCGCGTCCCATGAAGCGCTTCACCGAGACAATGGTGTTGCGCGGGTCGAGGGACTGGGCGCCCTGCGCGGCATGGCCGACGTCGACGCCGCCGTCGGCCTTGTAGCGCACGATGGAGGGCAGCAGGCTGCGGCCAACCTCGTCCTGCAGCACGACGGCGATGCCGTTGCGCACGGTGGCGACGATGGAATTGGTGGTGCCGAGGTCGATGCCCACCGCCAGCCGATGCTGGTGCGGCGCGGCGGACAGGCCGGGCTCTGAAATCTGCAGTAGCGCCATGTCGTTTTTCTAGTTTTCCAGCGCTTCGAGCGCGTCTTCTATTTCGTGTTCGAGCTTTTCCATGAACATCAGGCGGCGCACCGCGTCCGCCGCCGTGGCGTAGTCCTTCCGCGCATCGAGGCTTTGCTCGATCTCGGCGCGGATCTCGCCGGCATGCAAGTCGAGGCGCCGCATCAGCTTTTCCAGCTCGTGGTGGTCGCCCGCCGCGCGCGCCTCGGCGACCGCTTCGCGCCACTCCATCTGCTCCATCAGGAACGCCGCCGGCATGACGGTGTTGCTTTCGTGGCCGCCCTCGGCGCCGGCCAGCCGCAGCAGGTA
>Ga0116144_10000278_pt1 | contig 69719 bp, 68 predicted proteins | sample AD_UKC035_MetaG_FD_89746 | JGI IMG/M metagenome (GOLD analysis project Ga0116144, IMG submission 89746) | Active sludge microbial communities of municipal wastewater-treating anaerobic digesters from USA - AD_UKC035_MetaG | ecosystem: Engineered > Bioreactor > Anaerobic > Digestate | place: USA...
CCAGCGGTTGGCCCCCATCGAGATCGAGGCCTCCCGGAAGTCGAGCGGCACCGCCCGGATGGAGTCGGTGGAGATGCTGATGATGGTCGGCAGGATCATCACCGCCAGGATGACGCAGCCGGCCAGCAGGGAGAAGCCGGGGCCGCCCAGGAGGTTGCGGATCAACGGGACCAGGATGGCCACGCCCATGAAGCCGTAAACCACCGAGGGGATGCCGGCCAGCAGCTCGATTGCCGGCTTCAGTATCCGCCGCAGGCGGGGGCCGGCCAGTTCGGCTAGGTAGATGGCGCAGGCCACCCCGGTTGGAATGCCCAGCAGCAGCGCTCCCAGCGTGATCCAGACCGAGGAGAGGATCATCGGCCGGATGCCGAAGAGGCCGCGGGAGGGGGCCCAGTCGCGGCCGGCCAGGAAGGCGGCCGGCCCGGTCTTGATGATCAGCGGCAGCCCCTCCCGGAAGATGAAGAAGGTGATCGCCGCCAGCATGAAGACCGAGGAGCAGGCGATGATCAGCAGGATCCGGCCGGCTACTTCGCGCCTCATCGGAAGACCTTCAGCAGTCCCTGGCGGGCCACGATCTCCTGCCCTTCGGGCGAGAGGCAGAAGTTTATGAATTCCCGGACGTCCGGGGATTTCGTTTCCGGCCGGACCAGGAAGAGGAAGGGGCGGACCAGCCGGTAGGTCCCGGCGCGGACCGCAGCCTCGCCGGGCACCACCCCATCCAGGGAGAGGGCCCGGACCCGCCGGTCCACCAGGCCCAGCGAGATGTACCCGATGGCATTGGGATCGCCGGCCACGATCTCCCGGACCGCGCCGTTGGAGTCCTGGACCAGGGCGGAATTGGAGATGGGAAGCGTCGTCCGGCCATCGTCAGCCTTCATCACCGCCTCTTCAAAACTGGCCCGGGTTCCCGAACCCTCCTCGCGGGTGACCACGGTCAGCCGCCGGCCCCGAAACGAGTAGGTCCGGCCGGAGAAGATGTCCCGGAGTTCGGCGCTGGAGATGCCGGTCAGCGGGGAGCGGGCGTTGACGATGACCGCGATGGCGTCGTAAGCGACTATGATCTTTTTCAGCCGGGGCGCGCCGTCGTTCCCGAACTCCTCCTCGGGTTTCAGCTGGCGCGAAGACATCCCGATGTCGGCGGTGCCGGACCGGGCCGCCTCGACGCCGGCGCTGGAACCGCCGCCCTGGACGATCACCCGGACCTCCGGCCGTTCTTTGGCGTATTCGTCCGACCAGAGTTCGGCGAAGGGCTGGATCGAGGTGGACCCGGCCAGAATGACCTTGCGGGGCGCGGCACAGCCGTTAAGCATTGCCGCCAGGCAGAGGAGGGCGATGTAAGGTGTTCGGAATTGGTAGCGCATCGGTGGAAATCCGCGCTTAGATTATACACCATGGGAACCGGGCGGAGGAAATCGCGCTCCTTCGGATCGCCGTTCCGGCCTTGTGCTATAATATCAGCAGTTTTCACGAACCACGATTCTTTTTCCGGTCCACGACTGGAACCTCTATGTGCCGAATCATACTTGGCGGTACCGGCGGCCAGGGCGTCATCACCCTGGGCAAACTCCTGGCCATCGCCGGCATGAATGAGGGGTTCAACGTCAGCTGCTACCCGATCTACGGCGCCGAGATGCGCGGCGGCTATGCCTTCTCCACCGTCATCCTGGCCCGCGAGGAGGTCCCCTCGCCGATCATTTCGCGGGCGGAACTGGGCATCTTCCTGGATCCGCTGGCCTTCGACTACCTGGCCGGAATGGTCGGCCGCCGCGGGATGCTTGTCATCAACTCCGAACAGGTTGCCGTGGCCTGCCGCCGGGACCGGCGGATCGTGCCGGTGGAGGCTCTTTCCGCCGCCCGGGCGGTCGGCGACGAACGCTGCGCCAACATGGTGGTGGCCGGTTACGTCGCCGGCGCCGCCGCCGGCCGGTTCGATCCCTTTCCGGGGCTGGCCGCCCTCGAAAAGGCCCTGCCGGCGGTCTTCCCCGGCAAGAAGAACGTCATCGCCCTCAACGAAGAGGCCCTGCGGTCCGGTTACCGGCAGGCGATCCCCCGGCCGGCCGGCCGCCGTTCCGACTGAACCGCCGGCCCGCCCCAAACCATGGTGACCGCCCAGTCGCCCGGCCGGGTCGAGATTCTCGGCAATCACACCGATTACAACGAGGGCTTTGTCCTGCTGGCCGCCATCGACCTCAGGACCACCGTTTCCGGCCGGCGCGCGTCCGGTTCCCGCGGCCGGATCTTCTCGGCCCGCCTCGACCAGTCCTGCGAATTCTCCCTCGACCGGGTTGAAAAGGATCCCGAACGCGCCTGGGCCGATTACCCCAAGGGAGTCGTCCGGGAATTGCGGCGGCTCGGGGTTTCCCTGCCCGGCTTCGAGGCGCGGATCGAAAGCGCGCTTCCTTTCGGGGCCGGCCTGAGCAGCTCGGCCGCCCTGGAACTGGCCTTCGGCTTCTTTCTGCAGGGGCTGGCCGGTTTCGACCTCTCCCGGCTGGAGATGGTCAAGCTCTGCCGGCGGGCCGAGAACGAGTTCGTCGGGGTCGGCTGCGGCATCCTCGACCAGTTCGGCTGCGCCTTCGGCCGGGCCGATTCCCTGCTCTGGCTGGACTGCCGCACCCTCGATTACGAGGTCTTCCGCCTGCCGGCCCGGGCGGCGGTGGTCGTCTGCGATTCCGGCCGCGGCCGCCGGCTGGCCGCCTCCGGCTACAACCGGCGCCGCCGGGAATGCTCGGCCGCCCTCGATTTCTTCGCCGGTCGCCGGCCCGGCCTGGCCGCCCTGCGCGACCTGGAACCGGAGGATTTCCGGCGGCTGGCTCCCGGCCTGGCCGACCCGGCGCTCCGGAACCGGGCCGAACACGTGGTCAACGAGAACCGGCGGGTCCGGGAGGCGGCCGGGGTGCTGCGCCGCGGGGACCTGGCCCGCCTGGGCGAACTGATGCGGGCCTCCCATTCCAGTTCGCGCGACCTCTTCGAAAACTCCACGCCGGAACTTGACTTCCTGGTGGAGACCGCCTACCGGCAGCCGGGGATCATCGGCGCCAAGCTCTCCGGGGCCGGCTGGGGCGGCGCCACCGTCAACCTGGTGGCCGCCGGCGCCGCCGGGGATTTCGCCCGCAGATTACGGGCCGCCTTCCGGGCCGAATTCGGCCGCGAACCGGCCGTTTACCTGGCCTCCATCCCGGATGGCGCCGGTCTTGTTAACGATTGACCGGGGCGGTTTTGAAGAATTCCGCCGCCGGTTTGCGTCGGGGTTGGCCCTTGTAGTAAAATTAATTTATGGTAGCCTTACTCCCCCCTAAAACAAACCTTTCCGGCCGTCCTTCCGGCTGCCTTTCCCGGGTTGGCAAGCATGGCTGAATACCTGGTGACCGGCGGCGCCGGCTTCATCGGCAGCCACCTGGTGGAACGCCTGGTCCGGGAAGGCGGTTCGGTGCGCGTCCTGGACAACTTCAGCTCCGGCCGCGAGTCCAACCTGGCCGGGGTCGCCGGCCCGGGAGTGGAGGTGCTCCGGGGCGACATCTGCGACCAGGCGGCCTGCGCCGAGGCCTGCCGGGGCGTCTCTTACGTCGTTCACCTGGCCGCCCTGCGCTCGGTGCCCCGTTCGATGGCCGATCCCTACAGCTACAACCGGGTCAACATCGACGGCAGTCTGAACATGATGTTCGCGGCCCGGGCGGCCGGGGTCAGGCAGTTCGCCCTGGCCTCCTCCAGCTCCGTTTACGGCGAGGCCGAACGCTTCCCCCAGTCCGAGGCGCAGCTGCCGGCCCTGATCTCTCCGTACGCCCTCTCCAAGCTGGCCGGCGAGCATTACGGCTACATCTTCACCCGCCAGTTTGGACTGCCGGTCACCTGTCTCCGCTACTTCAACGTCTTCGGTGAACGGCAGAGCCTCGAGGACGAGTACGCGGTGGTCATCCCCAAGTTCATCACCTGCATGCTCAAGGGTGAACGGCCGCCGGTCCACGGCGACGGCACCCAGAGCCGCGATTTCACCCCGGTCGAGAACGTGGCCGAGGCCACCCTGCTGGCGGTGCGCAACCCGGCCGCGGCCGGGCTGGTCTTCAACGTCGGCTGCGGCCGGGAGCACTCCATCCTGAACCTGGTGGCCGAGCTCAACCGCATCCTGGGTTCGAACCTGGAACCGCTCTTCACGCCGGTTCGGCCCGGCGACGTCATGCGGACGCTGGCCGACATCGGCCGGGCGCGCCGGGTCCTGGGCTACGAGCCGCGGGTCTCCTTTGCCGACGGCCTGGCCCGGACGGTCGAATACTTCAAGAAAACGCTCGCTTAAACTAAAAACCATAATCTTCGCCTTCAAGGGAGTCGACCATGGGAATGTGGATTGGCAGAGGCAGGAAAGCCCGCCGTTGTTACGGCTTTGACGAAGTGGCCCTGGTGCCCGGCCGCCGCACGGTGGACCCGGCCCTGGTCGACACCTCCTGGGATCTGGCCGGCCGGAAGTTCGCCCTGCCCATCGTGGCCGCGGCCATGGACGGAGTGGTGGATGTCCGGATGTCGGTCGAGATGGGCCGGACCGGCAGCCTGGCGGTACTCAACCTGGCCGGCATCCAGACCCGGTACGAAAATCCCGGCGAGGTGATCGAGAAGATCGTCGGCGCCTCCCAGTCGGAGGTGACCGCCCTGATCCAGTCGGTCTACCGGGAACCGGTCAAGGAGAAGCTCATCGGTCGCCGGATCAAGGAGATCAAGGATGCCGGCGGCATCGGCGCCGTCTCGGCCATTCCCCAGCAGGCGATCCGCTGGGGCGAGATCGCGGTGAAGTCGGGTGTCGACATCTTCGTCATCCAGGCCACCGTGACCAGCGTCAACCATGTCGCGGAGCGTTACCGGCCCCTGGACCTGGGCGCCTTCTGCAAGGCGATGCCGGCGCCGGTCATCGTGGGCAACTGCGTGAATTACGAGGTGGCCCTGGAATTGATGGAGGCGGGCGCCAGCGGACTCCTGGTGGGCATCGGCCCGGGCGCCGCCTGCACCACCCGCGAGGTGCTGGGCATCGGGGTCCCCCAGATCACCGCCACCTGCGACTGCGCCGCCGCGCGCGATTTTTACTTCAAGATGCACGGTCGTTACGTCCCGATCATCACCGACGGCGGCATGACCGGCAGCGGGGACATCTGCAAGGCCTTCGCCGCCGGCGCCGATTCGGTGATGGTTGGTTCGATGCTCGCCCGGGCCGAAGAGGCGCCGGGCCGCGGCTACCACTGGGGCATGGCCACCTCGGACGAGAACCTGCCGCGCGGCACCCGGGTGCGGGTGGGCGTCACCGGCAGCCTGAAGGAGATCCTGCTGGGGCCGGCCCGCGTCGATGACGGCAGCCAGAACCTGGTCGGCGCCCTGCGTACCTCGATGGGCAGCCTGGGCTGTCTCAACCTGCGCGAGATGCAGCTGGTCGAGATCTGCATCGCGCCGGCCATCAAGACCGAGGGCAAGGTCTTCCAGAGCGCCCGCAAGGCCGCCCAGTTCATGCCCGACGCCGGCCGCGATTCCTGACCGGCCGCCGGCGCCGCGCCGGTTTCCCGCCGCCCCTCCGCGGCGGCGGGTCGTTCCTTGGTAAATTCAGCCGTTCGTCTCCTCTCCTGAAACCGGGCTCCTGACCCATGGCCGATTTCGTACACCTGCACGTTCACACCCAGTACAGCCTCCTGGACGGCATGTGCCGCATCGAGGCGGTGACCGAGCAGGCCCGGAAGTGGGGTATGCCCGCCCTGGCGGTCACCGACCACGGCAAGATGTTCGGGGCGGTCGAGTTCTACAAGACGGCCATCAAGAACGGCGTCAAACCGATCATCGGCAGCGAGTTCTACCTGGCGCCCCGCAGCCGGTTCGACAAGTCGGGTGAACGCAGCAGCGACGCTTACTCCCACCTGACCCTGCTGGCCAGAGACGAGACCGGCTACCGCAACCTGCTCATCCTCTCCAGCCTTTCCCACACCGAGGGATTCTACCACCGGCCCCGGATCGACAAGGAACTGCTCAAGGAGTACCACGAGGGCCTGCTGCTCCTCAGCGGCTGCCTCAAGGGCGAGATCAACACCGCCCTGCTGCAGAACAACGAGGCCGAGGCGAAGCGGGTGGCCGATTTCTACCGGGAGATCTTCGGTCCCGATTTCTTCCTGGAGGTGCAGTACAACGGCCTGCCGGAGCAGAAAGCGGTCCTGCCCCGGATGGTTGAATTGAGCCGCCAGACCGGTATCCCGCTGGTGGCCACCAACGACTGCCATTACCTGCGGCGGGAAGACAGCCTGGCCCACGACGCCCTGCTCTGCATCCAGACCGGCAGCCTGGTGGACGAAGTCCGGCGCCTGAAGTTCTCCTCCGACGAGTTTTATTTCCGGAGCGCCGAGGAGATGGCGGCCATCTTCAAGGATCTGCCCGAGGCCGTCAAAAACACCCTGGCGGTGGCCGAACGCTGCAACCTGAAACTGGAATTCGGCCGGGCCAAGCTGCCCCACTGGAACCCGCCCGAAGGCTATACCCTGGCCGGGTACCTGCGCCACCTGGTCGAGGCGGGTGCCCGCCGCCGCTACGGCCTGGACATGTCGGCGCCCGGCGCCGGCCAGGAAGCGGTGGTGCAGCGCATCAACACCGAGCTCTCGGTCATCGAGAAAATGGGGTATCCCGGCTACTTCCTCATCATCCAGGATATCGTCAACTTCGCCCGCGGGCAGGGCATCGCGGTCGGTCCGGGCCGGGGCTCGGCCGCCGGCAGCGTGGTGGCCTACCTGGCCGGGATTACCGATATCGATCCCCTCCAGTACAACCTGCTCTTCGAACGCTTCCTGAACCCGGACCGGGTCAGCCTCCCGGATATCGACATCGATTTCGAGGACATCCGCCGGGAAGAGGTGATCGCCTACATCCGGAGCAAGTACGGCGCCAACCAGGTGGCCCAGATCGTCACCTTCGGGACCCTTTCGGCCCGTTCGGTGATCCGCGACGTGGGACGGGTGCTGGGCATGCCGTACGCCGAGGTTGACCGGATCGCCAAGCTGGTGCCGGCCGAACTTCACATCACCCTGGACGAAGCGCTCAGCCGGGAACGGGAACTGGCCGACCTGGCCTCCGGCGACGAAACGACGCGCCGCCTCTTCGATATTTCCCGGAGCCTGGAGGGATTGCCGCGCCACGCCTCCACCCACGCCGCCGGGGTCGTCATCGGCGCCGGTCCACTCTACGAGGACGCGCCGCTTTTCCTGGGGACCGATGACGCGGTGACCACCCAGTACGACATGAACATCCTGGGCGAGGTCGGCCTGCTCAAGGTTGACCTGCTCGGCCTGAAGACCCTGACCGTGCTGAAGCAGGCCGGGGAACTGGTCAAGCAGCGTTACGGCAAGGACCTCGATAACCTGCCGCTCGACGACCCGGCCACCTACCGGATGCTTTCGGCCGGGAATAGTTTCGGCATTTTCCAGCTGGAGAGCAGCGGGATGCGCGACCTGCTGCGCAAGATCAGCCCGGGCGTCTTCGACGACCTGATCGCCATCCTGGCCCTTTACCGGCCGGGTCCGCTGGGCAGCGGCATGGTCGAGAACTTCATCAGCGGCAAGAAGGACGACTCCAGGATCACTTACGACCACAAGATGCTGGTGGATATCCTGAAGCCGACCTACGGGGTCATTCTCTACCAGGAACAGGTGATGGAGATCGTCCACCGGATGGGGAAATTCACCCTGGCCGAGAGCGATCTCTTCCGGCGGGCGATGGGCAAGAAGACCCCCGAGATCATGGAGGAGAACCGGACCCGTTTTCTGAAGGGGGCCCGGGCCAACGGGGTCTCCGAGCGGACGGCCGAAAAGATCTTCAACCAGATCGTCAAGTTCGCCGGTTACGGTTTCAACAAGAGCCACAGCGCCGGTTACGCGCTCATCACCTACCAGACCGCCTATCTCAAGGCCAACCATCCGCTCGAATTCATGGCCTCCCTGCTCACCAGCGAAATCGGCAACAGCGAGAAGATCGTCGAGTACATAGGGGAGTGCGAGCGGATGAAGATCTGGGTGCTGCCTCCCTGCGTCGAGGAAAGCCAGGCCAACTTCACCGTTTTCGGCAACGACATCCGGTTCGGCCTGGCGGCCATCAAGAACGTCGGCTACCCGGCCATCGAGTCGATCGTCAAGGCCCGGCAGGCGGGCGGCCCCTTCAAGGATCTCTTTGATTTCTGCCGCCGGATCGACCTCCGGCTGGTCAACCGGAAGGTGCTGGAGAGCCTGGTCAAGGCCGGTGCCCTGGATCTTTTCAACCAGCCGCGCAACCGGCTGATGGCCATGATTTCCCCGGCCCTGGACCAGGCCGGCTCCTACCAGGAGGAGGCGCGCCTCGGCCAGGGCAACATCTTCGGGGAGAGCGCCGGCCCGGCCAACATCCAGCTGCCCAGGGAGATTGCCGAATTGCCGGAATGGTCCGAACTGGAACTGCTGGCCGGCGAAAAGGAGGTGCTCGGCCTCTACCTCTCCGGCCACCCGCTTGGACATTACGAACAGGTGATCGGTGCCTTCGCCACCCATACCGTCCGCCAGCTGCGCAGCCTCTCGCCCGGGACCCAGGTGCGGCTGGGCGGCATCATCGAACGGGTGAAGAAACTGGTGACCAAGAAGGAGGGCAAGCGCATGGCCTCCTTCAGCTTCGAGGACCTTACCGGCAAGCTCGAGGCGCTCGCCTTTCCCGATACCTTCGAAAAGAGCGGCGGCTACCTGCACAACGGCCACATTGTCTTCCTGGAGGGGAAGCTGGAGATCCGGGAGGACCGGCCCCAGCTGGTGGTCAGCGAGGTGGTGCCGGTCTCCGAGGGACTGGTCCACTACGCCCAGAAGGTCGAAGTGGCCTTCTTCCCGGCCGGGCTGGAGGACGACGTGCTGGAAAAGTTTCGCAACCTGGCGGCTCGATACCCCGGCAAGGCGGCGCTGGTGCTGCGCCTGCGGTTTACCGGCCGCCGGGCCGTGCGTCTCAAGCTGGACAACGGCTACCGGGTGGCGCCGGAGGAATCGTTCATCCAGGCGGTCGAAGCGCTCTTCGGTCCGGATTCCATCACGGTCGCCTGAGCGGCTGGTCCCGGCCCGGTTTTTACAAAGCGGCGGCCGGCCGGTATAATAAACCGGTTTTCCGGTTCTCTGGATTCTGCCGGCGGCGCGGCCGGGAGAGGAGCTGAAAATGGACAAGGTTTTCCTGCTTTCCGGCCTGCTGGCCCTGGTCTGCCTGCTGCTTTCGGCCCTGAGCGGCTGGTTGAGGCTCAAGCTGAAGTGGCACCGGCTGCTGGCCCTGCTGGCCCTGGTGTTTGCCCTGGTTCACGCCGGTCTGTGGGCCTACTTCAATTTCTTTTCCGGTTAGATTTTTTGCCAACGGGAGGTTTCGATGAAAAGGGCGATCTGGATATCGCTGGCCGCGGCGGTCCTGGTCGGACTGTCGGCCGGTCCGCTCCGGGCGCACCCGCCCCGGGAGGTGAAGCTGGCCTTCGAAGCGGGCCGCCGGCAGCTGACCGTGGAGGTCAGCCACCAGGTGCCGAACGAGAAGCGGCACTACATCAACCGGATCGAGGTGACGCTGGACGGGCGCGAAACAGTCACCCAGCTTTGCCGGCGCCAGACCGACCAGCGGACCCAGACGGTGGTTTACCTGCTTCCGGACGCCGAGCCCGGCTCCAAAATCAAGGTCAGCGTCACCTGTAACCTCGGAGGTACCCGGAGCGCCGAACTGGCGGTCGGGCGGTAAGATGGCGCCGGGCATGAAGGTGGTCGGCCTCCTGGGCAGCCCGCGGATCGGCGGCAACACCGACCTGCTGCTGGAGCGCTTTCTTGACGGCTGCCGGGAATCGGGGGCCCGGGTGGAGAAGGTGATTCTCAACCAGTTGCGTTTTTCGCCCTGCCAGGAGTGCGCCCGGGTCCGGGACGATGGCTCCTGCCAGGTCGATGACCAGCTGCAGCCGGTCTTCCGGCTGGTCGGCGCGGCCGGCCTGGTGGTGGTGGCGACGCCCATCTTCTTTGGAAGCCTGAGCGCCCAGACCAAGATGATGGTGGACCGTTTCCAGTGCTGGTGGCGGGCCAAGTACCTGCTCAAGCGCGATCCCTGTCCGGGTAGCCGCTCCGGTGTCTTCCTGGCCGTCGAGGCCTCGGACCGGGAGGATTTTTTCGACAGCGCCCGGGCGGTGACGCGCAACTTCTTCGCGACCATCGGCGCCCGTTGGCAGGGCGAGGTGCTCTGTCCGGGGCTGGAATCGGCCGGAGAGATCCTCTCCCGGCCGGAATGCCTGGAGGCGGCCTTTCAACTGGGCCGGCGCCTGGCCTCCGAACCGGCCGCTTGAATTACTTCCGCCATTTTTGGCGGCGGGGCCTCCGGTATGGTAAAATCTAAATAGAGAGCAAATACTATTTAAAAATTCGGCTGCTTATTTTCAAGCCGGGGAGGCGGATTATGGAGAAGAAGCTGGCAGCGGCGCTTAACGAGCAGATCAATCACGAATTGTTTTCGGCCTATCTTTACCTTTCCATGGCGGCCTGGAGCGAGACGCGCAACCTGCCTGGGTTTGCCCACTGGCTGAGTCTGCAGGCCAAGGAAGAGGTCGGCCACGCCATGAAGATCTTCGGCTTCCTGGTTGACCGGGGCGAACGGGTTGTCCTGGATGCGATCAAGAAGCCTGAGACCGATTTCGAATCGCCGCGGGACGTCTTCGCCCGCACCCTCGAGCACGAGAAGAAGGTGACGGCGCTCATCAACCGGCTCTACGATCTTTCGGGCAAGGTAAACGACCAGGCGGCCGCCATCTTCCTCCAGTGGTTCGTGACCGAGCAGGTCGAGGAGGAGAAGAACGCTTCGTCCATCCTCGAGACGCTCAAGATGCTCAAGCCGGATTCCTCGGCCATCTTCATGCTCGACCACCAGCTGGCCAAGCGCGAATAAGGATCGCCAGGAATTTCAAACGAAGGGGAGGGGGGCTGCGGAAAACATCCCCGCTCCCCTTCTTTTTAACCATTCAGAGACCAGACCATGGCCGAAATTCCAGCGCGCCTTCCCTTTGAGGAACGGCTCCGGCTCTGGCATGGCGAGATCTGGCATACCGCCCGGGGGCGCATCATCCGGGATATCGTCTATGCCATCGATACCGGGCTGGTTACCACCGTTTCCTTCCTGGCCGGAATCTCGATTTCCCTGGTGGAGAAGGAAAGGGTGATCGCCGCTTCGCTTATCCAGGTGGCTTCGGGCACCCTGGCCATTTTCTTCGGTTCCTACATCTCCACCAAGGCCCAGAAGCATTTTTTTGAAAACCAGATCGAACGGGAGCGGCGCGAGATCGAGGAGAAGCCGGAGAAGGAGCGGCAGGAGATCCGCCAGGTGATGAGCGAGTTCGGCTTCACCGGCGAGGAACAGGAAATGGCCGTCCGGCGCATCACCGCGGACAAGGAGTGCTGGCTGCGCTTCATGGTCCAGGAGGAGATTGGCATCAGCCCCGGCATGATCGACAACCCGGTCGAGATCGGCTTCGTTTCAGCCTTCTCCTTCCTGGTCGGCGCCTTGCCGGCCCTGCTTCCCTTCTTCCTGCTTGCCTCGGTCAAGACGGCCCTGGCCGTCTCCGCCCTCACGGTCTTCCTCTTCCTCTTCAGCCTGGGCGTCTTCAAGGCCCGGATTACCAAGATACGCTGGCTTTACAGCGGCCTGGAAACTCTCTTCTTCGGTTTGCTCTCTTCAGGCAGCGGATTCCTGATGGGGCGGATGATCAACCTTTACTTTCTGAGGAACTGATGGCCAAAAAAACGCAGAGGTTCATGGTTTGGCTGCTTCCGACGGTGGTCATCGGCGGTCTCTTCTGGCCGCCGCTGGGCTTCCTGGTCTTCGGCATGATGCTTTTCATGCTGGTACTGGCGGTCTTCCGGGGGCGTTACTGGTGCGGCAACCTCTGCCCGCGCGGCGCCTTTCTGGACCTGGTCCTCAGCCGTTTCGTCTCCGGGCGCGCCTACCCCCGGTTGCTGACCGGCGGAAGATTGCGCTGGCCGGTGGTTATCCTCTTCTTTCTCTTCTTCGCCTACCGGCTGGCCACCGTTCCCAGGACTCTTTACGGGTTTGGTTTCCTCTTCGTCCAGATGTGCCTGCTTACCACCGTCCTGGCCATCATCATGGGATTGGCCACCCGGGCGCGGGCCTGGTGCGTGATCTGCCCGATGGGAACCATCCAGGCGAAGCTGGGCTCCCTGAAACGTCCCCGCCCCGGAAGCGGCGGTTGACCAGGCTGGCGGCCGCCGCTCCCGGGGCGTTATTTCAGATCGGTTCGAACTGGTCCTTGCCCACCCCGCACTCCGGGCAGACCCAGTCGTCGGGAAGGTCGTCAAACGAGGTACCCGGCTTGATCCCGTTGTCGGGATCGCCGGCGGCGGGGTCGTAGATATATCCGCAGACCTGGCAACGGTATTTTCCCATCCTGTCTCCTTCCGGTTTCAATTTGTCCCGGCGGTCAGCCTTTCAAGCGGACGGCGATTTCGGCCAGCCGTTTTCCCAGGGCCCGGGCGATGGCGGTTTCCTCCGGAGAGGGCGGACTACCTGCCTCCCCGGCCAGCCGGCTGGCCCCGTAAGGGGTCCCGCCGCCCCGGGTGGTCGAAAGTTCCGGGACGGTGTAGGGAACGCCCACGATCACCATGCCGTGATGGAGCAGGGTGAAGGCCATCGAGACCAGGGTGGTCTCCTGTCCGCCATGCATGGTGTTGGTCGAAGTGAGCAGCCCGGCCGGTTTGCCCGCCAGCGCTCCCTTCTGCCAGAGACCGCCGGTCTGGTCCAGGAAGTTGCGCATCTGGCTGCACATGTTCCCGAAACGGGTCGGCGCTCCCAGCAGAAGCCCGTCGCACCCGGCCAGCTCGTCGAGACCGGCCAGGGGGACATCGGCCTGTCGGGCCCGGGCCTTCGACATCGCCTCGTTCTCCCGGATGACCGCCTCCGGGATCAGTTCCGGCACCCGGCGGAGCCGGACTTCGGTCCCCGGCACCTCCGCCGCCGCGGCCGCCGCCTCCTTCATCAGGGCGAAGACATTTCCGTAAAGGCTGTAGTAAAGGGCCAGGATTATGGTCCTATCCTTCATTTCTCCTCTTTCTTGACCGGGGTCATCGGCTGGTCACAGCAGACCAGTTCGCCGCCGCCCACTTCCAAAACCTGGACGACGTTGCCGCAGACCTCGCAGCGGTACACCTCGCCGCGGTTCTGAACGTTTGCCATTGGTTCCTCCCTCAGGAGATTATTTCAATCGGGCGTTCTGATTCCCAGAGTCCGTGCAGGTTGCAGAGGGCCCGGGCCCGGAGCGCCCCGTGGCCGTGGGAGAGCTTGACCGTGAAGACGGCCGTCGGGTAGCTGCCGCCGCCGGTGAACTCGGCCCGGCCCAGGAAGGTTTCGCCGCTGTAAAGCTCGAGCCAGGCGATGAAATGGGCCGGCTCATTCGGGTGGGCCAGCAGTTTCCCGACCTCGACCCGGACCTGGAATGGCTGGTCCTTCCCGGCCTGGGCGGGCGCCTCGATCACCGGTAGGTGCTTTTTCTCGAGGTCGCTCGGATTGGCCGGGTCCTTCGGCCGGTTGATCCCGCACAGGATATCGTCCGCGCACTTCAGCGTACCGTCAGCCATGAAGGCCTCCCTGGTTGGCGTGCACAAGCCCGGTTTCGCCCGGCATCTCGCCGGTACATATAGTTTTACCGAAAGGGCGCCCTTTGTCAAGGCGGCCGCTCCCGGGTCGATTTTTCAATAATGGCGCGCCCTCCGCTTTTGTAAGGTGCCTCCCGGGTATGCTAAACTTAAAGTCATGAAAATACTATTTGCCGCGGCGGAAGGAGTCCCTTTTTTCAAGACCGGCGGGCTGGCCGATGTTATCGGCTCCCTGCCGCCGGTACTCTCAGACCAGGGGCTGGAGGTGCGGGTGGCCCTGCCTTTTTACCGGCGGCTGGCCCGGTTCGAGCCGGCGGCCCGGCCGCTCCTGGAGACCCGCCTTGATTTTGCCGGCCGCCGGCTCGAGCTCCGGGTCCTGGCCGGGCCCAAGGCCGCCGTCGAGACCTGGTTTTTCGACGCCCCGGAACTCTTCGACCGCGACCATATCTACGGGCCGCCCGGGGCCGATTACCCGGACAGCCTGCTGCGTTTCGGTTTCTTCTCCTTCGCGGTGCTCAAGGTCTTGCCGGAACTGGGTTTCCGGGCCGATGTTGCCCATGTTCACGACTGGCATACCGCCGCCCTGCCGGTTTATCTCAGGGAGCTCCTGGCCGCCGATCCCTTCTACCGGGAGATGAAATCAGTCCTGACCATTCACAACCTCGGTTACCAGGGTGTTTTTTCCCATTCCAACTGGCCGATGCTTGGCCTGCCGGACCACCTCTTCAACCTCAACGGTTTCGAGTTTTACAACCAGGTTAACCTGCTCAAGGCCGGCCTGCTCTGGGCCGACCGCCTGACCACGGTGAGTCCCTCCTACAGCCGGGAGATCCAGACGCCGGAGTACGGTGAAAAACTCGACGGCCTCCTCCGGCAGCGAAGCAGCAGCCTGGTCGGAATCCTGAATGGCATCGACTACCGGTACTGGGATCCCGCTTCGGACCGGATGCTGACCCAGGTTTACGACCCGGCCCAGCCGGACGGCAAGGCGGTCAACAAAGCCGATCTCGAGCGCCGGTTCGGCCTGGATCCGGGCCGCCCGCTGCTGGGCGTGGTCAGCCGCCTGGTCCCCCAGAAGGGCTTCGAGCTGGTGATGGAGGCCCTCGGAGATATTCTCCGGCTTGGCTTCAACCTGGTCATCCTGGGCAGTGGCCTGGACAAGTACGAGGAGTTCTTCGGCCGGGCGGTTCAGAAATTCCCGGGCCGCCTGGGCTTTCAGACCGGCTACCAGGAAGAACTGGCCCACCGGATTTATGCCGGCAGCGATTTCTTCCTGATGCCTTCCCTCTACGAACCCTGCGGCCTTGGCCAGATGATCGCCATGCGTTACGGTACCATCCCGGTGGTCCGGCGGACCGGGGGTCTGGCCGACTCGGTGGCCGAGTTCAAGTCCGGCCGGGGTACCGGGTTCCTCTTCGACCAGCCGGCGGCCCCGGAATTGCTGGCCGCGCTCGGCCGGGCGCACCGGGCCTTCGGCGACGCCCGGGCCTGGCGTAAACTCCGGGCCAATGCCGTGGCCGCCGATTTTTCCTGGCAGCGTTCGGCCGCCGAGTACGCCGGCCTCTACCGCTCCATCTCCTGACCCGGGCTTTTTGAGCGATGGCTGAGCCTTTCAAGGTCGTCTTTCTTTGGCACTTTCACCAGCCCAGCTACCTGGATTTCGATTCCGGGCGGTACCGGATGCCCTGGGTGCGCCTGCACGCGGTCAAGGATTATTACGCCTTTGCCCGTCTCCTGGGGCGCCACCCGTCGGTGCGCGCCACTTTCAATGTTACCCCGGTGCTCCTGGAACAGGTCCTGGATATCGCCGGGCGCCGGCCGGACGACGATTTCAGCGAACTCACCCGCCGGCCGGCCGACCAGCTGGACGAGGCGGCGCGCCTTTATCTGGCGCGCAATTTCTTCGCCCTGAACTGGGAGACGATGCTGTTCCCGTTCCCGCGCTACCGGCAGCTGCTGGAGAAGCGCGGCCGCGTCTCCGATACCGAGGTGCTGGAGCGCCGGGCCGGTGATTTTTCCATCGCCGAACTCCGCGACCTGCAGGTACTCTTCAACCTGGCCTGGGTCGATCCCGGACTGCGCCGGGAGGATGAGCTGCCCCGAGAGCTGGAGCGCAAGGGGCGGGATTTCACTGAGGCGGAGAAGCTCGGGCTGCTCGATTACCATTACCAGCTGGCCGGGCGCGTCATCCCCGAGTGGCGCCGGCTGCAGGATTCGGGCCAGGTCGAGTTTTCGGTCTCTCCCTACTACCACCCGATCCTGCCCCTGCTGCTGAAGGGGCCGCATCCGCTCCCGGAAGACGCCTCGCTCCAGCTGAAGGAGGCCCGGCTTCTCTTCCGCGCGGTCTTTGGACGGGACCCGGCCGGCTGCTGGCCTTCCGAGGGCGCGGTCAGCCCGGCCGCCCTCGACCGGCTCGCTGCCGCCGGTTTTCGCTGGGCGGCCTCCGACGAGGAGGTGTTGGGCCGGAGTCTGGGCCCGGCCTTCCGGCGCGAACTTATTTACTGCAGCCACGAATACCGGGGTCCGTCCGGGTCCATCCGGATGCTATTCCGCGACCGGGATCTTTCCGACCGCATCGGTTTCGTCTACCGCTTCCAGGCGGCCGACCGGGCGGCGGCCGATTTCAGCGCCGGCCTGGAACGCGCCCGGTCAGCCGCCGGGCCCGGCGCCGCCGTGCCCGTAATCCTCGACGGCGAAAATGCCTGGGAGTATTACCCGGAGAATGGCCGGCCCTTTCTCGAAGCGCTCTATCGTTCGCTGGAGTCGAACCCGGCTTTCCCGACGGCCACCGTGAGTGATTACCTGGACGCTTCGACGCCGGTACTGCTCGAGCGGATCCACTCCGGTTCCTGGATTAACGGGGATTTCCACATCTGGTCCGGCCACCCGGCGGCCGACCGGGCCTGGCAGGCGTTGGCCGACGCCCGGTCGGGCGTCGACCTGGCCGCGGCCGGGCCGGAACTGCGGCGTTCCCTGCTGGCGGCCGAGGGGAGTGACTGGTTCTGGTGGTATTCGCCCGAGCACTTTTCCGGCCGCGACGAGGAGTTTGACGCCGCCTTCCGCGGCCTGCTCCGGAATGCTTACCGCCTTGGCGGCCGGCCGGTCCCGGCCGACCTGGAACAGCCGATCAAGTGCGGCCAGGAAGAGGTGCATTTTCCCCGCAACCCGGTGACCGCGGTCCTGGACGGGCGGGAGACCAGTTACTACGAGTGGCTGGGCGCCGGCCATTTTCTGCGACACCTGGCCGGCGGGGCCATGCACGGTCCGCCGGAGGCCGTCACCGAGTTCCTCTTCGGCTGGGACCGGGAGCATCTTTACCTGAGGATCGAGCCCGGTCCGCTGCTTCGGTAGGCCGAGCGCAGCTTTTTTAAACTTGATTTCGGTCCGGCCGGCTGCTGGCAATTTGAGGCCCGGCAGGGTAAAATAAATCCTGATTCCTGCCCATTTCCGGTGGCCCAGTCCGAACTGATCGAGATCGCCTTTCCCTGGAAGGAGCTGGACCGGCCGGCCGGTGCCGGGATTTCATTCTGCCTGGAGATTACCGCCGGCAGCCAGGTACTTGACCGTTACCCGCGCCAGGGCGGGCTCGAGCTCCGGGTGCCGGGTGAGGATTACGAAACGGTGTTTTGAATTTAAACCGGGCTCTTTTTTCCCCCTTTCCATTCCGTGTTAAAATCAGGAGGCCGCGTATGAAGGGTACCAGGGTTGGCCTGGTTTTGATCAACGACGAGCGGGAGCATGTTTACCGTTCCAACGAGGCCGAATCGCTGAAGGTCGTCAGCGCCTGGGCCGATTTTATCGGCCGGGAGGCCGTCAACCTGGACGGCAGCCGGGTGGAGACGGTTTGCGCCTCGGAGACGGTCAAAAGCGTGCGGACCGCCCAGAAACTGGGGGCCGAACTGGCGGCGGCCGGCTGCCAGCAGGTGATCTTCATCTACAACGTTTGGTGCTTCCCCTTTCTGGTCTGGCCCTTTCTGAACAGCTTCGGCCGAGACAAGCCGATCCTGAGCCTTTCCAACAACAGCGGCGAGTTCCCCGGCAATGTCGGGCTCCTGGCCACCGACGGCGCCCTGCGCCAGGCCGGTTTCCGGACCCACCGTCTGGTGGGTGACCAGGCCGATCCGGCCACCCGGGCCGCAGTCCTGGCCTGGGTCCGCGCCAGCCAGGCGGTAACCACCATCCGCAACGAGGTTTTCGGGGCCTACGGCGGACCCTCGATGGGCATGGATACCGGCTACTTCCACCTGGTTCCGAATCTCAAGACGCTGGGGACCTCGGTCCAGTTCATCGACCAGCTCTGGCTGGTGGAGAAGATGAAGGAAGTGTCGGAAGCCGAGGTGGAGGCCGGTTTCGCCTGGTTCGGCAGGATGCTGGGCAACCGGATCCTTTACGATGGCAAAATGCTCACCCCGGAGACTCTCAAGACCCAGCTCCGGCTTTACCTGGCCATGGAGGCGGTCAACCGTGACAAGGGATTCGATTTTTGCGGCCTGAAGGGGCAGCGCGAACTGACCGAGTACGTCTGCCTGGGCGACATTCCCGAAATGCTCATGAACGACCCTTACGACTGGCGCGGTCCCAAGGAACCGATGGTCTGCGCCACCGAGGCCGACGCTTACGCGGCCCTGACCATGCAGCTGCTCAAGTACCTGAGCGGCGGGCGGCCGACCCTCTTCATGGATGTCCGGCTTTACCATCCCGACCTCGACCTCTGGGACTTCTGCAACTCCGGCAACCACAGCACCTATTATGCCGCCCTTTCCACCGACCCGGCCGTGAATTACCGGAAGGTTACCTTCTTCCCGGCCCTCGAGTATTATTTCAAGGCCGGCGGCGCCTCGATGTTTTACGATGCGGCGCCGGGACGGTTGACCTTCGCCCGGCTCGGCCTCTGGGACGACCGGCCCTTCCTGGTTATCGTGCCCGGTGAGAGCGTGGAGCTGCCGGCGGCTAACCGGAAGCGGCTGGACGATCAGACCAACCCCACCTGGCCCCACGTCCACGCCCGCCTGGAATGCGGCTTCGAGGAGTTCAAGACGGTCTTCCCGGCCAACCACATCCTGGCCGTGGCCGGCGATCACGTGAGTGCACTGGTTTACGCCGCCGAGATTCTCGGCATACCCCCGGTCCTGCTCGGTCCGGCCGCGGCCGGCCGGGTGCGGCCCATCTGGGAAAGGGTCTGATGGCCGTCGTCAAGCCGTTCCGCGGGACCTTTTACTCTCCCGGCCTGGATCCGTCCCGGGTGCTGGCGCCGCCTTACGACGTCATTTCTCCGGAGCAGCGGCGGGATCTGCTGGCCCGCGATTCACATAACGTCGTACGGCTGATACTGCCCGGGACAAACGAGGCGGCGGCGCGCGATTTCCGGGCCTGGCGCGCCGGCGGGATCTTCGTGACCGATCCGGCCCCCGGTTTTTACTGGTGCCGTCAGGAGTACACCCTCGACGGACGGTCGGCCGTCAAGACCGGCCTGATTGGCATCCTCAAGACCGAGCCCCTCGGCCGGGGCTCGGTGCGCCCGCACGAGGAGACCATACCCCAGGTCAAGGAGGAGCAGTTCCGGCTCTTGGGTCTGGTCCGGGCCAACTTCTGCCCGATCATAACCGTTTACCGCGATTCAAGGCGTTTCGTCGAGAAACTCGCCGCCGGTATCCAGCCGGCCCCGGCCGACTTCAGCTACCGCGATGACACCGGGACGTTCTTCCAGCTCTGGCGACTGCCGGCCGATCCGCGGCTGGAGGCTTTCTTCCGCGGCCGCCGTCTCTACATCGCCGACGGCCACCATCGTTACCAGTGCAACCTTCGTTACGGCCGGGCCCAAAGGCGGCCGGCGGCGGCCTATATCCTGACCTGTTTTCTCAACGCGGCCGAGGTAGAATCGCAGGTCAACTCCTTTCACCGTTACCTGGCCGCCGCCGGTCCGGATCTTCTCCGGCGCCTCGCCGGCCGCTTTCACCTTCAGCCGGCGGCCGGGGCGCCGGAGTTGCTGGCCGGCCTTAAGCCCGGCTGGCTCGGCTTCGGTTTCGCCGGCCGTTTTTACCGCTTCCGGATTCCCGCCCGGCCCGGTCCCGAGGTGGTCTACCTGCACAAAAAAATACTGGCCGGCCTGCTGGACCGGAGTGATGAATCGGTTGCTTACGAGCCCGACGGGCTGGCGCTGGCCGCCGGCCTGGACAAGCCGGCCGGGGCGGCCTTCTTCCTGCCGCCGGTATCCATCGGGCGCCTCCACCGCATCTGGGAGGCGGGACGGATCCTGCCGCGCAAGAGCACTTACTTCTATCCCAAGGTCCCCAGCGGCCTGATCGTGTACCGCAACGACCTGGAGCACTTCAACCGAGGTTAGTTTTGAAAGGACGATAACAGATGATGACCCAGGAAACCGTTCAACGCCTCTTCGAGGAGACCGGGGCGCTTCTCTCCGGCCATTTTCTTCTCTCCTCCGGACTGCACAGCGATCGTTACCTCCAGGCGGCGCTGGTGTTGCAGGCTCCCGGACATGCCCTGGCCTTTGGCCGGGAGCTGGCCGGCCGTTTCCGTTCCGAGCCGGTTACCGCGGTGGTCGGTCCGGCCCTGGGCGGCATCGTGATCGCTTTCGCCACGGCGGCCGGTCTGCCCGGAACGCGGGCGCTCTTTACCGAGCGGGAGAACGGACGCTTTACCCTGCGCCGGGGCTTTTCGCTAGGCCCCGAAGACCGGGTGCTGGTGATCGAAGATATCATTACCACCGGTGGTTCCACCCGCGAGGTGATCGAACTGGTCGCCGCCAGCGGCGCCCGGGTGGTCGGGGTGGGTGCCATCGCCGAGCGGGGGGCGGTGCCGGTTGATTTCGGCGTCCGCAAGGAGACGCTTCTGCGCCTGGTGATCGAGAGCCATCCTCCCGAAACCTGTCCGCTCTGCCGGCAGGGGCTGCCGCTGGTCAAACCGGGCAGCCGGACCCGTTGAGTCGGTTCATGCGGCGGATCGACACCGAAACCAGGGCCCTGCTGGCCATTTCGCTGGCCTTCTTCTTCGGTTTCGCCGGCAGCGGTTCCATCCAGTCCTACCTGAGCCCCTACCTGAAGGGAGTGCTGGGCGTCAGCCCGCTGCGCAGCGCCCTGGTGCTGACCCTTGTCTACATCACCATGGCCGCGGGTCGGGTCTTCAGCCCGGTGGCCATCGGCCGGATCGGCGTCGGACGCCTCCTCTTCCTGGGCGCCGTGAGTTTCGCTCTCTTTCCACTTGTTTTCGGGTTCTGGACCGCCTACCCGCTCTTCCTGGTGGCCGCCGTCCTCTGGGGGGCCGGGTCAAGCTTCTTCTGGACCGGCGGGATGGCCGAACTGCTCAACCACAGCCGCCCCGACCGCTACGCGGCCAACCAGGGGATCATGCGCCTGACCCAGCAGGTCGGGCAGGTGGGCGGTTTCTTCCTGCTCGGACAGCTGCTTGCCCTTCAGTCGGCCGCCGGGGTCCGGGCCGGTTTCCAGGTCCTCTTTCGGACCGCGGCGCTGATCAGCCTGATGATGCCATTCACTCTCCTGCTGCTACCCAGGGCGGCCTCGGATTACCACCCGATTTCGCCTTTCGATATACTCAGGGCCGCCGTCTCCCGCCGCCGCTGGGTGGTCTCCCTGGCCCTCTTCGCCTCGGGCGTCTCCTACGGCATCCTGCTCAACCTGCTGAACCTCTTCGTTTCGGAGCGGTTCGGGGTCGCCTGGATGAACAAGACCCTGGTCTTCTTCTTCATCGCCGCCGGCCTCTTTTCATACCTGGGCGGCGCCTTCTCAGACCGTTTCGGCCGCCGGGAGGGATTCCTGCTGGCCTTCGCCTCCGGCGCCTTCGGCACCGCCCTGCTGGCCCTGGTGCCGACCCGGCCGGCCGCCGGACTGACCGCCCTCCTGCTGGGCGTGGTCTTCGGCGTGGTTCCGACCGTGGCCACCGGACTGGTCGGCGACCGGACCCGGCCCGGCGAGCGGGTGGCCGGCCTGGCCGGGGTCTTTCTCTGGCGCGATTTGGGCGCCATGGTCTCCATCTTTTCCGGGGGCCTCCTGCTCCAGGGCGCGGTCTCCTACCGGGCCATCATGTGGGTTTTTTCAGCCATCTTCGTCCTGCTTTGCCTGCTCTTCGGCCGGGCCGATTTGACAGCCGGCGGGCGAATTAGTAAATTAGAAGAACCGGCCCGGGTTTAATGGCCGTGGAAAAGTCCTTTTTTCGCTGCGGAAACACCTGAAAGACAAGGAGGCGTAATGGGCATGTGGATAACGCTGGGCGTGGTGATTTTGATCATTCTTTCCAATACCATCCGGGTGGTCCAGGAATACGAGCGCGGCGTCATCTTCCGCCTCGGCCGCCTGGTCGGAGCCAAGGGTCCGGGTCTCTTCCTGCTGGTCCCCATCGTTGACCGCATGGTCAAGATCAGCCTGCGCACGGTGACCTTCGATGTCACCCCGCAGGAAGTGATCACCAAGGACAACGTTCCGGTCAAGGTGAACGCGGTGGTCTACTTCCGGGTGCTCGAGCCGTCCAAGGCGGTGGTCGAGGTCGAGAATTACCAGCTGGCGACCATGCAGATCGCCCAGACCACCCTGCGCGGCGTGCTCGGCCAGTCGGAACTGGACGAACTTCTTTCCGACCGCGAGATAATCAACCGCCGGCTCCAGCAGATCATCGACGAGCAGACCGATCCCTGGGGCATCAAGGTGAGCATCGTGGAATTGAAGGAGGTTGAGCTGCCGGAGACGATGAAACGGGCCATGGCCCGCCAGGCCGAAAGCGAACGGGAACGCCGGGCCAAGATCATTACCGCCGAAGGCGAGTTCCAGGCCAGCGAAAAGATCCTGGCCGCCTCCCGGGTGCTGGAGGGGTCGCCGCTGGCCATCCAGCTGCGCTACCTGCAGACGGCCGCCGAAATCTCGACCGAGAAGAACTCCACGCTGGTCTTTCCGCTGCCGCTGGATATCATTTCATCCCTGATTAAGAAACCCGGCGAAACGGAAAAGAAGGGCTGAATTTTAAATGTCCCTGTTTCGCAGGGTCGCGGTTTTCGGCGTCGGCCTGATCGGCGGTTCGGTTGGTTCGGGATTGAAAGAGCGCGGCCTGGTTGACGAGGTGGTCGGGGTCGGCCGTCGTTCCGAGTCCCTGGAAGCGGCCCGGGCCCGCGGGCTGATCGATTCCGTCAGCCTGGATCCGGCTGCGGCGTTTCGCGGGGCCGATCTGGTCCTGCTGGCCGCGCCGGTGGCGCCGGTGGTGGAACTGCTGGAGTCGGGCCTGGCCGCCGTCCCGGGCCGACTCCTGGTCACCGACGCTTGCAGCACCAAGGCGGCGGTGCTGGCCGCGGCCGGGAAGCTCGATCCGCGCCACTCCTTTGTCGGCGGCCATCCCATTGCCGGTTCCGAGCAGCGGGGTTCGGCGGCCGCCGATCCCGATCTTTTCCGCGATCGGGTCACCGTGCTCACGCCCACCCGGTCCACTTCCGCCGATTCGCTGGCCCGGGTCCGGGAATTGTGGGCCGCGCTCGGCAGCCGGGTGGTGGAGATGGACCCGCGGGTGCATGACCGGATCCTGGCCCTGACCAGCCACCTGCCGCACCTTCTTTCGGTCTTCGCCTGCCTGGCCGCCGCGCCGGCTCTCGAGGCCGCCGGCCGGGATTTCTTCGGCAGCGGTTTCCGGGACATCTCCCGGCTGGCCGCCGGATCGGACGAGGTCTGGCGGGATATCTTTCTGACCAACCGGGACAACCTGGTCCAGGACCTGGAAACGCTGGTCCGGCTGGTCTCCGAATGGCGTTCGGTTCTCGAGCGCGGCGATGCGGCCGCCATCAGCGCCGGCCTCAAGGAGGCCGCGCTGATCCGAAGCCGCCTTTTAAGGAAGGAGCGCGGGGGGGCTTCTGAATCTTAACCTGGAATATTATCCGGGTCCGGCCGGGCCGCCGCGCGGCGCGGTGATCGTTCTGCCCGGCGGCGCCTACCATCACCACGCCGACCACGAGGCCGGGGCGGTCGCCCGCTGGCTCAACTCCTTCGGACTTCAGGCCTTCGTCCTGCGCTACCGGTTGGAACCGCATCCGGCCCCGCTTCAAGACCTTCAGCGGGCGGTGCGCCTGGTCAGGCACCAGGCCGGCTGCTGGCGTGTCAACCCGGACCGGGTCGGCGTGCTGGGCTTCTCGGCCGGCGGTCACCTGGCCGCCACCCTGGCCACCCATTTTGATGGCGGCGACCCGTCCGCCGCCGACCCGGTGGAACGCTTCGGCTGCCGGCCGGACGCGGTCATCCTCGGTTACGCGGGCATCTGTTTCGGCCGCTTCCGCCACCACGGTTCCTTTCAGCGCCTGCTGGGCGACAACCCGACCGAAGCGCAGGTGCGCGACGTTTCCTGCGATGAGCTGGTCGGTCCCGATACGCCCCCGGCCTTCCTCTGGCACACCGCCGCCGACGCCTCGGTCCCGGTCAATAACAGCTTCTGTTTTGCCGAGGCCCTGCACCGGCACGGGGTCCCCTTTGAACTGCACGTCTTTCCCTTCGGCCGCCACGGCCTGGGCCTGGCCCGGGAACTCCCGGAAGTCGCGCGCTGGACGGACCTCTGCCGGGATTGGCTCCTGCGCCTGGGTTTTTGAGCTGGGGCGGGGCGTTTCTAACGCTTCAAAAGCGAAAGGCCGAAGAAGAGGGTGGCCAGCAGTACGATGGCGGCGCCGGCCGGCAGGTCCAGCCGATAGGCCAGCAGCAGGCCGCCGACGCTGGCCAACGCGCCGGCCAGTACCGAGATCAACGCCATGCCCCGGTAGTTGGCCGCCAGCCGCCGCCCGATCGCGCCCGGAATCACCAGCAGGGCCGAAACCAGGACTATCCCCACCACCTTGATGGCCAGCACCGTCACCAGGGCCATGGTCGCCAGCAGGAGATAATTCATGGCGGCCGTCGGCACGCCCATCACCGCGGCGGTCTCCTCGTCGAAGGCGCCGAAGAGAAACTCCTTGAAGAAGAGGGCCAGGACCAGGGCCGCGGCCGCGCCGGCGATCGCGATCATCCGGAGATCGGCGGCGGTGATCGCCAGGATGTTTCCGAAAAGGTAGCCGAAGAGGTCCAGGTTGTATCGCCGGCTCAGGCCGATCAGCAGCACGCCCAGGGCCATGTTGGCCGCGAAGAAAATGCCGATGGCCGTATCTTCCGGGACCGCGCCGCGCTGCTTGATCCAGCCGATGAGCAGGGCGACCAGCACCGAGTAAACAACCGCCGTCCAGCCGGGATCCAACCCGAGCAGAAAACCGAGCGCCACCCCGGCGAAGGCCGAGTGGGAGAGGCCGACGCCGATGAAGGAGAGGCGTTTCAGGATCACGAAGACCGAGAGGAGCCCGCAGAGCAGGCTCACCAGCAATCCGGCCGCCAGCGCTCTTTGCATGAAGAGCAGCGAGAGCATTTCACCCATCGTGCTTCTCCACCACCCGGTGCGGCATTTCGCCGTGAAAGAGAAAGTCCACCTGGCATCCGTAGGCCTTTTGCAGCGCCTCGCTGCGCAGCACCTCGGCCGGCTTGCCGTGCAGGTGGAGGCGCTGGTTGAGGCAGGCCACCTGGTCGCTGTAGGCCGGGACCAGGCTGATGTCGTGTGAAACCAGGATGACGGAGAGGGCCAGGTCCCGCTGCAGCTTCTTGAGCAGGCGGTAAAACTCCTCCTGCGAGGCGGCGTCCACGCCGGTGGTCGGCTCGTCCAGTATCAGCAGTTCCGGCTCGGTGGCAAGGCTGCGGGCGATCAGGACCCTTTGCTGCTGTCCGCCCGAAAGCCAGCGGAAGGGCCGGCCGGCCAGGCCGGCCAGACCGGTCAGCGCCAGGCATTCGCGGGCCTTCTCCCGGTCGACCCGGCCGGCCCGCCGGCCGGGTCCCAGGCGGCCGTAGCGCCCCATCATGGCCACGTCGAAGGCCGAGACCGGGAAATCGCTTTCCAGCAGGGAGCGCTGGGCGACATAACCGATGGCGCCGGGCCGCTTCTCCTGCCGGAGCCGGGGCGGCCAGCCCAGGATCCGGATTTCTCCGGCCGCCGCCGGAATCTGTCCCAGGATGGCCTTCAGGAAGGTCGTTTTGCCGCCCCCGTTGGGACCGATGATCGCCAGGAAGGCGCCCCGGTCCATCTCCAGGTTGATCCCGTCCAGGGCCAGCAGGCCGTTTCGGACGACCCGGAGATCGACAACCTGCAGTATTTTTTCCGCGCCCATGGCAAAGGCCTTATTCCAGTCCGGTCTTCATTACCTTCAGATTATACCGCATCAATTCAAGATAGGTGTCCCGCTCCGGATCCTCCGGGTTGCCCAGCGGATCCAGGAAGAGGACCCGGGCCCCGGTGTTCTCCGCCACCGCCTCGGCGATCCGGGGCGAGAACTGCGGTTCGGCGAAGACGGCCCTGATCGCGTATTTTTTGACCGACCGGACGATCGCCTCGAGCTGGGCCGGGGTCGGTTCCCGGCCGGCCGCGGCCTCGATCACCCCGGCCTCCGCAAGTCCGTAGCGGCGGCCGAAATAAGTCCAGGCCGGGTGAAAGGAAACGTAGGCCCGGGTGCGAAAACGGCCGACGGCCGCGGCGATCTCGGCGTCCAGCCTTTTCAGTTCCGCCTGGTAGGCCGCCTCCCGCTGCCGGTAATAGGCCACTCCGTCCGGGTCGATCTCGACCAGGGCCTCGGTCAGGCGCGCCGCCATCCGTCCGGCCAGGACCGGATCCAGCCAGAGATGGGGATTGCCGATCCCGCCCATTCCCGGCGCGCCGTCCGTTTCGCCGGGCTCGTGGTGGTGCGTCTCCCGGATAAGGGGAAGGCCCTCGGCCAGGACCACTCTTTTTAAGTCGGGCTGGCCGGCGGCCCGCACCAGCTTGTCGGCCCAGAATTCCAGGCCGGCGCCGACCTCGACGAAGAGGCGGGCTTCGGCCAGCCCGGCCGCCTGGCGCGGAGTGGGGTCGAAGGTGTGGGGGGTGGCTCCCGGCGGGAGCAGCAGGGTCACGCTTACCCGATTCCCGCCCACCTGTCGGGCGAAGTCGGCCAGGGGCGGTATGGTGGCGACCACCCGCACCCGGCCGGTCCGCTCCGACCTTTCCGCCCGGCCGGCTTCACGGCCGGCCGGCTTCCAGGCGAGCAGCGCCGGCAGTAGTCCGGCCGCCAGCAGCAGCCAGGCCAGGGTTCTTAATTTCCGCATCCGGATCCTGTTTCGCCGCGGCCGGTCAGAAGAGGATTGTCATTCCGGCCAGGAAGGCCGAGTCATCCGCCGCGTCGTTCAGCCCGGTTTTCAGTCCCAGGTCCAGGCTCAAGCGTTCGGAGACCTGGTAGACGAATCCGGCTATGAAGAAGGCCGGATCCTGGCTGTCGCCGGGGTCTGGATTTCTTTCGGTTCCGATGTTGCCCACCAGCTTGAACTTTTCCGTTACCGCCCATTCCCCGGCCAGAGAGAGATGCCAGATGTCCTTGCGGTCTCCGAGACGGTTGTCGTTGTAAAGGTAACCGGCATTCAGGTGCAGCGCGCCTGAGTTGAGCTCGCGGGTGGCGATGAAGACGAGTCCGCCGGTGGGCCGGCCGTTGCCCAGACCGCGTTCCTCTTTTCCGGTGGGCAGGGTAAGGGTTGGCTTGAGAGCCAGGGCCAGGCCGTCGGATTGATGGAAGAGCCATTTCAGTTCCAGGACGAGGTCGCCCAGGCCTTCCTCGCTGTAAACGGTGGCGCCGCCGGTCTTCAATTTCTGGTCAAGATAGGGAAGGCCCAGGATGAGGTCGAGATTTTCGCCGAGCCCGTAACCCAGGGTGGCCGACAGTTCCGAGGCAACCGCCTTCTCGGCTCCCTCCCGGTCGCGTCCAAACTCACCGTTGACTTCCAGCTGCCAGCCGCCCCGGCCAAGGGTGCCGGCGTCGTCGGTGACCAGGGGATGATAGGCCCTGGCCGGCGCGGCCGAAAACGCGATCAACATCCCGGCCAAAAATCCGCCGATCGTTGCGGTCTTGATGTTTTTCAGGCTCATTTTCCCTCCCTGGATGAACGGGTGTTTGGTTTTGATTTTCCGGTTCGCGTCCGGCACTTGCGGCAGAGGCCGACCAGTTCCAGCCGGTGCTCGGTCACCTGGAAACCGGTCTCCTTCTTCACGCTGGCCGCCAGCCCTTCCAGCCGGCACCCGGAGACCTCGCTGACCCGCCGGCATTTTTCGCAGACGATATGGTGATGGTGCTGGTCCGGCCGCCGGGCCCGGCAGAGCCCATAGTAGAAACGCTCCTCCGGTCCGGCCACCCGGGCGGCGACGCCCGCCTTGCGGAACTCCTCCAGGTTGCGGTAGACGGTCGGCAGTCCAAGGCGGCCGAACCCCGGTTTCAGACGCCGCCAGATCCGTTCGGGCGTGGCGCAGGTTCCCTGTCCCAGCAGCCGGATAATGGCCCGTCGCCGCGGGGTGAGCTTGTAGCCGTGCTCCTTCAGCAGGGCCTCGTACTTCTGGCCGTCCCCGGCCTCCGGGCCCGAATAAATAGAAACGGTTTTCATTTATAATGATTTTAGTCCGCCCGGCCCCCGGGTGTCAAACCGGCTGGCCGGCCGGTGGTGTATAATGTCTTAGTGGTTTTCTCCGCAAAGGAAAGGAGCGCCTGATGAAATATCTCTTTGGACCGGTTCCCTCGCGCCGGCTCGGCTACTCCCTCGGGATCGACATCGTACCGGCCAAGACCTGCACCCTTAACTGCGTCTACTGCCAGCTGGGGCCGACCCCGGAGGTCACCCTCAAGCGGGCGCCCTATCTCAAGACCGAAACGCTGCTGGCCGAGCTCTCCGAGTTTCTAAAGCAGCCGCACCGCGTCGATTACCTGACCTTCTCCGGTTCGGGCGAGCCGACCCTCAACTCCGAGCTGGGCCGGATGATCCGGAGCGCGCAGAAATTGACTTCCAAACCGGTGGCGGTTATCACCAACGGCACCCTGCTTTACCTGGAGGAGGTCCGGCGCGACCTGGCCGCCGCCGACCTGGTTCTTCCTTCACTGGACGCGGTGACGCCGGAGGCCTTCGTCCGGGTCAACCGGCCCCATCAGGGCCTGACGGTGGATCTGGTCATCCAGGGGTTGCGTGATTTCGGCCGGGAGTACCGGGGTGAGATCTGGCTGGAGGTGATGCTGGTCAAGGGCCTGAACGACTCGCCCGAGGAGCTGGAGAAACTGCGGGAGACGCTGCGGACCCTTCGGGTCGACCGGGTCCAGCTCAACACCGTGGTCCGGCCGCCGGCCGAGGCCGAGGTCCGGCCGCTTTCCAGGGAGGAGCTGGAATCGGTCGCCCGGTTCCTGGATTGCGGGGCCGAGATCATCGTCGAATTCGCCCGGGAGGAGTCGGCCGGCTTCCAGGCCGACCGGCAGCGGGTGCTGGAGACCCTGCGCCGCCGCCCCTTGAGCCGGCGTGACCTGGTTCAGCTTACCGGCCTCCACGAGCACGAGGTCGTCAAGATACTGGAGGGCCTGCTGGCGGCCCGCCTGATCACCGGCGAGCGGACCGGCGACCGGGAGTATTACCGGGCCGAGCCGGAGTCGTGATGGGTATCCGGGAGAACGTGCGGGAGGTGCTGGGCGGGCTGCCGGCCGGCGTCGAGCTGGAGGCGGCGGTGAAATCCCGAAGCCCGGAGGAAATCCGGGAGGCGGTGGCCGCCGGTATCCGGATCGTCGGCGCCAATTACGTGCAGGAGGCGGCCGCCGTCTTTCCCGGCCTGGGTCCGGAGGTGCGGCGCCATTTCATCGGCCGCCTTCAGAAGAACAAGGTGAAGAAGGCGGTCGAGCTCTTTGACCTGGTTGAAACGGTTGACTCCTTCGAGCTGGGGGCCGAGCTCGCCCGGCGTGCCGAGGCGGCCGGCAAGGTGATGCCGGTGCTGGTCGAGGTCAACAGCGGCCGGGAAGCGCAGAAGGCCGGGGTCCGGCCCGAGGCGGCCCTGGAACTGGCGGCCGCCCTGGCCGGTTTGAAGGGGCTGCGGGTGGAGGGGCTGATGACCATGGGACCGGCGGCCGCCGGCCCGGAGGAGCTGCTGGCCTGCTTCCGGGCCACCCGGTCTCTCTACGAGGCCGGCCGGGAGCGGTTCGGACTTTCCTTTCGATGCCTCTCGATGGGTATGAGCGATTCCTACCGGCTGGCCGTCGAGGCCGGGGCCAACCTGGTGCGCCTGGGTACCCGTCTCTTCGGTCCGCGGCCGTCTCCCCACCTTTTAAAATAAAGACGGCGCGGCCATAAGAGATACTTCGATCCGCCTTTTGAAATAAGTTCGGCGAGACCTTCGGTCCGCCTTTTGAAGTGGGGCCGGCGAGACCTTCGGTCCGCCGTTCGGGATAAGGCCGGCGAGACCTTCGGTCCGCCTCTGAAACTCAGTCTTCCGTCAGCGGTTTGACGAAGATACAGGCCGCCAGGCCCTCGTCGAGCGCGAACTGCGAATTCCCTACCTGGACAATGTAGGCCGGGAACTTCTGGAGCAGGGTGATCTTCAATCCCGGCAGGATTCCCAGGGCCATCAGCTTTTCCAGCCGTGACCGGTCATGCACCCGGAGCGAGGATACCTCGGCCGGCCGGTTTCTTTCCAGCTCGGTCAGGACTGCTTCGCCGGCCCCGGCCGGTTTCGTTGTTTGAATCCGGCTGGCCGCCGGCCCGCCCCAGCACCAGCCTTTTCCGAACCTCCGCCGTCGCGCCCCGGTCCCTGTTTCCGAACCGGTTTCGGCTATTTCCATGCCGCAGCCGGGGCAGCGGCGGCGGCCGCACCAGCGGGAAACCGGGCACCGCTGGCAGGGGCTCGGCGCCGATTTGGGATCGAACTCCAGGCCGCAGAATGAGCATTTCATAGGTTGATCCCCAGCAGGTTCAGGCCGAGATTGAGGAAGAACCCGACCGTGAAGGAGAAGAAGAGGGTGAAGATCGAGATCGAGACTCCGACCTTCCAGCCCCGCTCCTTGATGTTCATCAGGAACTGGGCGACGCAGGGCAGGAAAAGGGTCAGGGTAACTGCGGCCACCAGCAGCTGGTTGCCGCTGAGCAGGCCGGCCTTCTTGAGATCGTAAAGGCCGCCGGCGCCGTAGTCGCGACGGAAGAAACCGAAGAGGAAGGCGACCGCCGTTTCCGCCGGCAGCCCCAGCCAGCGGACCGGGAAGGTCAGGATCCGCACCAGCAGATCGAAGAGGTGGGAGAGGCGTCCGGCCCAGATGAGCAGGCTGGCGAAGATGAACATCGGCATTATTTCCAGGAAGTACCACTTGATCCGGGCACCGGTCTTGACCAGGATGTTGGAAAACAGCGGCCGCCGCAGCAGCGGGATTTCCAGGTAAAAATCGGGCGGATCGCCCGGTACCAGACGGGAGGCCAGGAAGCCGGCCAGCAGGAAGACGGCCAGGATGATCATCGCCCAGACCGCGATGCCGGCCGGTTTTTCGGCCAGCAGCGAGAAGATCACCCCCAGTTGGGCGGCGCAGGGTACGGCCAGGGCCAGCAGCAGGGTGGCGATGAATCGCTCCCGGCGGGTCGGCAGGGTCCGGGTCACCAGGGTGGCCATAGTGTCGCAGCCCAGCCCCAGCACCAGCGGGATCACCGCCCGGCCGGTCAGGCCGATCTTCTTGAAGAACCGGTCCAGCAGCAGGGCCAGCCGGGGAAGATAGCCGGTATCCTCCAGCACGGCGAAGGCCAGGAAGAAGGTGGTCACGATGGGCAGGATCAGGGCCACCGCGTAGCGCACCCCCAGGGTGATGATGCCGTATTCGCCGGTGAAGAGTTCCCTCAGGGCCGGCCAGGGCAGCCAGCGGTTCGATGCCCCGGTCAGCCAGGGCGTGAGGCGCTGGTTGAAGAGATGCTCCTCGAGCAGGTCCACCAGCACGCCGGCCCCGAAACGGCCCACGAAGAGATAGAGCCCGAAATAAAGGATCAGGAAGAGGATCGGCAGGCCGGTGACCGGGTTGATCATCAGCCGGCTGAGCTGGAGCTGAAAATCGGCCACCGCCGAGCGTTTCTGGCAGCAGATGGTCTCAGCCGCCAGCCGGCTGGCCCGGGCCTGGTAGTAGCGGGCGATCAGGTAGGCCGGCGGTTCGTCGAGCCGCTCCTTCAATTCGGTCACCAGCCCGGCGATTTCGGTCCAGGCCTCCGGTTCCTTTTCCCGCACCAGCTGAAGCATCTCCTGGTCGTCCTGGATCAGGAGTAGGGCCACGAAATCTGGCCGGAATCCGTAATCGGCCTTCAGCCGGGCCGCGATCCGCTTCCGGTAATCGGCCGCCAGCCGCTGGTACCTGGCCTCAGGTTTTTCGTTGCTCATGGGCGGTCAAAATGATCTCCTTCAGCTTGTCAATGCCGCGGCCGGTGGTCGAGACGGTGGCCGCCGCCGGCAACCCCAGTTCCCTTTCCAGGCGTTCCAGGTCGATGCGCAGGCCCAGCTTCTCGGCGTCATCCATGATGTTCAGGACCAGCACCAGGGAGAGGCCGGCCTCCCGCAGCTGGAGGGTCAGGGGCAGCATCCGTTCCAGGTTCTTGGCGTCGATTACGTGCAGGACCAGCTCCGGCCGCTCCAGCCTCAGAATGTCGCGCGCCACCCGCTCCTCCTCGGTGAGCGGCAGCAGGGAGTAGAGGCCCGGGGTATCGATCACCTCGAACTCCACCTCTCCGATCCGGGCCTGCCCCCGGCTGACCTCCACGGTGGTACCGGGATAATTGGAGACGATCAGGTAGGAGTTAGTGAGTCGGTTGAAGAGCGAGGACTTGCCGACATTGGGGCTGCCCACCAGGGCCAGCCGCGGCCGGCCCGGACCGGCTTCGAACGGCCTTTTCCCGTTCTTTCTGACGTTGTTAATTTCGGTCATCCGGCCCGCCTTTCTTCCGGCATTCCGGGCAGATCCCGTATAATTCCAGCCGGTGACGCTCCATCTGGAAACCGTGTTTTCGGCCGAGTTTCTCCTGGAGCTGTTCCAGAGTCGGATCAAAGACCTCGACCAGCCGGCCGCAGCGGGTGCAGACCAGGTGGTCGTGATGGTCGTGCCGGTAAAGGTGTTCGTAGCGGACCGGTTCGTTCTCCAGTTTTATCGGGCGGCAGAGTCCGCAGTCGCAGAAGATCTTCAAGCTCCGGTAAACGGTGGCGTAACCCACCGAGGGTAATCGCCGCCTGGCCAGCTGGTAGAGCTGATCGGCCGTCAGGTGGCGCTCGGCCCGCAGAAAAACGTCCAGGATCTCTTCCCGCACCCGGCTGCGGTTCAGCCGCCGGTCCGCCAGGAACTTTTGCAGTACCTCGGTTTCCGTGTTTCCAGTCTTCATTTTTCCGGCCGTCATATTTATTTCAATGAAAATGAAAATCAATATCATTTTACCCGGTCGGCGGTCCCGGTGTCAACCCGGTTCGGTTCCGGTTGGCCTTGACAAACCGGCCGGGGGGGGGGGGGTTTTATAAAATGGAAATAGGCGCGGGTGGGCCGTCTGTTTTTTTGATTTTCCCAAAAATCCACCGGGAGGGAAGTGATGCCCCACGGATTTGGGTACCGTATCCGTTTTCTTCGCATTTTCCTCCTTCTGACCCTATCCGTTATTGCAGCAATTATAATCTTTCCCGCATTCTCTTACTCCCAGCCGTCCCTGCTGGCCGAGCACGCCTACATCCGCAAATCCCATCAGTTCGACCGGGGCGCGGTTCATGTCTTCCTGAAAAATCCCGGCGTCACGGCAGTTGAGGTGGAGGAGGTCTGCCTCAACGGCGCCCGGCTGGAGGACCTGCCCAACGCAACCGCCGTCTGGACTCAAGTTTTACCGAGCCCGATTCCGCCGGGCGAAGTTTCCGACCTGACGATCATGCTGCCCCGGGCCGCCGCCAACTATAAACTCCCCCTGGAGGTAAAGGTGAAGCTGCAAACCGGGGAGATCCTGACGATACCCGTTGACCAGGTCAACGGCCCTTTTAAAATCACCGGCAGCTACTTTTCCGATAACCTCGACCAGGTCTACATCTACCTGCAGAACACCGGCCAGACCAGCCTCATCCCCCGGAAGGTCTGGCTGGCCGGCCGGGATGTCACCGGCCAGACGCGGTTTCTTTCGCGGGCGATCCCGCCGGGTGAAAAAAGCCTGCTGCGGGTGGATTTGCCTACACCGCTGGCCCGGGGCAAATACGTTTCAATCCGTCTCGAAACCGCCGACGGATCAATCGGCCAGGCGCTGGTACGGGCCTTCTCGGTTTTTCCCATTACCTCCTACTCCAACCCGGACACCCGCCTGGAGCTCTATTTCGACCCGCAGCCGTTCCACGTCAAATACCAGCCGGCGGTGAGCGCGGCGGAGATAAAGGCCCTGCCACCTCAAACCGCCTGGTACCTTTTCAGCTGCCCCAACTGCACCGACAGCGAGCAGAACAAGCCCTGGGGCACCTCGGCGGTGGAGATCATCAAGCGGGCGCGGGAGTTTTACCGGCTCGATCCGAGCCGGCCGAACCACTCCCACGTCTGTGAGGCGTACAAGGAGCGGGCCTACTTCATCTACGGCGAGGTCTGCGACATCATGTTCATCAACCCCTACGAGGTGGTCTTTCACGACCGGGATCCGGCCCGCAACGGCTACTTTGCCGGGCTGGGCAAGCTGGCCTGTGAGCCGCGGCCGTTGATGACCATTCAAGAGGCCTTTGCGCGCGGCCCGGGCGCGCCCTTCATCTCCCCGGAGCAGGTTCGGCTGGGGGTGTACTACCAGGTCGCCGAGGGCGTGAAGGGCATCTCCTACTACAGCAAGAACCAATACACCAAATACCCGGCTCTGGAGAAGGAGATCGGCCGAATCAACCGGGAACTCCAGGCCATCAAATCCTACCTGAAGATCGGCGAACCCTTCGTTGGTCTGGCGTCCGTCTCCCGGTCGGAGGTGGTGGCGAAAACCGTCGTCGCGGCCGATAAAGGCCTGGTGGTGATTCTGATCAACACCGGGTACCGGACGGCCATCCGGGACGGTAAGCGGGAGACGACCTTCACACCCCAGGAGAACTTCACGGTGGAGGTGGAGGTGCCCGGGTGGCTGGAGATCAAGCAGGCGGTGGAGATCGGCCCGGAGACGAGGCCGGTTCAATTGCAGAAAAAGAATGGGAAGATCATCATCTCGGTTGATAGAATCAACCTGACCAAAATCTTTCTGCTGACCGATAAGGGGGACCCGAGATGAGACGATTATTTTTCCTGTCTTTGTTTCTATTCTTAATCCTGGTCCCGCAACTCGAGGCGGCCTTGAACGTCGCCATCGAGAGCCCGCTTGACGATAGTTGTTTCCGGGTGGACACGGCGGTTTTGGTCAACGTAAGATACACCTGTGATCAGGCCGGCTACTCCCTGATTTTCAAGGTTGATGGCATACAAAAATCTTCCGTCAACGCCAGCCAGGGCGTGGATATCCAGCAGGTTTTCGTTTGGGACGCAAATGCTGCGGGTGTTTTCACCCTTACGGTGGAACTGCGCAAGACCGGCTGTTACAGCGCCTCCGCCAGCATCGAAGCGACCGTGTTTTCCGTCGGCCTTTCCGGAAAGACCCTGCTGGCGAAAGGGAAGTCAACTTCCCTCACCGCCACGCCCACGCCCGGCGGATTGAATGGGACTTACAGCTGGTCGGTTACCCAGGGTAGTGATAAAATAAACCTTGAGGGCAGCGGAAACACGATCAGCGTGAACGGGCTTAACGTGAGCGGCCTGATAAACGACGTGGTGGTCAAGGTGGAATTCACCGCCTCGGGGGCGAGCGCGGCCGCTTCGGCGACGCATTCGCTGACGGTTTTCGACGTGGAGATTTCCGAGGGAGGTCCGAATCCGCCTGATCCGTATATCCCGGTCGGGGGCAAGAGAACCTACCTGGCCATTGTGGCCCCGCCCTCCCTGGACCAGGCCGGCCCTTATACCTGGAGCAAATCGCCGTCGGAGACGGAGGTGATCAGTCTTTATCCGGTGGAATACAGTTGCGAGGTCCGAGCCGACACCTACCAGACCGGTTCCGCCACCTTGAAGGCCCGGTTCGATCCCGGGGAGGAGGCATACGCGGAAGACAGCCTGGGAATCTTTGTCTTTCGACCCAACATAGTGGTGGGTGAAATAGGCGAGGGTGTGGAGACGGACACCGGAGCTTATCTGGCCAAAGGCGGGACCAAATCCTGCCTTCTGCAACTGGAGGGGACTCTTCCGCCGGATGAGACCGTTACCTTGACCTGCGACAAAACCGGCAAGGTCTCCCTCTGGGACGGCGAAACGCCGAAATCTTTTCCTTACCAATGCGCGGTTTCCGCCCTGCCCAAAAACCTGACGATTAAGGGCGAGGCGACTTCGGACACCATCAGAGATATCACCCTGACGCTGACGACGGCCAGGGGCGGGAGCGATATTGCGAAAATAACGGTATTTGAAATAAAATTGGATTGGTATGATTTATCAGGCGAGGCAAAATATGATACGGGTTTATATGTTCCGTTGAATGTAGATGATGATAATAATGATACCTCTCTCGATAAAAACCAACCCAATGTTTTCCAAGAGAACGACCTTAAGAAACTCATTATTCGTAAACCATCTCCTTCCTCTTTGTCAGGTTTCATTGCTTTAACAATTTCTTCCGGGACCGGCCGAATCAAGCTATGGGAAAATTCTGAAACGGATACCAAAAAAATCACGGAAGTTTCTTCGGAAAATTACGATATTGCTGGTGATCTTCAAGCTGATACTTGGTTATGGGTAGAGGGATACGATACCAGTTCTATCAGAGAGGTTGAGATAAAACTGTCATACACAGCACCAGATGAAACGATTGAAGAAGATAAGGTAAAAGCAACGGTGAAAATCGGGACTGTTTTACTGGATCCCGGACATGGAGGAACGGATAGCGGAGCTGTTGGGCCTACGGGCCTTCTCGAAAAAGAGCCCAATCTGAACCTTGCCTCTAAGCTGAAAACTCGATTACAGAATGCCGGTGTAGAAGTAAATATGACGAGAAGTACAGATGAAACGGTGAGCCTTTCTGAAAGAAACCGTCAAACAAAAGAGGAATATAAACCTTCTTTTTTCTTTTCAATACACAACAACGCCTGGGAAAACCCCGTGGTTAGAGGCACCGAAACGTTCACTACCAGCGTATCCTATTATGAGCTAGAAGATATTTTCGCAAATCAGATTCAAAGCAAAATTCATGGCGTAGTATTAGAAAATGATAGAGGTGTTAAAAGATACAATTATCAAGTTTTAAGGCATTCTGAAAACGGGAAAACGGATGGCAATTTGAGTGAGACGACTTTTATTACAAATGCCATCAGTGAAGATAGGTTGAGAGAGGATGATTTTAAAGAAGCCGTGGCGGAAGCTATGAAAAAAGCGATATTAAAGGTTTTGGTTGAAAATATTAGTTATCCGAAACAACCCAACCCTTAGGAGGTACCTGTGAACAAAATGAAATCCATGCTGGCAATAACGTTTGGGGTACTGTTTTCTTTAACCCTTTTCCCCGTTTCTTTAGAAGCTCAAACAGATGGGATAAAATCCATCGCGGCGAAGGAAATATGGATAATAAAAAATGTGGGGGTCGCCCCCTTCTTTTCCCCGGACGGGCAATGGGTCGCCTGGACTAATGCCGTTGAGCGAGAGACAAGGGTGTATGTGGCAAAAGTCGGAACAGAAAAAATTATCGAATTGGGCAAAACCGAAGAATTGTTGGGGTGGCTTCCGAAGAACAGCGAATACCTTATGACCGCCGAGGGGTTCCTGTCAATAAAAACGAAACAAATTTCATTTTTAACCGCCCCGGTAATCGAGAGCTATTTTATAAAGAAAGCACCTTCATCCAATCCAGGGGGGAATCCTTATCCTACCCGCATAATTTATCCTTTTTGGATGATTCGGCAGGGGAGAATAAAAAAAACCTATGCAACAGAAGAACCCTATTGCTTTTCATTGTTAGCCGATAAAACAAGCAGAAAAATTGTTGTGTTTTCCAAGGGGATACCTCTTTACGAAAAGGAAAAAGCTGAAATGATTTTTGAATTTGTTCCTTCGCCTTCAGCGGATAAATTTCTTCTGTATTATTCCCCCGGAGAAAACGAGCAGAAAGTACTCGAGATAAAAGAAAATAAAATCCACCAGCTTCCCGATGGCACCCATTTCTCGTGGTCACCGGAAGGTCAGAAATTAATATTCGCAAAATTAAAAGATGATGGACATTTTGAGACCTCTGGCGAACTGTTTTTATGCAACTGGGATGGAACTAATATAACGAAAATTGTTTTTGAAAAAGAGAGAATCCGGCGAGCACCATCATTTGGTCCATCGGATTTGATAACCTATAATTTCTACGACGAGAATTACACCCTTTGCATTGGTGTAGCCCAAATTATAATTTCCCCTTAATAAGCCCTTGGTGATTTTTGGACTGCACCCCTAAAACTTGACACTTATGTTTAGAACACCTGGCAGAGCCTAACCGTTCCCCCACTGTGGACAGAAAGGAACCGTTGTCATGAACTCCGTCAAATATTTCGGGGAGTCTAGGCAGGGATCGCATCTTTACATCTGACATCCGGGATAAACGATTTTTGATTAATTCCCTCCGACTGACGCGCCACCACCCGGTTTATGAAGGCCTCCAACCCTGTCAATTGTCATTAGTTGATTCCTCCAACACCCGGAATTTATTAGGATATTCACAAATTCCCATATTCATATTTGATTCCCGATTTTCGATTTTCCGAACATCTCCGTCCCGGTTTGACAGGCCGGGAGTTTCTGGTATTAACTATGTTTCGGAATCAGGCGGCGTCAATTACTTTTTAACGAGGTTTTGGGGAGAAGAAGCGTGGAAAAACTCATCATCATCGGCGGCGGCCCGGCCGGCCTGACCGCCGGCCTCTATGCCGGCCGCGCCGGCCTGGCGCCGCTGATCCTGGAACGGCTGGCCCCGGGCGGCCAACTGGGCTGGGCCGGCGCGATCGAGAATTACCCCGGCTTCCCGGGCGGCATCGGCGGCCTGGAGCTGGCCGGCCGCCTGCGCGACCACGCCCTCCAGTGCGGGGCCCGGATCGAGGCGTCCGAGGTGCTCGGACTGGCGGCCGGGGAGGGGCATTTCCGGCTCTCCGGTCCGTCCGAATACGAGGCGGCCGCGGTGATCGTGGCCGCCGGTTCGGTGCCCCGGCCGCTGGGCGTGCCGGGCGAGACCGAACTGACCGGCCGCGGCGTCTCCTACTGCGCCACCTGCGACGGTCCTTTCTTCCGCGGCCGGCGGGTGGCGGTGGTCGGTGGCGGCAACCTGATGCTCCAGGAGGCGCTCTTCCTCTCCGGCCTGGCGGCCGAAGTTAAGCTGGTGGTGCGCGCCGCGGCGCCGGCCGGCTCGGCCGACCTGCGCCGGAAGCTGGAGGAGAGCGGCCGGGTGGAGGTAGTCGGCGAATCGGCGCCGGTCGGGATCCTCGGCAAGGACCGGGTGACCGGGCTGCAGTTGCGCAACCTCAAGAGCGGCGAAGAGAGCCAGCTGGAGGTTGACGGGGTCTTCATCTTCGCCGGCGTGCGCCCCGGTACCGGTTTCCTGCCGCCGGAGGTCAAGCGCGACGCTCAGGGTTACCTCGAGACCGACGAGCGGATGGGTACGGCGCTGCCCGGCCTCTTCGCCTGCGGCGACTGCCGCCGCCGGCCGCTGCGCCAGGTGGTGAGCGCCTGCGCCGAGGGGGCCCTGGCGGCGGTCTCCGCCCAGCACTACCTCGAAGAATTATCCGGCCGGGCCGGCTGACCGGTACCGGCGATGCACCCGCTCCTGGAAGGCCTCCTGGACCTGGTCTATCCGCCCGCCTGCGTCGGTTGCCGCCGCCGGACCGGGTCTTCCATCTTCTGCCCGGACTGCGCGGCGAAGATCGAACGCCTGCCCGGGACTCCCGGCGGCCGGGACTTCGCCGCGCTCCTTTACCGGGAGCCGGTCGTTTCGGCCATCCACCGCTTGAAATACCAGGGTGCGACCTTTGTCCTGCCCGTCCTGGGCGGCTTCCTGAACGAGGCCTTCACCCGGCTGGAGCTCTTCCGGGTGGTGGACTGCCTGGTCCCGGTTCCGCTGCACCCGGTCCGCTTCCGGGACCGGGGTTTCAACCAGGCGGAACTGCTGGCCCGGGAAATTCTCCGCCATTACGATTTTCCCCTGCTTACCCGCGTCCTGGTCCGGACGCGCCATACCCCATCCCAGACCCGTCTCCCTGAAGCGGCGCGCCGCCGCAACGTGGCCGGGGCCTTTCGGGTCCGGTCCGCTTCCGAACTGGCCGGCCGGACCTGCCTGTTGGTTGACGATGTCACCACCACCGGCGCCACCCTGGCCGCCGCCCGGGATACTCTGCTGGCCGCCGGCGCCGCCGAGGTCCTGACCCTGGCCCTGGCCCGAAGTTGACACCGGGCGGCCGTTTTTGATAAAATTTACCCCGTTGGGCCCCCGTTTTTTTGAACTGTTTTATTAATAAAAAATCCAAAAAAAGAGGCAGCGAAAAACCTTGTTTTTATTTCAACGCTATTTCCCACAACCCACGGGAGGCATGAAATGGTGAAGATCGGAATCAACGGATTTGGACGGATCGGCCGGCTGGTGCTCAAGGCCGCTCTGAGCAAGAAGCTGGACGGCGTGGAATTCGTGGCCATCAACGACCTGACCGACAGCAAGACCCTGGCCCACCTCTTCAAGTACGACTCGACCTTCGGCGTCTATCCCGGTTCGGTGAAGGCCGGCGACGGCCTGTTGAACATCGACGGCCGCGAGATCAAGGTTACCGCCGAGAAGGACCCGGCCCAGCTGCCCTGGAAGGCCCTGGGCGCCGATATCGTCATCGAGTCCACCGGCCGCTTCACCGAGGCCGAGAAGGCCCGCGCCCACCTGGCCGCCGGCGCCCGCAAGGTCATCATCTCCGCGCCGGCCAAGGGCGAGGACGTGACCATCGTCATGGGCGTCAACGAGTCCATGTACGACCCGGCGAAGCATTCCATCATCTCCAACGCTTCCTGCACCACCAACTGCCTGGCCCCGGTGGCCAAGGTTCTGATCGACAACTTCGGCATCGTCAAGGGGTTGATGACTACCATCCACGCCTACACCAACGACCAGGTCATCCTGGACTTCCCGCACAAGGACCTGCGCCGGGCGCGGGCGGCCGGCCTTTCGATGATCCCGACCACCACCGGCGCCGCCAAAGCCATCGGCCTGGTCATCCCGGCCCTCAAGGGCAAGCTGGACGGCCTGGCCATCCGGGTGCCGACCCCGAACGTTTCGATGGTCGACCTGGTCCTGACCACCGAGAAGGCGACCAGCAAGGACGAGGTCAACGCCGCCTTCAAGAAGGCGATCGCCGGACCGCTCGGCCGCTACCTCGACTATACCGAGGAACCGTTGGTCTCCAAGGATTTCAACGGCAATCCGAAGTCGTCCATCGTGGACGGACTCTCGACCTTCGTCATCGAAGGGAACCTGGTCAAGGTGATGGCCTGGTACGACAACGAGTGGGGTTACTCGAACCGGGTCGTCGATCTGGCCCAGTACCTGATCGAGCGGATGTAATCGTCTCCCGTTTGCCGAAGATTGGGGGCTCAAGATGCCGCAGGCTAAAGGGGTTGAAGACCTTAAGGAAATAAGAGGCCGGCGTATTTTCATGCGCGTTGATTTCAACGTGCCGATGAAATCCGGGCAGATCACCGACGACACCCGGATCAGCGCCTCGCTGCCGACCATCAGGTACCTGCTCGACCAGGGCGGCCGGCTGGTGCTGGCCTCGCACCTGGGACGTCCCAAGGGCAAGCGGTCGGCGGAACTCTCGCTGGCGCCGGCGGCCGAACGCCTGACCAGGCTGCTGGGCCGCCCGGTCGGTTTCGTGGGCGACTGCGTCGGACCGGAGGTGGAGGCCAAAACCTCCGCTCTCCAGGACGGCCAGGCGCTGCTGCTGGAGAATCTCCGCTTCTACCCTGAGGAGGAGGCCAATGACGCCGATTTCGCCCGCCGGCTGGCCGCCGGCGCCGAGATATACGTCAACGACGCCTTCGGTACCAGCCACCGGGCCCACGCCTCGACCTATGGCGTGCCGGAAATCCTGAAACCGGCCGTGGCCGGCTACCTGCTGGAGAAGGAGATCAAGAACCTGGGCCGCCTCCTCGAGAATCCCGAGAAGCCCTTCCTGTTGATCCTGGGCGGGGCCAAGGTCTCCGACAAGCTCGGCATCATCAAGAACCTGCTGGCCCGGGTCGACATGGTCATCCTCGGCGGCGGCATGGCCTATACCTTCGTGAAGGCCAAGAACTGGACGGTGGGCAACTCACTGGTCGAGGAGGACATGGTCCCGACGGCCAAGGAGATCCTCCGGCTGACCCGGGAACTTCACCTCTATGATTTTCACACCCCGCTTGATCACGTCATCGCCGACCGCGTGGCGGCCGACGCCCAGCACCTGACCACCGAGCGCGGCACCATACCGCAGAACTGGACCGGCGTCGACATCGGCCCCCAGGCGATCGAGGAGTACGAGGATTGCATCCGGCGCGCCCGGACCATCTTCTGGAACGGGCCTTTGGGCGTCTTCGAACTGGAACCCTTCGCCGCCGGCACCATGGCCATCGCCCGGGCGGTGGCCGCCTCCGACGCCTTTACCGTCATCGGCGGCGGCGACACCATCGCCGCGGTCAACAAGGCGGGTGTGGCCGACCGCATCAGCCACATTTCGACCGGCGGCGGCGCCTCGCTCGAATTTCTCGAGGGGCAGGAGCTGCCCGGTATCGCCATCCTGGACCGGAAATGAGAAGACCGATCATCGCTGGAAACTGGAAGATGTACAAGACTCCGTCCCAGGCCCGGGAGCTGGCGGCCGGCGTGGCCGCCGGCCTGAAGCCGGAACGGGCCGCCGAATGCGAGGTGGTGCTCTGCCCGCCCGCGGTCGACCTGGCCGCGGTGGCCGAGGTGCTTCGCGGCACGCCGGTCCGGCTGGGCGCCCAGAACCTGTATCCTCAGGACGAAGGGGCCTTCACCGGCGAGGTTTCGGCCCCGATGCTCAAGGAGTTGGGCGTCAGTTCGGTCATTGTCGGCCACTCCGAACGGCGCCAGTACTTCGCCGAAACGGACGAATTCGTCAACCTCAAGGTCAAGTCCGCCCTCAAGCACGGCCTCCAGCCGATCCTCTGCGTCGGCGAAAGCCTGGCCGAGCGGGAAGCGGGAACCACCGAGGACCGGATCAAGACCCAGCTGGCCGGCGGCCTGGCCGACCTGACCCCGGTCGATTTCGCCTCGCTGGTGCTCGCTTACGAACCGATCTGGGCCATCGGCACCGGCCGGACCGCCACCCCGGAACAGGCCCAGGCCGTCCACCGCTTCATCCGGGCCTGGCTGGCCGGCCAGTTTGGGGCCGCGGCCGCCGAAGCCATGCGCATCCAGTACGGCGGCAGCGTCAAACCCGACAATATCCGCTCGCTCATGGATCAGCCGGACATCGACGGCGCGCTGGTCGGCGGCGCCAGCCTCAAGGCGGACTCCTTCCTGGCCATCGTCGGTTTTTGACCCGGGTTCGGCGAACCGGATCCGCCGGCCGCGCCCCGGAGGCCCCCGATGCGAAAGAAGTGCCTGGTGCTCATCTCCGGGGGCCTGGACAGCGCCCTGGCCGCCCGGCTGATGCAGCGGTTGGGTTTCGAGACCGAGGGCATCGCCTTCCTGACCTCTTTTCAACCCATACCGCGCGGCGGCCGGAGCCACTCCGAAGAGGTCTGCGGCCGGCTGGGTATACCCCTGCACCTGGTGCCGCTGGACGAACCGTTCCTGGAAATCGTCCGCTCCCCGCGTTACGGACGCGGCAAGCACCTCAACCCCTGCATCGACTGCAAGGTCCTGATGCTCAGGTCCGCCTGGGAGAAGGCGCGTGAGATCGGCGCCGAATTCCTGGTGACCGGCGAAGTGCTCGGCCAGCGGCCGATGTCGCAGAACCTTTCGGCCCTCCGCCAGATCGAGAAGGCCTCCGGTTTAAAGGGGCTTATCTTCCGTCCACTCTCGGCCCGTTTTCTCGACCCGACCCGGCCGGAGCAGGTTGGGTTGATCGACCGCGAAAGCCTGCCGGCCGTCCAGGGCCGGGGGCGCAAGCTGCTGCTGGCCCTGGCCGCCGAACTGGGCGTCTCCGGATTCTCGACGCCGGCCGGCGGCTGCCTGCTTACTGACGACGGTTTCTGCCGGCGCCTCTCCGACTTGATGGAACTGGACCTTTTTCGGGGCGGGGAGGTTGACCTGGTCAAGGTCGGCCGCTACCTGCGCCTGGGGCCGCGACTCCGGCTGATCGTCGGGCGGAGCGAGAATGAGAACCGCTACCTGCTGGAGCGGGCCGGCGGCCGGGTCCGGCTGGAGGCGCTGGGCAGCGGTCCGGCGGCGGTCGTGCTCGGCCGGCCCGGCCGGGCGGATCTTTTGAAGGCGGCCGCCATCGTGGCGGCCTACACTGACGAGTCGGCGGCCGGACCGGTGCCGGTCCGGATCTCCGATCCGGTCGAAACGGTCACCGCTTCGGCGCTGGACCGTTCCGAGGTGGCCGGGCTGTTCATCTGAACCCGGCCTTGATGCCATGGTGGAAAAGGGCGTGGTTGTTGAAAAATCCGGCCGCCGGGTCTCCATCCGGATGACGGCTCCCGGCGACTGTGACCGCTGCGGGATTTGCGCCGGCGGCCGCCGGCGTTTGCTGGAACTGGAAAGATCGGATCTCGAGGTGGGTGACCGGGTCCGGGTGGAGATTCCCGACTCGGCCCTGGTTCGTTTTTCAATTCTTTTTTACCTGTTGCCGGCCCTGGTTTTTGCCCTCGGGTTCGGCCTGGGCGCCGCGCTCTGGCCGGGCTGGTGGGGCGGCCTGGCCGGCGGCGCGGCCGGCCTGGCCGCGGTCTTTGCCTGGGGGCGTTTTTCCCGGTCCGGCGGCCGGCCGGAAATCGAAGTTCACAAGGAAGAAGGAGACGAAGATGCGCGAGAAGATTGAGAAGGCCCTGGACGAGGTACGGGAGTTCCTGCGGATGGAGGGCGGTGACGTCGAACTGGTCGAGATCAGCGATGACGGCCGGGTCAAGGTTCGGCTGATGGGCGCCTGCGGCCACTGCCCGTTTGCCGCTTTGACGCTCAAGATGCGGGTCGAAAAGCTGGTCAAGGAGCGGGTGCCGGAAGTCAAGTCGGTAGAGTCGGTCGATACCGACGAGCCGTCCGGTCCGGCCGCCTGATCCCTTCTCTTTTTCAGGTCAGGTCCGCGAATCGGCCGGCTCCTTCCTGATCAGCCGGCCGGCGGCCAGGCCGGCCACGCAGACGGCCAGCAGCATCAGGAAGAGGGCGGCGGCGATCAGCGGGTAGTTGCGGCCGGGCAGGAACTTCCGGACCAGGGTCAGCCAGAGGGCGGCGATGGTCGTGACCAGCATGAAAATGGCCGGGACCAGGAAGAGGGCGCGTCCCCGTCCCCGCCGGGTCAGCCAGACCGAAACGGTGATCAGGGTCAGGGCGGCCAGCAGCTGGTTGGCGGCTCCGAAGACCGGCCAGATGATCGTGTAGGCATTGCCCCGGGCCAGCAGGAACATGACCAGCGCCGCCAGGCCGGCATTGAAATAATATGATTTCAGCCAGCCGGCCGGCTTCTGGAAGATTATCCCCCAGACCTCCTCGAAGAGGTAACGTTGGAGCCGGATGCTGGTATCCAGCGTCGTGATGATAAACCCCTCCAGCATCAGTATCCCGAAGATGGTGCCGACGGCTGTCGGCATGCCGAAACCGCGGTTGAGCAAGCCTCCCAGGGCCAGGGCGAAGGCCAGGATCGGGTTGGATTGCAGTCCGCTCTCCGGCGCCGGAAAGACCACCGCCTGGTAGTGGCTGAAGTCGAGCCCGCAGCTCAGGGTGATGATGACCGCGACCGCCATGATCGACTCCAGGAGCATGGCGTCGAAGCCGACCGTCCGGGCGGCCCCTTCCCGCGACAGTTGCTTGGCGGTGGTGCCGCCGGCCACCAGGGCGTGGAAGCCCGAGATGGCCCCGCAGGCGACCGTGATGAAGAGGAAGGGCCAGAGCTGGCCCAGGGCGGGTTTCGCCTGGGCGGCCTGGACATTGAAGGCCGGCACGGCCATCGGCGCGCCCTGGAAGCCGGCGGCCAGGATGCCCATCAGCATCAGGCCGATGCCCAGGTAAAGGATCTGGACGTTGGTGAAGTCCCGCGGCTGCAGCAGCAGCCAAACCGGGATGCCGGCGGCCGCGAAGACATAGATGGTCAGGATCACCCGCCACCAGGCCGGCGGCACGCTGACCGGGTAGGCCAGGCCGAAGGCAACCGCGGCCAGGCAGATGGCCAGGGCCAGGAAACTCCCGGCCACCGGGTTGAGGCCCCGCCGGTAGAGCAGCCAGCCGACCAGGGGCGCCAGCAGGGTGATGAAGATCACCGAGGTGGAGGCGATGCCGCCGATGAAGCCGTATATCTGGCCGCCGGAGTCCTGGATGACGCGCAGCAGGTGCTGTCCCGGCCCGAGGCCGAAGGCCGCCAGCGGCGCCTGCGAGGTCAGCGCGGTCACCGAGAGGTTGAGAAAGGCGGCGTTGACCAGGGTGAGCACCATGATGGCGAAGAGCACGAAGAGGAAGTAACCGGTGTTTCCCAGCTGGCCGCGGGCGATCTCGGCGATCGAGCGGCCCTGGTTCCGGAGGCTGATGAAGACGGCGCTGAAATCGTGGGCGGCTCCGATGAAGATGCCGCCGATGATTATCCACAGGTAGACGGGTACGAAGCCGTAGAGGAGGGCCAGGGTCGGCCCGATGATCGGCCCGGCGCCGGCGATCGAGGCGAAATGGTGGGCGAAGACCACCAGTGTCTTGGACGGGACGTAATCATAGCCGTCGTTGCGCGTGACGGCCGGGGTGGGCCGTTCCGGCTCCTCGCCCAGCACCCGGGCCAGCCCCCGGCTGTAAAGGCGGTGCGCCAGGTGGAAGAGCAGGGCGGTAAGCAGGATGACCAACCAGAGATTCATTTATCCTCCCGATTCTGGATTGGATTCGGACCGGTCTTATCCGGAAATCTTATCACCGGCCGGCCGAATTTTCAAACCGGCCGACCGCCGTCATTACTTGACCGGAGTCGCCGGACGGGCTAAAATAATTGCAGTTGCAAAGAGTGCGTTGCTGCTGGCACCTCTCCGGGCTGGTTGGGACGGGGAAAAAGGGGCGTTTTTTAAAGTACCGAGAGAAGAAGATGCTCAGACAATTCTGCAAGTCCAAGATCCAGGGATTGGTGGTGACCGGGACGGACCTCAACTATCCCGGTAGCATCACCATTGACTCCGCCCTGGCCGAAAAGGCCGATCTGCTGCCGTTCGAGATGGTCCAGGTCCTGAACCTTGCCAACGGCGCCCGGATCGAGACCTACTATATCCCGGGCGAGCCCGGCCGCGGCCAGGTCTGCCTGAACGGCGCCGCCGCCCGCTGGTTCGAGGCGGGCGACCGGGTAATCGTCCTTTCGACCGCTTTTTATAGCGCGGAAGAACTCCGCGGCTTCCAACCCAGGATTCTGCTCACCGACCAGGAGAACCGCATAAAAGAAATCAGATAGTGAAGGAGGCGTCCATGCGTTTAGGTCAGCAAGCCCGTGAAAAAGCCACCGGTTATGCCGCGACCCGGACGGTAAAAGCCATCCTGGCTTTGATGCCACGAATTTCCAACACCACCCTGATCCGTCTTACCCACCTGGCCGAACTCCTGGTGGCCGATACCGCCCAGAAGGAACGGGTGCGCGTCATCAGGGAGAAGTTCGAACGGAATCACCCCAGCCTGGAGGCCGCCAAGCGGATTGCCCGCCGCCTTTCGGTCCCGGCCCGCGAGAAGTTGATCCACAACCTGGTCGTGAACGGTATGCTGCTGGGTACCCGCCGCCGCAACTCCATCCGGGAGTCAGAGGGCTGGCGGCCGCCCTTCTTCATCGTGATCAGCCCCACCATGCGCTGCAACCTGAATTGTATCGGCTGTTACGCCGGCAGTTACGAACGCCAGGACGTGCTGGCCTCCGCCGATCTTGACCGTATTTTGAACCAGGCCAGGGAACTGGGCATTTACTTTGTTACCATCTCCGGCGGCGAACCTTTCATGCGCGAAGACCTGCTCGATCTCATGCAGCGCCACAACGACATCTACTTCCAGGTTTACACCAACGGTACCCTGATCACCGACCGGGTGGCCGACCGGCTGGCCGCCCTGGGCAACGTGGCGCCGGCCATCAGCGTCGAGGGTTACCAGGCCGAGACCGACCACCGGCGCGGCACCGGCGTCTACCGGAAACTGGAGCAGGTGTGGAAAAAGCTGGTGGAGAAGGGGGTTATGTTCGGCTTTTCCGCCACGCCGACCCGCCACAACCTGGAACTGCTCTTCAGCGACGGGTTCATTGATTCGATGATCGAGGCCGGCGCCCTCTTCGGCTGGTATTTTCACTACATTCCGATCGGTTCGCGTCCCGATGTCAACCTGATGCCGACTCCCGAACAGCGCGCCTATGCCCGGGAACGGGTGAACGACCTGCGCAACCGCAAGCCGATCATCCTGGCCGATTTCTGGAATGACGGCCACCTTACCGGCGGCTGCATCGCCGGCGGCCGCACCTACCTGCACATCAATGCCAACGGCGACGTCGAACCCTGCGTCTTCGTCCATTTCGCGATCGACAACATCCGGGAGCGCAGCCTGCGCGAGGCCATCAACAGCCCCCTGATGCGGGCCATCCAGAAGCGGCAGCCTTACTCGCCCAACCTCATGACGCCCTGCATGATCATCGACCAGCCCTGGGTCCTGCGCGAGGTCGTCCGGGAGACGGGCGCTCACGACACCGACCACGGCGGCCGGTGCCTTCTGCACGAGATAAACGGATACCTCGACAATTACTCCCGGTCCATTCACGGGATCTTCGATCCGATCTGGGACCGGGAATACGGCCGTGGCCGGAACCTGCGGATAAAGTACGATCATCAGCCCCCCTCATCGGGAGCCCCGGCTTGAAGCGCCTCAGCATACTGGTGGCGGCCTTTATCGCCGGGGTATTCTTCCTCCTGGCCTACCCGCCCTTCAACCAGGGCTACCTGGCCTGGTTCGGCCTGCTGCCCATCCTCTTCCTGCTCCGGCGCGGCCGGTCTTTCTGGTCGGGCTACGTCTGGGGGATGACCGTCTTCGGCCTCGGCCTCCTCTGGCTGGTGCGCCTCTCCGGGTTGGGTTGGTTTGCCGCCACCCTCTACCTGGCCATCTATCCCGGTCTCTTCTTTTACCTGGCCAGCCGGGCGCGCGGTCGCCTGCGCGACCTCTGGGCCGCCGCCCTCTGGGTGGTCCTGGAGTTCATTCTCGGCCACCTCTTCACCGGCCTGCCCTGGCTCAACCTGGCGATTACCCAGCACTGGAATCCGCTCATCCAGCCGCTACTTTCCTTCGGCGGCGGACCGCTGGTCGCCTTCCTGGTCGTTCTGGCCAACTTCAGCCTCTTCTCCTTCTTCAGCCGTCCGTCCGGCCGTCGTTCGGCCGGCTGGCCTGGCCTGCTGGTGGTCCTGGCCGCCTTCCTGGCCGGCCAGGCCCTCTCCTTCCGGCCGCCGGTTCCGCCTCCGGACGCACCGATCCTCCGCTTCGCCGTCGTCCAGGGCAACGTTCCCTCCAGCCTGCGCCGGCAGGATCCGCCGTTGGAACCCTACCTCTATGTCACCCGCCAGCTTTCCAGCCCGGTCGACCTGATCATCTGGCCGGAGACAACCCTGGTCAGCGGTTCCATTGAGCGGCCGCCGCTGGCCGTCCGGCGCCTGCTGCGCGAAAAGCGCGCCCACCTTTTATGCGGCGTGCTGGAGGTCGATTCCGCCGGCCGGGCTTACAACAGCGCCGCCCTCTACGCCCCGGGCGGCCGGCTGCTGGCGGTTTACCGCAAACGCCACCTGGTCCCGTTCGGCGAATACACCCCGGGCCGCAACCTGCCCCCGGTCCGCTGGCTGGTCGAACGCCAGGCTGGTTTCCTGCCCGGTTTGAGCGCCGGTGACCTTCCGGCCGGCATCCGGCTGCCCAAAGGGAGCGGTTTGGTTCCCCTGACGCTTTACATCTGCTTCGAGGACATCTTCGCCGAGGCGGCGGCCGATACCCAGCGCCGTCATCCCGGTCTCATGATCACCCTGACCAACGACTCCTGGCTGGGACGCCTGGGCGCTTACCAGCACCTGGCCGCCGCCGCGCTCCGGGCGGCCGAGAACCGGACCCCGCTGCTCCGCGCCGCCAACACCGGCGTGTCGGCCTGGTTCGACGCCCGGGGCCGGGAGGTGCTTCGCATCGAATACAACCGGGCCGGCCTGCTGGTCGGCGAAATGGCCGCCGGCCCGGCCCAACCCGGACTCTACCAGCGTGCTCCCTACCTGCCGCCCATGATCGCCATTCTCATGCTGATTCTTCTCTCCGGCTGGCAGTTCTGCCCCCCGGTCCGGGCCTACGTCTTGAAGACCGGGTTGTAGCCATGGATCTTGAGAAAAGCGGGCGGGGAAGGGCGGATAAACTGGATCGGCTGGAGGAGCTTCTCGGGTACCGGTTCCGCGACCGTGAGCTGCTCAGGCGGGCCCTGACCCACCCCTCCTACGCCTTCGAACATGGCCAGCCCTCCAACGAGCGGCTGGAATTTCTGGGCGACGCGGTGCTTTCCCTGCTGGTGGCCGAACGTCTATACCGGGACCGGCCCGAGGCGGCCGAGGGGGATCTCACCCAGCGGCGGGCGGAGTTGGTGCGGGGGACATACCTGGCCGTCAAGGCGCGGGACCTGCAGCTGGGGTCCTTCCTGGGCCTGGGCCGGGGCGAGGAGAAGCAGGGCGGCCGCCGGACGCCGTCAAACCTGGCCAACGCCCTGGAGGCGGTCATCGGCGCCATCTTCCTGGACGGCGGCCTTCAGTCGGCCCGCCAGTTCATCCAGCGCCACTTTACCGCCGCCGCAAAGTGATCCGGGCGGCTACCTGCCGATCCGCCCCAGCATCTTCCTGAGCGCCGGGACGAACTTCCCGGAAACCTCCCTCTCGCCGGCCGGCGTCGCCACGCCCTCCAGAAGTAGCCACTCCTCGCGGTGTTCGACCGCGGCGCCCGGTTCCAGCCGGACCAGCGGCCCCAGTGTCTCCAGCTCCAGGAAGAGGTGGTTGGTGTAGACCTCGACCGAGGCCCCGCCGTCCGGGTAGGCGGCTCCCGGCGCGTACCGGAAGCGCTTCAGGAAGACCCGGCCCCGGTTGGCGTAGGCGCACCAGTTATCAATGTCGTTGACGCCAAACTTGCAGGGGTGGGCCTGTTGCGGGTCCTGCCGGAGCATCAGGTACCGGCGGCCGATGGTGAGGCGCGGATCATCCAGGCGGGTGTAGGGCCAGAGCGACAGGATCCGGTCGGGTTGGAAGGGATCCGATTTCGGCCGGTTCGGCTGCGGGACCACCGCCACGCCGCCGGGCGCCAGCACCGACAGGGCCCAGGGGGCCAGTTCCACCGACCAGTGGCCGCGGTTGACCAGCCGGTGGTTGACCACGGCCCGGAGAAATTTCCCGGGCGGCAGGCTGATCTCCAGGCTCTTTTCGATCCCGGTCTCGGCTTCGACCGGCTGGACCAGCCGCACCCGGCCGCCGGTCTGTTCGATCTTGATCGGGCCATTGTCCGGGGAGTAGGTCCGTCCGGCCCGTTCCGGGCTGTGCCAGAGCCGGTGGCCGCCGTAAATCCGCCACTGGCTGCCTCCGGTGCGCCCCGCCTCCGCCTCGATCACTCCGAACTCGTTCTCCGCGCCGCCGGCGGAGAGGCCGATCACCCGCGGCCCAACCTCGGTGGTTACGATCAATTCCAGCCTTCCCTCGTTGAGCTTGAGGCACTTCTTCCAGCCCCGAAATGAAACGCTTTTGACGGTCATGCTTCCCCCTGTCCGGATAAGTTAGGCAGCCGTCGGCCGTTTCGCGCCGATTTAAGGATATTGTACTACGGGGCGGGGGTGAAAGACCCGGCCGGCCGGGCGCTGGAACCGCTCCGGCCGGCCGGAAGGATTACTTGAGGTGATGGGTGGCCACTTCCTGCTCGACGATGGAGAGCAGGTTGGTGACCGTCCAGTAAAGCATCAGGCCCGAGGGCAGGTTGTAGAGCAGGACCGTCAGCATCACCGGCATGAAGACCATCATCATCTTCTGCTGCTGGGCGGCCGGCCCGGTGGCCCCGGCCGAGCTCAGCTTCTGCTGGAAGAACATCGTGACGCCCATTATCAGCGGCAGCAGGTTGAGCGGCAGCGCCCGGCCGCCGAGCGGCAGCGCGAAGAGCGCGTCCGGCAGCGACAGGTCATTGATCCAGAGGCCGAAACCGGCCCCGCGCAGGACGATCGAGGTGCGCAGCATGATGAACATCGAGATGAAAATCGGTATCTGGATCAGCATCGGCAGGCAGCCGGACATCGGGTTGATCCGGTACTGCCGGTAGATCCCGAACATCTCCTGCTGCATCGCCTGGGGATTGTCCCGGTACTTCTTGGACAGGTCCTGGAGGATCGGCTGGAGCTTCTGCATCGTCTTCATCGTCCGCAGGCTGATGCGGGTCAGCGGGAAGAAGATGGCCTTCATCAGGATGGTGAGCAGGATGATGGCCACGCCCCAGTTGGGAATGATCCGGTGGAAGAAGGTGAGGATCGACATGATGAAGCGGCTCAGGGCGACCATCGGACCGGAGGGCATGATTTCCGGTATGCCCACGCCTTCCCGCTTCAGGATCTGGTAATCCGAGGGGCCGGAGTAGAAGTAAAAACGGTTGCCGCGGCCCGGTCCGCCGGCGGCGCGGAAGCGGGCGCCCAGGTTTCCATAGGCATCCGCTTCGATCCGGGCCGGCAGGGTTTCTATCGGCTTCAGGATGGTCAGCAGGTACTGCCCCTGTCGGGCCAGGTAGAGGACCGATTTCTGTTCCAGCGGGAGGTTTTTGTTGCGCCCGCCGGCCCGGAGCCGGCTGATCTTGCCATCGGCGGCGAAGATCAGTTCCTCGGGCTGCTTCTGGCCCGAGGTGGGCGGCGCCAGGCTGAAGGCGCCCAGGTCAAGGCCGGGCGCGGCCGCGCCCGACATTTCCAGTTCCAGGCCGTAGCGGTCGTTGTCAAAGCGGAAGCGCTTGGTGATGGGCTGGCCGCCGGATTCGGCCTGGAGAACCAGCTCGCCCTTCGGGTTGGATTTGGAGAGGAGCAGGGACTCGGTGCTTGGCCGGTAGAGCATGGTGTCGGAACCGACCAGCTCGAAGGGGAGCACGGTCAGGTCGGCCGCCGGCTGGCCGTCCGGCCGCAGGGTCTCGAAGCGGGTCTCATTCTCCGCCTGGAAGGGCGGTTTCTTCCGGCGCAGGTAATGTTTCAGCCCGAGGGAGACCAGCTTGCCGCCGCGGGTGGTGAAGACCGCCCGGTAGAGATCGGTTTCGACGATTACCTCGCGCCCGATCGGGGCGGCCGCGGCCGCCGGCAGCGGCTGGACCGCCGGTGCCGCCGCCACTGCCGGCGCGTCGGCCGGGGCGGTGTCGGCCGGGCCTTGATCCGGCGCCGCGCCCATCACGGCCGGCGCCGTCGGCCGGGGAGCGGTCTTCGTCTGCCAGTACTGGAAAGTAACCAGCACCAGCAGGGAGAGTATCGAGGCCAGCAGGACTCTTTTATCCATAAAGAAGCTTCAGGGTGTTCGCGTGGAATTTACGGGACCGGGTCGTAGCCGCCCGGATGAAAAGGATGGCAGCGCAGCAGCCGCCCGGCCGCCAGCCGGCCGCCTCGGAGCGCGCCGTGCTTTTCCAGGGCCGCGCGGGCGTATTCCGAGCAGGACGGGTAGTAGCGGCAGGAACGGGGCAGGAACGGCGAAACGGCCAGCCGGTAAAGCTCGACCAGCCGGATCAGGACCTTCTTCATCAGACCGCCAGCCGTTTCCTTCCCTTGGCGCGGCGGCGGTTCAGAACGTTGCGCCCGCCGGGCGTGCGCATCTTCTTCAGGAAACCGTGCGTTCTCTTTCGCTTCCGGTTGTGGGGGTTAAAGGTAATGCTCATCGGACCTCCGGTTTTTGAAATTTTAAATAATGATTATACCATAAAGGGCCGCCGGACCGGAAACCCGGTCGGGTTGACCGCCGGCGCCCCGGCCTAACCCCAGACGAACGGGAAACTGCGCAGGGCGAGATAGAGCCCGAAGGCGATGAAGAGAATTCCGAGCGCCACCTCCACCTTGCGCAGATGGCGCTGGAAGCGGCGCAGAGGCGCCAGCAGGACGTCGATCAGCAGCGCCGAGACCAGGAAGGGCAGGGCCAGGCCCAGGCTGAAGGCGACCAGCAGCCGGATTCCCTGGCGCACCGTGTCGGCCGTCGCCGCGGTCACCAGGATGGCGCCCAGGATCGGGCTGCTGCAGCCGGTCCAGGCCGCCGAGAAAGATAGCCCGACCAGGAAGGAGCCGAAATAGCCGGCCGGCCGGGCCGCGCTGTTCCGGCCGCCGCCGGAGGGCAGCCGGTAGAGCAGGCCGGGTTTGAAGACCAGGGCCAGTCCCAGCAGGACGACCACCACGCCGCCCAGGCTCTGGATGAGCCGGGCCTGGCGGCCCAGCAGGCTTCCCAGCAGGGTCGCCGAGGCGCCCAGCAGCACGAAGAGGGTCAGGAATCCGGCCAGGAAGAGGGCGGCGTGGGCCGCCACCGCGAAACGCTTCCGGCCGCCGATCTCCGGCAGCGAAACGCCGCTCAGGTAGACCAGGTAGGAAGGGAGCAGGGGCAGCGTGCAGGGTGAGAAGAAGTAGCCGATGCCGGCGGCCAGGGCCAGCCAGAGCGAGGGTGATTCCATGTTTCCGGCTCCTCCGGGTGATCAGGGTTTGGCGGCCCGCCGCCCCTCCAGGCCCTTGACGATCACGTAGGCGATCAGGGCGAAAAGGAAGAAGAGCAGCAGCATCCAAGCCACGCTCTGCATGGTGTCGATTACCGTCCGGTAAAGTTCAAGCGTCCAGCGGTCCCAGTTCAGTTCCAGCATCGTGCCGCCGGCCGCCTGGGGTGAGATGTACTTCTCCAGCATCCAGATGCGCACCCCGCCGGAGACGCCGACCACGTAGATGGTGAAGGTGATGTAGCGGACCCAGGCGTTGTAGATGTCCTCCTGGACCAGCCGGCGCAGGATCCGGTCGATCGAGTCGCCGAAGACCCGGACGATGACCGTGCAGACCAGCAGGGCCACCAGGAAGTTGACTATCAGCAGCGCAATGAACATCTCCGCCTCCCGTTTTCGTTTCCTCTCCGGCCGCCGGCGTCTTTACGGCTCCTCGTCGCCGCCGCTGAAGGGGACCACATACTCTTCTCGGTCTGGATGACGGTGCTGTAGGAATGCAGCATGCCGAAGTTGGCCACCCGGACCGAGTACCAGTGGATCGATTTCCGGCGGGCCAGCTCGGCCCGGATGCCGTCGGCCATCGCCACGCTGGTCTTCGCTTCCGAGTGCACCCTGGTGATGATGGCCAGCTGGTCCTCCGGGGTGAGGTAGGAGTAAACCGGCGCCAGGGCCTGCCGGTCGGTCGGCTCCACCAGGTCCTCGGGATAGACCTCCTTCTCCGACTCCACCTCGATCTCCACCAGGCTCAACTGGCCGAAGAGGCCGCCGGGCACCCGGTCCGACGAGCCCGGGTAGGTGGTGATGACCGGGATCTCGATGGCGAAGAAGGTCTTCGGGTGGGCGTCGGCCGCGGCCACCTTGACCGAATAAGTGCACCGGTAGCAGACCAGGCACTTCTCCCGGCTGACCGGCGTCTCCTTGGCCGCGAAGAACGGGTAGCGGAAATCGACCCGGACCATGTCGGCCTTCAGCTTCTTCAGGTAATCCAGGATATTGGTCCGCAGCGTCCGGGTGCCGATGCGTTCCCGGTGCTGGTGCAGAACCTGGATGAAGGTGTCGATCCAGCGCGCCTCGAACTCGCGCATGATGCGCGCCCGGATGTCGATGCTGGCTACGGTGGCTTGTCCCTCGGGGTCCGCCTTCGACTGAACCCGCATCGGGAACGGCAGGTCCTTCATGCCCACCTCGACCAGGAATCGCTTGTCCATCTTCATGGGCCCCTCTCCCGAACCGATTTTTTAATATGTTATTGAGTCGTTTTTCCGGTTGTTGCCGGCCTCCCCCCATTTTCATTATAATGCATCCCGGGATTTTCCTCCACCTTATAATTATTCGCTTTTCTTTTGGAAACCGACCGGGTTATACTACCACCTGGTGTCCCGGTTGAATCCCGGCTGCTGGTTGGTTTGATTGACTGGAATCTTTCCGGTATTTGTTTTGAAGCGGCAATAAGGAGGCGAAGTGAAAACTGGTCGAGGTGCGCACCTGGCCGCTGGCGCGGCAAAAGTTGATATCTCTCCCGAACTCGGTATTCAGATCGCCGGTGATATCGGCCGCCGGCGTCCCTGCACCGCTTTGAAGGAACCCATCTACGCCCGGGCTCTGGCTTTCGAGTCGGGCCAGGAGAGGTTTTGCGTCCTCACTCTCGATGTGCTGGCCATCGACAACCCCTGGTCCGACGAAATCCGCCGCCGGGTCCAGGCTTCCTTTGGCCTGCCGGCCGGCTCGCTGCTGATTCATGCTTTGCAAAATCACGCCGCGCCAAGCATCGGCGATCACTTCTGTCGGGAAGAGTGCCGACTCATTCCCGATTCCGAGCGCTGGCTGCGCGGCGGCGACCAGGCTTACAACGAGCCGGCAATGGCCGGCGCAGTGACGGCCGTCGGCCAGGCCCTGGCGAATCTGGTTCCAGTTACGCTCTCCTTTGGTCGGGCCACCGACGGCCGAGTTTCCTTCAACCGTCGCTTCGTGATGCGCGACGGCCGAGTCGTCTGCCACCCGCCGGACTGTAGCCCGGAGATCCTTCACGCCGAAGGACTGACTGACCCGGAAGTCAGCCTGGCTGTCTTCACCGACGAAGCAGGACAGATCGTCTCAGCTCTGATGCACCATACCTGCCATCCCTGCCACGGCTTTGATGATAACGAACTTCTTGCCGGCTGGCCCGGCGCCTGGTGCCGAGAGATGGAGGCTTATTTCGGCCCTTCCTGCATTCCCCTGGTCCTCAACGGCTGCTGTGGCAACATCCATCATCACAACCACCTGGCCCCGGATTGGAAGGACGACCATCTCTGGATGGGCCGCCGGCTGGCCGAATCATCCTTTCGGGCCCTGGCCCGGCCGATCTCCCTTGATCCGTTTCCCTTCGCCTGGAAGCGCCGTATCCTGCCGGTGCCCCATCGCCGCATTCCGGCCCGGCTCCTGGCTGAGGCCAGGAAATTGTTGCGGAAGCACCCGGAACCGCTCTGGAAAGATGCAAAGCATATCCGGGTCGAATGGGACTGGGTCTATGCGGTCGGCATTATGGACATCGCCGACGAGCGCCGCTCTTCTCCCGACTATCCTTGCGAAATCCAGGCCCTGCGCCTTGGCAACCTGGCCTTGCTTGCGCTGATGGGCGAACCCTTTGTCGAGGCCCAGCTGCGCATCAAGCGCGAATCGCCCTTTCCCTTTACCCAGGTCGCCCACATGTGCAACGGCGACCTGGGTTATGTGCCCACTCGCCGCGCCTTCGCCGGCGGTGGCTACGAGACCCGCATCGGCCGTGTTTCGCGCCTGGAGCCGCGGGCCCTCGAGATGGTCGAGGCCGCCGCCCTCGACCTGCTGCGGGAGCTGCGGTCCGCCTGAGGCGGGGTTGGATTTTGGGACCGGCGGGCGCGGAGACGGCCGGGCGGATCGTAAGTCTTGAGGATTAAAGATGACCTTATTAAACCGTTTTCGCGGCTGCCTGCTCGGGCTGGCCGTTGGCGACGCGGTCGGCACCGCCCTCGAGTTCAAGCCCCGCGGGACGTTCCAGCCGATCGCCGGCCTGGCCGGCGGCGGTCCTTTCAACCTGCGGCCCGGCGAGTGGACCGACGACACCTCGATGGCCCTCTGCCTGGCGGCCAGCCTGGTCGAAAAAGGCGAATTCGACCCGCGCGACCAGATGGAGCGCTACTGCCGGTGGGAAGAAGAGGGATACCTCTCCAGCAACGGCCGCTGTTTCGATATCGGCGCCGCCACCGCCGCGGCCCTGAACCGCTACCGCGCAACCGGGGAAGCGTTCGCGGGGTCCGCGGACCCGAACTCCGCCGGCAACGGTTCGATAATGCGCCTGGCGCCGGTCCCGCTCTTCTTCTTTCCCGACCCCGCGGCGATTGAGAAGTATGCGGTGGCGAGCTCCCGCACCACCCACGGCGCGGCCGAATGTCTTGACGCCTGCCGCTTTCTTGCCTCGGTGATCAGCCGCCTTCTCCAGGGAAAGGGGCGGGAGGAAGCCCTTTTTGGAGAGGCGCCCGCGTTCCGGGGCGCGCCGAAGATCGAGGTCGTCGCCCGCGGCGATTACCGCGATAAGGAGGAAACGGCCATCCGGGGTTCGGGTTACGTGGTCGAGTCCCTCGAGGCGGCCCTCTGGTGTTTTCTCCGGGCCGATTCCTTTGAAGGGGCGGTGCTCCGGGCCGCCAACCTCGGCGACGACGCCGACACCACGGCGGCCGTCTGCGGCCAGGTCGCCGGGGCCTTTTACGGCGAGGCGAGGATCCCGGCCGGCTGGCTCGCGAAACTCGCCCGGCGCGAAGAGATCAGGGGGCTGGCCGACCGCTTGTATGAAGGCAACCCGAACTTGACGCGGCCAGCCGGACCTTGAACGGCCTTATTTTCCGGCCATCAGGTTTAAAATCTCTTCGGCCGTTCCCTTTACCCCCGCGGCCGGTCCCCTGGCCTTGATGAAATCCTCGAGGTCCTGTCGCCCCGTCGCGATCACCTGGCCGTCACCTTTTTGACGGGCCGCTTTGACCGCTTTCCGGTAGGTTTTGAGCGCCTCTTTATCGCGCCCCGCGGCGAGGTTGATCAGCCCCCGGTTGAAGAAGATGACCCGGGCCGGTTCCTTGCTCAACCCGATCGCCCGGTCGGTATATTTCAGCGCGTGCCTGTAATCGCCGACCAGGAAATACAACCAGCCCAGCTCCCAGCAGATAATATATTCGTCGAATTCAGGCGGTTTCTTCTCCAGCGCCTTCCGGTACAAGGGGATGGCGTCGTCGTTCCGGCCCTGCTTGAGCAGGGCGAAGGCCCAGTTGGCGTATCCCATCCAATACTCCTCGCGGATTTCCAGCGCTCGTTTGGCCGCCTCGATGGCCGCCTCCGGCTGGCCGACGTGGGTCAGGGCGCAGGAGAGCGACGCCTGGTCCTCGGCATCCCTCGGCTTGACCCGGAGCAGATGCCGGTAGGCCTCCACCGCCTCCCGGTATCGGCCGAGCTCCATGCAGGCCGTGCCCAGGTTGTGCCAGGCGCTGGCGGAGTCGGGGTCGAGCTCGACCGCTTTCCGGCCGGCCGCCGCCGCCTTTTCGTACTGGCGGAGATAGATGTGGAGTCCGCTCAGGGTGGCGTAGAAATCGGCGTCATCGAGATTGAGGCGGATCGCCTGCTCGGCGACCTTGATCCCTTCCCCGTATCGGCCGAGTTTCATATAGGCGATGATCAGGTTGCGGTAGGCCAGGAGGAAATCCGGTTGAATCCGGATCGCCTTTTTGTAGGCCGCCAGGGCTTGCTTCTCCTGCTTGAGTTTGCCATAAACGTTCCCCTGGTTGTAGTGGGCTGCGGCAAATTCGGGGTTGAAGCACACCGCTTGTTTGTAGGCCGCCAGGGCTTTTTTATTCTGGCCCAACTCTTCATGGGTCAGCCCCAGGTTGTTATAAGCATCCGAGAGCACGCCGTAAGCGCCATCCAGGAGCTGGCGCGCCTTTTCTTTTTCCAAGGCGATGCGGACGGTCTGCTCGCCAACCCCTCCACGCCCTTTTTTCAGCGTTTTCATTTTTCAGTCCCCCGGTTTTTACGCGTTCGACTGCTTCTCCAGCCCGGCGGCATAATTCTTCGACCAGGCCAGCAGATCTTTGCCCCCGGCGATCAGCGGCGCCTTCCCGGCCGCCGCCTTGAGCCACTTCCGGCTCTTCGCCAGCGCGGCGAACCAGGTATCCCTATCCTGGAAAAACCGGCGGTTCAGCAGTTCCATGACCACCGCCGTCCAGATGATGGTGAATGTCTCGTTCTCCGTCTCCGGCCCGCCTCCGGCCGCCGCCAGGAGCTCCTCCCTGCCTATCCCGAGCTCCCAGGCCACCTCATCGTCGAAATCGAGGCCGCCCGCCTTCCGCTGCAGGGCGAGTATCTTGATGATCAGCGGATCGCCGCCCGGCGCTTTCCTCATGAGTGGAACGGCGGCGTTAGACGGCATAAACCGCCGAGCGGTTTTCTTAGCTGCTCGTTTAGCTGGCGGACGGCACGGAAAACAACAGGCTTTTTTCTTGCCATACATTTTGTGCGAGTCGGCCGCCAGTATGAACGAGACCTTATCCATTCCGTGCCAGCCGGCCGTCAGCATGACCGGGACCTTCCGGAGTTCCATCGCGCCGGTCTCCTTCTCCCCGGCCGCCCGTTTTTCGATCCCGACGTAACTGGCGAAGCTGGAGAGCAGGCCGTACTCCTTCGACAGCTTGACGACCTCCGGCTGCACCGTCTTCTTTTTCCGCCCTTCCTGGCGGGACCCTGTCTGGTCGCCGCCTTCCTCCAGGTCCCGGATGCGCTCCCGCGCCCAGAGGACCGGGATGGCGTTGCCCTCCGCCTTGACCGTCTCGACCGGGAGCGTCCATTCCTGCGCGGCGCCGTTCACTCGTCCCCTGAGGGTTATCCGTTCCAGCCGGTCCGGGTTGCCAGCGACCTTTACGAAAATCGCGCCGGTCCGCCCCGGGAAGAAGACCATTTCCGCCGGCGCCTGGCGGCTTTCCATCCGGCCGGTCTCGACGACGGCGGCCTCGAGATAATCCCCGAATGTCTTGCCGAAGAGATTGAGCATCTTCGGCTCGATCCGCTCCCCCGGATGGACGAATTCGGCCAGGCCGCCCCCGGCCAGGGCCAGCCGTTTCAGCAGGAACTCGTTCGGCCCGTACCCGATGCCGATGGCGGAGAACTTAATCCTTTCCGCGTTCTTCCCGACCAGCTCCGCCAACCGCTCCTCGTTTCCGACCTGGCCGTCGGTGATGAGAATGACGAAGCGCTTGCGCCCTTCCCCGGCCGCTCCCCGGCAGGCGTGTTCCAGCGGGGCGTACATCTCGGTGCCGCCCAGATCGGCCTCCGTGTTGGAAACGTATTTCAGCGCCTGGTCGAGGCTTTGGTCGCCGTATTCGATCGGCCTGTCGAAGAGGTGCGCAAAGGAGGAGCCGAACCGGTATATGTTGAAGTAAGACCCGGCGTCCATGGATTTCAGGCAGATCTCGAGCGCCTTCTTCGCCTCGGCGATCGAACTGCCGCTCATCGAGCCGGAGCAGTCGAGAATGAAGATGATCTCGCTCCCGCTCGCCGGGCCGCCCGGGGCATCTTCCGCCTCCGCCAGCGTGAAATCAACCAGGATAAAATCGCCGCAACGGTAGGCCCGGTTGGAGAACCCCGCCTGCCTCCGCATCACCAGCACGAAATCGCGGTCCAGCTTGACCGACTCGACGCCGAAGGCCACCTTTGCCGATTCGCCCTCCATCCCGACGCTGATCGGGTGGCTCGGCGATTCGATCGCTTCCAGGCCGCCGCGGTTACCGATCTCGAGGCTTATCGAGATTCCGTACGGGACGTCGAGCGCGTAGCGGGGGTTGACCAGGTCGTTCACCGGGATGCCCGCTTCATCCGGCTGGTCGGCCGGGAGATAGCGCGGCGAGATGGTGGTCGGCAGCACGAAACGGATTTCGCGGCCGTCCGCGTCCAGGGTCTCGACGTACTCGGTCTCCACCACCACCTCGGTCTCCGGTTTCACGTTCCCGACCGAGAGGGTGAAGATGTTCGGCCGTTCCTGGTCCAGCAGGAAGCCGCCGTCTCCTTCGGCGAGGGCCCGGTCATACTTTTCGAAGGCCTCGTCGCGCGCCTCGACCGAGCCGACGATCGTTTTTTCGCCGACCCGGATGGTGAAGCCGCAGACGGCCGCCGCCTCCGGCAGCGGGAACTTGTAAACCGCCTCGATGGCCTTCTTCTCGCGGTTGACGAACCGCTGGCAGACGCGGATGCGGGCGGTGCGCCCGGTAATGGTGCCGGTCGCCTTTACCCCGACCAGCGGGATCGGCTTCTGTCCGGTCGAAAAAAGCCCGCACTCAAGTAATTCGCGCATCACTCCTCCTTTTTGTTTAACATCAGCCTGGCCGCCCGGACGATCCGGCGGATGGCGGCGCCGTCCGTTTCTTCCCGTTCCCGGTCCACCTGGAGCTCAACGCCGGGCGCGATGAGATAACCGACCCGGACGTTCCGGGGAATGGCCTCCTCCATCGGCACGGCCTTCTCCGCGGCCGCCAGCGACTTGATGGCCGCGATGCGCGTCCCTTTTTCCTGCAGGGCGCGGATCTCCTTCAGTTTATCCAGGTGGCTGTCGAAATAGAAACCGCCCCGCCCCCGGCCCGCCGGCGGCTCGATCAGCCCCTCCTGGACGTAATACCTTATGGTTCTCAGGGAATACCCGCTTTTTTCGGAGAGCTGGTAGATCGTGTATTTCTTCATTTTCATGCCACTATATTAACACTTAACTGTCGTTTTGTCAAGTGGGGTTTAATACTTGATAAATAAAGGATTTATGCGTTCTGCTCCCTCGGCCTTTTTTCCCCTTCGGCCGCGATTTTACTGTCATAAAAAACCGCCGGCGCCGGGAGGAGCCGCCGGGGGCGTTTTCGGAGCAACCCGGCCAGGGACGGTTCAGGAAACGCCGGGGCCCGGCTCCCATCCGCCCCGGTCTCTTTAGTTGACAAATTTTAAAGAAAATAGTATAATTGTAAACAGAGGATATGAAGCCATGAAGAACAACGGACTGCGGCAAATGCGCCTCGCGCGCGGCCTCTCCCTGGCCGGCCTGGCCGAGGAGCTGGGCGGCCTGGTCACGCGCCAGGCCCTCCACAACTATGAGCGGGGGCTCTCCCGGCCCTCCCCGGAGGTCGCGCGGCGCCTGACCCGCGTCTTCGGCCTGGACCCCTCTCTTTTGAACGGCCGCCGGGAACGGCCGATCCACTGCGTGCCGGCCGGGTACCGCCATTACGCGGGAATCACCCAAAAGGAGAAGAAGCGGATCGAGGCGGCCATGCTGCAGGCCCTCGAGGCGCGCCTCCGCGTCCAGTATCTTCTTTACCCGGCCGCCGGCGGCCGGATGCCGCCGGCCATCTCCGTCCGGGACGCCGTCCAGGCCGAGGCGGCCGCGGCCGAAATCCGGCGCCGGTGGGACCTGGGGCGCGGCCCCATCGCCAGCATGACCGGGCTGCTCGAGGAAAAGTTCATCCACGTGATCGAGATGGAGACCGACGATCGTTTTGACGGGGTGGCGGTCACGATCCGCGACGCAAAGGAAAAAAGCGTCGGGGCGGCGGTCGTCAACCGGGTCGGCGTCTGCGGGGAAAGGGAACGGCTCAGCCTTAGCCACGAACTCGGCCACCTCGTGCTGGATGTGCGCGGCGGCGACGAGGAGCGGACGGTCTTCCGCTTCGCCGGGGCCTTTCTCGCGCCGGCCGAGGCGCTTTACGCCAGGCTGGGCCGGAAACGCTCCTGCCTCCAGGCCGAGGAACTGCTCATCCTAAAGCGCCACTTTGGAATCAGCCTCCAGGCCCTCTTGTTCCGCCTCTACCACCTGGACATCATCAACCGGTCTTATTTCGACTGGTGGTACCGGGAACTCAGCGCCCTGGGCTGGCGGAAACGCGAGCCGGAAGAAATCCCCCGGGAGCGGCCCCAGTGGCTGCGCCAGGCGGTCTTGCACGCCGTTTCGGAAGGCCTGCTCACCGGCCGCGACATCCGCCGGATCTTCGCCGCCTCCCCGGAACGGGAGACGGTCTCCGGCTTCCTCGACCGGGCCGCCTTCAAAAAACAGGGACGCGCGGAACGCCGCCGCCGCATCCTCGAGGCGACGGGCGGCCGGCTTCAACCATAAGGAGGGCCTGATGGGAACCTGGACATACCTGAGCCCGACCTGTATGCCAACGGCTTCGCATTGAACCGGGGCCGCTGAAGCGCCCTTAAATTTCATGATTTCAAGGAGCTGAAAAATGGACCAGGAAAAGGCAATCGCATTATTGAACCAGGCAGGCAAAAAGGCCTATCTTGAGGAGAAATTTGAAGAGGCGCTGGCGTCCTGTGAAAAGACGCTTGAACTGGATCCCGACGATATCGAGGCCTTGTATAATAAAGGGCTTGTGCTTTGCCGGCTCGATCGGTTTCATGAGGCGCTGGAGGTCTGCGATAAGGCATCCAGGTTGCGTCCTGATAAGGGCATCATTTTTATTGTCAAGGGGTTTGCGCTCGACAGTCTGGAACGGTTTAACGAGGCTTTGGCCGCCTATGAGAAGGCGCTCGAGCTGGATCCGGAGGATGCCGATACCTGGGAGAAGAAAGGAAACGCGCTTTACAATCTGGGCCGGTTTAAGGAGACGCTGGCCGCCTACGAAAAGACGCTCGAGCTGAACCCTAAGCAGGTCAATGCCTGGCGTAAGAAAGGTGATGCGCTTTACAATCTGGACCGGCTTAATGAGTCGCTGGCCGCTTGGGATACGGCGCTCGAACTGGATCCGAAGGATGATGCGATCTGGTATAACAAGGGATGTTTATTTGGCCGGCTCGGCCGGTTCAACGAGGCCCTGGCGGCCCTTGAAAAGTCGATTCAGCTGAATCCGAAGGATGCCGATGCTTGGAGGAAAAAGGGGGTCGTGCTTTGTGATCTGGGCCGTTTTAAAGAGGCCCTGGCGGCCTGCAACAAGGCGATCAAACTGGATTCGGAAAATATTTTGACCTGGGTTATCAAGGGGGCCATCCTTGAAAATCTCGGCCGGTTTAAGGAGTCGCTGGCCGCCTGGAATAAGGCGCTCGAACTGGACCCGGAGCAGGCCAATAGCTGGAAGAATAAAGGTGATGCGCTTTACAATCTGGACCGGTTTAAAGCGGCCCTGGCCGCTTGGGAGAAGTCACTCGATCTGGATCCGAAGCAGGCCGATACCTGGAAGAAGAAAGGGGACGCGCTTTACAATCTGGGCCGGTTTAATGAGTCGTTGGCGGCCTACGAGAAGGCGCTTAAGCTGGATCCAAAAAATGGCGCGGCCTGGCATAGCAAAGGACTTGTGCTTCATGAGCTTGGCCGGTTTAAGGCGGCGCTGGCCGCCTATGAGAAGGCGCTCGAGCTGGATCCGAAGCATGCCGATACCTGGTACCAGAAAGGATATCTGCTTTACAGCCGCCGCCGGTTTAAGGAAGCGCTGACGGCCTATGAGAAGGTAGTAAAGTTGAATCCAAAGGATGCCGCGGCCTGGAACAACAAGGGGCGCCTGCTTGGCCGGAGCGGCCGGTTAAAGGCGGCCCTGGCGGCCTTTGAACGGTCGCTTGAACTTGATCCGAAAGACGAGGATGTTTGGCACAGCAAGGGGCGGGCGCTTTATGGGCTCGGTCGGTTCAAGGAGGCGCTGCCGATTTTTGAAAAGGCTCTTAAATTGAACCCAAAGAACGTTCACGCCTGGCACAACAAAGTGCTTACGCTGGAAAAACTCGGCCGGTTCAAGGATGCGCGGGTGGTGCGCGAGCAGGCCAGCCGGAAGGGCTTCTCTTTTTAAGCGTTGTCGGGGTGGGGGCGGCATATCAACGGAGGCTCAAATGAGAAAAGCGACCAGGCAGGAACAGGAAGCGATGGAAGGGACATCCATAGGGCTGATGTCGAAAAAAGAGCCGGATTTATTGCGGGCGCCTCGGAAGAGACAAAAAAGGAAGAAGCCGGCCGGGCGGAATTCGGGAAAGCGATAACGAATTCAAAAAACAGGGACGCGCGGAACGCCGCCGCCGCATCCTCGAGGCGACGGGCGGCCGGCTTCAACCACAAGGAGGGCCTGATGGGAACCTGGACATACCTGAGCCCGTTCAGCCTTGGCTACAAGCTATCCGACGATTTTCTTACTCCGTACGCGCCGCCGCTCTGGTTCGCCCTCTTCTCCTCCGCCGACGTCTTTATCGACCAGGACCAGGAGGGGGATTTTTTTGCCAGCGTCGAGACAAGCGCCGGGAAGGCGCGGGGCCGGGTAAGGAAGATACTGCGGCGGATAAGAGGCGACGCCTATGCCGAGACCCTGCTCGCCCCCCTGCGTTTTTTTGAGCTGGCGTTGTCGGGGGCGGCGGCCGGCGAAACCGTGCAATTCGACCTCTTGGAGTGGGGGGATGATTTTTCGCTCGCCGAGGCAAGGCAACACGTCGAAGGGTTAACCGAATACATGACGCCTTTCGACGATTTCATTCAAGGTCTTTCCCCTTTCGCCAGGCTCCTGAAGCTGCTTTCCGGGCGTTTCTGCCTGGGCAGCCTCGAGAAGGACAAAAGGGCCCTGGAAGGAATCACCCAAAACCTGGAAGATGAGGCCGGCATGAAAATGAGCCTCGCCGAATACGCCTTCGGTTACCTGGCCGGATTCCCGGTTACCGACGACTCCCCGGAGGGAAAGAGGTATTACGCCTGGGTCGAGGCGAACCGGCCTCTCTGGGAGGGCGGGAGCGGCGTGAAGGGGCCGCAGGTACCCCCGGCCGAAGAAGCGGTCGGGGAACCGGTTGCGGAGGCCGGGCCGGCGGAAGAAGCGCCCCCGGAAAAGGAACGGAACGGCCTGGTCCGGGAATATTACGATAGTGACGGGCCGGCATATTGCAGCGGGAGAGGCCGGCTCGCCTCGGTCTCGCGCTACAAGGACGGCCGGCTGCACGGTCTCTGCAAGCGTTACGAGTACCTCGGTAAAAAGCGCCTTCTCGTAAGCCAGCTGCGCTATAAAAACGGACGGCTGGACGGCTTGTGCAAATATTATGTCGAGGGAGAACTGGTCCGGTCGTCGCACTTCAGGAACGGCCGCTTGAACGGCATCGTCAAGAATTTCGGGTCCGAGTACCTCTTTAAAAACGGCAAAATAGTCAAGACCCTTTACTCCCCCTGCCAGAAGGAGTAGAGGTGGGCCTGCTTCAGGAAGAAGCGGACCCTGACCTTCCGGCCGGCCAGGGCCGACAGGTTCCGATTTCCCGCCCAGGTTAATTCTCCGGCGGTCGTGTCGGCCGCGACCGGCCGGCACTCCTTCCTTCCGTAGCCGGGGATGACCCGGCCCGATTCGTCCAGGACCTCGGCGGCGACCGCTCCGCCGGCGGCGGCCGCGTTGACCTTCAGGCGCGGCCCGGACACCGTCACCGGCCGGGTGAGCAGTTCACCCTCCTTCTCGCCGGCGTCCAGCGAAACGAACCCGTCCCGCCGGAGTTTGGCGATCCCGATCGAGGTCTCGCCCCACTCGTGGTGCTGCTTCTGCCAGCCGCCGTAGTAGAACCAGAGCTCCTCGCCGACCAGCACCGGCTCGCTGGCGGTCAGGACCATGCCGGCGTCCCAGCCGCCGGCGGCCCCGCAGGGTATGAAGGAGGTCCGGTCGAAGCAGCGCTGCCAGTCCGCCCCGTCGTTGCTGTAGGCCAGCTGGATATCGATGGACTGACCGGTCATGATCCGCAGCAGCCCGACGTAGAGCCCCTCGTACCGGAAGGCGCTCATGCCGTAGGTCTGCTGGTTGGCCGCGTCCAGCCGGTCCGGGATGATGGCCGCCCGGTAGTTGGTCCAGTTGATGAAATCCTTGCTTTCGGCCCGGGCCACGATGCGTCGGTCGCTGATTCTCCGGCAGTTGCGCAGCGTCCGGGTTTCAAGTGTGACCTGCTGTAGCGTCGTGTCCAGGAAGTAGGCCTCGGCCAGGATGGTGTCCTTTTCCTGGGTTGGCTTTTTGCGGCCGACCAGGAAGAATTCGGCCGGCTTCTCCATCTCGACCGGCCTGGCCGGGTCGGCCGCCTCCGTCAGCAGCTGGTAAAGCTTGAAGTGGGCGATGTAGCGGCGCTCGACCGGGTCCCAGGTGGCGTCCGTCACGTCGCTGGCGACCAGGACCGGGTTGCCGGGGTAGGGCGTCCAGCGGATGCCGTCCGGCGAAAAGGCCACGCACCCGCCCATGTACTGGCCCGGTTCATAGTAGCGGACCCCGAAGTCCCAGAAGAGCATCTTGTAGCGCCGGTTCGGGTCGGGTTCGTCCGGGTCGACGCTGATGGTCGGCGAGCAGGCCATGGTGGCGCCCGGCCGGCCGCAGTTGATCAGGACGATGTTGTTTCCCTTGACTTCCTCCTCGGTAAATTCGCCCCGCTTGAGCCGGTTGTACTCGATGAGGTCCAGGGCCGGCTTCTCCCAGTGGATGCCGTCTTTGGAGGTGGCGTAGCAGACCCAGTAAAGTTTTCCGCTGCGGGGATAGACCTGGTACCAGATCTTGAAGAGGTCGCCCTCCTTGCGCACCGTCCCGTAAACGTGGACGATCCCGATGCCGGCCTTCCGGTCGCTCACCTCCCAGGGCTTGTCGGCCTTGAGGACCGGGTTGCCCGCGTGCTTGACGGCCGGATGCATCACCCGGGTGAGTTCCTTCATCTCCTCGACGTACCGGTCGTCGAAGAACAAAACCCGTTCCCCTTTTTTCATGTCGATTCCCTTCTTGTTCTCCTGGGCGGCCGCCGGCGGCTGGCCCGCCAGCCAGAAGAGGCCGAGCATTGACAGCATCCAGGCGGTTAATTGCAACCCTTTGTGGTTATTCTTCATCTTTCCTCCGCCGGCGCCCGGGTCGGCCTATTGATGAATGAGAAGAGGCCATTCTTGATTTTCAGGCAAAAACGGTCGGTTTCAAGTATAACACACGGATTGACCGGCAGAAAAAGAGGCGTCGCTTGAACCGGCCGTCCATGTTAAAATAGGGGCAGGATATCCCGGCTGGTGCCGGCCGCCTTAGCCGCCGCCCCCCGTTCAGGTCGGGCGCCGGCCGCCCAGGGAGGAAGCAAAATGGGAAAGATTCGGATGGCTGGGGCTTTTATTCTGGCCGCCCTGACGGTTCTGGCCGGTTCGATTGAATCCGTTCAGTGCGAAACGATTTCCACCATCCCCCTGGCCTACATCATCCTGGATGCCTCCGACGTCGAGTTCCTGAACCCGTTACTGCGCCCTACCGATATCGTCGCCGTCCGGCCGGAAAACCTGGCCCTGCTGGACGGGGTGACCGTTGGCCGGAAACTGCTCCTGATCGGGCCGAAGCATGAGAAGACACCGGAGGTCAGGTGGCAGGCCATGAAGGATGACGAGATGGCGGCGCTCCTGGCCCAGGCCCGGCGTCACGGCGTCACGATGCTCGGCTATAACCTTGAGAATTCTTTTCATGCCGAGAAGCTGGTCGAACGGGAGCGCCAGGTTGCCGGGTTGGCCCGGGCGGCCGGCCTGGTTTACGTTTTCGGACCTTTAATGGGCCGCCTGATGGAAACCGGGGGAGAGGCGGTGGCCGGCGGGGCGGACGTGGTTGTCGTTCAGACGCAGGCCTTGCAGAAATCGTCCGGTTTTGAGGTCCAGAAGGTCCTCGATGTTGTGAGGCGTCTCCGGAAAGCCAACCCGGATGTCAAGGTGCATGTTCAGATCATGCTGAGGTATCGGCAGGACCGCGAGAATGGCCCCCTGATCCCGGTTGACAAGGTTATTGAGCACATTGGCCTGATCGCCGGCGAGGCGGAGGCCGTCTGGTTGTTTTCCGGCCCCCAGACGACCTCCCGGTTCCGCGAGGTCTTCTCCAAATTGAGACAAGCCGCCCCGGTTGTCCCGCCGCCGGCCGGGGAAAGGAGCTCTCCGCCGCCGGCCCCGCCGAAGAGCGACCCGGCGGCCGCCGCCCCGGCTACTTCCTCCGGACCGGGGACGAAGGCGGGTAATAATGTCATGCCGCCCGTTCCCAGGAACGCCAGGTTCACGACGGGGGCCTGGGTGCCGTTCGCGCGCCTGGGCGGACAGACTGCCGGGGACACCTCCCCCCACCTGGCCAGGATTCTGGATGAGGCCGTCGTAAATGAAGAGCAGAGGCGTGCGATCCAGGCGGCCTATCAAGCCGGGGCCAACCCGGCCGCCTGGCAGGCGATGGCCGCCGTTTTGACCGGCGAACAGCTGGACCGGATCGGACGCCGTCAGCCTCAGGCCGCGATCATCAATCACGCGCTGGTCTTTGCCGTCGAAGCCCAGACGCTCAAGCGCCATCCCGACGCGGCCGAACGTATCAAGAGCATGGTGGAACGGATCAACGCTTCTTTCGAG
>Ga0116144_10000279_pt1 | contig 69525 bp, 58 predicted proteins | sample AD_UKC035_MetaG_FD_89746 | JGI IMG/M metagenome (GOLD analysis project Ga0116144, IMG submission 89746) | Active sludge microbial communities of municipal wastewater-treating anaerobic digesters from USA - AD_UKC035_MetaG | ecosystem: Engineered > Bioreactor > Anaerobic > Digestate | place: USA...
AGCCAATACATCTACTGTTGGGGCATCGGTTGATCCATGAATAACTCGAAAGTCTACTTCATTTGAATTGTTGGCAACTTCTCGCATATCATCTTGAAGCAATAACTGAAATCCTGTAGATACACCATCAGGATTTACAGCAAATGAGCCCGGAGCTAATACTCCACTGGCTATTGCCAAATAGGTCTCACCATTGTTCAAAACAACTGGTATGTTTACCAAGGTGTCGTTTACCGAACTACTACTTGATCCTGCTATACCTAGGTTCAAGGTTACACCTGCTGGTACATCAATGTAAGGAGTGGCTGTGCGGAAAGTGAAATCATCCAACAACAAACTACCGTTAACATATACATCTACCTGATTGGCTGCCGGATCTGCACTGTTGTGAATGACTTGCAATCGTGCATTTTGAGCAAAAGAACTAGCACTAAAGAGTAGTGCAATAAAAAAGCTAATTAGTTTAAATTTTTTCATCTTATTATAATTTTTGGTTATTGATAAGATGAGAACGAATATAAATGGTTTTTGTTTAACTTTTTTATCTATTTGTTAAACATTATTTACATAATTGTTCCAAAACCTTAAATTCTTTCAAAATTCGAGTGTTTTTAGGATAAACTAAATTAGGGAATTCAAAAGCTGCACCCGAAAAAAGAATTTGCTTATGACTGAATTTAGAGCTTAAAGAGTATATATAATCTTGACTTTCTTTTGATCTGATACCACTTGTGGAAGAGCATAAGAGATAGTCAGCGTCATACTTATCAAGTACACTTATTAGATCGCTTGTAGGAACAGCTTGTCCTAAATAAAGTGAACAATGGCTGAAAGACTTAATAATATAATTAGCAAATAACAATCCTATCTCATGATTTTCATTTTCCGGTAAAAAGAGTATGAATTTTTTAGCTTCCTGCCTGAGTTTTACCATTTTCACCTTTTCAGTTTCTATCAAAATCCAATTTCTAATGATATTACTTACAAAATGTTCGTAGGCCACTGTAATGCTACCGGCTTGCCACAATGTTCCAATCCTCTTCATTAATGGAAAGATTATATCATACATGGTATTCTCCACTCCCCTTTTTCCTATGCTCATTGTAAGTGTATTTTTGAAACTATGTTCATCAAAATCAAACATTGACATCAACAATGAGTTTAATTCATTTCCAATCGGGGCATCGCCTTCTTCAATTTCTAATACACTGGCGTTTAGCTCATTCTCACTCATTTTTGCTATATGAGAAATCTTTACTCCATACATATTAAGTAAGCTAACATTAAGGAGCTTTCTTAAATCCTGATTCGTATAATATCGAATGTTGGTTTCGGTACGTTTGGGATTCACGATATTATATCGTTGCTCCCATATTCGAATGGTATGCGCTTTAACACCCGTTAAATTTTCGAGATCACTTATTGAGAATACTTCCATTTTTTAATTTATTAAACAACACCAAGCCAAATTTTGTTTAGCTTTAAATATGCAAAGATTAGACAAAATATTCAACTCAGATGAAATAATAATTTCTGGTGGAACAGGAATGATAGGTACTTCTATTGAAGACAAGTTCAATACTTTTGGTTTAAAGACAAAAATATTAACCCGGAATCCTCACCTAGAAAATCACTTTCAGTGGTCACCTTATGAAAATAGAATTGATTCTAAAGTATTGCATAACAGTAAAATTTGGATTCACTTGTCTGGTGCTTCTATTGCAAGTAAGCGGTGGACAGAAAAAAGAAAAATAGAACTTGTTGAAAGCCGCGTCAGATCAACACGTTTTCTACACGAAGTACTGAGCGCAAAAAAACACAGCATTGAGCATGTAATATTTTTAAGTGCAAGTGGTTTTTATCCATTCAATAAAGATGAGATCTTAAAAGAAACTAGTCCATCTGGTATTGATTATATTGGGGATCTCGGTTCAAAATGGGAGACTGAGATGAAAAAAGTGGCTCAGTTGGTTCCTCGCATTAGTATTATACGTCCCGGTATTGTGCTGGCAAAAAATGGCGGTGCATATAAAGAGATGGTAAAAAAAAGAATCTTGGGATTTATGGGCATTCCAGGGTCTGGTAAACAATTCGTACCATGGATTCATATAGAGGACTTGATCCGTCAGATTAGCTTTCTAATATCAGGAAAACATGAAGGCATTTTTAATGCCACAGCAAATGAGAATACAACTATGAAAGAGCTGATTTCATGTATTAACAATCATCAGAATATCAGACTGCCTTTAATTAAAATACCCGAGTCGCTCATGAGGATTGCACTCGGAGAGATGAGTTTAATCTTATGTGGATCTCAAAAGCTAAGTAATGAAAAAATTAAATCGCTCGGATTCAATTTTAAGTATGAAACTATTGATCAAGCTATAAAAGAAATTGAATCTCATGAGTAAATCAAAAGATAGAATTAATATCATGTGGTTCAGAAGAGATCTTCGATTGGAAGATAATACTGCTTTGAATCATGCTTTACAATCCAATCTACCAATCTTATGTATTTTTATTTTTGACACTAATATATTGAATCGGCTTCCATCGAAAACTGATCGAAGAATTCAATTTATTCACTATCATATTCAGTTGATTCATGAAAAATTGCTTCAGCATAATTCTGGACTTAAGGTTCTTTTTGGAAATCCAATAGATGAACTAAAATTGATATTAAGTGAATTTCAAGTTGAAAACATATACTGCAACCACGATTACGAACCGTACGCCACTTTACGAGATCAAAATATAAGAGAACTTTGCAATCAATACTCTTGTGTGTTTCATTCTTTTAAAGACCAGGTCGTTTTTGAAAGGACTGAAATTTGCAAATCAGATGGAACCCCGTATCATGTATTTACTCCATTTAAAAATAAATGGATAAGCACGTATGAACAACAAATTGAAGGTGAAAATACATCCATTATACCCCTCAATAATTTTTATAAAATTCCACAATCGCAAATTCTGAGGCTTACTGATTTAGGTTTTAACCCAATATCTTTTGAAATGAACATACCCGAGTTGAATCTCACTTCTCTCAAAAAATATAATCAGTTAAGAAATTTACCATCAGAAGATGCAGGGTCTAAGTTAAGTATCCATTTACGGTTTGGAACTATTAGCATTCGTAAAATAGTACAGCAGGCGAAACAAATAAATCAGCAATGGCTGTTTGAGTTTATTTGGAGAGAATTTTTTATGATGTTGTTGTGGAATTATCCAACTTTAATTGATGAACCTAAGAACAAAAAATTTGAAAACATCAATTGGATAAATGATGAAAAACAATTTGAACTATGGTGCGAAGGGAATACGGGCTATCCAATTGTAGATGCGGGAATGAGGGAGCTCAATAAAACTGGCTATATGCATAACCGCGTAAGAATGATTGGGGCAAGCTTTTTATGCAAGCATTTATTGATTGATTGGAAATGGGGAGAAGCCTATTTTGCAAATCACTTAAATGACTTTGAACTTTCATCCAACAATGGAAACTGGCAATGGGTTGTTGGTTGTGGTTTTGATGCAGCTCCATATTTTAGAATTTTTAACCCTATATCTCAAGCTAAAAAATTTGACCCTCAGCAATTGTACATATGCAAATGGATAGAAGATTTCAATACAGACAAATACCCATATCCAATAGTTGATCATGCCCTTGCAAGAAAAAGATGTTTGGAAGTTTATGCTAAAGCTTTAAAGAGCGTTAACTGATTCGAACCCGTAAATTTTCCATCACAAGCAACAACAAATCCAATTCATTTGCACCACTTACTGATTTTAACGATTTTTCCGCTTTGGAAAAATATTTTTCCATCAGATACATAGTCTCTTCAGCAGCGTTTGTCCGGGTATAGAATTCAAGAACCTTTTGAAATTTGCTTGGCAAGTCATTGTTGTTCATGATGCTAATGAAGCTAGCCTGATCTTTAGGAGATAAATTTTTTAAAGTTATCAAATACAAAATGGTTTTCTTACCAGCCTCAATATCGCCACCTATCTTTTTGCCAAAAGTAGCTTCAGAACCTAAACTATCCAGTAAGTCATCTTGCAACTGAAATGCAATTCCCATGTTCAACCCAAAATCATATAACGATTTTGCATTGCTTTGATTTGTGCCAGACGATAAGGCGCCACTCATACAACAAGCACCAAGCAATACGGCTGTTTTTAGCTCTATCATCTTAAGATATTGATCAATCGAAACACTAGCAACCGTTTCAAAGTCCATATCCAATTGCTGACCTTCGCAAACTTTTGCAGCGGTTTCCAGAAAGAGATTTAAAACTTCTTTGTTATTTAAACCTTGATTAGAAGAGAGCAATTCAACAGATTTTACAAACATTGTATCTCCTGCTAATATGGAAATAGGTATGTTCCATTTTTCATGCACTGTCGGTTGACCCCGCCTCAATTTGGCATCATCCATTATATCATCGTGCATAAGAGTAAAATTGTGAAACATCTCATATGCGATGGCAATGGCAATTGAATTTGCTTTTGAAATTTGATGGTCAAATAATCTTGCGCACAAAAGAGTCAAAAGTGGACGAATTCTTTTCCCCCCCAATTGCATCATGTATTTAATCGGGTCGTATAAATTAGCGGGTGAGCTTGGAATCGATAACTTTTTTATTTCATCTTCTATATCATTTAGAAGATCTTGGATTGAATGATTCTGATCAAGCATTTATCCAATGACGTTTAGATATGAGATGCTCTATTCCTTGATTCAATGTGATCAATTCAGAATTAAGTAATGATTTCATCTTTGCAATATCGGGTCTGCGTCTTGTCATATCACCTTCAGGCAAGGCTTCTACATGCACAATTCTTGATTTTGAACTTGTCTTTTCAATAATATGAGTAGCTAACTCTAGTATACTCATCTCACAATCACTTCCAATATTTACAACATCATTTACGTACATATTGTTGTAAAATGATTTCAAGGTAGCTTCAATGTTATCATCTATAAAGCAAAAAGTTCTTGTTTGACTACCATCTCCAAATATGGTGATGTCTTCATCTTTTAATGCAGCTGCTATAAACTTCGACATCACAAAGTCTGTACTTTGTTTTGGACCATACGTATTAAAAAATCTAAAGATGGTGAAGTCCAGATTGTATTCTTGTTTATACGCTCTCAAGTACGCCTCGCCAACATTTTTTACAATCGCGTAGGGCAAGCGACTATTCAATGGTGTGGTATGCTCGTTTTGAGGATACTCTACGGGCTCTCCATACACTTCGGATGAAGATGAAAAATAAATTCGCTTTACTCCGGTATTTTTACTCAGATTTAATATATTCTTAATTCCTAGCAAATCGTTCAACACCTGAACTGGATGATCCAATGTTCTTTTTACTCCTACGGTTGCAGCATAATGAAAAACATAATCAAATGCATACGCATGAAATATGCTGGAGACATCTTTGTAATCATTAACATCGGCCTTAATAAATTTAATATTACCGTATAAAGATTTCGGAACTTTTGAGAGTGATCCGGTTTGAAGGTTATCTACTATTACGATGTAATTATCTGGGTTCTCCGATAATTTTTCTGCCAGGCTACTTCCAATGAAGCCGGCACCGCCAGTAACTAAAATTTTAATATTCGATTTCATAAACTGTTCTCAAGATTACAAATCTATTTGGCAAGTTCAAATAAATACTCACCATATCCACTTTTTCTAAGTGGTTCCGCTATTTTCTTTAATTGTTCTTTCGAAATAAATCCCATTCTAAAAGCAATTTCTTCAATACAACCTATTTTGAGTCCTTGTCTTTCTTCTATTACTTGTACAAACTGAGCGGCTTGCATTAACGAAGTAAAAGTTCCTGTATCCAACCAAGCCGTTCCTATATCCAATATACCAACTTTGAGTTTTCCTTGTCTTAAATATTCTCTGTTGATATCTGTAATTTCATATTCACCTCTTGCACTTGGTTTTAAGTCTTCGGCAATTTTAACTACATCATTATCGTAAAAGTATAAACCGGGTACAGCATAATTTGACTTAGGTCGGGTTGGCTTTTCTTCAATGCTTATTGCATTATTATTCTCATCAAATTCCACTACTCCATATCGTTCAGGATCTGAAACATGATACGCAAATACCACGCCACCTTTTGGATCAATGTTTTCGCTCAGCAAACTCTGAAGTCCTGAGCCGTAAAAAATATTGTCTCCTAATATCAAAGCAACTTTCGATTCGGCAATAAATTTTTTGCCAATAACAAATGCTTGAGCTAGTCCATTGGGGACTGCTTGTTCTTCGTATTGAAAATTACAACCCAAGCGCTTTCCATCTCCTAATAGATTTTTAAAATGAGGGAGATCGGAGGGAGTAGATATTATCAATATATCTTTTATTCCTGCCATCATCAATACAGAAAGAGGATAATAGATCATAGGTTTGTCGTAAACCGGCATGAGCTGCTTACTGATGGCTAATGTAAGTGGATGTAATCTTGTTCCGGACCCACCGGCTAGTATTATACCTTTCATGTATCGATTGTATTTGATTTGTTAATGGAAGTTCCCAAATCGTCTAATTGTTGTCGATCTATTTCTAAGTCACTTTCATCGTCCAATATTTCCACCAAAGGCTCTTCAAGAAATGCTTTGGTTGTCAAACGCTTTTCTAATGCTACTAAAAAAGCAGGCATTAAAATAAGGTTGGACATCATGCTCACCAATAATGTAAACGAAATTAACTTCCCCAATGCAGCTGTTCCCCCAAACTGCGATGCAGAAAAAATAAAGAAACCACAGAATAATATTATCGCTGTATAGATCATACTAAATCCTGTTTCATTAATGGTTTTACTTACGGCTTGAGAAATCGAAGAGGTATGAAATTTTATTTCCTGACGATATTTAGTAAGAAAATAGATTGTTTGATCGCTCGAGATACCAAAGGCAATAGAGAAGATCAAAATGGTAGATGGTTTTAGATTGATATTGAAGAAACCCATCATTCCTGCAGTAATTAAAAGTGGAATTAAACTTGGTAATATAGAAACTGCGATCATTCTCATTGACATAAACAGAGTGATCATGATAACAGAGATAAGGAATATGGCCAAAAGAATTGAGTCTCTTAAATTCTTAAACAAGTAATCGTTCCCTTTTAAAAATATCAAGCTGTTTCCGGTAAGGTGTGTTTCATATTTGTCAGCTGGGAAGATAGTGTCTAATTTCGATTTTAATTCATTCACCATTTCGTTCATTCGTACTGAACCGACATCGGCCATTTGAACACTCACCCTTGCAATGCTTTTACTTGAATCGATAAAAGATCGAAACATATTCGAGTTGCTCTTCATCTCACCCAAATAATCAGCCATAGAAGACAAATCAAATGTGCCTGGTAAAATATAATATTTCGGATCTCCATCTCTATACGTTTGATATGCATACTTAACCGCATCAACTACTGAAAGCGATCGGCTTAATTCAGTGTATTGCGATAATTCCTTATTTAATCGGTGCAATTTGGATAAGGTTGAGATTTTTAATACTCCGCCTTCTTGCAAGGTGTTGATCGTAATTTCGAGAGGTAATACACCATTAAAACTCTTTTCAAAAAATTTTAAATCTACATATACCTGATCATCTTCAGGCAAATCGTCCACAACAAAGCCGATCGTATTAATTTTACTAGCACCAAAAGCAAATACTACTGAAACCAAGATAACAATGGCAAAAATGCTTTTATATTTATGATGTACAATATGATCGATCCAATTCAGTATTCCAGATGTACGACCTTGTTCAAGATGCTTAGTGTGTCTTATTTTAGGCTCTTGCAAATAGCTAAAAATTATGGGGATCAAACAAAGTGAAAGCGCATACGTGAACATCACATTGATGGCAGCTATAACACCAAACTCCATTAGTATTTTACTTTTAGTAAAATAGAAAACTCCGAATCCTATTGCAGTAGTTACATTGGCTAAGAAGGTAGTAAAACCTATCCTTTGTATGGTTCGTGCTAATGCATATGTTTTGTTACCATGTATAAGAAAATCATTATAGTACTTATTTAAAAGTAAAATACAGTTAGGTATTCCAATTATAATGATCAGAGGTGGAATGATTCCACTTAACGCAGTAATCTTGTACCCAAATAACACCATACTGCCCAAAGACCAAACGACACCTATCAATACAACCCCTAATGAAAATATAACCGATTTTAAAGATCTGAAAAACACCAGCAATATGATGGCGGTAACGAGTAATGCCAGAAATAAAAAGAGTTTAAGTTCTTCGGCTATCTTTTGGGTGATAACGGTTCGAATATAAGGTAGCCCTGAAATATGCACATCGGTATTGCTTTCTTTTTCATATTCCGCAACCCTATCTTTTATAGAATTTATTATTTCAAACCGTTGCTTAGTATTCAACTTTGACCGCTCAAAGGTGATGGCCATCAATGAGGCATTCGTTTCAGCGTTGTGTATAAATCCTTTGTAGAAAGGTAAACTTTCAAGCACACTTCGCAACGAATCCATTTCTGTTTGCGAAATCGGTTTTTCTTTAAAAAGTGGTTTTACTTCAAACTTTAGTTCTTCATCATTTCGTTCTAAAACATAGAGATGCGCCACCGATACGACTGCTTCAATCCCATCAATACTTGTAATTTTATCGCTAAGTGCTTGCCATTTATTGAATCGTTCCAGCTCAAACAAGTTCTTGTCTTCAATACCCAGCACCATTACTGATCCATCTTCTCCAAACAACTTTTTAAACTCTTCATATTGCCGTGAATAGGGATCGTTGGCAGGTAAAACTTTTGCGAACTCGTAGGACAACTCAACTTTACTGGCAACAAATGCCATAACACCAGTCAGCAAAATTATGCTGGTCAGTATCCAAAGACGATATCGTAAAATTAAATAGGCTAAACGTCTAAACATTGTTTAATCAGTTTCTAAATAACTCAAAAGGGTCTGATACCAATCAGATTTCTAACCTCTTGAATTGTTTTGTTAGCACTTTCATGTGCTCTTTCTTTACCTTGTTTTACCACTTTCGAAATATATGCATGATCCGATTCTAGCTTCTTTATCTCTTCTCTAAGTGGTGCTAAAAATGCATTTATATCTATGGCTAATTGTTTCTTCATGTCACCATAACGAATCCGCATGGTATTATAAGCCTCTTCATATAGTTGAGTGGTTTGAGGTTCGGAAACCAAGCTCATTAAAGTAAATAAATTTTGAATTGCTTCAGGCTTTTCTTGATTGGGTTCAGTAGGTCCGCTATCTGATACGGCCCGCATAATTTTTTTTCTGCTCTCTTCAGGGCTTTCAAAAAGATAAACTGCATTTGACTCTCCTTCACTTTTTCCCATTTTTCCCGATCCATCAAGACCCGGCACTTTAACCAACTGTTTCCCAAAATTAAATGCAATTGGTTCAGGAAAGAAATCGTAATTATATAAGCGATTGAATCGATTGGCAAAGTTTCTGGTCATCTCCAAATGTTGTTCCTGATCTTTTCCTACCGGTACCTTTGAAGCACGGTGAATTAAAATATCTGCCGCCATTAATGTAGGATATGTAAGCAATCCAGCATTAATATTATCGGGATGTTTTCTAATCTTTTCCTTAAAAGAAGTGCAGCGTTCCAATTCACCTACATATGCATTCATGTTCAACAACAAATACAATTCAGCGGTTTGAGGTAAATCACTTTGAATATATAAACACGATTTGTCAGGGTCTATACCGCACGCCAGGTATTCAATTAATACCCTACGTACATTCTGTTGCAAATCAGAAGGAGTGGGATGTGTGGTTAAGGAATGGTAATCTGCAATAAAGAAATAACATTCAAAATCATTCTGCATTTGAATGAAATTCTTCATCGCTCCAAAATAATTACCCAAATGCAAGTTGCCTGTTGATCGAATGCCGCTGACTACTTTTTCCATAATCGGTCGAAATTACAAAAAAGTATACTTTTGTCACTTCAAAAATTCTGAACCCCGAACGATTAAATGAAGTTTTTCAGGTTAATATTAATGTTGCTATGGAGAATATGGTTTTTTCTACATGCGGTAGTTACATTTTTTATTCTATATCCCTTCTTCTTTATTTTATTAAGAAGCAAAAAATGGTTTAAATATGTTTTTGTAATAAAGTGTAAATGGGCTCGTCTTTTACTGTTTAACAGCGGAATCAAATATCAATTTATTTGCAAACAAAAACTTGATCCGAAAAAGACTTATGTATTTTGCCCCAATCATACCAGCTACCTCGATATTATTTTAAGTTATATTGTTATAAAGCACTATTTCCATTTTATGGGAAAAGCGGAATTACTAAAAGTTCCTTTCTTCAATATTTTCTTTAAGCGGATGAATATTGCTGTTAATCGAAAAAGTGTGGTCGCCTCTCATAAAGCATTTTTAAGAGCCTCAAGAGATTTAGATCAAGGAGTTTCCATCGCTATATTTCCAGAAGGAACTATACCCGATTGCGCCCCTGATATTGGACGAATGAAAAATGGAGCATTCAAATTAGCCATAGAGAAACAAATAGATATTGTTCCTATTGTTTATTTAGACAATTGGCATCTGATCCCAGATAAAAAAGGCACAGTATATTTTGGCAAACCGGGAACCGCAAGAGTTTGTGTATTGGATCCTATTTCCACTTTAGGCATGACGACAAATGACATAAGCCAATTACGTAATGCAGTTCAAGAAAAAATGCAAACTTGTATTGACGAGTATTTAACTCCTCAGAATAGAAATCTGTTATTTAATTACTAGAATAGTTTTAGCAAAACTCATTAAAAGCTTCAACAAGATTCTCTGATATCATTTGAGCTGATCGGCCTTCAATATGATGTCGCTCAATGAAATGCACTAAATTTCCATCCTTAAACAATGCAACAGAAGGACTGCTAGGTGGATATGGCATAGTAAATTCTCTTGCTTTATTTGTAGCTTCAACATCTTGCCCTGCAAAAACGGTAAATAATTTAGTTGGCTTTTTATCGTTTTGAATGGCCATCTTGACACCGGGACGAGCAGAACCTGCAGCACAACCACAAACGGAATTAAATAAAAGGAGTACGGTTCCTTTTGATGCTGGAATTGCATTCTCAACATCATTGGCTGACTTTAATTCTTCAAAACCGGCAACTGTAAGTTCTTCCCTCATAGGGGTACATAATTCTTCTGGATAAGGCATAATCGTTTTTATTTTGCTTCAAAATTACAATGATTTTTTCAATTGAAAATAATGTCTTCCTTTATTATTCTCATCTTTTTCCATGAAAACAAGCTTCTTATCAAAAAGTTTAATTCATCTTAACGAATAATCTTACAAGGTTTTTAAAGCGTATTTGAAGTTACATTGTCACATTTCACTCGATATAAATTGTGGTCATAATTCTTCATTATTATGAGCAACGTTTTATTTAAATGCGCTGAATCTGATTTCCCAGTTTTAAAAATCAGCTTAGATTACAAAGTCTTAAATAGCAATGCGGCAGCATTACCCATTTTACAACACTGGAATTGTGCTAATGGCACCATTATTCCTGAAGAAATAATGCGGCTTTACCCAGAACTCAAATACTGTTTGGATAGACGGGTAGAAGGTTATGTGCATGTTAGTTACAACGAATACACAATAAAATTCTCAGTAATTCCATTTCCCGAAGCCGGTTATGTTGGGTTATATGGATATTTGATTGAAAAAACCGACCAATTCAATCGTGTTTTAAGAATGCTAAACTAAGACTTTCAGCCCCCTGCAAAAGTGTAACCATAATCGCGTCCAAATCGTATGAATAATAAGATTTAACATAAGTATATGCGCAGGGAAAAAAACATTACAGCCGTCATAGATCGTACAACCAGGTATGGGCATGTACTACTTTTGGATGATAATCCACTCGATAATTTTGTAAACAAGAACCTAATTGAAAAAGCAAAATTTGCAGAACAAGTGACAGTTCATGAGCATGCTTTGCATACCATTGATTTTTTAAAAGATTGTCATGAAGATGACTTACCGGAAATTATTTTTCTAGACATCAATATGCCTGGAATGGATGGATTTGAATTTTTAGATGAATTTGCAAAATTACCTATCCATATTGTTACAGCCTGTAAAATCATTATGCTGTCTACCTCTGAAAGTTTCAAAGATTTAAATCGTGCTAACCGAAACAGATATGTGTATAAATTCTTGAACAAACCAATGTCTGAATCCGTGCTGATGGCAATCAATCTTTAATCGCGCTTCGTTTCAAAATACTTCTTAATCAATGCTCCGCATTCATCGGCCAAAACCGATTGGATGATTTTTGTTTTTGGATGCAACATTTTTCCACCCACATTCTCAAATCCTCTTTTAGGATCTTTCGCTCCATAAACCACTTCATCTATTTGTGACCAAAAAAGCGCACCAGCGCACATCACACAAGGTTCTAGTGAAACATAAATTGTACATCCTTTTAAATACTTTGCAGAAAGAAAATTCGAAGCAGAGGTGATCGCTAATATCTCAGCATGCGCGGTACAGTCGATCAATTTTTCACATAAGTTATGAGCGCGTGCGATTATTTTCTCTTTACAAACAATTATGGCACCCACTGGTATCTCATCTTCATTATAAGCTTTTTGTGCCTCTTTCAAAGCTTCACGCATATAATACTCATGTTTGTTAATGGCAGATAGCATATTCAACATTAAAAGTTAATTCAATAGAGGCGAATATCGGCATTTAATTATGTTTAACTTTATGCCCTTATGGCAAAAAATGTTTTGCAATTTGAAGAAACATATGATGATATTCTTATAATAGGCGTTTCGTCCTCTCTTAAGGATTATAAATTGTGTTTTGAGTTGAACAAACATTTTTACTTAAACCTTATTAGAGTCAACAACTTTGTATTGGATGGTGTAGAATTTGATCGAAATGACTCATACCCAATTTTCATTGATACTAACAACCAGCCTGAAAAGATTCATCTGATCAGCAACAAAGGAGATCGAAAATTCTTATTTGACGAACTAAGAAAACTCGATTACTTCTTAATTGTTTCGTATCCTGAAAAAGATAAAAGTCATTGGATCAATGGGATGAGAACAGTTAAAGGTATTACTGCCGTTTTTCATATTCAGCCCGAATCCTTAAAGAATAAATTTGTCCTTCAGTACTTCGATTAATTATGCAACAAAAACAATTTCAAAATAATACAAAAATAATAGCAACACTTGGTCCTGCTACTTCATCCGTCATTCGCATTAAAGCTTTGTTACGTGCGGGCGTTAATGTTTGTAGAATCAATGCATCACATGGAAGCCATGAAACGCATAAGATTATTATTGACAATATTCGAAAAGCGGATCAAGAATTGTCAGCACACACCGCTATATTATTTGATTTGCAAGGACCGAAACTAAGAATAGGAAAAGTTGAGGATAAAGGAAGAAAATTGAATGAGGGTGACGATTTAATCTTAACCGTTAAAAAAGTTGTTTCTGGATCAAAAGAAGTTTTTGTTCAGTATCCATCTATCTGTAAGGATGTAAAAAAGAATGAAACGATATTGATTGATGATGGGAAAATTGCCGTTAAAGTAATTAAAATCGTTTCCAATCACAGTGTACATTGCAAAGTGATTCATGGTGGCTTACTCTTATCAAACAAAGGAATTAATCTGCCGGACACGAGTATTTCATTACCTGCCCTTACTGAAAAAGATAGAAATGATTTAAAATTTGCTCTATCCAACAAAGTGGAATGGATTGGTCTTTCCTTTGTTAGAAAACCTGCAGACCTGATAGAATTAAAGAGTTTGATAAAAAAGGCAAAAGGATTCAGCCGAGTGATTGCAAAAATTGAAAAGCCCGAAGCATTAAAAAATATTGATGGTATTCTTTTGGAATGCGATGCGGTAATGGTAGCAAGAGGAGACCTTGGCGTAGAAATGCCAATGGAAGAAGTTCCCTTACTTCAAAAAATGTTGGTCAAAAAATGTTTGGCGAATAGCAAGCCGGTTATTATAGCTACTCAAATGTTAGAGAGTATGATTCAAAACTTTAGACCTACTCGTGCGGAAGTAAACGATGTAGGCAATTCTGTTTTAGATGGAGCAGATGCGCTGATGCTAAGTGCTGAAACATCTATTGGAGCTTATCCAGTCGATGCTGTAAAAGCTATGCATAAAATAATAGCCAACATAGAATGTGACGAACAAGTGTATCATAGATTTACTTCTCCAGACGAAGAAAAAAAATCTTTTATCTCCGACACGATAACCTACAATGCTGCGATCATGGCCCGCAATTCGGGAGCCAAAGCCATTATTACGATGACCCATTCAGGCTATTCGGCTATACGCTTGACGAGTCAAAGACCAAAAGCAAATATTTTTGTTTTTAGTGACAACCCAAGGCTTATGAAAATCTTAAACTTGGTTTGGGGAATCAGAGTTTTCTTTTACGATAAATATGAAAGTTCTGAGAAAACAATTAATGATGCCACTGATTTATTATTAAAACATAAATTGGTCAAAAAAGGAGATTTGTTTTTAAGCATTGGAAGTACTCCACTGCATAAAAGAGGAATGGCCAACACTATACGATTAGCAACAATTACATAATAAAATGAATATTAAACTACTTCAAGAAATTTGTGAAACAGCCGGAGCGCCCGGCTTTGAGAACCGAATCAGAAAAATAGTAACCCGTGAAATCAAAGATTTGGTTGATGATATCCAAATTGACAAAATGGGTAATGTTATTGCACTAAAGAAAGGTTCGAAAAGTAAAAAGGTAATGATTGCGGCTCACATGGATGAAATCGGGTTTATAGTTACTCATGTAGACGACAAAGGATTTGTTCGTTTCCATACCCTCGGAGGATTTGATCCAAAGACATTAACATCACAGCGTGTTATCATTCATGGTAAGAAAGATGTTGTTGGTGTAATGGGCTCAAAACCTATTCACCTCATGCAACCCGAAGAACGCAATAAAGCTCCTCAACTAAGCGATTATTATATCGACCTTGGAATGTCAAAAAAAGAAGTAGATAAATTGGTAATACCCGGAGATGCAGTTACACGAGAAAGATCATTCATTGAAATGGGAGATTGCTTTAACTGCAAATCATTGGACAATCGGATTTCTGTTTTTATCCTAATAGAAGCTTTGCGATTATTGAAAAAGCCCTGCTACGATACCTATGCTGTGTTTACAGTTCAGGAAGAGGTTGGACTACGAGGAGCCTATGTTGCCGCTCATCAAATTGATCCTGATTTTGGTTTTGGATTAGACACTACTATTGCTTTCGATACTCCCGGGGCACAGGCTCATGAGAAAGTTACTGAGCTAGGAAAAGGAGTTGCCATTAAAATAATGGATGGAGGAACTATTTGTGATCATAGAATGATTGCATTTATGAAAGACATGGCTGAAAAAAATAAAATCACACACCAAATGGAAGTGTTGCCTGCGGGAAGTACCGACACGGCAGGAATTCAGCGCATGGGTAAAACAGGTGCTATTGCCGGAGCGGTTTCAATTCCTACTCGACACATTCATTCGGTGATTGAAATGGTTCACAAAAAGGATGTAAGCAATGCTATATCCCTTTTAAATTTCTGTTTATTAAATCTTGATAAAAACAAATGGACATTCTAAGGGGTGATCTACATCATTAATTTAGATTCACTCACCCAAGATTAATTACCGTCTGTCAAATTGTGAATAAAACGGATGCTACTGAGTATTCCAGTTTTATTTTCAACTTATTATTGTCATCAATGAAGACAAGACCATTACTTTTTATTGTTGTTTTAATAATCGCATTTCAACATCAGAGTTTCTCTCAAAATTGCCCTGTAAATCTTTGGGCATTGCAGCCATCCGGATTTTGTGAAAAGCAACCTATCTTTTTTATCACCAATATGCAAATGGATGATTCTTGTGTTTGGACCTATCCTAATAATCAGAACTATGCTTTTGCATACAATGACCCTTTCCCTCAAATACCTAATCCAGACATAAATGCAAATGGTATTTTCTCTTGTATTATTTATAGAGGCAATGGTTGTGTCGATAGTGCCCAAATCCAAATTACCATCAATCCAATACCGGTGGTATTTATTACCGGACCTTCATTTGCCTGCTATGGAGAAACAACCTACCTCACTGCTTTTGATGCATCAGGCAATCATGGACCCTACTCTTATGCATGGGATAATGGATTGAGTAGTCAAAGTATTCCCATTGAACACTTGGGAGGTATTTATCCTCATCCCAGCTGTTACATTACAAACGTTTATGGTTGTACTGAGCCAAATTATTCTTCCTACCTTATTGGCACAATATTTCCTCCGTCCAGTAGCATTACAACAAGTGATTTAACCGAATTCTGCAAAGGAGATTCAGCTTTACTAATTGGGCCAAGTGGTTTTGGATTTACTTACCAATGGTTGAGATACGGAGTTCCGGTATTAGGTGAAACGAACATGCAATTAACCTCAAGAAAAAATGGCAAATACAAATTAATTGTGTCTGATATATTTGGATGCGCTGACACCTCTGATTATGTTAGAATCACTGTGCATGACAAGCCAATAGTCAATCTTGTTACTCCATTGGGACAACAATTTTGTTCAGGAGATTCTGTTCTTCTTCAAACCACGTTTGACTTGAATTACAATTATATCTGGCTGAGAAACGGATTACCAGTTGCAAATAATACGAACCAAATATATGTTGCTCAAAAAGGAAATTATCGTGTATTGGTAACCAATCAATTTGATTGTAACCGATTATCGCCAAAAGTTTTTATTGATAGAATTAGTTGTAGAAAAGAGAATGAATCTTTTGACTACCTAGTTTACCCAAATCCAAGTTCTTCTTCCTTCAATTTTCAATCAAGAAGTGCAGGTCATGCTACTTTAGAATTGTATTCCATTAGTGGACAACTTATGTATCAAGCGTTAATCAACGAGTTTGGTGAAATAAATTTCGGGAACAACTTGAAAGCAGGATTATACTTTTTAAAAATTACTTCAACTGACGAATTCAACACTCTTTTAATAAAGCAGCACTAGTAGTGTCAATAAGTTTGAATGTTATTGTTTTGCAGAGCTATCATTGATCACTATATTTGTTTACCAACTTCAATTTCCACAGTCTTTACAAATGATACAAAAGAGATGGGTAATAAAACCGGATGGCGAGCCTTCCGTAATCAGTGAACTTTCTAATTCACTGAACCTAAATCCCATCTTATGCAACTTGTTATTTCATCGTGGAATAACCAATTATAAAGAAGCAGAGTATTTCTTCAGACCTCAGCTAGAACATTTGCATGACCCATTTCTAATGAAGGATATGGACAAAGCTGTTGCTCGTATTTGCAAAGCATTTGATCAAAAAGAAAAGATTTTAGTCTTTGGTGATTATGATGTTGATGGCACTTCTGCTGTTGCATTGTTTTATTCATTCTTAAGAGAGTTTTATCCACACATTGGTTTTTATATTCCCGATCGATATGAAGAGGGTTATGGCGTTTCAATAAAAGGGATTGATTGGGCACACGAGAATGGCTATTCACTCATTGTTTGTTTGGATTGTGGTATAAAAGCAATTGAAAAAATTGATTATGCGAAAACTAAAAATATCGATTTCATAGTATGTGATCATCATCGTCCGGGCGATCAGATTCCTTCTGCAAGTGCCGTATTGGATCCAAAACGAAACGACTGTGATTACCCATATAAAGAGCTTTCAGGATGTGGTATTGGATTTAAATTTGCAGAAGCTATTGCACGCTATAAAAAAATGGACATGCAAGTGGTTTACAACTATCTTGATTTGGTAGCCATAAGCATAGCGTCTGATATAGTTCCCATAACTGGAGAAAATCGTGTTTTGGCATATTATGGCTTGAAACAACTCAATCAAAATCCCAGAGCCGGAGTAAAAGCGATAATAGATGTTGCCTATCAAAGCAACAAAGAACTAGACGTCAACGATATTGTATTTGTAATAGCACCTAGAATAAATGCTGCCGGAAGACTCGAGAGCGGTTCAAAGGCCGTTGAGCTATTAATCTCTGAAAGCCCAGATACCGCAATGCTTCATGGATACGACATTGACAAACAAAATGTAGAGCGGAAAAATATTGACCAATCTATCACCTCTCATGCTTTGGATATGATTGGCGAGAGTACTGTGTATGAAACTAGAAAAAGTATTGTAGTGTATCACCCTGAATGGCACAAAGGAGTGATTGGTATTGTGGCTAGTCGATTGGCCGATAAGTTTTATAAACCCACCATTGTGCTTACTAAAAGTAATGGGCATATAGCCGGCTCAGCACGATCGGTAAGAGATTTTGATGTGTACAATGCCATTGATGCTTGTAGTGATTTGTTGGAACAATTTGGTGGACATATGTATGCTGCCGGATTAACTATGAGTGAATCAAAAGTTGAATCGTTCATTCATAAATTTGAAGAAGTCGTATCCTCTACCATCACTCCAGAAATGGAGATCAGAGAAGTGCTCATTGATGCGGAACTTGATCTTAACGACATTACACCAAAGTTTTATAACATCATCAAACAATTTGCTCCTTTCGGACCGGGTAATTTGTCCCCGGTCTTTCTCTCCAATATTAGCCGGCAAACCAGCATCAGTAAAATTGTTGGCAACAATCATCTGAAATTGGCCATACGACAATCAAATGGAAATGGAACACAAAATTACGATGGTATCGGTTTTCAAATGGGAGATTATCATTCCCTGATCTCCAAAGGACTTCCTTACAAATTATGTTATCACTTGGAAGAAAACCATTACAACAATCGTGTAACACTTCAAATGAATATCAAAGATTTAGACTTTGAATAAGTTTAATTTTTTAATCTCTTGCGATATACCACTGCTGTTTTAAACATTAGTGCATCCGAATAATCCTTAGGCGTAAACAGTTTTTCGGAGAACAAAACTTCATCAAATCCTTCGCGGAAACCTATTATACCTGCATCCATGGTGAGCCAAATATCCTTATGCATTCTTACATCACAAAAAAGTCTGATCCTTGATTCAGACAAATAAGTAAAATCATTTTTTTGGTATTTATATGAGAACGATGAAAACGAAATTCGAACACCGGAATAAATACTTCGATTTATTTTGTATTCCAACAAGATAAATCGAGGCAATACCAAATAAGCATAAAGATTATTCTTTATGGTCCAATCAATACTGAATACAGGATACGATATGTTTTTATAGAAGTCGCTAATGAATAAATATCCAAGACCAGCATTGAATTGCTCTGAAAATGAGCGCGAAATGATAGCAACCCCTCCTAAATCATTTCTCAAATCAGAACTCTTCTGAAAGCTGCCATTCAATCTAGATATGCCACCGAGTATAAACTTAAACCTTTCAATTTCTTGTGCATAGCTCAATGAAGTAAGCAAAGTGTTTGACTTTCGAATTCCATTGACACTGTCAACAAAATTCATTTGAATATTTTCAAAAGATGGATTCAGGAGTAATTTTCTTTTTTCACCATTCAACAATGGTAAGTGAACAAAAGCCTCTATAGAATTATAGTTCACAGAAGGATTGTCTCGATTAAACAACGGTTCCAGAAAAGTGACAGAAGTTCCGGCTACATCAAAATAAGATTGCGCGTTTATCTTTGAGTTAAAAGTAAATAGAAAGCAAAGACTTAAAATGATTCTACCGTTAAATAAAATACCTTTGCATTGATTATGAATTTTCTTGCTCATCTTTTTCTATCGGGTTCAAATAAAGCAATAAGATTTGGCAATTTTATTGGTGATCATGTAAAAGGTAAACAATATTTGGATTTTCCGGCAGACATTCGCTTTGGCATCGAATTACATCGGTTTATCGATCATTATACCGATCATCATCCACTGGTAATGATCAGCAAAAAACGTCTCTATCCAGTATTTCATAAATATGCACCTGTGGTTGTTGATGTTTACTACGATCATTTTTTAGCAAAAAAATGGGAGCAACACTCACCTATTTCATTAGAAAAGTATAGTCTTGATTTCTATCAAAGTGTTGAAGAATTCGATCAATGGATGCCTGAACGAACGCGATACATGTTTGCCTATATGTCGAAGCAAAATTGGCTGTATTCGTATCAATCTTTAGAAGGAATTGATCAGGTATTTAAAGGGATGGCACGAAGAACTCCATTTGAATCCAACATGCATATGGCTGCAAAAAGTTTGGAAGAAAATTACTTGAAATATGAAAAAGAGTTTGAAACTTTCTTCCCGGAAATAATTTCCGAATGCAAAATCAAAACAGATTCGTTTAGCTAAACAGTTTTGATTTGATATACAATCGGTTTAATCGAGCAATATTACTAACTGAAATTCCCTTTGGGCATTCTGCTTCACAAGCTTCGGTATTGGTGCAATTCCCAAATCCTTCAGCATCCATTGCATCTACCATATCAATCACTCGTGTATTGGATTCAACTTTGCCTTGAGGTAATAAATCGTACTGCGAAACTTTTGCTGAAACAAATAACATGGCGCTTGAATTTTTACACGCAGCTACACAAGCTCCACAACCTATACAGGCAGCACTATTAAAAGCCTCATCTGCATCTTCTTTAGGTATTGGAATTGCATTGGCATCAGGTGCAGCACCGGTATTTACTGAAACATATGCTCCAGATTGTTGAATACGTTCAAAAGATGATCGGTCAACAACCAAGTCTTTTAATACTGGAAATGCCGTGGCTCTCCATGGTTCTATAATAATGGTATCGCCATTTTTAAAACTCCTCATGTGCAATTGGCAGGTAGTAACTCCTCGCAAAGGCCCATGAGCTCTACCGTTTATCATCACTCCACACGTTCCACAAATGCCTTCGCGGCAATCATGATCGAAAGAAATAGGGTCTATCCCTTTCTTTATGAGTTGTTCATTTACTACATCCAACATTTCGAGAAAAGACATTTCATCGCTAATGTTTTCTGCTTCATAGTGTTCGAATTTCCCTGATTCAGAAGTATTTTTCTGTCTCCAAACCTTTAAAGTAAATTTCATGTTATTGTTCATACCCATCGCTGTATTATTTATAACTCCTTTGCGTAAGCTTAACATTTTCAAAAGTGAGCTCTTCTTTGTGCATTTCAAAATTTGACTCCCCTTTATATTCCCAAGCAGATACAAATGCAAAATTTTCATCGTCACGTTTTGCCTCATTTTCAGGGGTTTGATATTCATCTCTGAAATGTCCGCCACAACTTTCATTTCTATTTAACGCATCCAGCATCATCAATTCTCCCAATTCCATAAAGTCAGCTGTGCGGCCCGCCTTCTCAAGGTTTTGATTCAACTCTTTCTCGTCTCCAGGAATCAAAAGATCTGACCAAAAATCCTTTCTAAGCGATTTGATTTTTTCAATTCCTTCTTTCAATCCTTTTTCATTTCGGGCCATTCCACAATAATTCCACATGATCAATCCAAGTTCACGCTGAAACTCATGCACTGTTTTTTTGCCTTTTATGGAAAGAAGTTTTGCAATTTTTTCTTTGGCTTCGCTTTCTGCTTTTTCAAATTCTGGTAATTCAGAAGAGATAGGTTTTCGCTCTATATCTGCTAAGTAGTCGCTTATGGTACTTGATATGATAAAATAACCATCTGACAAACCCTGCATCAATGCACTTGCACCTAATCGGTTGGCTCCGTGATCGCTAAAATTTGCTTCTCCCAAGGCATACAATCCAGGAATGGTAGTCATTAAATTATAATCAACCCATAATCCTCCCATCGTATAATGTACTGCTGGATAAATTCGCATTGGTTCTTGATAAGGATCTTCACCGGTAATTTGTTTATACATATCAAATAAATTACCGTATCGCGCTTCAATAGCGTCTTTGCCTAGACGATTGATTGAGTCTTTAAAATCTAAATAAACCGCCAGGCCTGTTGTACCTACTCCCTTGCCGTTATCGCAAGCCTCTTTTGCAGCGCGTGATGCGATATCACGTGGAACTAGATTTCCGAACGATGGATACTTGCGTTCCAAATAATAATCACGCTCATTCTCGGGTATGTCCGCTGCTTTCCGTTTGTCTCCTTCGGCCTTTGGAACCCACACTCTTCCATCGTTTCGCAAACTTTCGCTCATCAGTGTCAATTTACTTTGATGATCTCCGCTCACCGGAATACAGGTAGGATGAATCTGTGTATAACATGGATTTCCAAAATATGCTCCTTTCTTGTGGGCACGCCAAATAGCAGAAGCATTGCTACCTCTGGCATAGGTGGTTAAATAAAAAACATTACCATATCCACCGGTACATAATAGAACAGCATGAGCAGCATGACGTTCTATTTTGCCACTAACCAAATCTCTTGTAATAATTCCGCGCGCATGTCCATCTACTACAACCAATTCAATCATCTCATGTCGATTGTAACTTTTTACTGTGCCGGCTTTAATTTGTCTATTAAGAGCACTATAGGCCGCCAATAAAAGTTGTTGTCCGGTTTGTCCTTTAGCATAGAATGTTCTACTCACTTGAGCTCCACCAAATGATCGGTTATCTAAAAGTCCTCCATATTCTCGAGCAAATGGAACTCCCTGAGCAACGCATTGGTCGATTATTTTAACGCTGTTCTGCGCCAATCGATATACATTGGCTTCACGCGATCTATAGTCGCCTCCTTTTACTGTATCATAAAAAAGACGATAGACACTATCGCCATCATATTTATAATTCTTTGCAGCATTAATACCTCCTTGTGCTGCTATACTGTGCGCCCTACGTGGGCTATCCTGAAAACAAAAAGTTTTTACATTGTAGCCCAACTCACCAAGTGTGGCAGCAGCCGAAGCTCCGGCTAAACCTGTACCAACTACTATGATATCGTATTTTCTTCTATTCGCGGGATTAACCAACTTCATTTTAAACTGATGCTGGTCCCACTTTTTATCGATCGATCCTTCAGGAATTCTGGAATTTAAAGCCATAAATAAAATAACGGATTAGGGTTTGAAATAAAAATAAACGGGCATAGCTGCAAATAACGCAGGTATAATGATGGACAAAGAAATGCCTACAAATCGTATGAGTTGGGTGTACATTTTATGACGAAGGCCTAAACTTTGAAAAGCGCTTTGAAAGCCATGAATCAAATGAAAAGCAAGAAAAACCATACACACGATATAGAAAGCACTATAGTATCCATTTTTAAATGATGCAGCTACTTCATCATACATGTTAATATTTCCATTTACATCATAAGAGATTTCGTCTGTAAATCGAGATTCAAAAAAGTAATCGCCTAAATGAACAATTAAAAAAATCAGAAGTACTACACCGAAGAAGCCCATATTTCTAGAATACCAGTTGCTGTTTTGATTGGCTTTGTTGGTATCGTAACTTTTTTGTCGAGCACCTCTATTTTTTATGGTTATTATGAGTGATTGAATGATGTGAAGAATAAATCCGGCAAACAATAATATTTCTATCGTTCTAATGATAGGATTATGGGCCATAAATTGCGAATATGCATTAAATGCTTCCCCACCATCATCATGAAACAAAAGTGTGTTTCCCGAAACGTGTATAATTAAAAAGGAGAAGAGGAACAATCCGGTTAATGACATAACAATTTTTCTTCCGATGGAAGAAGTAAATACATCAATAAATTTGCTCATATGCTTAATTGATTCTAAAGGCTATACAGAATGTTCGCAAATGTAAAGTGCACGATTGGAGATTCAAAAAATAATAAAGCAATTTTTGAGATTAAACACTTTTGAATACATTTAGCGGAAATTTAAATTCTTGCAGTAAAAAATCATGAAATATAAAGCGCTTTCATCAAAATTATACATTAAAAACAGAGCAAAATTTAGCAAACTAATACCTAAGAGTTCATTGGCTATTTTTCATTCCAATGATGAGATGCCAAGAAACGGAGATGCCTTTTTTAAGTTTAGACAAAACTCCGATTTGTTTTATTTATCCGGCATTGATCAAGAGCAAACCATTTTATTGCTTTGCCCAAATGCTCCCATAAAAGCGTATAGAGAGGTGTTGTTTGTTCGTCAAACCAATGAGCATATTGCCATATGGGAGGGACATAAATATACAAAAGAAGAAGCACGAGCAGCTTCAGGAATAGAAACAATACTTTGGACTTCAGAATACAATAAGGTATTAGACTTGTTGATGCATCATAGCTCAGAAGTTTATGTTAACATGAACGAAAATGATCGTTATGTCTCTGATGTTGAATATAGAGATTTACGTTTTGCACGTCAATTAAAAAACAAATACCCTGCCCATACCTATCATCGCAGTGGTCCATTAATGGCCAACATTAGAGTTTGTAAAGAATCGGAAGAGATTCAACAAATGAAGGAGGCTATTTCCATTACCGAAAAAGCGTTTAGAGGAGTACTGAGTTTTGTAAAGCCTGGTGTAAAGGAATACGAGATTGAAGCCATAATCTCGCATGAATTTCTAAGAAACCGCGCTACTGGTCATGCTTATTCACCCATCATTGCGTCAGGTAAAAACGCTTGTGTTTTACATTATGTTGACAATAATCAAAAATGTAATGATGGCGAAATTATTCTGATGGATTTTGGAGCTGAGTACGGTAATTATGCTGCCGATTTAAGCAGGAGTATTCCAGTGAATGGCAAGTTCACTAAAAGACAAAAGGATGTTTATAATGCGGTACATCGAGTAATGAAAGCCGCAACCAAAATGCTCATAAAAGGGAATACACTTGAAAAATATGAAAAGGAAGTTGGGCAAATAATGACAGAAGAACTTATTGGTCTAAAACTTTTGGATAGAGGTGCTGTAAAAAAACAGAATCCAGAATTGCCTTTATATAAGAAATACTTTATGCATGGCACTTCCCATTTTTTAGGTTTGGATGTACATGATATCGGGAACCGATATGAACCCATGAAATCGGGGATGGTATTTACTGTGGAACCCGGAATTTATATTCCGGAAGAGAATTTGGGCATACGATTGGAAAACAATATTTTAATTACCGAGAAAAGTAATACCGATTTAATGGCTTCTATACCAGTAGATGCGGATGAAATTGAAAAACTTATGAAATAAGGTTTACTTAATTTCCAGTTTTTCTTTTAAAAGCTTTCCCTCTGACTCCATACGAACTAAATAGATTCCGGCTGGTAGCCTGGAAATATTAATCTTTTCACCCTTAGTTATTAAATCTTTTGACTCTACCAGTTTTCCGCTAATATCGAAGATTTTCAAATTTGTTCCATCTAGTCCAACAAAAAATTCTGATTGTGCAGGATTAGGGTATATCTCTAATCGAAAAGGGTCGATTGCAGAAGTAGAAGCATCATAAACCATTCTTGAATTATTATCCATTCGCACCATTTTGAACTGATCGTAAAGAAGACCTGTTGAGGTAATATATTTTGCATCTAATGTATCTTCATGGATATCGACTATTAATGAACCATAAATTCCATTATAATAACTATACATTATATCGTGCGGCCAAGATGCTTGTAAACTGGTTGTACCTCCTGTTCCTGAATTACCCACTACTGCATATACTGTTCCATGTCCGGTAACATTAGATTTGGTATAGTAAGGAGTCAGACCACTGCTTGTATCTAATAACATAGAAGGAAGCAAACTGGTTTCCAATCCATAATGACCATGTACTAAACAAGATCTTTCATAATTGTGACTGTGCCCACTTAGAACTAAATCTACATGATAACTTTCTAACAATGGAATTATATTCTCACGGATGGATTGACTTTCAATTTCTGTGTCACTGTTGTGAGAACCCATTGTGTAGGGAGGATGATGCCAATAGCAAACGATCCATTGCTTTGTATTTTGTGCCAAATCGCTGGCTAACCATTGGTACATGGCACTACTTGTATCATTATAAGAACCATAACTATCGAGTACTACAAAATGAGTATTGCCATAATTGTATGAATAATATTTTTCTGAATTAGAGGCAACTCCTCCTGATTCTCCATTGCTTGGCAAGGCAAATAAATCGAAGTATGCAAAACTATCGGTCAAAGCTGTACTCGATTGATAGCCAATATCAGCATAGTCGTGATTACCCAAAGAAGGAAATACTGGAGTATTTCTCAATATTTTTGGATACACATTAAATACATTGTTTTCAAATTCGCTTTCAGTGCCATCATCGTATGCATTATCACCTAACCAAATCCAGAAATTGGCTTTTTGATTTTGTGTATAGTTTATATATGCATCTCTTACCTGAGCTTGTTCAACACTTCCATTACCAAAATCACCGGTTGCCCAAAATCTAAATGCGGTGCTAGTGTTGATTGGAGCGGTTTCAAAATAATATTCCGATCCACCGGCAAGAAACTGACCATTAACTTTTAACGCATAGTAATAACGAGTTGCGGGCATTAAATTCAAAACTGAAAAATGCTTGTTTTTAGTACTTAATGTATCCGAAAGCAAATTACCATACTCCATTGTTGTTCCATAATGAAGTTCTGCTTGAGCAGGAAGATTGCTTGCGGTCAATATATCCACTCTATTTTCGGAGAGCATTTGAAGATATGGACCCCGCGTTAGTTCAGTTGAATTTCCACGTACGGCTATCATGCGCATGTTAAAGCTCAAATCAGAACTGGATGGACTACTCTGGTGCACTTCAACCGCAATTATATTCTCTCCATCTACTAAATTTGAAGTAGCAAGTGAAACAGACTCCCAAGTATATTCTCCTGGCTCTCCAATAGAAGTCGAAGATAATGTTCCGTATGAAATAGAACCTACAGGCATATTACTTCGAATCAATTCACTTCCATTGGAATATATTACCGCACCATCGTCCCGAATTATGTCAATCTTAATTTGGCTAATATCAGTACTGTTGTTGATGGTAATTTTTTTCCTGAAATAACTCGTAATGTTTTTATTTAAAGTATCATTTCCAAACCCAATTATAGTATTCTCATCTCCATCTCCATAGCCTAATTCGGATATACCTTGCATCCAAATACTATCATTAAAATTAATTGTATTCCAACTGGTGTCATTCACATTTCCACTATCAAAATACTTCCAAAGCGATCCTGACGCTATTATCGTATCATTAACAACCGTAGCAGGTTTAGTAACAAAGCTAACTACAGATGAAGCTATACTTTGTAACAAACCGCAGTCACTTGTCACGTTTACTTTATACAATGAACCTGCATTTAATCCATTTAGATTGTGCGAATTTTGAAAGGCAGTATCGATTGATATGAGTCCATTTATATTATGTAATTCTACAATATACTTTGTTGCCGAAGTAGCACTCCAACTCACAAACGCACTGCTTTGACTAATAGAATCAACTGCCAAGGAAACAACTTTAGGACAAGGAGTAAAATTTGCTATAAGTGCAAGATCAAATCCTAAATCAACATCATCTTCATTAAACTGATGCACTTCAACAGCAATAACATTTTTACCTTTTTTTAATAGTTCTGATGGTCGGTTGTATTGCCAATATTTATTTTCTTTTAATCCGGTTTGATTTGATCGTGCCTTGGTATTGTGTGTTATTGTACCAGATGGCATATTGTGTTTAACGATCTTTTTGTTATTCAAAAAAACCTGAATTCCATCGTCTCGTAAAAACTGAACCAACAAATAATTATATATAGCTGGCTCACTTACATAAAATTCTTTTCTAAAGTAGGTTGTTATGTACTTGTTATTGGGGTCGGGACCAAAACTTAAAACGGTAGCCTCATCCCCATCTCCATATCCGAGTTGCCCCACTCCTGATGCCCATGATGCATCATTATAACTTCTCCACCGCCACTGATTGTTGGCCGGTTGAAAGCCGGTGTCATTGTATTTCCATACACTTTCCTTTGCAATTAGGGTATCAAATTGTGCTAAAGTTGGATGACAAAATGCAGTTAGAATAATCAGCCCAAATAGGCTGTTTTTAAATCTTGAAGTCATTTTAAAAAGCTAATCTAAAAACGGGAGATTTTTCAAGGCTCGACTGTAAATTTAAAGGATAAATAGAGTTTTGTCAATTTTATTAACTTGATTTTGGTTAATGATGACTATCTATAAGCAAACTTTTCCCATTCATTTGCGAAGGTGTTGGAATATTCAATAATTGGAGGACTGTAGGTGCAATATCTGCTAAAATTCCTTTTTTACACTTTAGGGAAGTATCGTTAGAAATTAAGATTAACGGCACGGGATTTTTAGAATGTGCTGTATTTGGAGTTCCATCCTCATTAAGTGCGTAATCAGAATTTCCGTGATCGGCAGTAATCAATACATTGTATCTTTTAGATTTTAAAACTTCAATCAATTCTGATAAACATTGATCGACCGATTCAGCAGCAGCAATAATAGAATTGTAAACTCCGGTATGTCCTACCATATCGGTATTGGCAAAATTTAAGCAGATAAAATCAGGTGAATTTTCTTTAATCGCTTCAATGGTTCTTTTGGTAATTTCAAAAGCTGACATTTCAGGTTGAAGATCGTACGTTGCAACTTTAGGTGATGGGACTAATATTCTACTTTCATTATTAAATAAAACTTCCCGACCTCCATTAAAGAAAAATGTAACATGTGGATATTTCTCCGTTTCCGCAACACGTAATTGAGTTCGATTGGATTCAGCAATAACTTCACCGAGCGTTTTATATAAATTCATTTTATCGTACAACACACCAACATTTTTAAAAGAAGCGTCATAACGAGTTAAAGTAGAATAATGTAGATTGAGTTTTTTCATTCCATAATCCGGCATATCTTCTTGACTCAATACATGTGTTATTTCTCTACATCGATCTGTTCTAAAATTAAAACACAATACAGCATCATTTTCCTTAATTAATCCTTCCTTCTCACTAAGCAGTTTTATGGGTTTTATAAATTCATCCGTTACATCATCGGCATAACTTTTTTCAATTGCCAGAATTGGATCAGTAACTACATCACCTTTTCCATTGGTTAGTAGATCGTAGGCAATTTTTACTCTTTCCCATCTCTTATCTCTATCCATAGCATAATAGCGTCCAATTATACTGCTCAATGTTGCATTATTCTTTACACAACAATGCTGCAAAGTTCCAATAAATCGTTTAGCACTTTTTGGATCGGTGTCACGTCCATCGGTAAAGGCATGCACAAAACATTTAACGTTGTGCGTGCACGCTAATTCAAGAAGATGCAACAAGTGGTTAATATGAGAATGAACCCCTCCGTCTGAAACCAATCCCATCAAGTGTAATGGCCGGTTCTCTTGTAAACAATATTTGAAAATGGCTTGCAAATTTTTGTTGTTCGCTAAGCCGCCATCGGCTACTTCTTTGTTTATTAATGCTAAATCCTGATACACAATTCTTCCCGCACCAATATTTAAATGCCCTACTTCTGAATTACCCATTTGTCCTTCAGGCAATCCCACATGTTCACCATGTGTTAGTATTTCAGTGTGTGGAAATTGCTTCAGCATTGAATCAAAATAAGGTGTATTTGCATTGAAGATAGCATCGCTTTTTGTGCCATTTCCAATACCCCATCCATCTAAGATGATTAAAGCTACTCTCTCTTTTAAATCAGGATTCATTTTTAGGTAATTCTATTCGAAACAAAGACCCTTTAGGTTTATTGTCAATTATATTAATTGTTCCATTATGAAATTGCACTAAGTGTTTTACTATAAACAAACCCAATCCGGTGCCTTTTGAATTACGAGTTTCTTCATTACCTACTCTGTAAAATTTTTGAAAAACCAATTCACGCTCTTCTTTTGGTACTCCACTCCCTTCATCCAAAACTTCAATCAGGATGTTATCTATTTTTTCTCTTAGCCGAATCGTAATTGATCCTTCAGAATATTTCTGTGCATTTTCCACCAGATTTAATATTATAGAAGAGCAAGCAATTTGATCTAAATGTGCAAATATGTTATCATCTACTTCAAGTACAATTCTATGGTCCTTTTCATGTAGCATTTTATTCTTCAACGTTTTTCGAATCAATTCACTTACATTGATATTCTCTTTAGAAAGAGAAAAACTATGGGTGTCAATGCGGGCAGCGGCCAATGCATTATCCATCATGTCATTCATGCGATTGGTTTCTTCTATTGCGGCTTGAATTATAGCTGCTTTTTTTGAAGCATCTAAGTCGTGCTTCCGCATTGTTTCCAAATTAAGTTTAATTGCAGCTAGTGGAGATTTTATTTCATGTGTAATAGAAAGCAAGAAATTTTTCTGATTTCGGGCCAGTTCGATTTCTTTCTTAAAACTGCGATGTGTTTTTACAATTCCCCAAATTAAAAGAGAAAGAAAGACGATACCTTCACCTGCAATCATGATCCACTTACTATGGAGTTCTTTTATTAATTTATGTTCGCTGATTTCTGTTTGTGAGTTGGCACCGGATTCTAAGAGGACTTGTTGCATTTTAATCTCATATATTTCTGTATTGAGGTCAGCCAATAAGTAGGCCCACCAACAAAACTGTATGAGTGCGTAAATAACAAGTATGTAGAAAATTACCAGAGTGCGCATATGATCTTATCCTTCATAAAACTAAGTTACGAAGATAAGTTATATTATTCTGGAATATCGGTAGAAAGCATATTGCCACTTACTACCTTCATGGGAACCCACTTTCCTGTTGGATCTAATTTTTCGATTACGTAGCTATTTACTCCAGCATCCCATCCTTGATATGGCGTCCATCTAAATTTGGTTTTGTACTGCGAAATCTTATCCGCTTCTAATAAAATTGAAGTTCCTTTATTACTGCTTAGTCCAAGTAAGTCACAAGTATTTCGAACTTCAATCACATAGTGATAGCTGTTTACATCTACACCAACACTATTATCGATATAATAAGTCATACCAGCAGGAACAATAGCGATCAACTGATAATTGATGTGATCAACAGATCTATACACTTCATATGATAGCACACTATCAGGATAATAAACCGGAGGAAGCCATTCGGTATATATATCTTGATTATTGATTACGGTACTTTTTACAACCGTCACTTTTTGTTCTTCATACAAATTTCGTGGAGCAGCCACTGCTGTATCACTTTGTGATGTATAGGTATTTCCACACAAATCAAATGCTGTAACTCTATAGCTATACCATTCAGGACATGCAAATCCCTGATCAAGAAAATCTCTTCCAGTAGAGTCGAGGTTTGCTACTACAACAGTAGTATTCGAAGCCAAATGTGTTCGCTCAAGAATATATCCGTTAACCGAACAGCCATCATATGGTGTCCAGCTTACATATATATTATTTCCAGCGGTTTGTGCCTCAATATTAATAGTAGAATGAGGAACCAATCGTTCTATACCTACAGCATTCTGACAAACATCTGTTGCCAAAACCTTGTACGTATATATATTCGAGAGTGTATTTAATAATGTGTCGGTGTATTCTGAATTAATTGACATGCCGGCATTTTGTGGATTCGATTCTACATATACCGTATCGTAGTCATTGGTTTGATTATTTAAGCGGAAAACATAGTAAGCCATTAGATCATTTGCACTGCTGTTTTGCCATGATATTTTAACCGACTCGTCTGACATAACCGTTACCCGCTCAATCACAACAGGGTCCGGAGGTATGGTATCCAATATCTTTACTATAGCATTGTTCAGTATCGAATCGAAGCATCCATTAGGATTGGTTGCTACCAAAGTAAAATCATGAAAACCTGGGTCAAACATAAACAAACTAGGACTCGCTTGACTGGAGAAAAACTGATTATTATGATACCAACTGAAACTTGCTCCAGGCAATAAACCTAAACTTAAATTTGTAAATGAAAACTGTTCACCGGGACATCCAACATTATTGTTGACTGTAAAATCAGCCACTGGAGTTTGAAGAACTTCTATTTGATTGGAAATAAAAGCGGTGTCTGTACAACCTTGCAAAGTTGAAACAATTAACATAGGGCTATATATACCCGGATCGAGATAGGTATTTGAAGCAGCGAAACTTGAATCGATTGTTCCGTCTCCAAAATCCCAATGATAATAATCTGCGTTTAAACTATAGTTGACAAACTGAACTGAATAATCTTCACATCCAATGCTGTCCAACGTAGATGCAATGGCAGTAGGTGATAAATTGATAACAATAGTTTGATTCAATGTATCGGCACAACCGAATGAATTCGTTATTACAAATTCCAAACTGTATGTTCCAGTATCCACATAATTGTGGATGGGATTAAATGTACTTGTTGTTGTACCATCACCAAAATCCCAATTAAAAACCGGATTGAATAAATTTGAAGAAGTATTGTTGATAATGAGATCTCTATCCGAGCACAAAGGACTGATTATGGTATATGCAGCTATTGGAGTTGCATGCACTATAAATGGAGATGGAAATGAAAAAGTATCTGTACAACCTTGAGTAGAATACGCGATAAGCTGTACAATGAAGGAGCCTGAATTCAAATATGTATGAGTAGGACTAAGGGCTGATGAAGTAGTGCCATCACCAAAATCCCAACTATAGGTATTTGCTCCATTGCTGTTATTCGTAAACGAAGCTACTATAGGTTGACAGCTTGGAACAAAAGGACTTGAAACATCTATTACAGGATTAGCATAAATGTTAATGTTGACCGGATATGTGTAGAAGGATGTACATCCAATAGTGTCCGTAGTAATTAGTGTTACTGAATAACTACCGGTGTCTGCATAGAAATGAGTTGGATTTTGTTGGTTGCTAAGATTACCATCACCAAAGTCCCATTGCCAGGTGAATGCATTAACAGACAAGTCACTAAATTGAACCATTAAATTTTGACAGCCCATTGTATCTGACACATTGAACTGAGCAAACGTACCTTGTATGGTTAGGAAATTTGCTTGCACTAAGGTATCTGTACAACCACTGGCATCCATGGCAACAAGTGTTACATCATAGGTTCCGGGAATGTTATAGATATGGGTTGGATTTAATACTTGAGAACTACTTCCATTTCCAAATTGCCAAGAATAAGAAACAGCATTTGAAGATTGATTTACAAAGGAAACTTGAGTAGGACTACACCCTGCTGTGGTAGAAGCCGAAAAATCCGCCACAGGGCTAACCACCGTTACGAGATTAGAAACAAGTACCGTATCCTGACATCCGGAAGGAGCTGTTGCGATTAAAGTAATCGTATAATTTCCATCGTTGTTATAAACATGAGTGGGATTCTGTTGCGATGAAGTTGATCCATCTCCAAAATCCCAAAACCAAGCTACAGCACCTGCTGAGGTGTCGCTAAAGCTTACAGTCAAAGGATTACATCCACTTGTATTAAGTGCTGTGAATCCGGGTTTAAAATAATTGATATTCGGTTTTGCTCTTGAATTCGTACATCCAAATGTATCGACTATTGAAAGTTTTACAGGCGCTGTTGGCGGAGTGCTAAAAGTATGCGTTGGATTTTTTAGCGTGGATGTTGCGCCATCACCAAATTCCCAAAACCAGGCAGTAGCATTCGAACTTAAGTCGGTATAGTTTACCGTTATTGGCATACAATTTCCACCATACGTATAAAAGAAATTACATAGTGGAGTGTTTACTATTATAGGTGTAGCTGCTGTGTAAGAACTGGTACATCCATTGCTGCTAACTGTAAGTGAAACAAAATATACTCCACTTGTAGAATAATTATAGGTTGGATTTTGAGCAGAACTGTTTATACCGTTTCCAAAATCCCATTGATACGTGCTGGCATTTGTTGAAGTGTTTTGAAAAGAAACAGAAAGATTATTGCATCCGCTTGTTGATCCATTGATAACAAATGAAGCTTGAGGATTCCCTGCTTTAATTACAGAGTCTAACAAAAAAGTGTCTAAACAACCAAAGGCATCGGTTGTATATAAGGTAACTTGATAGTTTCCGCTATTGGAATAACTATGTGTAGGTGAAGCTAAGGATGAAGATGTTCCATCACCAAAATCCCAATACAAGGATGAAAATGGATTGGAAGTTAAACTAAAATTTACTGTTTGTAAATTACATACCGTATATGTACTTGCGCTTATTGGATTTACATGGCCAATCGAAATGCTTTGTATAAGTTCACTACTACAGCCACTTGGTAATGAAACGATGCATGTTAAGTTATATACACCAGGTGTGGTGTAGGTATGATTGGCACTTGTGCCGCTTGCTGTTGTACCGTCTCCAAAATCCCAAACAATTGAAGAAGCACCAGGAGTAGAATTGCTTACAGACAAATTATATGGTTTACAATTACTAATACCATTCACCACAATAGGATATACTGAATCGGTATATACTTTTATTATAGCGTATGGATTGAATGTTTGTGAACAACCCCCATTCATTTGCACTTGAAGTGTCGCAGTGTATATACCTGCTGAACTGTACGTGTGAACAGGATTCTGAAGTGCTGATGTATTTCCATCACCAAAATCCCATAGCCATGCGCTGCTTCCTGCAGTAGGATCTACAAATGATACTGAAGCGGGTTGACATCGAAAAATGGTGTCTGGCACAGTATACGATATCGAACCGGGGACCACATTGATATAATCGTTTCTGGTTAAAGTATCAATGCATCCTTTGTTGTTGGTCACTATCAGAGTTGGACTGTACAATCCCGGATTCAAATAAACCGTTGAAGGGTTCATGGCATTTGAGGTATTACCATTTCCAAATTGCCAAAAGTATTGCGAAATTCCGGTTGTAAAAGTTGGTGTAAATGTTACATTAAGTGGGTTACAGCCAGTAGTAGGTGTTGAAACAAATGCCGCCTTGGTCGATTGAACCACCACCGCATTGTATTTTATTTTTGTTGCAGAACATAAATTCGGTGTAGTAACTTTTAAAGTAACATTGTATGAACCTGCATTTGAATACGTATGATTCGGATTTAGAATTGTAGAAAAATTCCCATCGCCCAAATTCCAATCGAACACTGATCCTCCTGCCGATAGATTTACAAATTGAACATTAAATGGTTTGCATCCGGTATCTTCCACCATTGTAAAATCTACAAATGGCATTGTATCGGTTTTAATTAAGGATGGAAATACAACTGTACCGTTACAACCACTCGTTGTCGTTACATTTAATGAAACAGTAAACGATCCTGCTTGAGCAAATAGTTGTGAAGGGTTCTGTTGATTGGATACAAAACCATTCCCAAAATCCCACGACCAACTCACTGCATTGGGTACCGTACATTGAAAGTTTACAAATAAAGGTGCGCATCCGCTGGTGTCAGAAACGGTAATGCTTGGGATCAATGTAGGACCAATATTTATAAATGCTGTTTTTACAAGAGTGTCACTGCAACCATTTGCATCTATAACAATGAGTGAAACAGTAAATGTTCCTGTACTTCCGTATGATTTATTTGGAGAGAGACTGGATGAAGTTGTGCCATCACCAAAATCCCACAAACAAGATGAAATTGAAGGAGTAGTACAATTGAAACTGAAAACAAAATTACTGTCACAAGTAGAAGTTGTATTAACTGTAAACTGCGCTTGAGGTTTAGGATTAATGTTTACCGCATTGTTCAGTATATAAATAGACGAGCAATTAGCCGAATTCTTAGCAATTAATTTAACCGTATAATTTCCTGCACTACTATAATTGTGGATAGGAATTACTGCATTGGATGAAGTACCATCACCAAAATCCCATGTATAAGCTGTAGCACCTGAACTGACATTGGTAAAAGAAATCAATGCATTGTTGGAACATGCCACTGAAGGTGAAACAGTGAACATAGGGTTTGGTACTGCGGCAACATTTACATAATTAACCTGTGTAAATGTGTCTCTCAAACCGGTAAGTGTGTTTATGGCAACCAAGGTAACGGTGTACAAACCAGAATTTACATAAACTGCTGTTGGATTCTTTAAGGTACTTGTATTACCATTGCCAAAATTCCAATGCCAAGAGTTGGATGAAACAGAAGTATTGGTGAAAGTAAGCGTTAAAGGAGCGCAACCATTTGGTGTGGTGCTGTTAAAGGAAGCTATTGGGGCTTGAGCGTTGAGTTTAGAGTGTAGGAGTCCTGTAAGTATTAATATTATAGTTACTATTTCTATTTTCTTGACTCTGAAATCCATGTGATCCTACCTATTCTCTTCGCTGCAATGCTCATACACCTCTTGAGGATTATTTTTGCCCTTCGTCTGCTATACCACCTTTTACGAAATTTACATTTTCGTTGTAGCTTGATCCTTGATTTATTACACTACTGATAGAGCTATACATTTGCTGCCCATCTTTGGTAATTTTCTTAATTCGGTAATACGCATAACCGGGAGGAGGTGTTTGATCAACCCAACTGTAGAATAATTCTAACTCTGAGCCAATTCCTTCTTTTACTCCAACCGATTGAAATACGGTATTGCCTTCTGATCGTTCGATGATATATATGCAATCGTCTGGTTCGTTGTATGTCGTCCAACTCAAAAATATTTTTCCTGAATTGTATACTGCTTGATAATTACTGATATTGGGTTGAACAGTGGTTTCTGCCTTTACTATGCTATGATCCGCTGATGGTGATGATTGACCGAATGCCACCGAAGCCGATAAACAAAGCATAAAAAAGATTATTGCTTCAATAAAAAACAAGAACTTTAAAGCTGATCCTTTGCTTCCATCACGGTTATAGTACCTTCTGGGGCTTGAATACATAGCCATCCTGTTTTCGCGTATCATTTGATACATTTGATCTAATTCGTTTGAATTGTGCATAGATCCATCAATCTGATTTGAGTTCATAATTTACTCTATTATTATAGTGTGTTATATGCGATTTGTTAGGTAAATGTTACAACTGTAAGAAATTTGACTTTTTGGTAAAATTTAATGCAATTGAAATTCATTCACGTATTGCCCTTTTACTATAAACATTTAATGAAGGTTACATTTTTATAAGTGATTCAGAATGTATTAAAATAATTGCATAGAGGGGCAACCTATTACTTTTGGTATACGTAATAAAGCCAGTTATTAAAATATAATCTGAGAAATACATGGATGTTTTAAACAAAACTATTAAGCGTTTAAGTGAAGAGGAGTACCAGGAATTACTCCAAGAAGTTTCGGGCAAAAAGAAGAACAAACCTTTTGTAGTTCTAGAAACAGCAAGAAACAGTGAAGTGAGCGATAATGAAATGATGGAAATACTTCAAGTAAATCCAAGCACTTATTATACGCTTAAATCCAGAATGAACAATAAGATTGCCTCCATTCTTTCGAAGAATGTCAATAATCCGATAAGCGCTCTTATGGAAGAAGTGGCCAGAGTGCCGGCAAACTTATTTGGAACCAATAAAACATTTTCGATACGTGCACTTAAAGAACTGGAGAAACAGTTGCTGGAATATGATTTGAGCAGTGAACTTATAGTCGTTTATAAAACACTTGCACAACTTCATACCTTCAGTCCCGATTATAAATACTATTTGAATTTATATAATCGACATGTTGCTTATTCATTAGCGGTGAGCAAAGCTGAAGTTCAGCTCATCACCTTTTTTAGTAAGTTAGGAACTTATCTGCTTACACGTCAACAGAGTGATCTGGAAGAAGTTATTCTATTAAAGAGAGAACTTCAGAACATCAGCGAATTGTATGAATCGCATAGATTGTTTGTGATCTACAATATTGCAAGCACATATTATTTATGTGCATTGCCTCAAAAACGCAGCTCACTTAAGGCAAAAGAATTGGAGATTGAAGAGATCATTAATACTATTGATTCCACTTTTGAGAAATACAATCTTGATACATTCTATCAAAATTTGAAACCGGTAACTGATTGTTTATTTTTTGAGTACTATCAACGAAGTGGCAATCAAGTTAGAGCCGATCATTATTTGCAAAAAATAATACTTCAACTGGAAGAACTTTCATCGAAACATGCCAATAATTTCTTCCTCTCACAGTTTATGCACTCTCGTATTGAGAAATACATGCATGATGGAGATGCAGAACGATTATTTCTACTCAGCAAATTGTTTGCGGATAACTGCTTAATAGATAAAGATGAATTGTATCATTATGTGTCGCAGCGTTGGTTTAAAGCCACTGCTTCATTTTATAGCAGAGATTATGCACAAGCAGCAAAAGTTATAAATGACTTAAGAAATGATGTATCATTTAAAGCGTGTTTGTTTACTGAGTTGGAATTAAAGCTATTTCAATCGCTTCAATATTGTGCTATTGGTGAAGATGGTTTATGCAATCAACTTATTTCCAGCATAAAAAGACAAATGCGTGGCTCCGATTTCAATCTGGAAGCAATCAATATCTTCATTAAGTTATTGAAGACGGCTATGAAGCCAAGCGATTACAGAAAGAAAATTCAAAAGATCAACAACTTGTATCTTGAATTTACAGCTGCCAATGAGAATAGCGATACTCCGATTTTGGCATCAATTCGATTGGATGAAACTATTTTAAGAAAGATGGCGAATCCGCTTAAAGAAGATTCTTAGAAAAGAAACCCCTTATATTAGAAGTGAATAGCCTCTAAGTATTTTTCGCTTAGGGGCTTATTTATATACTTGGCTACATGAGGATTTGAAGAAGCCTTATTAATGTCTTCAGGGCTGATAGAACTCGATAATACAACCACGCGCATTGCGTTTTTCACAGAGTCGTCAAACTGATCATATTCAGCAAGAAAATCGAAGCCATTTTTGTCAGGCATATTTAAATCGAGAAAAATAACAGTAGGAAAATCTTGGTCGCTAGGACTGATACTCTTGAGATAAGCTAATGCTTCGTCACAACTAGTTTTTACAACCACCTTCCGACTAAACATCGATGTAACAATCATTCGCTCATTTATGAAATTGTCCACTTCACTATCATCAACGAGCAACACAACTTTATGTTTATATTCTTGATTGTCAGCCATTCTGTAAAGAATACATTTTTGTGGTGATGAGTGGAATCGAACCACTGACACAAGGATTTTCAGTCCTTTGCTCTACCAACTGAGCTACATCACCTAATTTGATGGCGCCAAAAGTAGAACAAATTTTCTTATTAGTAAAACATATAATAGCTTAAACTTGCAGTTATAATGTATCATCTTATCATTGACATAGGCAACACTTGTATTAAAGGAGCCTGGTATCGGCAATCGAAGCTTTCAAAAATTGTTTCTTCCTCCTACTCGAAGAATGAGCTAAAATCTCTTGCAGTTCAATTGCAATCTAAGCCGATCCAGTCAACTATTGTATGTTCTGTCAAGAAGGAACTTCCAACAGAAGTATTGAATTGCTTGAATAAGATGAGTAATGTAATCCGCTTAACACATGAAACGCCAGTCCCTATTAAAAATTTATATAAAAGTCCCGAAACATTAGGACTAGATCGATTGGCCAATGCAGTTGGACTTACTTGTTATAAATTAGACATACCAATGTTAAGCATAGATGTTGGCACATGCATCAAATACGATTTAGTTATTCCAAAAAACAAATATGTTGGTGGGAGTATTTCTCCAGGAATAAAAATGAGATTTAAAGCTCTCAATGAGTTCACTGCTCAATTACCTTTGGTAGAGTCGAAAGGGAAAGTTTTTAAAATTACTGGACGAAATACAACAGAATCAATAATTAGTGGTGTATTAAATGGTACCCTTGGAGAAATAGAATCCATGATCAAAACATATGAAAAACAATATCCTGATATTAGAATCGTATTAACGGGAGGCGATCACAGGATTTTTGCTGATAAACTAAAAAAGTCCATCTTTGTAGCCCCAAATTTAACGCTAAACGGCCTTAATGAAATTCTGTTTTTTAATCAAAAGAACCTTGAAAAAAAGTAATCTACTCCTCACTCTGATCATAATTATAGGATCTTTTGGCAATTCGCTGGCTCAATTAACCAATGTTTCTCCTTATTCTAGATATGGTATTGGAGATATTCAATTTGGCACTTTTATAACGCAGCAAACAATGGGAGGAGTTTCAAGTGCGTATCAATCACCATACAGGATTAATTTTAATAACCCTGCTTCTTATTCTTCAATAGCTGCTGCCACATTTGAAACCGGAGGTTTTGCCGAGTCCATACTTTTAAAAACCAATCAGAAAAATGATGCAGCCAGCAATAGCAGTATTGGTTATCTTGGAATTGGATTTCCATTAATTAAAGAGAAAGCCGGATTGAGTTTTGGATTGGTTCCATTGAGTCAGGTAGGGTATTCAATTGAGTCCTCGCAAAGCGTAGACAGCATAGGTTCTATAAAATATACTTACAATGGAACTGGAGGAATCAATAGGGCTTACGTTGGCATTGGATATAAAATAAGCCCATCATTCAGCATTGGTTTTAATGCCGCTTATCTTTTTGGTAACCTCAGTCGTTACAGAAGTATTGAATTCCCAAAAGGAACCAATTATTTTAACACCAGAAACACCAACGATCTTACTGTCAATGATGTCTATTTCAATTTTGGGGCTCAATACAAAAAAGGCTTCAATGAAAAAACAAGTTTAGTTGTAGGTTCCAACATTAGTTTAGAAAGTAATATCAACAACAAGTCAACTATTCTAAGTGAGAATTATTCTTTATCCTCCATCAACTCTCCTATTATAAAAGACACCAGTCAGTTTTTTAAGACCAAGAACAGTGATTTGGTTTTACCATTCATGTATTCATTTGGAGTGATGTTGTATTCAGAAAAAAAGTGGGTAGCCGGAGTAGATTTCTCAATGCAAAACTGGGCCGACATAGAAGGAAGTTCTCCTCAAACCGAAAATAGCTATCAGATCAATAGTGGAATTCAATACACCCCAAAACCAGATGTTTTTGCTGCCAAGTATGTAGAAAAAATGAATTATCGTATGGGGTTACGCTATAATCACTCGTATCTTAATCTAAACAACACAAACATTACCGATTATGGCATAAGTGTTGGAATAGGTCTACCGGTTCGAAAAGGATTTGCAGAAATGTCTATGATAAACATAGGAATTGAAGCCGGTCAGAGAGGAACAACTGATAACGCTCTTTTAAAAGAAACACATATAAAATTTTTATTTGGTGTTGTTATTAACGAAGAGTGGTTTAAAAGAAGAAAATTTGAGTAACCAATTATATTATTAAAAAAAATGAAACTTAGAATTACATTTTTATTTCTGTTGATGATTCCCTTTGTAAGCACAAAAGCTCAGGATGGGAAATATGGAAAGGATAGTGTAGCATGTATCACTAACATTGCGTTGTTTACCGAGTATTATAAACAAGGTAATTATACCGATGCAACTGAGTTCTGGAAGAAAGTATTTAGTGATTGTCCCGCTGCACGTAAAAGCACCTATATCTACGGTGAAAACATGTATTTAAAAAGAATTGAAGCTGAAAAGGATGCAACAAAAAAACAAGGATTGATCGATACCTTAATGATGATTTACGATCAAAGAATTCAATATTATGGTGAACCGGGACCGGTAACAGGTAGAAAAGCAGTTAGCTTCTACACCTACCATCCCGATAAATTAAAAGAATCATTAAGTCTTTTTAGCAAAAGTATTGAGCTAGCCGGTAACAATAGTGAGGCAAGTGTAGTTTATCGTTATTTCCAGGTGGTAACTGAAATGTATGATAAAAAGCAAGCGGATAAAGAAATGGTACTTGAGGTGTTTGATCGAGCTTTATCCATTGCCGATCAAAATATTTTAGACAGCGTTGACATTGAAAACTTTAGTATTGCTAAGCAAAACATAGAAGCACTGTTTGGCCCCTTTGCCACTTGTGAAGATTTAATCAGCATTTATGGTCCAAAAGTTAAAGCGTATCCCGACAGCATTGCTTTATTAAAGACTGTTATTAATCTGTTCTCTAGAAAAGGCTGTACCGATTCTCCTCTGTATTTCAGTGCGGCTGAAAAATTATTCAAAGTAGAACCAAACGCTGCTTTTGCCAGAGAATTAGCACGAGGATATTTAAGTCAAAAGGATTATTCAAAAGCAATGTCGTTCTATACCAATGCCGTTGACCAAGAAACAAACGCCACTAAAAAATCTCAGTACTTATTGGAGATGGCTGATTTGAACTTGCGCTATTTGAAAAACTTTGGACAGGCAAGAGCTTATGCTCAAAAAGCATCCTCTATTCTACCTTCATGGGGTAAGCCTTATATTATGTTAGGTGACATTTATGCAAGTGCTGCAGGTGATTGCGGAGAAGGATTCAAATACAATGCAGTATTTTGGGCAGTGGTCGATAAATATATCAAGGCAAAAAATGTCGATGCTTCCGTAGCTTCTGAAGCCAATACAAAAATTGCTACCTATTCGAAATATTATCCGAGCAAGGAAGATGTGTTTTTTCAAGGTTTTCAAGACGGACAATCCTATAAATTAGATTGTTGGATTGGAGAAACTACTACAGTTAGAATTAATTAAATGTATCTTTGTTGCGGCAAGTAACATGAGTCGCAATTGGTTAAAAATATCATTAAAGGTTGGCTTGTTGCCAGCCTTTTTCATTTATGCGTGTAGCAACGATTTAGAGAAAGTTGACCAGATTTCATCTAAAAAAGAAATCCCTATTGAATCTTCTAAAAACGTAGAAGTATTATACAGCGACTCTGCGGTAGTTAAAGTTAAAGTACTTGCGCCTGAAATGGATCGCTACGTTCACCCAGAAGAGTATTTAGAGTTGCCAAAAGGTGTGCACTTAACATTTTATGATAATCAGTATCAAGCCAGTAGTACGCTTAAAGCTAATTATGCTATCAGAAAAGTTCAGGAGCAAAAAATGGAAGCAAGAGGAAATGTAGAAGTAGTCAATAACAAAAACGAAAAGCTTAATACAGAAAAGCTCATTTGGGATGAAAACAACCGAAAAATATATACAGATGCCTTTGCGAAAATTACAACCGACAAAGAAATAATTTATGGAAACGGGTTCGAGGCGAATGAAGATTTCACACAATATCGTATCTTTAACATCAAAGGAATTATTGACCTTCCTAATTAAATGCTAAGAATATTAGAAATCAGTTGGTTGTCGTTCTCCATAATCGGTTTGATTATGGGATCGTATAAATTTTTATTCGAAGGAATGGAGTCTTCCATTTGGTTCTTTCTATTTTCCCTTATTGCCTTCATGTTTTATGTGATCAGACGAAGGCAAAGAATTGCTATGGATAGAGAAAACCATCGCAATTTAAACGGTTAAAATGCCCATGGATTATCTTTTTCTTACGCTACTTTCGATTACGCTCATTGCCTTTTTTTCTGGTGTTGAAATTGCATTTCTATCATCCAACAAGTTTAAAATTGAATTGGATGTTACACAAAATGTGCTGTCCGCTAAAATATTGAGCCGCTTTGTAAAATCCCCCTCTCAATTCATCACTTCAATTCTGATTGGTGTCAATATTTTCACGGTCATTTTTGGTATCTATTGTACTGCCCTCATAACGCCTGGTTTGATAAACATTCTTCCAGAAAGTTTGAGTGGTAATTTAAGCCTCCTGCTCATTCAAACCATTATTACAACCATATTTGTTCTTTTTGCAGGTGAGTTTATACCTAAGGCATTGTTTCGACTCAATCCCAATCAAGCATTATCTGCCCTTTCAATTCCGTTGCTCATATTCTATTTTATAGCCTATCCTTTGGTACAAATTGTACTTTGGCTGGCACATTTTCTACTTAAAATTTTCTTCAACATTGAATTCAATGATGATAAACCGGCATTTGGAAGGACCGACCTCGATCATTTTATTGATGAAGTTGATCATTCTCTTGCGACTAAAGGAGAATTGAAGGATGAAATTCAAATGTTTCAGAAAGCATTGGATTTTGACCGAATCAAGGTTAGAGAATGTATGATCCCCAGGAATGATTTAGTTGCCATTGATATTGATTCATCTATAGAACAGTTAACACAACAATTTATTGATACGGGTTTATCTCGTATCCTGGTTTATAGAGATAATATTGACAACATTATAGGTTTTGTACACACTATTGAGTTGTTTAAAAAACCAGAATCAATTCAAGCGGTTTTATTGCCGTTAATGATTGTTCCCGAAACTATGTATGCACGAAAGCTCTTAAGTGATTTTACACAAAATCGCAGGAGTGTTGCTGTAGTGGTTGATGAACATGGACTTACGTCCGGAATTATCACTGTAGAGGACATAATTGAAGAAATTTTTGGTGAAATTGATGATGAGTTTGATACAGAACAATTGACTGAAAAGGATTTAGGAAACAATGAATACCTCTTCAGCGGGAGATTAGAAGTACATTATTTGAATCAAAAATATGGTTTAGAATTACCAGAATCGGATGAATACCTGACTCTAGGTGGATTGGTTTTCCATTATCACGAAAATATCCCTCAATTGAGAGAATTAGTTACTCTAGGCAATTTTCAATTTTATATCATCTCGCTCAAAAACAATAGTATTGATATGTTGCGTTTAATCATTAGAGGTCAATCTGACCGCTAAATTATTTACAAATTCCTTTTTGAATTGTATATTCGCGGGTTCATTCCAAAATTAAAATACTCATTTACAAAAGTTTAAATAATTTTCATTTATGGCCATTATAGAAAGAATTAGGAATAGGGCTGGTTTGCTCATCGGGATTATAGGTTTTAGTATCCTGGCATTTGTTATGAGCGATTTGCTTACATCCAATCGTCCATTCCTTTCAAACGATACTAGTGTTGCAGTAGTAGGAGGAGATAAAGTTAACATTCAAGATTTTGAAAACCGTGTCAATAAACTGGTTTTTAATTACAAACTGAATAGCGGAAATGAAACCGTTGATCAAAGCACAATGGATCAACTCCGAGAACAGGCATGGGCACAACTCGTGAATGATATGGTAATGGGATCGGAATATCAAAAGATTGGTTTGAATGTAAGTGCAGATGAATTGTTTGATATGGTTCAAGGGCAAAACATTCATCCTCAGGTTCGCGAAGCATTTAAAGACCCAAATACCGGACAGTTTAATGCCGCACAAGTCATTAATTTTTTGAAAAACATGGACAGCGATCCAACAGGAAAATCAAGAGCACAATGGGTGCTGTTTGAAAACGGAATGCGTGAAGAACGTTTGGGAGCTAAATACAATGCAATGCTTTCAGGTGGTGTTTATGTTACTTCAATCGAGTCAGAAAATTATCGATTGGCCAACGGAAGAAAGAGTACGATTAACTATGTACATGTAAACTACAACACGATTAATGACAGCGGTATAACTTTAACTGATGCTGAATTAAGAGCTGCTTACGAAGCAAATAAAAACAAATACAAGCAAGAAAACTCTTCTCAAATTTCTTATGTAATCTATGATGTGCTTCCTTCAGCCAATGACCGTTTAAGAGCATTAGAATCGGCTAACAAGGCTGCAGAAGATTTTAGAAATACAAAAAATGATTCATTGTTTGCTGTTTCAAATAGTGATAATCCGGTAGATTTAAATTTTAAAGCTAAAGGTGATTTTGCACCTGCTATAGATTCTATAATATTTTCATTAAATACCGGAACAGTAATTGGCCCTTACGAAGAAAGTGGCTTTTATAAAGTTTCAAAAGTTATTGCGTTCAAAACAATTCCCGATTCAGTAAAAGCGCGTCATATTCTTTTTAAAGTGGATAACCCAGCGAATGATGCTATGGCCAAAGCTGCAGCTGATAGTATAAAGAACCTTATTGACAATGGTCAACCATTTGAAACATTTGCATTATTAAGCGCAGATCCTGGATCAGCACAAAAAGGTGGTGATTTAGGTTGGTTCCAAGCCGGAATGATGGTGCAGAATTTTAATGATGCTTGCTTTTATGGTAAGAAGGGTGACCTAGTGATTGTAAAAACTGAGTTTGGTTATCATATCATTAATGTAACGGATCAAAGTAACGGTAAATTAAATGCTCAAGTTTACACAATTGACTTGGGAATTGAGGCTGGAAGTGACACCTATCAAGAAGCATTTGCACGAGCTAACGCTTTCGCTTCGCAATACAGAACAGCCGCAGAATTTGATAAAGCAGTTACAGAACAAAAGCTGCAAATTAAAACAGCTGACTTTGTTAGAGAAACCGATAAAACCATACCAGGTGTTGAAAGCGCTAGGGAAATAGTTCGATGGTCATATACTGGAGAAATAGGTGAAATCTCTAAAGCTTTTGAAGCGGACGACAAGTTTGTGGTAGCAAAATTAATTGACCGAAAAGAGAAAGGAATAGCAAAACTGGAACAAGTTAAACCTCAGGTAGAAGCAGAAGCTAGAAAGCAAAAGAAGTTTGAAATGATAAGTGCTAAGATGGCCGGAGGTGATATAAATACAATAGCTACAAGCATCGGAACTTCTGTTCAACAAGCCGGTGAATTAACTTTTGGATCAGGATATATACAGAATTTAGGCACGGAACCTGAAGTTGCCGGAACAGTATTTGGAATGAAAGTAGGTGAAACCTCTAAACCGATTAAAGGAAATACCGGAGTATTTATTGTTCAAGTTCACAATTTTGTTGAGGCTCCGGTTGATGGTGGAGGCATCGACAACAGAAGCACTTTATTGAGTACATTTAAACAACGCGTTCAATACGAAGTTTCAAATGCTTTACGTGAGAAAGCAAACATAAAAGATAATCGTGGTAAGTTTTATTAGGATATAATTCTTACCCTATAAAAACCACACTTCTCAGTGTGGTTTTTTATTGGGCATATTCAAGTCTCATTCCGATATCTTCAATACCTAAAAGCGGATTTATCCGCATGGCCTGCATTATTTCAAATCGATATTCCCCCAACTCTTTAAACTTAAAGCCTCGCACAAACAATGTTTGTTTTGCATATAGATCGCCTATGCCATTGCCCAGCCACTTTCCAGACTCCTCAGCCAAAATAATCTCTGCCGTGTCGCGCTGTACTATTCCCGAAGGAGTATACGTATTAATGAAAAGATATAAATTGCTGAATTTATAATCACCAACATTTCTTGTATTTAAGTACAAATGATATGATTTTGATGTATCGGGAACGTCAATTAGAAAATCTATAGATTCATTCATATCCCAGCCTTTCGCTCCAATTGCTTTATTGCTTTCAAATACTCTTTGTTGGTCGCAGGAAACAACTAGAAAAAATAAATACAATAATGTTATAAATCGTATGAAACTAAATTTCATGCTCCTCAATTCTTATCCTTCTTTTGAGAGGATGGCTTTCTAAATGAACGTTTGTTCTTATTCTTTTTTCTCTTTTTCTTTTTCTGATCCATCCTTGTCAAACTGTCTTGCCCTACTACATCGGCATATGATATTTCCACCTCTGCTTTTGATTCAGAGAATTCTTTTAAATCTTCCGGGAATTTGCTTCTACCGTTCATCTCTAAAATTTCATTCACTCGATCGACACTCATCATAATCCATGAATCACTAGTCATGAGAGCAGCGTCTTCTCCGGAAAGCTCCCTCTTGTCATAAGCAAACCACATCAATCGTTTGAAAATGTCTGTCTTTTGGTGATAGGCATTTCCTTTTTTTGTTTTGAGCACCGTGTTTCCGGTCGGAATATCTTTCAAGGCATCCATATAACTATCCAACTCATAATTCAAACAACATTTCAACTTTCCGCATTGACCGGCTAACTTAAGCGGATTGAGCGATAAGTTTTGATAACGTGCTGCACTGGTAGATACGCCTTTAAAATCGGTGAGCCATGTACTGCAACAAAGTTCTCTTCCACAAGACCCAATGCCACCAAGACGACTGGCTTCCTGTCGCATTCCCACCTGCCTCATCTCAATTTTTATACGAAATTCGTCAGCTAATTTTTTTATCAATTCACGAAAATCAACTCTACCATCAGCGGTGTAAAAAAATGTGGCTTTCTTTCCATCACCTTGAAATTCAACATCACTCAACTTCATCACCAGATTTAACTTCAAAGCAATCTTCCTTGCTTTGTGCATGGTTTCGAATTCCTTATCCTTTGCCGAATTCCATTTAGATATATCCGATTCGGATGCTTTTCTAAATATCTTTTTGACTACATCCTCATCTAAATTAACTTGTTTCTTTTTCAATTGAAGTTTCACCAAATCGCCCGTAAGCGATACCGTGCCAATATCATGTCCCGGATTACCTTCAACGGCCACTACATCGCCAGAGTCAAGCATTATTTTTTCGTGATTTCGAAAATATTCTTTTCGACTTCCTTTAAATTGTACTTCAACGATGTCTAAATATTTCTCACCGGGATTTAAGGACATGTTCGACAGCCAATCATAAACATTTAATTTGTTACATCCAGATGTTCCACAAGTGGAATGGTTGGAGCAGCCTTTTGGTGGCTCAGTACTTTGGTCAGTATTTTGATTTGATAAATTCATATGTATAATAATACGTTAATAATTAGAAACACTATCGCATTTCCAGACATTCAAATATCTTAAACGATATATGGATAAACAGGATCTTTGGATTCGCATTTCTCTCGATCGAAGATATAGCTTTGTTTAAATATTCTACAAAGAGTGGAAGATTTTTGGCATTAACCACTTTTGCAAACTTATCGATATTTTTAAAGTGATCTTCGGTAAATCTCACCATTTCCTGCGGACCATAGTTCTTAATCATACATTCGCGTATGGTTTCTAAAGCAAATGCATAAAACAGTTTTTGGCCTTCCCTACCCCGTGCCGCAATTTCTTCGGTCATCGTTTGAAGTTCTTTGAAATTAGCAACCGGATGTAAGCAAATTCGCATCCATTGTAAAAAATATTCTTCACTCTCATTATTAAATTCTTCTTCCAAAGCCATTGCGATAGCTTGATTCAGGTTATGAGCACTCAAAAGAGCAATGTTGCGAGCTTTGACAAACTCGACTTGATAATCCTGTTGAAGGTTCTGAATAATCTCTTCGTTTTTTAATGGTGGGATTTTTATCAACTGCAATCGTGAACGAACGGTTGGTAATAGCTGTTCATAATCTTCGCTGATTAAAATGAATATTGTTTTGTCTGGAGGCTCCTCAATAATCTTTAAAAGCTTGTTGCTAGCGTCTATTCTCATTTTCTCAGGTATCCACATCAAAATAATTTTATAGGATCCTTCGAATGACTTCAAATTTATTTTTCGTAGAATGTCAGCACTTTCTTCTACTGATATAAACAACTGTTTGTTCTCTAGTTCAAGTACTTTTATCCAATCGTTTAAACTGATGTATTTATTCTCCAATACCGCCTTCCTGAATGGAGCTATAAAGTCATCACTTTTCGGTTTGCTTTTTATTTCTTTAGTATTGGCCACCGGAAAACTGTATTGAATGTCTGGGTGAATCATCAATTCCGATTTCTTGCACGAATCGCATTCACCACAACTATCATTATCTAACGGCTTTCGGCACAATAAAAATTGAGCAAAGGCTCTGGCTAAAGAAAGTGCTCCAGCGCCCGGTGTTGATGCAAACAAAATACCATGTGGTACCCTGCCATTCCGAACGGAATGAACCAACTGGTCTTTCACCTTTTCATGGAAATTTATAGTATCAAATCTCATTCCGACAAAGATAGCATATTGAACAGGCTAAGTTGTCCCATTAGATAGATTATTCTGATCATTTGAATCAAAAAGATATATTTTTGCCACATGAAAACGATGAACGATATTTCTTTTGAAAATATAAAAGTGCTGATGAGAGTTGACTTCAATGTAGCATTGAACAAAACAGACCTAAGTATAACTGATGATAGTAGAATCAGAGCTGCGTTACCTTCGATCAACAAAATAATAAATGATGGTGGGTCTTGTATACTTATGTCTCATTTAGGAAGACCCCTAAAAAAATTAAAAGAGGATGGCTCAATAGATTATAAAAAATATACGCTTAATCTTATAACCGAGCGTTTGAGCCAACTGTGTGGCCGATCGGTTTTGTTTTCACAAGATTGCATTAGCGAAGAAGCAACAATAAAAGCAAGACAATTAAAGAATGGTGAGATTCTGCTTTTGGAGAATTTGCGTTTTCATCCTGAAGAAGAAAAAGGAAATGAAGAGTTCGCCCGCAAATTATCATCGTTGGGAAATTATTATGTAAACGATGCTTTTGGAACTGCTCATCGTCAACATGCCTCAACATCTGTCATTGCTCAATTTTTTAAAGGTAAATGTTGTGCCGGTCTTTTAATGGCAGCTGAAATCGAAAATGCAGAAAAAGTAATGTTGCATAGTACACGACCCTTTACGGCTATAGTAGGCGGAGCAAAAGTGTCGGATAAAATTTTAATCATCGAAAACCTAATGAATAAAGCGGATAACATTATTATTGGTGGCGGTATGATGTTTACTTTTTTAAAAGCTTTAGGTCATGAAATCGGTACTTCTATTTGCGAAGAGGATAAAGTTGATTTAGCCATGCACTTATTAAATAAGGCAAAGGAGAAGGGAGTAAACCTAATGTTACCTAAAGATGCTGTGTTGGCAGATGCTTTTGACAACAACGCAAAAACTATGATTAAAAAAACCGATCAAATTGAAAGCGGTTGGATGGGTTTGGATATTGGACCTGAAAGTATATCAGAATTCTCCAATGTAATTAATCAGTCTGCTACTATTTTATGGAATGGACCCATGGGAGTTTTTGAAATGACTGCTTTCGAAAACGGAACTAAATCTGTTGCTAATGCTATTGCATCGGCTTCTTCAAATGGATCATATAGTTTAATAGGTGGAGGTGATTCTGCAGCCGCTATAAAAAAATTCAGATTGGAAGATAAAGTGAATTATGTTAGCACTGGCGGAGGAGCTTTACTGGAGTATTTTGAAGGGAAAGAACTTCCGGGAATCAGTTTCCTAAATCGGTATGAATAATCCTAAGGGCTTACTTCACCAACTTTTTCATTAAACTCATTTTGTACATCTGTTATGGCCGGTTTAATCATACTGGCAATCTTCAGAATCTTGTCGTACAAAACCGATTCTTCTTTAGTGGATTGGTTGATAAAATTCCAATAGGGTTCAACCGTTTTTAACATCCATAGAAAGATACTCAAGACTATTCCAAATTTAATCAGTCCAAAGAGACCTCCTGCCAATTTGTTGGTCCAATTCAGCGTCATTGCTTTTAATGCTGATTCGAACAACTTAGCTAAAAGAACCATGATGGTGATGATAATCACCAAAACCAATAAGAAGCTGATAAATGCTAGCACTTTTTTATTGTCCGAAATACTCGAGATTAGAGCAGATACCCAATCGGTGAACTTAAATCCAAAATAAATTCCAAGTACTACCCCTATGATCATAGCAACCTCATACAAAATTCCCTTTTGCATTCCCTTTATAAAACCAATAACCAAAGGAATCGCTAATATAAGATCGAGTATATTCATAAATATTATAGGTGAAGATAATTACCGCTTCGAAGAAAAAAACGGGGATAAAGAAAAGATGATAAAATTGAATTGTTAATAGACCGTAGAAAATCCTTTTTGCTTAGCCTGAATTTCCAAATTCAATATTGTCGTGCCAAACAAAGTGCTGCTGAGTTCATTCTTATTTTCTCTGTAATACTCATTCAAATGCTTCTGCCGATCGTAGGGTAGTAGTTTTCGCATTTCTCTTATCGTTCGTAGTCTCCTTTCTTTAATTGCTAATACTGTTTTGTAGAGTTCATCTGTGTTTTTATTCTTCAAAGAATCAGGTAGGAGTTCACCGGGTATGTCTTCGAGTGATTTTCTTGAACTCATGATAAAATCAACTAAGTCAACATCCTTAAATCGATTTTGAAATTTATCTGACAATTTATAAAACATTCTCGACTCCATTGAAGCCCGGCCAGCAGAGCCGGCCTTCTTATCTAACTCCGTTAAACTTTTATAAAAATCATTTCCCAAATCCCCATAGGGTATATAGGTTTCATTTAACTGCTGATTTAATATATGTAGCTTTTCATATTCAACATTTGAAAGAAAATTCATCGGTATGGCTTTGTGGATTTTAATTTCATGTAAAGTGGTTTGATGAATTTCTGCTATGTGCATCCATCCAGATATTTCTTTCAGTTTATTATTGGCCTTATCGCAATAAACCGGAACCATTGTAATTCCCTTTTGCCTAGCCAACTCAGTTGCTTCTGCATAATCTACGCTTCCTGTGTTGACCAAACCGTTACCAACCAAAAACAAAAGTCGAATATCGTTATCATTTTGAGACCATTGAATTTGTTTTACACATTCGAGTATTGCGTTCCCAACAAATTGATCTCCTTTTTCAACAAAGGGTTTCAGATCATGTAGTTGATTTTGAATTCTTTCAAAATCATTTGTCAAATCTGACAATACACTTACGTAATGATTTTTTTTTCCAAAACTAGGCCGAGCAAATCCAACCATCCCAATTCTAACTTTCGGTTCTGGACGTATGGAGGATGAATAATTTAATATGTCATATATGTGATCGCGCAAATCATCTATAAGTCCATTGGTACTTCCACTTAGATCCATTGAAAAAACTATATCCAGATCTTGTGCTTTACTTTTGAACCCAAAACTTGAGAGAAATAAAATTGTATAAAATATGCAGCTAAGGCGTCTGAAATTCATGTGCCGAAATATATTAAATCTATAAAGTTAATCAGATGAAATATCAATGGGTTCGTATATAAATTGTCAACAAGGAGATTATATGACTACATTTGCATCATGTTTGAAACCTATGAAATAACTAAAGAAAAATGGAAGACCCTTGTAAAAGTCTTATCGGATAAATTTGGAATAGAACCCGATTTGCAAGCAGTTTTGTTTTTAATAGGTGTTCAAGAATTAGGTGCAGGACCAATAAACTATTCTCGATTTGAAAAACAGGATTTGATTCATGTTGCTGTTTGCAAATTACTCAGTAGCGCGGGTTACTACGAATTGAAATATACTGATAACGAAGGTTGGCCACATTACGATCATATCAAACAAATTCCTCAAATGAAATTGGGAGAGCAAGATTTGCTGCTTAAGGAGATGGCCATTAAATATTTTAATGCATTAGATCTTATTTGATCACTACTACCTTATCCACTTGTTTTGACTGTTCTAGGCGTATATAATCGCTAGCGGATAGATTTCCTTTACTTGCCTCAATATTTAAAACTGCTTCCCATTGAACAGAGAAAAACACCTGTCCACCTGAATCGGTTGTTTTTTGAAGATTGATATTGGCCTGTGCACCAGTACCTGGATTTACTACACTATCCTGGCGAAGTACAACAGTAGCACCAGATACGGGCTTGCCTAAGGTGTCCCTAACAGTAATTAATGCATCAGCTGGTCCTGTCTTTTTACATGAAAACAGGGTGAAAGCAAGCAAAAAAGCGAACAAAGTGAGTAGAGAAAACCGTTTAAAAAATCTCATGTTGAACGGAATTTATTATTATTGCAATAATTAAACATAACCGTATTGCAGTAATACAAAATTAAACTAATTGAAATATGAAAAAAACAATTTTTGTGTTATTTCTTGCATTTATAATGCCTTTTGCATCTAATTCTCAAAATTCAAAAATGGACTCAAATTCTACATCCACTAAAGTTGAAATTCAAACCGACCTTGGAGCAATGACTTTTAAGCTTTACAATGAGACTCCTCAACACAGAGACAACTTTATAAAACTTATTAATGAAGGTTTCTATAATGGAACATTGTTTCATAGGGTCATTAAAAATTTCATGATACAAGGTGGCGATCCCGATTCAAAAAATGCGGTTAGTGGCAAAGCATTGGGAATGGGTGATGTTGGATATACCGTTCCAGCAGAAATGAAGCCTGAATTGATTCATAAAAAAGGAACCCTTTGTGCAGCAAGAACTGAAAATCCGGCTAAAGCCAGCAGTGGTTGTCAGTTTTATATTTCGCAAGGAAAGGTCTACAGCGAATCAGAACTTAATGCCTTTGGCTCCAGAATGGGAAAAACCATGAGTGCTGATCAAATAAAAGCGTATACTAGTACAGGCGGAATTCCTCATTTAGATGGAGGATATACCGTATTTGGAGAGATGATTTCAGGATTTGATGTCTTAGATAAAATTGCGGTAGTAGCCACCGATCCAAGAGATCGACCTTTGCAGGACGTAAAGATGACCATCAAAGTAATCAAGTAATTAATCTATTATTATTCAATTGAAGCGCTGAATATTTCTTCAGCGCTTTTTATTTTAATACTGTATTTTTGCACGCATGACTAATGATGTAAAAGAACTAATTCGCGAAGTGGAATCTTTTTCTCCAAGCAATGCTGAAGAATTAGAACAATTCAGACTAAAGTTTTTAAGCAAAAAAGGAGTCATGAACGATCTGTTTTCAAAAATGAAACAGGCATCTCCTGATCAAAAAAGGGAATTGGGGCAGGTGATAAACGAACTAAAGCAAAAATCAGAAGCAGCTTATCAATCATTTAAAGAAGAACAAGGTCAAGCGGATCAAACAAACATTGACTTTGATTATACTTTACCTGGTGTACCTCAACAGTATGGCAGCCAACATCCGGTCTCTTTAGTACGACAACAAATCCTATCTATATTTTCTAAGCTTGGATATGGAGTTTCAGACGGCCCTGAAATGGAAGACGATTGGCATAATTTTACAGCACTTAATTTTCCACCTGAGCATCCTGCGCGCGACATGCAGGATACGTTTTTTGTCCAAGGAGATCAGTTTGCACTTCGCACACACACTTCATCCGTACAAATAAGAGTATTGGAATCCTGCAAACCTCCGGTGAGACTATTAGCACCGGGCCGTGTGTATAGAAATGAAGCGATATCAGCCAGAGCACATTGTTTATTCCACCAAGTGGAAGGATTTTATGTTGATCGAAAAGTTTCCTTCGCTGATCTGAAATATGACTTACTTTTTTTTGCTCGCGAAATGTTTGGCGAACAATCACAAATTCGATTACGACCTTCCTACTTTCCTTTTACAGAACCTTCGGCCGAAATTGATGTAAGTTGTAATCTATGTGAAGGGAAAGGATGTACGGTATGCAAACACAGTGGCTGGTTAGAAATTTTAGGATGCGGTATGATACACCCGGAAGTGCTTAAAAATGTTGGAATAGATGCTTCGGAATATTCTGGTTTTGCTTTTGGGATGGGAGTTGAGCGAATCGCGATGCTCAAATATGGAATTAGCGATTTAAGAGTCTTTTTTGAAAACGATATTCGATTTCTGAAACAGTTTAGGTTTGAGCAGTAACCTGCTTAAACTCCTTCTTCATTATGTGTCAAGGGTTGACGTGTTACCTTGACTCTTTTAATTCTTCGTTTATCAGAAGACTCAATAGTAAATAATATATTTTTAAAATTGATTTGCTCTAATCGAAGAGGAATTCTTCCTTCTAATTCTAAAATCAATCCGGCCAAAGTATCTGTCTCTCCATCTATGGTATCAAACATATTTTCATCCAACTCCATTACCTTACACATATCGTTAATTAAGATCTTAGCCTCAAAAACATAGTTATCATCATCCAATTTTGAGTAAAGAATTTCTTCATCGTCAAATTCATCGGTCATTTCACCTACAATTTCTTCCAACACATCTTCAAGCGTTATGAGGCCTTGAGTCGATCCATATTCATCTACCACTATGGCCATATGAACTTTCTTAGATTTAAACTCTTGTAACAAATCATTAATTTTCTTGCTCTCCGGTACTATAAACGTTTTGCGCAATAAGCTTTGCCAATTAAAACTATGATCATTACTAATGTGTTTAACCAAGTCCTTGCTATACAAGATGCCCGCTACATTATCCAAGTCTTTTTCATATACAGGTATGCGACTATAACCTGAATCTTGAATCACTTTTATCACGCGTTCAAACGAATCGTTGAGCCGTAGTGCCACGATATCAGGTTTGTATTTCATTATCTGCTTTACATCTATGTCTGAAAAACGAACAATCCCTTTAAGAATTTTCTTCTCTTCTTTTGGTGTTGTTTCATCCGATGCAATTTCAATGGCATGAGTAAGTTCAGCCATTGTAACTTGATATCCTTTCTTTTTCATTCTACCTTCAATCAGATCTGTACTTTTCATTAATACGACTGAAAAAGGGCTTAAAAGTTTGTCCACAACAAATATGAAATATGATAACATACGTGCTACCCGAACATTTCTTTTGGTGGCCAATACTTTTGGTGTTACTTCACCAAAAATCACAAGCACGAAAGTCACCAATACTACTTCTAATAAGAAAGCAAGCAATGCATTATTTTCAAAATCAAAAACATTACTAATAAAAAGGGAAGTGGTAAGAATGATGGATATATTTACGAAGGTGTTTCCAATTAATAATACTGCCAACAAACGCTTGGGCTTTGACAATAGTTGCAATACCAAATGATCATTTTTTGAATCACTATTTCGAAGTAGATTAAGCTGATTTGGATTCAATGAAAAGAAGGCAACTTCAGAACCACTAAACATACCCGACAGACATAATAATATTGGAATACATAGCAGCAGAACTATGTTTTGAAGTTCCAACAAACTTGCTGAGTTGATTAAGAGAAGGGTTGTAAATGTTAAACTATCCGGGTCGGCAGCGTCCAAGTTCTAAGTGTGTTTCGTTATGGGAGACAAAAATAATAAGTTTAAAATAATAAAGGGTGCGAAAATTCGCACCCTTTATAGATTTTTAAGGAAAGGACTAAAACGGAAGGTCATCCGATGGCCCACCAGCATTAGCTTCACTCGTTTCTTTTTCATCCGATGAGCTGTTGCTTGAATAGTCATCGTTTTTACGAGTCAAAATAGTAAGATTCTCGCCATTTATTTCGGTCATGTATTTTTTATTCCCGTCTTTGTCTTCCCAACTTCTGGTTTTAATTTTACCCTCAATAAAAACAAGCATTCCTTTCTTAAGATATTTCTCCGCAACTTCAGCAAGTCCACGCCAAAGTACAATATTATGCCATTCGGTATTATCTACTTTTTGGCCATCGCGATTTTTATACGTTTCAGATGTTGCTAAGGGAAATTTAGCTACCGGAATATTTCCATCCACATACTTTACTTCTGGGTCTTTTCCCAAGTTTCCAATTAAAATTACTTTGTTGATTCCTGACATGATTTATTTATTTATTGATTCTCTTTCTTGTTCTATGAAACGAAGATAATAAGATGCTTCCGATTAAAATAATGAAAATAAAAAATGGCACTTTTACACCCCATTTATAGGGGGCAATAGTGCCACAATTGCTTGCTTTATTGGTACCGGGAAAGGAAATTTTTGCAAATCCTTGATCGGAACAAGCTGATAATCACCTTGTATCGATTTTATTTCCTCTATTTTTTGCTTTAAAAAAAATATTTCAAGTTTCTGATGAGAAAGCAGGTGTTTTTTGTGCAATATCATCTTATCCTTTAACGGAGCAATCGAATATCCTGCAAATGAAAGCTCTTCTACTTGTTTACGATTTAATTTGATTTTGCTTTCCACCAAAGGTAACTGATACAGTTGCCTCCATATATCACCCATTGATCTTTTCTGTACTATCACTTTTTGTTTATGAATCAGAAAAGCGTAATAAAAATACCTGACCACTTTCTTTAGTTTTTGTTGCTTAGCTGGGAATTGATCGGTTTGGTTTTTTTGAAATGCAAAACATTTAGAATTCACCGGACATTCGCTGCACAAAGGACTTTTTGGACTACAAACTAATGCTCCTATCTCCATGAGTGCTTGATTGTGAAGTCCTGCTTGTTCTGGATGAATCAACAAGTCGGCTTTTTCTTGAATCAATTTCTGCAACTTTGGCCGATTCTTCTCCTTTACACCAAAAAACCGAGATAAAACCCTAATAACATTTCCATCCACAGCCGCATGCTTTTGATTAAATGCAATGGAGCATATTGCTGCAGCTGTATAAGGTCCCACTCCATTCAATTTTAACCAATCAACATACTTGCGTGGGAAAATCCCATTTTCATTTTTATATATATGCTGTGCTGCTTTTTGTAAATTAATTGCCCTGGAGTAATATCCCAACCCCTGCCATAATTGGAGCACATCTTTTTCGCTGGCCAATGCAAGCTTTTTCACATTTGGAAATGCTTTGATAAACTTATTATAATAAGGCAATCCTTGCTCAATTCGAGTTTGTTGGAATATAATTTCTGAAATCCAAATATGATAAGGCTGCTTTGTTTCTCTAAATGGAAGCCTGCGATGGTTGATTTTGTACCACTTTATTATTGATCGACTAAACCATAATTTTTGCATATATGTTTACAAAAATAAAAGATGCATGTGATTGATTATTAAAATTTTAGTTTTATTTGATAGAACAAAAAATATATCTTTGCCCCGCTATTTAATAGAAGTACAGTAATAAAATGACGAAAGCTGAATTAGTTGCAGAAGTATCTGCTAAAACCGGAATAGAGAAAATAATTGTTCAACAAACTGTTGAGTCAATGATGAAAGTTATTAAGAATTCATTGGCGCAAAACCGTAATGTTTACTTGAGAGGCTTTGGCAGTTTTATCGTTAAAAAAAGAGCTCAGAAAACCGGAAGAATTATCACTAAGAATACTACCATCATCATTCCAGAACATTATATCCCTGCGTTTAAACCGGCTAAAGTGTTTATCGACAAAATAAAAAATGCCACTAGCAAGCCAATCAGTTCAACTCCTCCTCCCAATAATCCTTTTTCGAGTTGAGTATAAAATTAAATGAACAAAAAGTATCTTAAACTTCTTGCAGTTATTGTTGCCATTGCGCTCATCCCTCTAATCTATTTTCTACCCAAACAAAAAGTATCTGAAAAAGAACAGGTAACGAATGTAAATGATTTTGCATCCAACGATTTCGAAAGTCAGTTGTTGAGTAAAGCAGAATTAAAAGCACCTCCAATACTGACAAAAGAACTAAATCAAATTAAAGATTCGATTAAAAGTTCTGGATGTGATCAATATGTTGCATTGGCTAATAAATGGCTGGAATATCAACGCTATGGAATTGCTGCCATGTATTTTGAAAAATGCAGTAATAACGGAAGAGATACTTTGATTTCGCTCGCAGCTGAAAACTATTTAGAAGCTTTGCGTTTTAGTCAAGACTCTCTAGAAATGAGACATTATGGTTCGAAAGCCATTCAATCATTTCAAAAATATTTAGACTCTGACACATCAAATCTGGATATAAAAACGTCTTTGGCTGTAGCTATGGTTGAGAGTGGACAAAACCCAATGCAAGGAATAATGTTATTACGAGAGGTGTTGGCCACCGATCCGGATAATGCAAATGCCTTAATAAATATGGGTTTTTTCTCTATACGCAGTGGACAATACGAAAAAGCCATAGAACGCTTTGAACATTTGCTAAAAACCGACCCATCAAGGATAGAAGTTTATCTCTATTTGGGAGAATCATATCAACAAATTGGCAATAAAAATGAGGCTATTAGGCAATTTAATCTGTTTTTACAGTATTCTGATGATGAAGACCTTAAAACAGAGGTAAAATCTTATATTAATCAAATAAAAAACAACCTCTAGAGCCGAGGAAATTATATATTTGCAGTCCCGAATTTGAAACTAATTAATTTTTTATAGATCATGCCAAGCGGTAAGAAGAGAAAACGACATAAAATGGCTACGCATAAGCGTAAAAAAAGGCTTAGAAAAAACAGGCATAAAAAGAAATAATCTTTTTGTACACCAGCCTGCCTGTAATCTGCTGAATTATAGTTGCTTAACTTTAGGGTTATTGAGTAAAATCCTGCTTTTTTACAAAACCCCTATCGTAAAATTTTCGTTAAACAGATGTTGAAACCAACATGATGTGACGCTTTTTAATGGATTCAAATATTGAAGGCAATTAAGTGAATAATGAATTGATAATAAATGCAAGTGGTTCGGATGTAACCATTGCATTGATGCAGGATAAACGTCTTTTAGAACTAAACAGAGATAAAAAAGAACACAAATTCTCTGTTGGTGATATCTATTTAGGTAAGGTCAAAAAAATAATGCCGGGGCTTAATGCTGCCTTTGTTGATGTAGGATATAATAAAGATGCCTTTTTACATTATTTTGATCTCGGTCCGCAAATAAAATCGCTTTTAAAGTTTACTAAACTTGCAACCAATCAAAAACTAAATTCATCACTGCTCGATGATTTTGAGTTGGAATCAGATATAATAAAAACGGGTAAGATGTCTGATGTATTGAGTGCGAATCAATGGATACCTGTACAAATTGCCAAAGAACCCATTTCTTCTAAGGGACCTCGCTTGAGTTCAGAGTTTTCTTTAGCAGGTAGATATATTGTATTGGTACCATTCTCGAACATCGTTTCTATTTCGCAAAAAATAAAAAGTTCAGAAGAGCGAAGTCGCTTAAAGCGTTTGGCAACGAGCATTAAGCCTAAAAACTTCGGCATCATTATTCGAACCGTTGCCAGTGGTAAAAAAGTTGCCGAATTGGATAACGATATCCGTGACTTAATGGTGAAGTGGAATACATTGTATCAAAAGCTATGTAAAGCAAAACCAAATCATCGACTATTGGGAGAAATGGATCGTACCACAACTATTTTAAGAGATTCTCTCAACCCAAATTTCAACGCTATTCATGTTGATGATAATGATTTGGCAGAAGAGATTAAAAATTATATCAAAACCATAGCACCCGAGCAAGAGAGCATTGTTAAGCATTTCAAAGGTCGCAATCATATATTCGATCATTTTGGAGTTAACAAACAAATCAAAAATCTTTTTGGGAAAACCGTAAATATGACAGGTGGAACCTATCTGGTTATTGAGCATACGGAGGCATTGCATGTTATTGATGTTAACAGTGGCGGCAGAAAAGCTAAAGGTGAATCGGATAGTCAAAGCAATGCCATCAACGTAAACAAAATAGCAGCAAAAGAAATTGCTCGACAACTTCGATTGCGTGATATGGGAGGCATTATCGTAGTTGATTTTATCGACATGCACAATGCAGCTCACAAGAAAGATCTTTTTCAAACCATTAAAAATGAGCTAAAGGAAGACAAAGCCAAACACAGTGTTTTACCACCAAGTAAATTTGGCTTAGTTCAAATTACCCGTCAACGGGTTCGACCTGAAACTAATATTACCACTGTAGAAAAGTGTCCGGCCTGCAAGGGAAGTGGAGAAGTAAAAGCTACGGTGTTATTTATTGATGAAATAGAAAACAATATTCGCTACTTAGTTGAAGATCAAAACGAGAAGAATTTTTCTATTACCGTTCATCCATATATTGCAGCATATATCCTTAAAGGATTCTTCTCACTGCGATACAAATGGTATATGAAATATAAACGGTGGATCAACGTTAAAGCCGATAATTCATATCACATGCTGCAATACCATTTCTTCAATAAAAACGGAGAAGAAATAATAATCTAAGCATTACTTTTTGTTTAAAAAGCGTATTGCAGAGTCAGCTGATCTTTGCTTTTCTTTGGTATTTTTGTTAGCCGTATTACATTATGGGAATTGCACAAAAAAATACTCGAAAATATATTAGCATTCTTTGGCTGATTTTGGTTGGTCCATTGGTTGGTCTAACATTGCTAATATTTATGATCAGTTGGGGATTGTTTGGACCACTCCCAACATTTGAAGACCTAGAAAATCCAAAAAGCAATTTAGCATCAGTTATTTATTCTTCCGACCAAGAAGTTATAGGTAAATACTATTTCCAAAATCGTACCAATACGAAATACGGTGAACTTTCACCCAATCTTGTAAATGCTTTGTTGGCCACTGAAGATATAAGATATGAGGATCATACTGGTATTGACGTTCGTGGATTGATGCGTGTATTATTCAAAACTATATTGCTGCAACAAAAAAGTAGTGGAGGTGGTAGCACATTAACACAACAGTTGGCAAAAAATTTATTCCCTAGAAACGATAGTCAAAATAAATTAAGTTTTATTGGAACTAAACTTAAAGAATGGATAACGGCTATAAAGCTTGAACGCAATTATACCAAAGAAGAAATAATGGCTATGTACCTAAACACTGTAGAGTTTGGAAGTAATGCATATGGTATAAAAAGTGCTGCTCAAATTTTTTATAATGTAAAGCCCTCCGAACTCAGTGTAGTTCAATCGGCAGTATTGGTTGGTCTATTAAAAGCACCTACCTATTATAGTCCTGTCCGCAATCCTGAAAACAGCACCAACAGGCGGAATACAGTTTTGGCACAAATGGAGAAGTATGAGTTCATCACTAAAGCAGAATTTGATAGCCTTTCCGCTTTACCATTAGGACTGGAATATAAAGCAGATGATCATAATACCGGTTTAGCAACTTACTTTAGAGAAGTACTGCGATTGGAACTTAATAAATGGTGCAAAGACCATTTGAAAGCCGATGGACAACCCTACAATATTTATAGAGATGGTTTAAAAATATATACCACCATTGACTCACGAATGCAGCGCTATGCTGAAGAGGCCGTTAAAGAACAAATGACCGATTTACAGAAAACTTTTGACGCACATTGGAAAGGAAAGACTGCTTGGAAAGATCAGCCTCAAATAATTACCGATGCCGTTAAAAACACCGACCGTTATCGCGAATACAAGAAAGAAGGTTTAAGTGATAAAGAAATTAATAAGTTGTTTGATGAAAAGGTTGAAATGAAAGTTTTTTCATGGCAGGGCGACAAGGACACGCTAATGAGTCCTTTAGATAGCATTAAGTATTACAAAATGTTTCTTCAAACCGGATTTATGGCTATGGAACCACAAACCGGTTATGTAAAAGCTTGGGTTGGTGGAAACGATTACAATTATTTCAAATACGATCATGTGAAAGAAGGGCGAAGACAAGTTGGATCTACCTTTAAACCATTTCTCTATACATTAGCTATTCAAGAAGGATATTCTCCTTGTTATAAAGTTTCGAATGTGCCGGTTACCATCAATTTGGAAGATGGCAATACCTGGACTCCAAAAAATTCGGATGGAAAATATGGCGGCATGCTTTCACTAAAAGAAGCTCTTGCTGAATCGGTAAATACCATCTCGGCATACCTTATAAAACAATTTGGTCCTACACCGGTGATTGAACTTGCCACAAAAATGGGACTAAAAGGACCCATGGATGCAGTACCTTCTATAGCCCTAGGCACTCCTGATGTTTCGTTAATGGAAATGGTTGGAGCTTATGGAACTTTTGCCAACAAGGGTGTATGGACACAGCCGATTTACATTACCCGTATTGAAGATAAAAATGGAGTAGTTCTTCAAGAGTTTATTCCCCGACAAGTAGAAGCGATCAGCGAAGAAACAGCCTATATTACACTCAATCTTTTACAAGGTGTAGTTCAGTACGGAACCGGAGTTCGCCTCCGTTATAAATATAACTTGGCAAATCCTATTGCCGGAAAAACAGGAACCAGTCAGAACAATAGCGATGGATGGTTTATGGGAATCACTCCGGACTTAGTTGGCGGAGCTTGGGTGGGTTGTGAAGATCGTTCAATACATTTCCGGTCCACCTCTTTAGGTCAAGGAGCTAATACAGCCCTGCCGATTTGGGCTTTGTTCATGAAAAAAGTTTATTCTGATAAACAAATCACCATAAGCACTGGCGAATTTGAGAAACCCCAAAAGCCACTTTCCATTGAACTGAACTGCGACCGATACAAAGAAGCCATAAGCTCTCCTGAATCAGGTGGCAATAACTTTGGTTTTTAAACTACAGCAGATATTTTTATTACATTACCAACTGTACTATTTTTACCCTTCTAATAGGAAATTTCGATCATGAACAAAGTTGTAGAAAACGCTCTTGAAGCCATTAAAGGAATAGAAAACAACATGACCATTTTGTTTGGTGGCTTTGGCCTCTGTGGCATTCCCGAGCACTGTATAGCGGAACTTCAAAAAACTGAAATCACCGGTTTAACTTGCATCTCAAACAATGCAGGTGTTGATGATTTTGGATTAGGATTATTGTTGAAGAAGAAGCAAATAAAAAAAATGATTTCATCATATGTGGGAGAGAATGCGGAGTTTGAAAGACAAATGCTCTCCGGTGAATTGGAAGTTGAATTGATACCTCAGGGTACTTTAGCTACTCGATGTTTGGCAGCAGGATACGGAATGCCTGCAATATTTACTCCAGCTGGTGTAGGAACAGAAGTTGCCGAAGGAAAAGAAATCCGGAACTTCAATGGAAAAGACTATCTCTTAGAATATGCATTCGATGCAGATTTTGCAATTGTAAAGGCATGGAAAGGTGATCCCCATGGGAATTTAATTTTCAAAGGCACTGCCCGAAACTTCAACCCACTTATGGCAATGGCAGGAAAGATCACCATTGCCGAAGTTGAAGAACTTTTACCTGCAGGAGAATTAGACCCAAATCAAATTCAGGTGCCGGGAATTTTTGTAAATAGAATTTTCAAAGGCGCATCTTTTGAAAAAAGAATTGAGCAACGAACTACATTACCAAGAAATTAAACTTATGGCATTAGATAAAAACGGAATAGCTAAACGCATTGCTAAAGAATTGAAAGATGGATATTATGTAAATCTGGGTATAGGCATACCTACATTAGTTGCCAACTTTATACCCGATGGAATGAACGTAGTCCTTCAATCCGAAAACGGTTTATTGGGAATGGGCCCATTTCCATTTGAAGGAGATGAAGATGCTGACATCATAAATGCAGGTAAACAAACCATTACTACAGTAGCCGGATCAGCTTTCTTCGATTCGGCATTAAGTTTTGGAATGATTCGAAGTGGACGAGTTGACCTAACCGTTTTGGGTGCAATGGAAGTAAGCGAAAATGGCGACATTGCCAATTGGAAAATACCTGGTAAAATGGTTAAAGGAATGGGAGGCGCAATGGATCTAGTAGCTTCGGCTAAGAACATTATTGTAGCTATGCAACACGTAAACAAAAAAGGAGAAAGTAAATTATTGCCGTCCTGTACTTTACCCATTACTGGATTAAAATGCGTTAAGCGGATCGTAACCGAATTAGCCGTATTGGATATACTCCCCGAAGGAGGGTTTGCCTTATTGGAGAGAGCTCCGGGAATTAGTGTAGAAGAAATTAAAAATGCAACAGCCGGGAAACTTATTATCCATGGAGAAATACCAGAAATCTCTTTAAATTAAATGACCACTCAACCTGACTTTGTTTACAAAGAAATAGATAGCGAAGGGCATGATACCTTAGATGTAATCGCTTTGGCCGATAACTTCAATCGTTGGATGTACGACACGATACATCCTTTTTGCAAAGGTGATATTTTGGAGATTGGAAGTGGAACAGGAAATATTTCAACTTTCTTTCTCAATAACAACGAGTCCATATTTCTTTCGGATATTAGAGATTCATATTGCGAAATTCTTCAGCAAAAGTTTAATACACATTCTAATCTACTAGGCGTTCAAAACATTGATTTAATCGACCCCCTATTTGATAAAAAATTTGAAAATCATTTGAATCGATACGATACTGTTTTTGCTTTGAATGTGGTGGAGCACATTGAAGACGATTTGTTGGCCATCGCCAATTGCAAAAAAATGCTCCGAAAAAATGGTCATCTCATAATCCTCGTACCTGCATATCAATTTCTTTACAATCGTTTCGACAAAGAATTGTTTCATTACAGAAGGTACAACAAGCAATCGTTGGCGTCATTGTTTTTAAAAAACAATCTTGAACTTAGAAAACAAATGTATTTTAATGCCTTGGGTATAGCGGGTTGGTTTGTCAGTGGCAAACTTATGCGAAAGAAAATTATACCAAAAGGACAAATGTCCTTCTATAACAAAATAGTCCCTATCGCAAAAATTCTTGATTTTGTGCTTTTAAAAAAGATTGGATTATCCGTAATTAGTATTGGTCGAAAAAGTTGAATATGAAGTTCGAGAAACTATCAATTGTAATTCCTGCCTATAACGAAGGCAAAACCATTCATCTTATATTAGATAAGATAAAACAAGTAGAGTTGTTGAATGGTATCTCGAAAGAAATTATCATTGTTAACGACTGCTCAACCGACAATACCAGTGAAGCTATTCAATCCTATATGAAACAGAATGAGGCACTCAATATTCGACTTCATAATCAGGAATATAATCAGGGAAAGGGGGCTGCTTTACATCAAGGGATTAAACTGGCTACAGGCGATTACGTTATTATACAAGATGCCGATTTAGAGTACGATCCTCAAGAGTATAATCTTTTGATTAAGCCGGTGTTGGATGGTTTTGCAGATATTGTTTACGGCTCAAGATTTTTGGGAGGAAATGCACATCGAATATTATTTTTCTGGCATACGATCGGGAATAAATTCTTAACCTTCTTGTCCAATATGTTCACTAATCTGAATTTAAGTGACATGGAGACCTGTTATAAAATGTTCAGAAGAGATATTATACAATCGCTCGAATTAAAAGAAAAAAGATTTGGATTCGAGCCCGAAGTGACTGCAAAGATTGCTCGTGTAAAAGATGTTAGAATTTATGAAGTGGGCATTTCGTATTATGGAAGAACTTTTGCAGAAGGCAAGAAGATTGGATGGAAGGATGGTTTTAGAGCCATTTATTGTATTATTAAATACAACTTTCGCCATTTCCGGATTTTCAAACATTTCTCTTCTTTTATTATTGCACTTTGTCTGTTGATAGGTACAATGTATGCCTATAAAAACAGAGTTGTAGGATGGGATAAAGAACAATATAAAACCATCATCACTGCTGATGGACGAGGGTATTATCTTTACCTTCCAGCTATTTTCATCTATAATGACCTTCAATATTCATTTATTGAGCCCATTGAGAAATCACTCGGATATTCGCATTATGCAGCAGATTACTTAATTAATCTGGATAAAAAAAAAATTAATCTCTACCCTCTAGGACTTGCCATACTTTGGTTTCCTTTTTTTTTAATCGCGTACTTCTTAAGTTTTCTACTTGGCTTTCCACTAGACGGCTATAGCTTTCTGTTCCAGGTTTCAATTGTAGGCGCTGCTTTATTTTATGTGGGCCTGGGTCTTATATTCCTAAAAAAACTAATTCGATCATTTATTCAGTCCGAAATTATTACCGGCTTCGCTGTTGGTTTTATTTTCCTTGCAACCAATCTGTTTTATTATACCACCATTGAATGCAGTATGACGCATGCATATAGTTTTTCCCTAATTAGTATTTGGAGTTACCTTTTGTATTCATTGTCGAAAACATTTTCTTCCAAAAAAATGTTGCTCTCCGCATTACTTTTAGGTTTAATCTTTACCATTCGTCCATCCAATGTTTTTATATGTGCCTTTATTCCTTTTCTTGCCGGCACACCACAACTGTTTAGAAATTTAATTATAAAAGTTTTTTTTAGTGTTGGGAATCTCTTACGCGCTATACTATTTGTACTATTGGTTCCAATACTGCAAATGATATTTTGGAAAATTCAAAGCGGTAGTTTTTTTATAGATACTTATTCTCTTTTAAATTTATCCTTAGATTTTTCTAAACCGCATATTGGACAAATTTTAGTGAGTTATAGAAAAGGGCTTTTCGTTTACACGCCAATCTTATTCATCTCACTGCTCGGTTTTATAAAACTATTCCGTTCCAAGAACTGGTTTTCGTTTATTTCTTTGCTTGTAGCACTATCTATTATTATTTATGTGGTTTCCTCTTGGCCTATTTGGTGGTATGGTGGCAGTTATGGAATGCGCCCCATGATAGATATATATGTTTTCTTTGGTTTGCTCCTGGCTTTTGCTTTCTCCTGGAAGTCTAAAGTTTTTAAAGCTCTCCTTATTGGAATGTGCAGCGTATTAATGGTCGTAAACTTTATTCAAATGTATCAATACCGAAGTTATATTATGCATTGGATAGACATGAATAAAGCATCCTATTGGAAGATCTTTTTAAAAACTGACGATTCCTATAAAGGAATATTATACAATAAGAAAAACACGCTCGAAGTAGGAGATCGAAAAGAATTTGCACGATGGAAAAATTCCTTTGATGCAGAAAATGTTTGGGGCAATTCTCATACACTCTCTTCAGTGTACTCATCTTCAGCTCCAAATTCGGTTTTACTATCCACTATAAATACTTACAGCCCCACACTAATCATTCCACGATCAGATTTGGGAGATAGCACAGTGGTACTTCAGGTGTCTTGTAAAGTGATGGTAAAATCCAATCAACATCTTAGCAGTATTGTAGTATCTACTGAAGATGGGACCTCAAGCCTTTATTATGATGCTTTTGCATTAAACTCTATAGCTCCATCCAATTCATGGAACGATGTATCGGCTAAATTCTTTGTGCCAAGAAAAGAATTAGAAAATGAATTTGTAAAGATATATTTCTATTGCACCGAAGGTGAGTTGTATGTGGATGATGTTGAAGTGATCGGTTATCGATAAACGATTTAATCAACTTCAATCTCATAAACTATTCCTTTTAAATCTTTTGATGGAAATGGGATGTTATCTTGGTGATAGACCACCGGTGGCCACCATTCACCATAATGAAACTCCTGCGTAATCACCATCACCATTTGATTGTTTGGTACCGAAGTTACTTCCGTGTTCATCTTACAGATCAATCGCATTTTATCCTTTGAAGGCCCTATACGCCAATTTATTTCTTCCGGCTTCCATTCAATCTCAAAATAATAAAAATCACTTTTAAACAACTCATCCTCATTTTGAGGAGACCGTAAAGTTATGGCTTGATGATAATCATCCCATCGGTGTAAATTATAAATACCCTCTTTTGTACGGAAAGGGACAACTCCTTTTATATCTGTTTTTGGATCTCTGCAAGCCATATCCCAATTCGTACAGGCAACAATGATGTCTGAGTTTAATCTAGCATCCTCATTCGGATATTGACTATTGTTTCCGTAGGAAGTCTTCGGCCAATACTGACTCGTTTTAATAATCTCAAAATCTATCTCCGAATAATTTAAAGTTGGAACTCTTACGGATGCATCCATTTCTACATGCTTAGGAATATAGCCTTGATCAGAACAGACTCTCCTCTCATTCCACTTCGACTCCGATTGATACAACAACCAAAATGCATTGGTCAATCCATTCCAAACATTATTGGAACTAAGCAATTCAGGAAACTTTATTTTAGCTCTGTAAGTTCCATACGTTAAGCCAATGCGTGAAATAATTCCTACTTGTTCTTTTCGCTTATCCTTTCTTGATTGATTCCCCGGATTAGATAGTTCAATAGCATTTTCATTTTTAGCTACTGTCTTGCATGGGCAATCCGTTATATAAAAATGATCTTTCAATCTTTTATGATCCGGCCATTTGGAATACTCTTCAAACTGAGCATTCGACATATTCTCTCCAACAACATCCATTGATGCATCAATG
>Ga0116144_10000281_pt1 | contig 69340 bp, 51 predicted proteins | sample AD_UKC035_MetaG_FD_89746 | JGI IMG/M metagenome (GOLD analysis project Ga0116144, IMG submission 89746) | Active sludge microbial communities of municipal wastewater-treating anaerobic digesters from USA - AD_UKC035_MetaG | ecosystem: Engineered > Bioreactor > Anaerobic > Digestate | place: USA...
GCATAAGTCAGCACACAGATATTTACAATCACAGGAAAATACATAAGCACTCCCAGGAATGAAGTTCTTGGAATCAGTATGAGTATTGCAATTGTAATTTGGACAATTCCAATAAAGGTATAATAATAGCCGGTTAAATATAATGCGTCAAAGTAGTGTCCTAAAGGATTATTGGCTGGCAATCCTTCGGCAAAACGCTGACCCATAACCTTGACTACACCAGCCGGGAAAAAACTCGCGGCCAATGCAATACGACAAAATGCGGCAAACCCCTGAAACCATTTGTCTGACTTTGCTTCATAATATACTTCCTCAATCCGATTCATTTATTTGATGTTTAACCAAAACTTTAATTGACTTTCGGCTACTATTGAAGATTGCACTTAAACTCCTGTTTTTTTACGCCTGAACAGCAAGCTGAGTAGAAAATGAAGGAATAAAGCAATGGCACTCCAGTACATAGCAAATGCAAATATCAATACGGGGGGTGGAGCATCTGGATCTTTTCCTAAAAAAGACAGCGGCTTAATCAAAATATATTTGACGGGGTATAATATGGTTGCAAGCTTGTTTTTCCAGTTCATTGGTGATTCAGTTCCAGGAAACCATTCTCCATTTGCAGGAAAGAGTCGAACCTCAGGCCCTAAAACTGAATTGGTGATGAATTGAAAAGCAAACGCCAAAATGAGGAAACCCAGGACAAACTTTTTTCTCGAAATCTTCATAGGATTAACTTTAAAAGAAAAAAGAACTTTGAATTACAAAGTAAATTAATTATTTTTATTTTTCAAAGTAGTTAAAGGAAAAATTTTGGCTGTGGAATGGTGCCCTGAAAATGGCATGGTTTCAGGAAGTTCGAACGTACAACATCAGGATTGCCGCAACGCTGGCGGACAATTGGTAGTGGTACGATTAAATGCTATCCCGGGTTTGAGCGATTTTTTTGCTTTTTAGTTGTTAACTGGAACATCAGTTTTTCAAATCGGCATAAGTTGCCGGGCGGATTGTAATAAAATACAAGCCATGCGGAAAGCTTCGGACTGTTGGCGGTCAGTGGACAAATTACTTCTCCTAAACCATCAGCCTTTTCAAAAACTCCCGCACATCCCCCACCGTATCCAGGTGGAATTTTGCTTTGGAAGCGGCATGTCCCACTTTGATTGTGATGGCCTCGTCGGGCATCACTGAAAAAGTGTCCTCGTCGGTCCAGTCGTCGCCGATGGCCAGGTGTAAGTCTTCCGGGTTTTTGCTGATAAAGCGGAAAGCGGCAATGCCTTTGTTCACTTCAATATTCTTGACTTCCACCACCTTGTCCCCTTCCAGGACTTGCAGGCCCCGGGAGGAAGCCAGGTAACGGAGGTGGGACATCAGCTCGCGGGACCTCAGTTCCCCGAGCCCCACTTCCACCCCGCGGTAATGCCAGACCAGGCCGAAGTTTTTTTCTTCGATAAAGGACCCTGGGGTCCGGTCCACATGGGCGTCCATGATCTTTTTGATCTCGACCTTCCAATCCTTGCGCAGGTTTTCCTTGATGGACCATTCCCCGTTTTCCTTTTTGGTCCAGACTCCGTGTTCCGCGATGAGGGTGAATGGAAATTTTCCCATCCAGGCGTCCAGGGTCTGATGGGGACGGCCGCTGATGATGATGACATGGTTCCGGGAGTCTTTGGCCAGTCCTTCAAAGATCGACAGGAGTTCCTCATCAGGCTGGCAGGCGGCCGGATTGACGTTGAACCCCACAAGGGTACCGTCGTAATCGAGAAAAATAAACCTCCGGGGAGCTTTTTCGAACCGGGACAGGATCTCCGGGAGATCGGTCTCATCGATTTGTTTGGTGAGATAAGCCTGCTGTTCCTGCTTGATCTCGGCAAGGCCATCCATAAAAATCCGGACCCAGTGATGGATATTGTATTTTTTGAGGGAAACCTGCATTTTTTCAATCCGGCTTCTTTGTTCAGGCAAGGGCATGGTCAGGGCCTGGTACATGGCCTGGACAAATTCATTCTTGTTGAAAGGATTGATCAGGATGGCGTCCGACAATTCTTTGGCCGCGCCGGCCATCTCGGACAGGATCAATACTCCTTTTTTATCCAGTTTAGAAGCGATGAATTCCTTGGCCACCAGGTTCATTCCGTCCCTGAGCGGGGTGACCAATCCCACATCGGCGATCCGGTAATAAGCGGAAAGTTTTTGCATGGGGATCGAGCGGTAGAAATAATGCACCGGCGTCCATTTCATATTGCCGTGAGTCCCGTTGATCTTTCCTACCAGTTCGTCCACCGTCTCCTTAAGGTCTTTATACATGCCGACCTGGTCCCTCGAAGGCACTACGACCATGACCAGCGAGACCTTTTCCTTGAACTCGGGGTATCGGATCAAAAATTCATTAAAAGCCCTGAGCCGTTGAGGGATCCCCTTGGTATAATCGAGGCGGTCGATGCTCAGGATCAGCCTTTTCCCTCCCAGGGCGGTCCGGTACTCCACTTCCTGGCTGATGGTCTCCGGAGCTGCGGCGGAGTCGGCATAGCGTTCGTAATCGATGCCCATGGGGAAGGATTCCACTTTAATCCTCCGCTCCCCCCTTTGCACAAACTGTTCCTTGACACTGAAAGGCGTAAGACGGCTCACTGAACTTAAAAAATGCCTCATGTCGTCATAGGTGTGGAAGCCGATCAGGTCGGCCCCCAGCAAACCCATCAGCAGGGACTTGCGCCAGGGCAGCATCCGGAACATCTCAAAGGAGGGAAAAGGGATGTGGTTGAAATAACCGATCGCTATCCTGGGCAGTTTTTCTCTCAGCATTTGGGGAAGCAGGAGCAACTGGTAATCGTGGACCCAGATCGTATCCCCTTCTTCGGTATATTGGAGCACCGCATCGCAGAACTTCTGGTTTACCTTTTCATAGGACTCCCAGTAACTGTCCTCGTAGACGACCAATTGCGGGAAATAATGAAAATTGGGCCAGAGAACCTCATTGGAAAAACCCTCATAAAACAACCTGATTTCGTCGGCGGTGAGGAAAACCGGCCTCATGTTTTCTTTCGTCAATTCCCGGATTACATGATCCTGTTCGTCCACACTGTTCAGGAAATGACCGGGCCAGCCTATCCAGATATTATCGCCCTGTTTATACACCGATCCGAGGCCGGTGGCCAGTCCGCCTTCGCTGGCTTTAAACCTGATTTCACCACCCGGTAGGATTTCCATTTTGACAGGCAGCCTGTTGCTGATGATGATGGTTTTAGCCATAGAAAAAGATGCGTTTGAATTTGGATTTATTGGTTCGTGCCGGTCACAACCATTTCTTTCGCCTAAAATACAGCAAAAATAAAATAGCCACGGCCGCCATGACACCCAAGATCAAAAAATAACCCAGGCGCCAGCTCAGTTCTGGCATAAAATGGAAATTCATGCCATAGATGCCGGCGATAAACGTCAGCGGAATGAAGATGGTGGAGATGATGGTCAGGATCTTCATCACGTTGTTGAGGCGGTTGCTGGTCTCCGCCTGGTAAAGGTCATGGAGGGAATTGGCCATATCCTGGTAGGTTTCCGACATTTCCGCGATCTGGATGCTGTGGTCGGCCAGGTCCCGGAGGTAGATGTCGGTCTCCGGGAAAATCAGGGGGTTTTCCGAACGGATAAACCGGTTGATGACCTCCCGCATGGGATAGATGGATTTGCGGATCCGGATGACCTGGATCTTGATGTCGTGCAATTCCTTCTGGGAAATGATGGAATTTTCTTCGTGCAGCAATTCGTCCATGTCGGAAAGTTTTTTCTCGATCCGATCCAGGGCGTCGTAATAGTGGTCGATGGTGAAGTCGAGGATGCTGTAGGCGAGGTAATCGGTTTTCCGCTGCCTCAGCCTCCCCCTTTTCTGATGGATCCGGTCGCGGATGACTTTTAAAAAATCATCGGCATCTTCCTGGAAGGAGATCAGGAAATTTTTTCCAAAATAGAGAGTGATCTGTTCCTTGCTGAGCTCCCCGCTCTGGGCATCCATTTTCAGGGCGATCGCGGTGATGAAAATGGCATTCTGGTATTCATCCATTTTCGGCCTTTGTTCGATTTCCAGGATGTCCTCCAGGGCCAGGGCATGGATTTGAAATTTATGGCCTACCGCCTCGATGTATTTTGAATCGTGGACGCCGCGGATGTCGATCCAGTAATTAAAATCGTCTTCCGCGTCCAGGCGGACGAGGTTAAAATCGTCAAGCTCTTCATAAGACGAATCGTTGTATTTGATGCAGGTGGTGAAGGTCTTCACCGGAAATTTATCCCCCGTAAATACCGGGGTTCCGGGCGGCATACCGGTTTTTCGTTTATGGCGCGGCATGAGCAATGATAAGGAATTAAATCATAGCCCGGTTCACGGTCGTTAAAAAAAACAAAAACCCGTTAAACTCCATTAAAACCGCCCGGGGATCGGGATTGTCCCCTGCCCTGCCTGTACTTTTGAGGGGTAAACCTATTGATGTCCAAAATTGTTCTTTAATCCATGAAACCTACTGTTTTTAGCCAGTTCTTAATAGCCGTTTTGGCTGCGGCACTTGTATTTGGCGCCTTCCAGATGATCAAGGGGCCGTCCAAAAATGTGATCATTGAGCACGTGGACGGCACTCCCGCCAAAAACACCGTGTTTACCCTCAACGAAAACGGTGAGGCCGTTCCGCTCGATTTTACCGGGGTGGCCGAAAAATCACTCGGGGCGGTCGTGCACATTCTTTCGGTCAGCGGTACCTCAGGCAGGCCCAGCCAGGAAGACCTTCTCCGCGAATTCTTTGGCCAAAGGAGATCCCCCAGGGTCGGGAGCGGAAGCGGCGTCATCATCAATCCCGACGGGTATATCGTAACCAATAACCATGTGATCCAGGGAGCGGATGACCTGGAAGTCACCCTGCACGATAAAAGAACTTACAAAGCCACCCTGGTGGGCACGGATCCCCAAACCGATATTGCCGTGATCAAAATCGAAGAAAAGGGTTTACAATCCCTCCATTTCACCAATTCCGACCAGGTGAGGATCGGGCAATGGGTACTGGCCATAGGCAATCCTTTTAACCTGAACTCGACGGTGACGGCCGGTATTGTCAGCGCAAAAGGACGGAGCATCGAGATCTTTGACCGAAGCGTCGGGGGCATCGAATCCTTTATCCAGACAGATGCCGCCATCAATCCGGGAAACAGCGGCGGCGCCCTGATCGATCTCAATGGCAGCCTGATCGGCATCAATACGGCGATCGCCAGCCAAACCGGGACTTATTCCGGTTACGGTTTTGCCGTTCCCGCGAACCTGGCAAGCCGGGTGGTTTCCGACCTGATCCAGTATGGAAGCCCGCAGCGCGGTTATCTCGGGGTGCAGATCCAGAATGTCGATGGCAACCTGGCCAGACAACAAAATCTGAAGATCACGGAAGGCGCTTTCATCGCTTCGGTGATGGAAAACGGCGCGGCCCAGAAAGCAGGCCTCAAAGCCAACGACGTGGTGGTTTCCATCAATGATAAAAAGGTGACCAGCAGTTCCGACCTGATGGAAATCGTGGGCAGCCACCGGATTGGGGATAAACTCAAACTTAAAGTGAACCGGGACGGCAACCTCAAAGACTTTGAAGTGGAATTAAAAAACCAGGCAGGGACCACCGCGGCCGTGACGGCGCCAAAAGGCAACGGCTCCTTTGAGGAAGAGCTTGGCGCCTCCCTCTCCCCCATCGATGCGGCTACCGCCCAGCGCATGGGCATCCGGGGCGGCGTTCAGGTAAATAATATTGGCGACGGTTTGATTCGGGACAGCAATATCGAAGAAGGTTTTATCATCACCCGGGTCAACCGCCAGCCGGTCAGCCAGCCGGAGGAAGTCATCGCCTTCCTCCAAAACAATACTGACGGGGTCCTGATCGAGGGTTATTATCCCGGCCAGCCCGAAAAACAGTATTATGCCATAAGGCCAAAATGAGTTTTTAGATTTGAGTAAATATTTTTCTGGAATGGGTCGGCGTCCGCTGGCCCATTTTTTTTGGTGGATGGTCAGAGGTGGATGGTCAGAGGTGGATGGTGTTGGGTGGTTGCTCCTGGCGTCCTCGCCTGGAGCTATACAAGTTTCAGGCGGGGACGCCTGAAACAACAATTCCACAATTCCACAATTCCACAATTCTACAATACGCTATCTTGGTACCAAATCCAAAACCATGCAAACCCGATTGTCCCGCTTCTCCATCCTGGCCCTTCTCCTTACCTTGTGGGCCTGTAATCCTAAAACCAGCCAGATGCTGTATACCGTCAGTCCAGAAAGCAAACTCAAAGAATTGGGCATCGAATTGCCGGTGCCGGAGGCTCCTGTCGCCAATTATGTCAATGCCGTACGCACGGGCAACCTGCTGTACACCGCCGGAAAGGGGCCCAACCGGCCGGACGGCAGCCAGGTAAAAGGCAAGGTGGGCAAAGACCTCAGTATTGAAGAAGGATATGAAGCCGCCCGGCTCACTGCCATTCAACTGATCGCGGTGCTGAAACAAGAACTGGGCGACCTGTCGAAGGTAAAACGGGTGGTTAAAGTCCTCGGAATGGTCAATGCCGAAGGGGATTTTACCCAACAACCCGCCGTGATCAACGGCTGTTCCGACCTCCTAGTAAAGGTCTTTGGCGACCGGGGCAAACACGCCCGGAGCGCGGTAGGCATGGGGTCCCTGCCCGGCAATATCGCCGTAGAGATCGAACTCATCGTGGAAGTCCAGGACTAAACCTTTGCCTATATTTAAGGCAGGGAGGCTGACCAAATGCACTCCTTTTACACTTTATGGTATTGATAACCTTTTAAAGTGCTGCCATGAGGCCTTTTCTGATCGATATCCATGTCCACCCGGGTTTGAATCCCTATGGAAAAAGTTTTTCAACACTGCGAGGGTCCAACAGTATGGATCCCACCCAGGAAAACAGCATCTGGCGAAAGGACCACCCCAATGACCTCGAGCGGCTCCTGGAGCGCAGCCTGGGCCTGGTCAAATTTACTCAGAGCGACTTTCAAAGCCTCACCAACGGCCATGTTCATTGCATCTGCGCCTCCCTGTACTCCATCGAACAGGGACTGGTGAGGTTAAAAACCGGTTCGGGGTGGTTGACCGATACCCTCACCAATTTTATCTCGGGACTGGGTAAAGACCGGATCAATTTTCTGCAGTCCAACAAGGATTATTTCAGCGATCTGGAAGGGGAATACCGTTTTTACAATGAGCTCCACAACCGGACGGTGTGGATCAACGGCACCGCGAGGAAATATATCCTCCTTAAAAACTTTACCGAGCTGGAGACGGCCATAGCCTCTGAAGGCCATGCTGATGGTTTGCACACCATTTTCGTCATCCTTACCGTAGAGGGCATGCACAACCTGGATTCCAGGCTGGACCAGGCGGAAGGCGATGAAAATCTCTTCCTTGCCAATGTGGACAAACTCAAATCCTGGACCCATCCTCCCTTTTTTGTGACTTTCGCCCATCATTTTTACAATAAACTTTGCGGGCATGCCGAAAGCCTGGTCGATATGATCCAGGACCAGCTGACCCGGCAGGAATACCAGATGAACACCGGCTTCACACCACTTGGCTGGAAGGTCCTTGATAAACTGCTCGACACTGCCAATGGCCGGCGCATTTATATTGATATCAAACACATGAGCCGCCTGTCCCGCCGGCAATATTTCGAATACCTGCAAAATACCCGCAACGCGGAATGGGCAGCCGGAAAATTGCCGGTCATCGTAAGTCACGGCGCCTGCAATGGATTCAAAAGCGAATCGGAGAAGATACACAGCCCAGGTCTGGAGGACACCGGCCGCCACATGTATGTCAAAGACATCAACTTTTACGATGACGAAATCCTCCTGGTGGCCCGCAGCGGCGGCATTTTCGGACTGCAGCTGGATGAAAGAAGGATTGCCAACCGGAACTACAAACGCGGTTCCCGTCTCCGGAGCCTTTTTGCATCGAAGTTCAAAAGGCAACTGGCCAACAGCCGGATGGTATGGAACAATATCCAGCATATAGGCATGCTTCTTGACCAACACGACCTTCCCGCCTGGGACTGCATGACCATAGGCAGCGATTACGACGGCCTGATCGATTCGGTGAATTTATTCTGGTCCGCGGAAGACCTTCCCGCCCTGGCGAAATGCCTGGAGATCAAAGCGGAGGAATGGCTGTCCGGAGGGGGTTATGCTTTTAGAAATCCCTCCAACCGGATAGGGGCACAGGAGATCGTCGACAAGATTTTTTATTCCAATGCCATGGAATTTTTCAGGAAGTATTTTGATGGGACGGTGGAGATATAGATCAGCAGATATGCCAAATTTTGAAAATTTGGCATATCTGAATAATGCCTAATCCTGCTGGATATTTTGCGGCAGCATTGCCAGTAGCTACTCTACCAACCTATTCACCGTATAACAAATCAATTTATTCTCTAGACCCGTCCCTGCATCAGAAACCAAACCGGGGAGGGTGAGTTCATAAATATAACCGGCCTTGATTTCAGGCAATACTAAAACCAGTTTCTTCCGGTCGGAGGAAATATCGATCCGGTTCACCGGCACCGGTTGCACATCGAACTGGTCTGAACCATATTTCAAATGATATTCATAATAATAATGCCTCAGGCGGAACAGCGCCGAATTCAGAGAAACCGTATCGTGTATGGCTTGGGTAAAAGTTAATTCAAATCCATCCTTTTGCAAGCGCATCGCGTGGACTTCCATTGGAGCCCTCCCCGTGTACACCATGCGCTGGATCCCCAGGTCGCCCGCAAAACCATGCTGGGCATGGCCTACCCAAAGGCTGCCGTCCGGTGCAAAGGCCATGCGGTTGCTGCCCTTGATCAGCCCTTGTCCGTCCAGGAAAGGAATACAGGCACCCTGCAACTGGCCATCTATTTCTTCAAGCATCACCCTTAAAATGCGTTCCTGGTTCATCTCCCCTATAAAAAACTGGCCGGCGAAGGGGCCGAATTTCCCGGAGGTCCGGTCTATCACCGGCTGAGTGGGCGAAGCGGCCATGATCCCATGCGGAAACAGCACCGAACCCGGGGTCTTCATGGCCTCCAGTTCTCTGACAGGCAATTTGGAAGGGTCTCCCCGGCCCCACCCTTCTTTCCATAAAAGGCTGGCGGGATGACCGTAAAAATGCCCCTCTTTGACCTCGTATAAGACGCTGGTGCCCACCCAGTCCCCCTGGTTGTCCGTGGCAAACAAACGGTTGAGATCATCGATCACCAGGCCATTCGGCGAACGGAAGCCGCTGGCAAAAGGATGTATGGAGCCATCCGGTTTCAATTGCATGATCCATCCCCGGTATGGCACGGCGGCAAATTTCTGAAGCGGTTTTCCGGGCACCAAGGTCGTATCCAGCGTCCCCCTCACTTCAGGCATGACAATGCCATACTCGGAGGCCGTGTTCAGCCCGATGTATAGATTTCCGGCCGTATCGCGAACCGGCCCGTAATTCCATTCGTGGTAATTGCCCGTCATGCCAAAGTCATCGGTCACGGTTTCGAAGAGGTCCGCCTTTCCATCCCTATCCGTATCCACCAACCGGGTGAGTTCCGGACGTTGCATGACGAGCATCTCGCTTTCACTGAGGGCCAGGAGCCCCAGGGGCTCGTGCAATCCGGATGCAAAAACCTTCCAGTCTTCTTTTTTGGGATCGTAGATCATCACTTCTCCCCTTAGAAAACAAGCCACCAAACGGCCGTCCGGCAAAAATTCAATGGCCCCCGTCTCACCGGTAAGGCCCTCAGGCAGGCGGATCGTTTCGACCCGGTAGGAAACATCGGTTGGCTCGGATTCAGGCGCCCTGCGACAGGAGCAAAAGGAAAGTAGCAGTATAAATAACCCAAACCTCATTGTCCGGTTTTTATCATGGTGAGGGTAAATTGGGCAGCCTCTTTTGGATCGAGCTTTAATTGGTTTTCGGCCCATTGTCCTTTATCGCTCTGGTAAACCACTCCATCCCCGGATCCGTGGACAAACCAAACCGGCCGCCCTGCTTCCCTGATACGAAATTGCCGGACCAGGCCTACCCCCTTTTCCACTGGGGTGATCCATTCATAAATTTCGGTCCCATTAAGCAGATAATTAAATTCGGGATAACCCCTTATGAGGCGATAACCCTTAAATTTTACGGCCGGGATGGAATCGGGATGTCCCAGCCGCAAAGGAAAGGGGCTTTGGTCCCTGTAAAATACCGTGCCGAGAATTTTTGCATGCAGTTCACCTTTGATGGTCCAGTAGTCCGTGAGGTCCAGAAACTCACCCTCCCAGGCATATCGCAGCCTGCAAGCGCCGGCATCCCAACAATAGGCCAGGTCCTTCGATAAACAAACAGCAATGGCAGCGGGGCCCGCATCCGGCATCAGCACCCGGTAATGATAAGGGGGGACCAGGGTATAGGGATGCCCGGAAGGCCTTTGTTTTAGATGGTGGTACTCTTCGCTTTTTCTCCGGTGCTCCGGCACATGAAGATCCGCCGCCAAACGCGGCATCACTCCATTGGTCACATGCATGGCCCCGTACATGATGTTTCCATGGCCGGGGAAAGTGCATACATAAGGATAAACGCCCGTGGACCGGGGCGCCCGGAAAACCATGGAATCGGCCTCGCCCGGTTTTAGGACCTGAATGGAATGGAGCACTTCCTCCACTATTGGGATATAGGCCGCTGCCGGACCGTCTTTGCCCAAAGCGAGGGCGGCAGCTACAATCTTTTCACGGCTGCCTTTCCGTCCGATCACGAGATTGTGCTCCATATCGTCGGTATTGGCCAGCACCAGTTTGACCCAGCTTCCCGGGTTAACTGCAAAACGCACCAGGTCGTATTGCATCCCGGATACGGCATGGATCTGGATGCGCAGGGTATCCGCCGGGACCTGACCGGATAGGGGTATGAAACGAATGATAAGGAAGGCAGGCAATAAAACCGCCGAAAAGTAACCCCCTTTGAAATAATTATTCATCTACCGGACTTCCGTATTCGCTGAATCAATCATCCCCTGGATGTAACCGAAAGCCTGGGAAAAGGCCTGGTATCCTCCCGGGTCATCCGGATGGCTGGGTACATGGTCCGGGCAGATCGACCAGGTATAGCCGGAATCCCGGAGGATCCGGATCACTTCAATAAAATCCGCCTCGCCTTCATCGATATACACTTCCTGAAAATCGTGCAAACCGCCTTTGATATTGCGCATGTGGATCTGGCAGATCTTTCCCTTATCGGCGAAATATTTGACGATGGGCAGAAGTTCCTCTTTGGGATTCTTCAGTCCTTCCATGATCGTTCCCAGGCAAAGTTGAAAACCGTTGTAGGGACTGTCGACAATGGATTCGTATTTTTTAAGGGAATCGAAGACCGTGCCTGGACCTGCATTCCAATTGTCCACGCCCTGGTATCCCCTGGGCAGGCCGGGCGGATCGTAGGGGTGAACCCCAAGACGGAGCTGATGTTCCGCGCAGACCGGAATGATGTTTTGGAGAAAATAAGTGATCCTTTCCCAGTACTCCTCGTAACCGATGATCCCCCGGCTGCCGGCAGGGAGTTCACGCCAGTTGTCCTCAAGTTTAAACGAATGATAGCTCGAGCCTCCCCTGCCGTCGACATGCCCGTTTCGGCGAATGGGGATCATGGTCCAGTGCATGGTAACTACTTGGACGCCGACCAGGGAGGCTTTCCTGATATTTTCCGTTACTTCCTGCAATTTTTTCTCCCGGTCCCCTCCGGGTTTGGCATAGATGAACCCGGAGTCCATGCGAATGGCTTCCCAAACCATATTTCCCCGGTCACAATCGTCTTTCCATTTTTTCATCTGGTCCAGGTCCCAGGCTCCTTCCATGATATTGGTCAGGTGGCGAACCCCATGTCTCTGGTGATACTGGAAATTGCGGGGATTGGTCCAGTTCTTTTGTTTATCATTCCAATTCCAGCCGGGCTCCCCCATCACCGCATGGTAATCACCCCCAACATGATGGAAATGATTGATCTTACTTTCTGCCTTTGCCGGTTTATCCGTCAGAGCAGTCAATGGACCCAATAGTCCCGGACCTATCAGTCCCGGACTTATCAGTCCCGGACCTAGCAGTCCTGCGGCAATGGATTTATGGAAGGAACGACGGTTGAGTTTTTGTGTGGTGGACTTATCTTTCATGGACCGCTTCATTTGATTGTTTAAAGCAAAATAGGCAGAAAATGGCCAAGCTACGAATCGATATTTTGCGCAGGGCGTCTCGAATTACACGGAATATTTTTTAGTTCAAAAAAAATCCTACCTCTCCGTGCTCCCCGTGCTCTCCGTGCGCAAAAGCCCGTGAGCATATTCACCGATCAGGCCGGTGGCCAGATGTTTATGGAAGGAGCGGCGGGTTTAGTTTTTGAGTGTTGGCCTTTTCTTTCATGGACCCGTTTCAATTGATTGCATTGAACAAAATAGGGAGAAAACAGCTCAAGCTAATATGGATACTTTGCTCAGAGGGTATAACCATCCCGCGCCAAGTCGGAGGGTATCGAATGACACGGAATCTTTATGATATTAAAAAGTATCCCAAATCTCCGTGCTCTCCGCGCCCTCCGTGTGCAAAACCCCCGTGTGCAAAATCCCGCGCACCATCACCACAATCCTTTCAATTTATCATACATCGCCCTGATCGACCGGTGATTCGACACCGTATTCCCTCCCCGTACCGGATGCTTGCTGAGGTCAATCTCTTTCACGAGGTCCTCCTTTGACTTGCCTGTTTCAATCCCTTTACGCACCTGGGCGAGCATATCCGCGAGGTAATCCCTCTGCTGTTTCAGGATCCCAGAACCACCAGGGTCTCCATGCCCGGGAATGACCGTCGAGGCTCCCCAGGAGGCCAGGCTATCCAAAACCCGGAGCCAGCGATCATAATCCGCGTTTTTATCCGCTACATTATTGCCCCATGGATTTCCGTTTACACAAAGATCCCCCGTGGCCAGGATCTTTTCTTTGGGCAGCCAGGCCACCGCGTCCCCCGCGGTATGCGCCGGTCCCATAAGGATCAATTCCACCCGGTGCGTACCATCATCAAAAACCATTCGCCTGTCAAAGGTCAGAGAAGGAAACTCCCTCCGGTAGGGACCCATATCCCCACCGCTGTATGCGGATCGCCGGTCCCATTCCACTTGCCCAAGGGTCCTCATCTCCCCGTCGGTCACCCTGGAAGCAACCACCACCGCCCCGGAATCTACAAACACGCTGTTGCCCCAGGTATGGTCGTGATGGTAGTGGGTGTTGAACACAAAACGGACCGGTTTATCCGTGGTTTTCCGGATCTCCCGGAGGATTTCTTCCGCTCCCCAGGGGTAATTGGCATCCACGGCCAGGACATAATCTTTAAAGACCACCCAAAGGCAATTGGCGGACTTTTTCTGAAGTTCATCACCGAAGTAATAGAATACCCCGGGAGCCAGCGCCTGAACGGGACGGGATTGGGCGTTTAAATAGAAATTGTTCACCAAGAACAGGAACAACAGCACACCCTTTACTTTGAAAAAAGGAATCGTTATTCTATCCGCTTGTTCCATATTCATAGATATGCCAAATTTTCGAAATGGGGCATATCTCAATTTAAAATCCCGAAAGCCCCGCTCTCTGCAAGAATGTAAAGTCCCAAAACAATCAGGATCAATGGGGCGAGGATATGCCCATATTTATCAGCAGCTTTGGATATAATGGGGTGCCCCGCCAGGTATTTGGCAGCCAGGCACCACAGGAAGGTCATGATGATAAAGACGCCCACCGTCATCCCCTTTCCCTCCCAGCCCATCGCGGCGAACAGGGGGACGTAGACCCCGGTATTGTCGCCCCCGTTGGCGATCGTGACCCCTGCAACGGCAAGGACATTGCCCATATTATTTTGCATTGGCTCTGCAAAGTCGATTTTTACCTCCTGCTCTTTCTTCCTGAACAGGCGCCATAAGCTTTTTAAACCCAAATAAATAGGGAAAAGACCAAGGAGTCCAAGGTATGCCGGATCCATCCAGAGACCCACGAGGGAAAGGGCTAGGCTCAGTCCCGTAAGGGCAAGAATCCCCAGATACTGACCAACTATGATTTCCAGGGGCATGTACCTTTTATTTCCAAACCACATACTGAGGATGAACAGATCGTCGATGTTGGTGGATGCGAAGGTGAGGATGCCGGTGAGGATCAGGTCCATGGGCGGCAGATTGGAAAATGTTCGACAACCTTCCAGGGGCCCCATTGCTCCTGTTCAATCAGGCTGACGGTGTCAAAGTTCAAAACAATGGGCAATGCGACAACCCTGATCTGCCGGAAAATTTCATCCGTACAGCATGAATTCCTGGGATGCATCAGGGTGATATGGGGTCTGTGATTGCGGGGGATGTCAATGATTCCGGTCAATACGGCTTTTCGTAAATCATCAAACCCCGGATTCCCTATAAGGCCGGGAAGGAGTACCCCCTTACCATCCTCAAACCGCTCCACAGGCCCGAATTCAATCCGGAGCGGCCCGGGGAGAATGATGGATCCCAGGTTTTTTAAGACCTTTTCAAGGGGTTCAATCTCGTCTTCCCGGCATAAGGTTATATGAGCGGGGATAAGATTGAATTGTTCGGGATTAAAAGCAGCCCGGATTTTTTCGATCATTCCATTCTGGTCAGAAATAAAGAGGGTCAATTGCCGGCGGCTCTCTCGCATTTTACAACATTACAACAATCGATTCGGAATCAGAAAGGCTAAGGGTAGCCAAAATATAGAAATCCGGCTAATCTCAGATGGTCTATTTTACTTTATATCAGACCTTTTTAAAAACGACCTGGCTTTTTCCAGCTCCGGTCGTTCAGATCGGTTTGGATTGGCTACCGAAGTCAGCAGGTCATAGAATGATTGTGCTTTTTCCGGGTTATTGGATTTTGCTGCGGCCAGGCCAGCCCCATAAAGGCTGTTGAACCGGTTTGGATGCCTTTTTAAATTGATTTCATAAGCCTCAAGCGCTTTGCCGGGTTGATTTACTTGAAGCAACATGTCCCCTAGTAATTCCCTTGCCGGGATCACCTCCCCGGGCGTGACCGGGTGTTTTTCAGTATTATCCTCCATTTGGGCGGCCATATCCATCAGTCTCAGGGCTTCGGAGTTTTTGCCTTCTTGCAGCTGTATCCAGGCTTTGGCGCTGTTTATCTGGATCAGTACCTGGTTGGCATTATATGTTTCTTTTTTAGCCATGAGGGCATCGTAAATTTTTTCTAAAGCAGCCAGTTCCAACCGGGCAGAATCCAGGTGGCCAAGGTGGACATTACCAAGGAGCCGCGTAAAATGGACGATCGCGGTTTGCCAGGGGTAATCCTGCCATAAAAAATTGATCTTCGGGAGCTGCAAGGTGGCGGCTTCGTTCCAGAGCCTGTTTTCAAGCACAAAGCGAGAAGGAATGGCTGCGAAGGCATAAGCAACCTTAAAGTTCGTTGGGCTCACCTCGTGGATGGTGTTCAGGTATTCCAATTGCTGCCGGGCCAGGTCATTTTCCCCTTTTTGCAGGTAGGCATACACGAGGTAGTCCATGGCATGAAGTTCCTCATCCCAATGGCCTTTTAATCCGGCGTTCTCTGCATAACATTTTGCAGAAGCTGCAGACACGAGATTGGATTGGATACATTCGTCCCAAAGCCCCAGCCTCGTGAAAATATGCGACGGCATGTGCAAGGCATGGGCGGAGGAGGGTGCTATGGACATATATTTCCTCGCCGCAGGCAGGGCCAGTTCGGCCAGCTCAGGATAATCGCAACTGTGAATGATATAATGCACAATGCCGGGATGATCCGGTTCATTGGGATAAAGGGAGGTTAAAATGGAGTGGGCTTTCTTTTGCCTGGTAAAGGTTTTGTCTGCAGGATCCGCCGCGGCCACGAGGGCCAGGGAATAATAAATGGCCGCCTCTATATCGTCGGGCCAGGTGTAATAGAGTTTTTCCATTGCCTTCTCAAAACGCATACTCCTGGTACGATGATCCGTATTTTGCCAATCTTCATAAAACAAGGAAAGCGCTTCGAGGTAATCCGATTCCCGCCTGGGAATTCGCTCCAAGCCCCTTGCAACGGCAAGAGCCCTGGAGCCTTTTTCCAACTCCGCTTCGGAGGGCGGGGCCCAGAGGGGATGGTAATTGCTCATGGCCACTCCCCAATAGGCCATGGCGCAATCCGGGGATTGATCAATTATTTTGGCAAAGACCTTTTCTGCTTCATCGTATTCAAAGGAATGCAATAAAGCCATAGCCAGGTTAAAATCTTTACCTCCACCAACGGAACAGGAGGTTTCAAACTCAACGGTACCAAACCGGCCATCCGGCGGGCCGCACCACGTGACCTCCCCTCTCTTTAAATTGATTAAACCGATGGACTCAAGCGATGGAATTTTATTCTTCTCTTTGCAGGAAAAGAACAGGATAAAACCTAAACAAAACCAAAAAGGATGGATTTGCACGCAGCGTTTCATCCATTTCTAACGAATAGCCTGGTCTGAGAATTGTTTTAATCTCTAATTGAGCACAAACCATCCTTAGGTCAGTTTTTGAAATTTTGCCTTTCCGGTAACCTTACCGTTTTTTGACTCGCCGGGATATTACCTTCACTCCTGTATTTTATTTTAGTTTTAACTGCTTTTTTAATAACCAGGATTCTTTGTATGCTAAGAATAAATCAGGAACTCACCTTAAACGACCTCAAGGCCAAAATATCCGCTTTCTGGGACCTTTCCGGTGGAAAAATCAGGGCCCTTGAAAAGGAATACGACCCCTCCAAAGGGTCTCCCGTGTTCACCGCGGCCGGAAAATATACCACCCGGGGATGGACCGAGTGGACCCAAGGCTTCCAGTTTGGGTCGGCACTTCTCCAATACGATGCCACGGGAGAAGATTGGTTTCACAACATCGGCAGGGACCGTACGCTCGGATTCATGGCCCCGCATATCAGCCATGTAGGCGTGCATGATCACGGATTCAACAATGTAAGCACCTACGGCAACCTCCTCCGCCTGATGCAGGAAGGCAAAACGCCGTACAATGAATGGGAAAAAAATTTTTATGAACTGGCCCTTAAAATATCCGGGGCGGTCCAGGCCAGCCGGTGGACTAAGATCAAAAACGGCGGATTCATACACTCTTTCAACGGGCCCCATTCCCTTTTTGTGGATACCCTTCGTTCCTGCCGGGCCCTGATCCTCAGCCACCTGTTGGGGCATGAACTCCAGGCTGAAAACGATATCCGGATCAGTTTACTGGACCGGGCTTTCCAGCATATCCGGGCAACGGCGGACTATTCCGTGTTTTATGGCCAGGGACGTGACAGTTACGACACCTGGGGTCGCACCGCCCATGAATGTATTTTTAATACGCGGGACGGGAATTACCGCTGTCCCAACTCACAACAGGGGTTTTCGGGATTCACTACCTGGACCCGCGGACTGGCCTGGGCGATGTGCGGTTTCTCCGAACAGCTTGAATTGCTCAAAGAATTATCCTCCGATGAAATTTTGATTGCAGGGGAGAGAGAACTGATTGAAGCCATGATCCTGAAAGCCGCCCGCGCCACCTGTGATTTTTATATCCAGAATACCACGACCGACGGTATACCCTACTGGGACACCGGAGCGCCGGGGCTTGTAAAAATGGGTGATTATCTCTCCCGGCCGGCCGAGCCGTATAACGATCATGAACCGGTGGACAGTTCTGCTGCCGCTATTGGATGTCAGGGGCTCCTGCGTTTTGGCCTCTACCTCACCGGTAAAGGCGATGAGGAGCTGGGTACCCATTATTGGCAGGCCGGCCTGACCGTATTGAATACCCTGCTGGACCAGCCTTATCTGAGCTTAGATGCCGGACACCAGGGCTTGCTCCTGCATTCCATCTATCACCGTCCGAACGGTTGGGACTATGTCCCGGCGGGAAGTAAAATACCTTGCGGAGAATCGAGCATGTGGGGCGATTACCATATCCGCGAAGTCGCCTTATACGTTCAAAAACTTCTCCGCCAGGAACCTTATTACGCCTTTTTCAAGGCCGTTAAAAAAGACTGAGATGAGCAGGCTGACGGATTATTCAAGGCTTTGCATCCATACCATCACGACTAAACCCTGGAGTATTGAAGAAGCCTGTGGAAATTTTTCAGATGCCGGCGTCAAAGGCATCACGGTATGGAGAAATGCACTGGAGGGAAAGGCCCTCATGGCTACCGGCCGGATGATCCGGGACCGTGGGCTGCAGATCGTCTCCCTTTGCCGGGGAGGTTTTTTCCCATCCATTGATGCGGTAAAGAGAAGCCTGGCCCTCGAGGATAACCGAAAGGCGATTGATGAAGCCCATGCCCTCGGAGCCCCTATGATCGTGCTGGTCTGCGGAGCCGATCCGGGACAACCACTGCAAGAGTCCCGGAAACAAATCCGGGATGGAATACAGGAAATCCTTCCCTATGCGCGGGAGGCTGGCGTAAAACTGGCCATCGAACCGCTTCACCCGATGTACGCGGCCGACCGTTCCGCCATAAATACCCTGGCCCAGGCTAATGAAATGGCAGCAGCCATTGATTCGCCCTGGGTGGGAGTGGCTGTGGATGTGTATCACCTTTGGTGGGATCCCGATCTGGAAACGGAAATAAAAAAATGCGGGCGGATGAATAAGTTGTTCGCTTTCCACATCTGCGACTGGAAAACAAATCCGGAGGACCTGCTCAACGACCGGGGACTGATGGGGGAAGGCTGCATCGACCTGCCCTTGATCCGCACCTGGATTGAAGCTGCAGGTTTTAATGGTTTTATCGAAGTGGAGATCTTTTCAAACCGGTATTGGGCCATGGACCAGCACCGCTTTCTTTCAGAGATAAAAGAAGCTTATTTGAACTGTTAACCTAACAAGCAAACAGAATATGAAACAACATAAGATAGGGATCATCATGAACGGCGTAACCGGAAGGATGGGCACCAATCAGCATCTGATGCGTTCGATTGCCGAAATCATCAAACAGGGGGGGGTGAAAACGGGTGCGGATGAAGTGATCATCCCCGACCCCATCCTGGTTGGGAGGGACGAAAATAAACTCGGCCAGCTCTGCAACCGTTCGGGGGTGGACCGTTTTACCACCGACCTGGACCTGGCTTTGTCGGATGAACACAACATCATCTATTTCGATGCCCAGACGACGGGCCGGCGGGCGGCAGCGGTGCGTAAAGCGGTCCGTGCCGGCAAACACATATACTGTGAAAAGCCTTGCGCGGTGAGTACGCAGGAAGCCATGGAACTTTACAGGTTATGTACCGATGCCGGCTTAAAAAACGGCGTAGTCCAGGATAAACTCTGGCTGCCGGGCCTTACTAAACTGAAAAGACTGATTCAGAATGATTTTTTTGGAAGAATATTATCGGTCAAGGGAGAATTCGGCTACTGGGTGTTTGAAGGCCATACCATACCGGCACAGCGACCCTCCTGGAATTACCGCAAAGAAGACGACGGAGGCATCATCGTCGACATGCTCTGCCACTGGAGGTATGTCCTGGACAATCTTTTCGGCAAGGTCCAATCCGTCTCCTGCCTGGGCGCCACCCATATCCCCGAGCGGATCGATGAAAACGGCAAGGCTTATGCCTGCACCGCGGACGATGCCGCCTATGCCACCTTCCTCCTGGAAGGGGGGATTGTGGCGCATTTTAATTCCTCCTGGGCTACCCGCGTGCGGCGGGATGACCTCCTGACCATCCAGGTCGACGGCTCAAAAGGCTCCGCCGTGGCAGGCCTTCGGGAATGTTATACCCAACACTATGGCAATACCCCAAAACCCGTATGGAACCCCGATATTGAACAACCCATCCGCTTTTTCGAGGGATGGAGCCGGGTACCGGACCAGGAAAATTATGACAATGCTTTTAAAATCCAATGGGAACTCTTCCTGAAGCACGTCGTAAAAGATGAACCTTTCCCCTGGACCCTTCTCGAAGGGGCAAAGGGGGTCCAGTTGGCAGAGAAGGGCCTGGAAAGCTGGGAAAAAAGAAGGTGGGTGGAGGTGGAAGATTTGGAGGTGGGTGGTGGGTAGTGATTGGTGGTCAGTGGTCAGTGGTCAGTAGTCAGTAGTGAATAAAACTGTAATCACAAAACAATTTTACAATTCGACAATTCAGCAATTCAACAATCACAAATCATGTCTAAAACAGCACTGATCACCGGAGGTAGCCGCGGTATAGGTTTGGGGATCGCAGTCGCGCTTTCCAGGCAGGGTTTTAACCTGGCCATCAATGGCGTCAGGCCTGAACCGGAAGTACAGGAAGTCCTGGAGCAGCTCCGGGCCAACGGTAAAGAAGTGATCTACTGTCAGGGTGATATCGCCTCGGAGGAAGACCGCAAGTCCATCCTCGCCAGGATCAAAGAGCATTTCGGGCGTTTACACATCCTGGTCAATAATGCCGGGGTAGCGCCCAGGGAAAGAAATGACCTACTGAAAACAAGCCGGGAAAGCTATGACCACGTGATGGACACCAATCTCAAAGGCCCCTATTTCCTGACCCAGGCTGTGGCCAACTGGATGGTGGAACAAAAAAGCCTGGACCCAACTTATGAAGCACAGATTATTATAGTAGGCTCCATCTCCGCAACCGTGGCTTCCGTGAACCGGGGAGAATATTGCCTTTCAAAAGCCGGCCTCGCGATGCTGGCCCAGTTGTTTGCCGTCCGGATGAGTGAATACAATATCCCGGTTTATGAAGTCCGGCCGGGTATCATCAAATCCGATATGACCGCCGGGGTGACCGAAAAGTATGATAAACTGATTGCTGGCGGACTGACCTTGCAGCCCAGGTGGGGTACCCCCGAAGATGTGGGCAAGGCGGTGGCGGCCATCACTTCCGGGCATTTCCCCTACTCCACCGGCCAAATATTTATGGTGGACGGTGGACTGACCCTGTTAAGATTGTAAATTCGGTTTTTATTAAATAAATCCAACTGCCATGAAAAAAATCAAGCGACGCGAGGTCCTTAAGTCGGTCCTCCCCGGAGCCCTTGCTTTGACTATGCCCACCATTATACCGGCCCGTGCTTTCGGAGCCAACGAACGCGTCCGGGTGGCGGTGATCGGTTTCAACAGCCGCGGCAAGGACCATATCAGCAATTTCATGAAACTGGCCAATGTGGAGGTGGCCGGGCTCTGTGATGTGGACAAAAAGGTCCTCCAGTCCACAGCAGCCGATTTTGAAAAAAAATACGGCAAAAAACCAAAGATCGCCCAGGACATGAGGACCCTCTTTGACGATAAGGACATCGACGCGGTCAGTATCGCGACGCCCAATCACTGGCATGCCCTGGCTACGGTTTGGGCCTGCCAGGCCGGCAAAGACGTCTATGTGGAGAAACCCGCTTCCCATGATTTTAATGAGGGCAGGATCATGATCCGGGCGGCCGAGAAATATCAGCGGATCGTCCAGAACGGCATTCAACTCAGGAGTTCCGCCGCCATCCAGGAAGCCATCCAACATTTGCGCAACGGGCTCATCGGCAATGTTTACATGGCCAGGGGAGTCGTCTTTAAATGGCGGCCGGATATCGGTGACAAGGGCAACAGTCCCGTCCCCGAAGGCCTGGATTGGAACTTATGGCAGGGGCCCGCGGCGGAGCGCCCTTTCAGTGAAAACTATGTGCATTACAACTGGCACTGGTTTTGGGATTATGGCAACGGCGACATCGGCAACCAGGGAGCCCATGAAATCGACCTGTGCACCTGGGGACTGGATGTAGGTTTCCCTGATGAGGTTTCCTGCACCGGGGGCAAGTTTCTTTGGAAGGATTGTAAGGAAACCCCTGAAGTCCTGTCCGCCACCTTTAAGTATCCCAAAGCGGGCAAACTCATCCAGTTTGAAGTCAGGCCCTGGATGACCAACCGCGAAGATGAACTGGAAGTAGGCAATATATTTTATGGCGATAAAGGCTATATGACCGTCAACTGGTACGATGACTATAAAACCTTCTTAGGGCAGAAGCGGGAACCCGGGCCCAGCCGCAAAGCCGGGGGCGACCATTATTTAAACTTTATCGAGGCCGTTCGAAGCCGGGATAAATCCAAACTCAACGGCCCTATTGAAACCGGGCATGTCTCGGCCGGCATTTCCCACCTGGCCAATATTTCATACCGCCTGGACCGGTCGTTAAAATTTGATCCTAAGAATGAAAAATTTATCGATGATGCCGAAGCCAATCAAATGTTGTCCCGGAAATACCGTGCCCCTTTTGAGCTCAGCGAAAAAATCTGAGGCTCATGCAGCATAACCATTCGACCTGGAGGAATCTCCTGCGCATGCCGGTCCTCGTTGCGGCCCTGGGTTATCTCGTGGACATGTACGATCTCTTTTTATTCAGTGTAGTGCGGGTACCCAGCCTCACCGACCTGGGGGTAAGCCAGGATCAGCTGCTTCCCATCGGGGTCAGCATCCTCAACTGGCAGCTTATCGGCTTGCTCATTGGAGGCATCCTCTGGGGCATCATGGGGGATAAAAAAGGCCGGCTTTCTGTATTGTTCGGATCCATCCTGATGTATTCCATAGCCAATCTGGTCAACGGCCTGGTACAGACGGTGCCCCAATACCAGGCCCTGCGGTTTATCGCAGGCATCGGACTGGCCGGGGAACTGGGCGCCGGAATTACCCTGGTGGCGGAATTGCTGCCTCAGCGCTTGAGGAGTTACGGGGCCGTGATCGTTTCCACCATGGGAGTGCTGGGCGGCATCCTCGCTTTCCTGGTCGCGGACCTGTTTGAATGGCGCACCTCCTATTTTGTCGGGGGCGGCATGGGGCTGGTCCTGCTGGTCCTCCGGATCCGGGTTTTTGAGTCCGGGCTGTTTATCAAGCTTAAAGAAAAAAAAGTGGCCCGGGGAGACCTGCTGATGATTTTGACCAATGGCAAAAGGTTGCTTAAATATGTAATGGGCATCCTGGTGGGTATCCCAATGTGGTTTGTAGTCGGCGTGCTGATGACTTTTTCACCTGAATTCGGAAACGCCCATGGGCTCAGCGGGATCAATGCGGGCAAGGCCGTCATGCTCCTCTTCGGGGGCCAGGCCTTCGGAAATATGGTGAGCGGGCTGGTGAGCCAGTATTTTCAAAGCCGGAAAATCGGCATAGGGATCTTTATGATCGGATCTTTCCTGACCATGCTGGCTTATATGTTGCTCCCGGTCAAGACTGAATTTCAGTTTTACGGACTCATCCTGGTGCTGGGCTTCTTCAACGGTTACTGGACTTTATTTATCATTCAGGCCGCCGAATTATTCGGGACCAATATCCGCGCTACGGTGGCCACCACCATTCCCAATTTTGTCCGGGGTACCGCGGTCATCCTCACCACCGCCTTTGCGGCTTTGAGGCCCGGCATGGGGATCATTTCCGGAGGAGTCCTGTTGGCTTCGGCCTCCGTCTTCATTGCCCTGATCGCCCTCTTTTTATTGCAGGAGACCTATCACAAGGATATGAATTACGAAGAGTGATCCGGGGAACACTCAGGCAATACCTTTAGGGTACCTCTAAAAACCCCTCATGGTTTAATCGGTTTTTTATATTAAAAAACCTAAATTGCTCTTTTGAATTTATACTGCGTTGAATCTCAGTCACAGAGAGCCCCGCTATGCTCCTTCGATTCGCCTTGTCTAAATTCAAAATAGCTAATTTTCAAACTCATTCAGGGTATTTAGAGGTACCCTTTAGTTTTGTAGCAATATGAATAAATCCCTCTGTTTCCTGATTTTCCTTTTTGCGGCCCAGGCCTGTAAAACCGTACAGGACGATAAATCCACTCCCATGATCAGAAAAGACATTCACAGTTATGCCGAAGACGCGGTGATCAAACAACTCATACTGGACCTGGAAGCCGATTTTGAAAACCGGGTCCTGAAGGGCAGTGGGACCTATCAGATTGAAACCAATGGAGCGGATTATATTGTGCTCGACCTGCGGGGCCCGGAAATATTCACGGTCCTGGTCGACGGAGAAAAGGCGGATTTCAAATTGGGAACCGAAGACCCCATCCTGGGACAGGCATTGGTGATTCCGGTAAAACCAGGCTCCAAAACGGTATCCATTTTCTATCAAACCAGGCCCGATGCCGATGCCCTGCAGTGGCTCAGCCCGCAGCAGACCTCCGGCCACCAATATCCCTTCCTGTTTTCCCAGGGCCAGGCTATCCTGACCCGGACCTGGATCCCCATTCAGGACAGCCCCGGCATTCGCTTCACTTACCAGGCGACCATCCGGGTTCCCAAAGAACTGATGGCCGTGATGAGTGCAAGAAATGTACAGGTCAAAAATCCGGACGGCATATACCGGTTCACCATGTTGCAGCCGGTTCCTGCCTATCTCATGGCCCTCGCAGTGGGTGACCTTGCTTTCAAAGCCACCGGAGCCCGCAGCGGAGTGTACGCCGAGCCATCCGTCCTGGAGAAAGCCGCCTGGGAGTTTGGGGACACGGAGGCCATGATCGCCGCCGCCGAACAACTGTACGGACCCTATGCCTGGGAGCGATATGATCTCCTGGTGCTCCCCCCCAGTTTCCCCTTCGGAGGAATGGAGAATCCGCGGCTAACCTTTGCCACACCTACGGTGATCGCAGGGGACAGATCCCTGGTTTCACTGGTGGCCCATGAACTTGCCCACAGCTGGAGCGGCAACCTGGTGACCAATGCAGACTGGAATGATTTCTGGATCAACGAGGGGTTCACCACTTATTTCGAAAGAAGGATCATGGAAGCGCTGTATGGAAGGGAATATTCGGAAATGCTGGCTTCCCTCGCTTTGGCTGAATTGCACAGGCTGGTCCTGGAAATCGGGCCTCAAAGCAAAGACAGCCACCTGCACCTTGACCTGAAGGGCAGGAATCCCGATGACGGAATGAACAGCATCGCTTACGAAAAGGGTTATTTTTTCATTCGCCTGCTTGAAGAAAAAATCGGAAGATCCAGGTTTGACGAATTTCTAAAAAAGTATTTCAGTGAACATGCCTTTCAAACCATGAATTCGGAAAGGCTGCTGGAATATATGAAACGCCATCTGCCTTTGGACAGCCTCCAGATCAATGCGGAGGAATGGATTTACCACCCCGGCATCCCTGCAAATTGCCCGGCCCCGGTATCTGACCGTTTTGACAAAGTGGAACAGGCCTACCGCCAGATGGCTGCCAGCCAGCATTGGGATACCCTCCTCACCTCCGGCTGGTCCAGCCATGAATGGGTCCATTTCATTGCTCAGGTCCCGGATACGGTCCATCCTGCCCAGCTCAAAAAAATGGATCAGGCCTACCGTTTTTCAGAAAGCGGGAATGGAGAGATCCTGGACATCTGGTTTGAAAAGGCCATCCGGGGTGGCTATTCCCCCGAAATTCTGGAGCGCATCGAGGACTTTTTGGTCCATATCGGGCGCAGAAAGTATCTCATGCCTCTTTACAAGGCTTTTAAAGCTACAGGCCAGATTGAAACCGCGCGAAGGATCTTCAACCGGGCGAGGCCCAATTACCATTCGGTTTCGGCCAACAGCGTTGAGCAGTTGTTGAAGGAATAATTTAGTTAGCTAGTTGACAGTTAGCAAGTTAGTAAGTCAGGAATTACAACTTGCTAACTTACTAACTTACTAACTTGCCAACTAACCTACTTCTTCAGTTTTACAAGCCAATCCGCAATCTTCTCTACATCCTTTTTGGGCACCTGCGGCATCGGCATCATCGGTGGATAGCCGGGCCAGCGGGACTGGTCGGGAGCGTAGACCGCCTGGACTAATTCCGCCTTTTTAAGCCCTTTGGAGGCGATCTCCATCCAGGATGGGCCGATGAGTTTGACGTCGGCCTTATGACAGGTGAAACAGGTATGTTTGACGAGCAATTCATTGACGGCCTTGGGTATCTCCGTCTGAGCCTGGCTTTCAAGGATCCCTCCGAAAATGAAGGTCACGGCCAGGAGGATCATCGGTTTAATTTTTTTCATTGGAATATCGGACATCTTCTTTCAAATCTCATTTAAAACGGATGGCAAAGATAAAAGGTTACAGGGATATCAATAGTCAATAGTCAATAGTCAATAGTCAATGGTCAATGGTCAAATCGGTTGCCAGTAATCGGTAGTGAGGAAAGGTTTTTTACTCTGTTCACAGCTCAAAGCTCAATACTCTCCCCTATCCCCGGCAGCAACAGATCAATGCCTTCCTTTTGGAAAGCGGCCACCGCGGCCCCTTTGTCGATTTTGATATAACCGAAGGTATCGTAATGGACCCCGACCACCTTTTCAGCGCCCAACCATTTTGCGGCCTGAACAGCATCTTCCACACCCATAGTAAAATTATCGCCGATGGGAAGGATGACAAACCGGAAAGGCCCGGAGGACCTGAACCATTGCATGTCGAGGCAAAGGGCGGTGTCGCCGCTGTAATAAAAGGTTCCCTCCTCTGCGGTTATAATAAAACCCATCGGGCTGCCCCCATAAGAGCCATCCGGCATGGAAGAGGAGTGGACCGCGTGGGTGCATTTGACGGTTCCGAAATCAAAGGTCCACTTGCCCCCGGTATTCATGGGGTGAAATTGGGTCACTCCCTGGTCGCGCATCCACATGGCCACCTCAAAGGCCCCGACCACGGTGGCAAGGGTGGCCTGCGCAATGGCCACCGCATCGGCCGTGTGATCACTGTGCCCGTGGCTGAGCAGGATATAGTCCGCGGTTATCTTTGAAATATCGATATGCCCGGCAAGTTCGTTGCCGGTTATAAAAGGGTCGAAGAGCAGGATTTTTTGTTTGATCTTCACGCTGAAGCAGGAATGTCCGTAATAGGTCAGTTTCATCGGTAAATGCTTATCTGCCTAAATGTAATGCTGTCCGTCGAAAAGAAATTTATATTTGTGTTTTAATAATATATCGGATGACCGACCTCGAAGCATTAAAATTTCCGGTGGGCAAGTTTCATAAACCGGATTTTGTATCCCCGCATCACCTCAAAGCCTGGATACAGGATATTCGCGATTTTCCCGGCCTGCTCGCCAAAGAATTGGAGGGGCTCTCCCCCGCTGACCTGCTCAGGACCTACCGGCCAGGGGGATGGACCATCAGCCAGGTGGTCCACCATGTGGCGGACAGCCATATGAACAGTTTTATCCGGTTTAAGCTTTCCCTCACCGAGGAACACCCAACCATCAAACCATACCTGGAAGGATTGTGGGCCGAATTGCCCGATGGCAAGGATCTCCCCCCCGTTATTTCCCTCAACCTGCTGACAGCCCTTCATGACCGCTGGTGCCACCTGCTCGACCGCATGACCCCCAAGGATTTTCACAAAGGCTATTTCCATCCTGAAAAAAACAGGGTGGTCAACCTGGATGAAGCCACTTGCCTTTATGCCTGGCATTGCAGACACCACCTTGCACATATCCGACTTGCCAAACAAAAGGCTTCCTGATGGCATGGAGGTTGCTTTTTCTGATTTTTTTCACCTGGTCCGCCGCATGCAAACCGTCTGTTTCCGGGTCTGCGCCGCCAGGTAAAAAGGATTCCAGGACATTGAATGTTCAGGACTTCCTGGAGGCCTACCGCAAAGAACCCGCCGGCCAGGCCATGCTTATTGACCTTCGTACACCTCCCGAATTTGAGGATGGTTTTATCCCCGGTGCAGTGATGATCAATTACCTGGAAGACGACATCGATCTGCAATTGGGGCGGCTGGATAAATCGAAAACCTACTATATCTATTGCCAGCAGGAGGGACGCAGCGTCCTTTGTATACAAAAGATGGAGAATATGGGGTTCAAAAAAGTGTATCTCATGAAAGGCGGCTATGACGCTTTCCTCCTTTCCGGCCCCAATTAAAACGGCTGATTTAATTGAATTGATTTTTTCCCCTTTGAGGATACTGCTTAACTTAGTTGTACATACCGGCCCATGAAATCACTTTTAACCTGGATGGCTTTCCTGCTTGTGTCCCCTGCCTTTGGCCAGGGCAACCAAGGCCTTATAACCTTTGAACAAAAAATAAACCTGCACCGGAGGATCCCAGCGGAGAACGAAGATTTGAAGAGCAGGATGCCCGAATTCCAGACCACACTTCATGAATTGCTTTTTAAAGAAAATGAATCCCTGTTTCGGCCCCTGGAGGAAGAAGAGGATGCCCCGATGAGCGGCCCGGGAAACGGAGGGATGATCATGCGGTTCCGCCGGCCTGAAACCATTATTTACCGAAACCACGATGCCGAATATCAACTTGCCCAGCGCAGCCTTTTTGAGAAAAAATATTTGGTCGAAGACACCCTCAGGATTGCACCCTGGAAACTCGGAATGGAGTCAAAAGAAATCCTGGGATACCCCTGCCTGAAAGCCACCCTGGAAACGGAAACAAAACGCGATACCCAGTGGATTCGCACCCGCGTCACCGCCTGGTTTACCCAGGATATCTTCAGTCCTTTCGGCCCGGATACTTATGGGGGCTTGCCTGGCATGATCCTTCTCCTCGATATCAATGAAGGCGAAACGGTCTATTCAGCCACCCGTATCGATCCGTCGGCCGACCTTGGTGACCTTAAAGCGCCGGTGAAGGGGGAAAAAATCAGCGGAACCCAATTCAAGGCCCTGATGGAGGAACGAATGAAGGAATTTCAGCGGAACGGCAGGGGGCCGGGCCAGCGCATGATCCGGATGAATTAAAAATTAGTAGTCAATAGTCAAGAGTCAGTAGTCAAGAGTCAGTAGTCAGGGTGAGGGAACAGTTAAAAGAAGATTTTCTTTCCTTCAATGACTTCTTTCAGTACCCTCGCGTTTTTGCCATCGAGTCTTCCGCTGAGCAGCAATCGCATTTCACGGCGCAACATCGCTCCTTCGTACAATTGTTTTTCCAGTTCGGTCTCGGGGATGAGTTCCGGAGCCTGCACCGGCACATGGGTATCCGCATCGAGGGCCACAAAGGTAAAAAAGGCGTGCGTGGACAATTCGGCATCCCTGCGGCGGGAATCGCTGGTGAAAACCTGCACATAAATTTCCATGGAAGTGTTGAAAGCCCGGGTAATGCAGGCCTCAAGGGTGATGACATGGCCCAGGGGAATCGGTTTCCGGAAGGAAAGATGATCCACGGACAAGGTTACGCAATAGGTCTCTGCATGCCGGTTGGCGCAGATGGCGGCCGCGATATCCATCCACCGCATGAGATTACCGCCCATCGCATTGCCCAGGGCATTGGTATCGTTGGGCATGATCATTTCGGTCATGACCGATTTTGATTCCGAGACTTTTTTTGACTTATTCATACTGAGTTTTAAAATGGATGGAGCCACCCGGTCATACCAAGGCGCATTGAAATTCCTGTTCGAAATGATAGCAGAGCCGGGCCTTGACCTGCGTGAGATCCGGGGGACGGTTGGTTTCGAGATGGAGGGAAGTCACTCCTTTGTCCGGATCGCGGATCCCGCAGGGCACTATGTAATCAAAGGGCGTCAGATCGGCAAGGATATTGAAGGCCAGGCCATGCAGGGTCACCCAACGGCTCATGTGGACCCCGATAGCACATATTTTTTTAGGCAGGCCGCCATGCCTGGAGTTAAGCCAAACCCCGGTGTATTTTGGGTTTCGGAAAGCCTCAAGGCCATACTCAGCCAGTGTAAGCATCACGATGTTTTCGAGGCTGCGGACATAGCGGTGGACGTCGGTGTAAAACCATTCCATGTCGAGGATCGGGTAAACCACCCACTGACCCGGGCCATGATAGGTAATATCCCCTCCCCGGTTGATCCGGTAAAATTCAATGCCCTTATTCCCCAGGAGCTCTTCATTGATCAAAAGATTTTGTTCTTTTCCAGACCGTCCCAGGGTAAACACCGGCGGGTGCTGGCAAAAGATGAGGTAAAACGGCCCGGTCTCTTTCTGTTTCAGGGGCCCGGTTTTTTTTTGAATGATGGATTGATGCAGGGCCGTCTGCCTCTCCCAAGCTTCCCGGTAGGGCACGAGGCCCCAGTCCTCGAGAATGACCTGTTTTTCTAAGGGCACAGCCATGGTCCAATGATCTTCGTATCCATAATCGTCGTTTTTAGTATGTCGGCAGCCGATTTAACGCAAAATTAACCGCCTTTAAGATATCGTTCATACCTGCCTGAAGCCTTTGGTTATATTTTTGATTCATCGATATTTTTCCCATGAAGTGGAGTCTGACACTGGTTTTATTTTTAATATGCGGCCTGTCCCGGGCACAGTCCAAATCCGATTTAAACCAGCACAAGTCTTTTGAGGTGATTTACACCTCCCTAAAGGTCTATCCCAACCCGGTCGCGAGCCTGGCCACTCTGGAATTTAAATTGGCACAGCCGGCCCAGGTGCGGGTAAGCCTGCTCAATATCCTTGGTGCGGAAGTCAGGGAAATCTTGCGCGAATCCCTCCCCCAGGGCAATCAGAATATCCGGTTCAGCGCAGACCAGTTGGAAAAAGGCACTTATTTTCTTCGGCTTTCGGTCAACGGGGATATTGTTAAAACCATCCGGGTGGCCGTCAGCAACCGCACCTGATCCCTTCCTCTTGACTTTTGGCACGATCTGTGTTAGCTTTAGTACTTGTGATTCAGGCAAGTATGAAAATCTGTTTGATTATTTGGTTTACAGCCATCTGCTTTCTGCCCTGCTTTGGCCAGAAGAAGGCAAAGGACTTTAAAGTCACCACCACGGACCTCAAAACCATTGAGTTGTACAAGGACTACCTCAACAAGGGCAAGGTGGTGATGGTCCAGATCTTTTTTGTGGATTGCCCGCCCTGTAACGAGATCGCTCCCAATATTTCAGCGCTCTACAAAAAATACGGCAGCGGCAGCAAACGCGTTGAATTCATTGAACTCAGCAACAAATCCTGGGACAACAATGCCGCGGTCCAGGGTTATAAGACAAGATATAACCTCAATTTTCCTTCCGTGAGCAGCGAAGGAGGCAGCGTTCAGGCGGCAGCCCTGTATTCGGACAATTCTTATGGCTCTTTCCTGGGCACGCCCACTTTTATAATCATTGATCCTACGGGCGGCGTCACCTTTGATCCGAGGGGACAACACGCAGATGCAACGACAGTCAGGCTGGACACTGCCCTCGCCAGGGCCCTGAGGGTGCCCACCGTTCCCGGTTCGGGTTCCGGGGGAGAGGGAAACAATCCCTCTACCGGGATCAAAAGGGATACCCTCAACCTTCATGGAAAGCTAAGCCTGGGTAGTTCAACGCTCGGGCTGGTGACCCTGAAACTCAGCTGGAACAAAAAATCTTATACGTTCAGAACGGACATCCAGGGCAGTTTTAAGTTTCAGGCGATCGATACGGCAAGAACGACCAACGACATCCGCATGGAAGTGGAATACCCGCTCGATTACATTACTTCCGTCTCCACCATAGACCTGATCCTGATTCAAAAACATATCCTCGGAGTAAAACCTTTTGGCGATTACAAACAAGTGATCGCGGCCGATGCCGACCTCAACGGGGAAATCAATGTCGTCGACCTGGTGGAACTTCGAAAACTCATCCTTGGCCTCCAGGACAAACTCACCGCTCCATCCTCCCAGGTCACCTGGATCAACCACCGCAACCTGATCCGGAATCTTTCCCAAGCCATCCCGCTTGAAGATATTAAGTCCCTGGGCAGTAACGGCATACAGCTGGAAATCGTAAAAACGGGGGATGTGAGTTTGTATAATCAGTAGTCAATAGTTAGTAGTCAGTAGTCAGTTAACAGTTTATCAGCCTGACAATTCAGCAATTCAACAATTCTACAATTCAACAAAAAAGGGCCTCCCCGACCAGGAGACCCTCCACTATATAAGTGTGAAACAAACAGTTCAGATAATAGTATTCAGCAGTCAGCCATCAGCAGGCAGGCCTATTTCATATAATCCTTGGCACTGGGATTAAATTCAGACCAGCCATTGGTCCAGTTGGTGGATTTTAAAGCGCCTATATAATCGACATTCTCAAAAAAGGCGGGCAGACCCGTATTGCTTCCTCCCTTCTCCAGTCCGTCGCTCAGGCCGGTGGTGAGCACCAAAGTAGGCTTGGCGGTGAAAATATCCGCCTGGAGGCCGGTCTGGCTCCTTTTCAACAGGATCTTATTCCCTTCAATCCCCGCAAACCATTCCGATGGTTTTTTATCGCCGATCTTGATATCCGCAGGAGGATTGGCGGTATTCAGGTCACGGATGGCATAACCACGGGGGTTATGGTTGGTCCCGTTTCCAAATCCGTTATCACCCCATCCATCCAGTCCGGCAACCACCACATTCTTCAATTGGAGTTCCCCGTTGGCAGCGTTGGCCTGGGTGGTGGAACCATCAATGTATATCCCATTCGGGTACCCGGTGACGACCGTGTTATATATTTTGATTTTGGTATTTCTGCGCAGGTGCATTCCGTTCTGGAATTGAGGGCTGATGGAAGTCGCCACCTCGGCTTTGGGGCCAATAATGCTGACGTTGGAAAAATAGGGCGCGGTGAAAGGCATCGCGGCGCTGCCGCTTCCATCATTGTCCACTTCAAATCCATTGGAGCCGGATTGATCGGCCTGGGTGGCTCCTCTCAGGCCAATGGCAAATTGTACATTCCCGGAATACCCGTTGTCGACGTCGAAATCATCATCCAGGCCCCGATAGGCAACCAGGTATTTGGCGTTCACCGTGCCGCCAAACCATTCGAAGGCGTCATCCAACCCATAGGAGCATTGCACGTATTCTATTTTGGTGCCCCGGCCGACCGATCCCATCGTCAGTGAATTCACCTCCTGGTTGGGATTGATGGGAATGCCGGCATATTCAATCCGGACATATTTCAGGACACCGGAATTGTCCTCATCGTCATTGCCGCCATGGAAAGCTCCATATTGGCCTTCCAGTTCACCGGTACCCCCTGGCAAATTGTTCTTGGCTTTCCCGCAAAGGACCAGTCCTCCCCAGTCTCCGGGTTCACGTTCGCCGATCGCCCGTTCTGAAGTGAAGATGATTGGTTCGGCTGCAGTGCCTTCAGCAATAATCCTGCTCCCGCGGTGCACGATCATCGTGCCTTTGGTGGCCCGTTCACCAATGATCACGGTACCGGCCTGGATGGTGAGTACGCCGGTTTTAGTGGGATTTCCGTCTTTGGTCAGATCTTCCCCTACCCGGACAAAACCTTTGAGCCGGTAAACCTTGTCCTTGGTCCAGCTGACGTTACCTTCCAGGATCCCGCTGACATCCACGATGGGTTTTACAGGAAGTGCCGATACGGTAATGACCTGGGGCCCGCCGACTGTGACCTGGTCGTCGTAGTCCGACACCACGAAGGTGAAGTTGATGTTCGTACCCGAAGGCAGGGCTTCGATCGTATAGGTTTTGCTGTACTGATCGGTTTTGGTCCCTTCGGAATAGGTTTTATAGTCAAAGTCTGCTCCGTTTTTCAGCACCTGAAGGGTTTTTAAGCCCCTTTCAGATTGCAGGCTCACGGTTATGTTTACAACGGTTCCGGCTAATCCGGAAGCAGCGGTTCCGGGGGTCACAACGGGTGCCGGAAATACTTCATCCTCCTTTTTACAGGAGGTCTGGATCAACATCCAGGCCCCCAGCAGCAAGAGGGATGAAAGGGTAAGCAGTGGTTTAGTTTGGATCTTCATAATAATTACATTTATACCTTTTGGTTTAATAAATCTGATAAGTCAGGCCGGCCTGTACCAGACGGCCGGGAGCATATTGTTGAATAATCTGGTCCCTGGACGGATCCCATTTTTTGTCCTGGTTGCCATCCTGGAGGATGCGCGCCGGTTGATTCAAGAGGTCCGATACGCCGGCTTTTAATATTATTCGGGAGCCCAGTTCCTTGGAAATCATCAAGTCCAGCACATTCCGGGGCATTTCGTAGAGGTCGGGATAACCCTGGAATCCAACGGCAAAAATCCTCTTGCCGATCACGTTGTAGAGGACATTTACCTGCAGTCCTTGATCGGCGTCAAGGTAGTTCAAGGCGGCATTCACGATAAAGGGAGACTGGCCCTGAAGAGGACGCTGGTCGGACTGGCCTTCGCTGATGCCATCACCCAGGCGGACCGCTGAATGGATCAGGGTTGCGTTAAACACGGTGCTGAATCGCCCCAGGAACCGGGATGGCGTTAGGTTCGATAAGGACTTCTTTAATTCCACCTCGACGCCATAATTCACGCTGCTTTCGGCATTGGCAAAGGTGAAGGTCTTTGCCCCCCCCGAGCCCGAACCCGGGACCACCAGGGATTCGATCGGGTCTTTGAACTTCTTGTAAAACAGGGCCACATTGAAAACCTCAAAGGGAGTCGGATAATATTCAAAACGGGTGTCGAAATTCTGGACCACCGCGGTTTTTAACGGGGAACCCTTGTACACGTAATTGTAGTCAAAATCATAATAGGCAAAAGGCGCCAGTTCCCTGAATTCCGGGCGGTTAAGGCTCATCCCATACGATGCTTTCAGAATGGATTTTTGGCTGAAATAATAGGACATGGTCGCGGAGGGAAGCCATTTGGTTATTGGATAATGGAGTGCCACCGGGGTCCCCCCGATCAGGGCGCTCTCCAGGTTTTGGGTATTGTGCTCAAGGCGGAGCCCACCGGAAAAGGAAAGCTTTTTGCCAAGTGGAGTCAGGACATGGACAAAACCGGCATATAATTTATTTGAGGAACGGTAGGAATCGCTGGGATTGGTCTGCTCGTCGATTTTGACGCCGGTCCGGTTATTGATATTGTTGAACAGTTCGGTGATATCCCCATTGATCAGATCATTGTTGAAGTCAAAAGCGCTTCCCCGGACATATCCCAGGTTCCGGGCGTCGAAAGTCCGGTTTTTATCCTCCAGGGCGCCCCCGGCTTTGATTTCCAGATCGTTTATTTTTTTCGAAACGGCCAGGTTTCCGGAATAAGTTTTTTCAAGCATCTCCGAGGAAAACCGGCCGAGGAAAAAGGCCTGAGCCGCGCCAAACGGAACGTATAAGCTTGAGGTGCCCGATGATTCGTCAAAATCGGACCGGTATCTCCGGTAATCGGGTTGATTCCGGGTGGCCCGGTTATACCCAAAGGTCCATTCCAAGTTCAGGGATTCGTCCTGCAGGAATTGATGGGTTCCCACCAGTTGACTGGAAAGGATGTTCTTATAGACCTGGTCAAAGGAATGGTTATTGGGAATGTAGTTGGATTCAAAGTTTTTCCCTGAACGGTAAACATAACTTCCGGTGCTGTTCTGATTGAAAAGGTTTTTCCATTCGATCTGATGGTTGTCCCATTTTGCGGCCCAGTTGTGAAGTACCCCGATCCGGATATTCCGGTTGTACTGGGCATCATCATAGGAGAAGATCCGGGATTCAATGCCATTGGCCTGTTCATTGTAATCCCCGCGGTTTATCCCGAATTGGGTTTTGGAATCCTGGTAGGTAACGGAAGTGATGTTTCCGACCTGGACCCCGCCGAACACCGTCCTCAGGTTATTGGTCAGGTTGATTTTTTGGTCAGGCACCGCGACAGTCGGGGTGGCCACCCAGTTGTTTTTGAGGGACTTTCCGGCGAGTTCCAGCTGGATGGGGTTATTGATGACCTCATTGACCGAGGCGGGGAAATTTTTCGGAAGGTCAAAAGTCCCGGAATTGAAACCGGTCCAATAGTTTTTTCCAAGCTGGGGTTGATAAAAATCGTTGAAAGTGGTTCCCTGCCTGAAGCCGGCCGCATATTCGACACTGAGGCCGGATTTGCTGGGAATTCCTTTGGTAAAAATTTTGACCAAACCTCCGGCAAATTCACCCGGAAGATCGGCAGATGGGCTTTTAAACACCAGCATGCGCTCAATCTGCCCGGCCGGGATGATATCAAACGAAAACGATTTGATATCCGTTTCCATGGAAGGGGTGAAGGCATTGTGCAGCATCACGTTGTTGTACCTTGAATTCAGACCGCGGATATTGATAAACCGGTCCCCGACAATGGTGATGCCCGGCACCCTCCGCACAATTTGGGCTGCATTACCGTCCATGGATTTTTTGATCTGCTGTTCGGAGATTCCACTGACTACCTGCATGGAGGCTTTAATCTCGGAGAGGATGGCCACTTCACTGTTCCGCACTTTATCCCCGGTGACCACCACTTCCTGCAAGGTTTCGGTTTCCTCCACCAGGTCCAGATTAATCTGTGTGATCCTGCCGGCTTCCACCTTTACCCCCGCAAGATTTTCCGTACGGAATGAAACGTAGGATATCTGAAGGGTGTACTCTCCTGCAGGTACATGGTCTATCGAAAAGAATCCTTCGATATCCGTCGCCGATCCCAATTCGGTCCCGATCACCTTGACCGTGGCTCCAATCAGGGGCTCGGATAATTTCTGGTCGGTAATAATTCCCTGGATGGTCCCGTTTTGTGCATTCAACCGGATAAAACCCGAAACGAGAATCAACAGGGTAAAAAACGTTTGTTTCATGTCTACTCTTTGTTTGTGCAGCAAAAGTAGACGGGCTGTATTAAGCCAATGTTAATACCGGATTAAGGCTATATTACGTTTTATCATATTGCAATTCAGCATTTTATGTAATAAATGCAATAATATATGTGGATTTAGTCTGGAAGGTGAGGAGTTTGAATACTCAAACAGAGATCTGATCGCTGATGTCTGATAACTGATCACTGACAACCGAAATCTGATTGCTTATCGCTGATCGCTGATTGCTGATCGCTGGTCGCTGATAGCTGTCTGTTAATTTTTCTTTGATCTTAAAGCCCTTTGGTTTTCCGCATTCCCGGAAGGAAAGACCTCCTCGACGTATTTCCAAATCCCCTTATCCAGCCGGAAACCTTCGTAAGATCCTTCGGGGACCCTGGTCCTGCCCTGCCCTGGCAAGTTTCCCGGCTGTTCCATAAGATGGTCGCAAATGATCATTTTTTCATTTTCATCGTAATTGACCCGGACGGCGGCGTCGGCGCTGTACTGATAGATGATGCGGTGGCGGATTTCGTTTTTACCCATCCGGAACACCGGGGCCCCGAAGACGGGTTTGCCTTCCCTGAAATGAAGGACATCGATGACTTTTCTACGCTCATAGACCGAATGGCCGTCATAACCAAAAAGCAGCCAGGCCCTGGATTTATCGGCCATTTCGAAGGGAACCATATTGTAATAGACCAGTCCATACCATCTGTCCGCGGGCAGCGACACCGATTCCGGATCAGCAAGTTCATGGGAGCGGTCGGCAAAGGAAGTGAGTTTGAGGGAGGGACTGTTCCACTGGAGAGCGCCGAAATAACGGTAATCTGCCTCGTTCACTTTCAATTGCCAGCTGAAAATGCGAAAACTGCTGTCACTCGGATAAGTGATGGCTACATTTTCCAATCGGGGAAATTTGTATTGGAAGGAATGGTCGACCTTGAGCGCCTTCGCCAGGGTGGGTATCATCTGGTGGCAGGCATAGATCCGCTCGTCCTCGATTTCGGCATTCAGGACTCCCCTCGCCCAGACGGCAATGGTGTCTTCATAATTCTGGATCCGGAGTAAATCGGTTCCTGAAAGGTTTCCCGACTGGGCATGGCCGTTTAACCCAATGAATGAGCATAAAGCTACAAACAAGATCGAGCAGGTCCCTTTCAGCCGCATGCTGAAGATAACGCTGATTAAAGAAGGGGGTTTGCTAACCAAAAGTTAAAAATCAGAGCCCGAGGGCGTCATAAGCGTCCATCACGGACTTCACGGCTTGGGCGGAAGCATTGAGCAAGGCCATTTCATCTTCGTTCAATTTGAGTTCGATGACCTGTTTCACGCCGCCCGCGCCCAGTTTTACCGGTACTCCCACATACACGTCCCGGAGGCCGTGCTGGCCCTCCATTTTAATACAACAGGGGAAAATCCGGTTTTCATCCTTGAGGATCGCGGTGGCCATTTGCGCGGCGGCGGCACCCGGAGCATACCATGCGGAGGTGCCCATGAGTTTTACCAGTTCTCCACCCCCGACTTTTGTCCTTTCCATGATTTTATTAAGGGTCTCGGTGTCGATCAGCTCGGTGACCGGTATTCCGCTGACGGTCGTATACCTGGGAAGCGGAACCATGGTATCCCCGTGCCCCCCGAGCAATACGGCCTGGATGTCTTTCGGGGACACCTGGAGCGCATCCGCCAGGAAAGCCCTGTACCTGGCCGTGTCCAGAATGCCGGCCATGCCAATCACTTTGGCAGTGGGCAGGCCTGAGGTTTTCTGGGCTGCATAAGTCATGACATCGAGGGGGTTTGAAACCACGATCAGGATGGGGTCTTTGGAATGTTCAAGGATGGATTTGGTCACCCCGCTTACGATCTTGGCATTGATGGTGATCAGGTCATCCCTGCTCATGCCCGGTTTCCGGGGCACGCCGGCGGTAAGGATCACGATGTCTGAACCTGCGGTATCGGCATAGTCGGAGGTCCCGATAACCCGAGTGCTGTAATCATCGATCGGGGCCTGCTGCCAGGTATCCAGGGCCTTCCCCTTGGCCAGGTCTCCGGCGATATCCAGCATGACGATTTCATTGACGATATCCTGGTGGGCGAGGACATTGGCACAGGTAGCACCCACATTTCCGGCGCCGATAACGGTCACTTTACTCATATTATACTTTTATTTAATATTTATTTATGGAGATCAAAGGTAAGCGGATGCGGCCAATCGGCAAAAGATATCCCTCATCTTTGTACACCGGGGGATGAATATTTTCTGTTAATTTTGTAGGCTATATGAGATGGTTTCTGATCGCAGGAAGTTTGTTGTTTTTTAGTGCAGTGAAAGCCCAGGAGGACAAACCTTTTTTATGCGGTACGGAAAATCTCGAGGAAATCAAGCAGGTGATGCTTAAAAACCGGGAAGAATTCAAAAACTTCCAGTTTCAGCGTGGGGCCATCAGCTATATTCCGGTCAAAATATTCCTGGTCGCCTACAACGACGGTTCCGGCCAGATGCCCGTCCTCAATGCCCTGCGCATGCTTTGCCAGTTGAATACCGCCTATGCGGACATGGAATTGCAATTTTACATCAAGGAGATCAAGACGCTCAACAACAGCACCATTACCGAAACGCCAAGGTCTTCCGGGGGAACCCTGCAAATGCAGCTCAACAAAGATCCCAAGGCCGTCAATATATTCATTACGCATAAAATCCTCGATGGCGTGGCGGGTTATTATATCGGACCGGCCGGATCCAATAACGACTTTATCGTGATCCAGAAAGACTACATGGGAGATGTCCGGGTGGCGGCACACGAAGTAGGCCATTACCTGAGCCTCCCGCATACCTTTCATGGCTGGGATTCCGAAGCCTGGGACCCGGTCAAACACGGCAATCCCGTCCAGAAATTTGCACCCGACGGCATCACCATCAATGAATATGCGGACAGCTCCAATTGTGGTCCGAAAAATGTGGGTGATGGATTTTGTGATACCCCGGCAGACTATAATTTCGGGGCCAATACCTGTTCTTATTCTTTAAAAGCCATGGACCCCAACGGGAAGCTGGTCTCGCCCCAGACCAACAACATGATGAATTATTTTTTCGGCTGCAGCAAATACCTCTTCACCCCGCAACAAAAAGCAGCGATCCTGTCCAGCTACAACAGCACCTCGCGCCGCGATATCCGGGGGACTTCGCCCTCCGAGGTCACTCCAATCAACCAGGCGGTAAAATTGCTCAAGCCGGCCGATAAATCAGCCACGGCCAGCGCGGACAGCGTCCTGCTGGAATGGGAAGCGGTGGCCGGAGCTGCTTCATACCTGGTTCAATACGATATCGTACCGACCTTCGAGGTTTTTGTCCAGACGTTTATCACCAAAGAGACCAAACAAAAAATTACCGGCCTCGTACTCAACCGCACCTATTATTGGAGGGTTATCCCTTTTAATGACTATTCGACCTGTTACCCTGACCCTCCCCGCTTTTCTTTTAAGGCGGGCGCCCTCACCAGCGTGCGGGATATCCCGGAGGTCAAGAGTTTATCCATTTATCCCAATCCAGTCGCCAATCAACAACTGCTCAACGTCTATTTGGACAACCACACCGGATTTTCCGGCTCCATATCCATATTCGATCTGAATGGCCGCCTGGTCTTGCAGGTACCGGATCAGAAATTCACGGCAGGCGCTTCCAGCAAAGGGCTGGATATTTCAGGTCTTCGCCCGGGGGTCTATGCTTTTGTATTAAGCAGCAGGGGCGGGCTGGCGAGCCGGCGGTTGACCGTTTTTTAAGCGACCGGGTTCAACCAGCCTGTTTTTTCCGCAAGGACCATTCAAACGAGAAAATTGCGACCACCTCCCCCTCCCGGTTCCTCCCGGTGGAGTTCATAATAATTTTTACCCCGGCATCCTGTTCCAGGGCAATCGCTGCGGTTTTCCGCATATCCTGGACCTGGTTGCATTCAAATAAAACAGGGCCTTTTGCCTTTTTCAAAAACTGCCCCTCCACCCGCGTCACCAGCATGGATATCCGCGACGGATCCAGGGAGGTCAGTGCGATAATGCCGGTGGACAATTCCGCCGCGGCGGCCAGTGCCGCAAAATAGATGGATTTAAAAGGGTTTTTGGTGGACCACCTGTACGGGATATTCACCTGTGCCCGCTCTTCCGTAAGAGAGACCACCTTCAGTCCAAAGAAAAAGGCGCCCGGAAGATGGAGTAAAAAATACCAGAACATCATCCATTTGCTATGGACCATTTTTGTGGTTTGTACCTGCATGGAATGTGATTAATCCTTCAATAATAAGTAATTTCGCGGCATCATTATCTGAACTTATGAATCTGCACGAATATCAGGGAAAGGAATTACTTAAAAAGTTTGGCATACCGGTCCAGGAGGGATTTCTTGCCACCACACCAGAAGAAGCCATAAAAGCTTATGACCAGGTGGTAGAATCTTCAAAGTCGCCGGTAGCGGTCATCAAAGCCCAGATTCATGCCGGTGGCCGGGGCAAAGGCGGTGGCGTCAAACTGGTCAAATCCCGGGAGCAGGCCGCCCAAACGGCACCCCAGATCCTTGGTATGATGCTCAAAACTCCCCAGACGCCGGGAGGGATGAACGGCCCTGGAAAACTGGTCCGTAAAATCCTGGTGACGGAAGATTCATTCAAACCGGATTTTGAATCCTGCAAGGAATATTACGTCTCCATCCTCACGGACCGGGAAAAAAAAGCCAATGTGATCATCTATTCCACGGAAGGGGGTATGGATATTGAAGCCGTGGCTGAAAAAACACCCCACCTGGTCCACAAGGAATATGTGCATCCCCTGGCCGGATTCCAGGCTTTCCAGGCCCGGAACATCGCCTTCAAGCTTGGCCTGAGCGGGGAGAGTTTTAAAAACATGGTCCGTTTCGTGACCAATCTCTACAAGGCCTTTACCGAGTCCGATGCCACTTTGTTCGAAATCAATCCCTGCCTGAAAGACGGATACGGCAATATCCTCGCGGTGGATTGCAAGGTTTCCCTGGATGACAACGCCCTGTTCCGCCACAGCGACCTGGAAGCCATGCGCGATACGGATGAAGAAGATCCCGCAGAAGTCGAAGCAAAAGCCTATAACCTCAACTACGTGAGCCTCGATGGCAACGTGGGATGCATGGTCAATGGCGCCGGCCTGGCCATGGCCACCATGGACATCATCAAACTCTCCGGCGGCCAACCTGCCAATTTCCTGGATGTGGGGGGCACCGCCGACGCCGCCCGCGTGGAACAGGCGTTCCGGATTATCCTGAAAGACCCGGCTGTGAAAGCCATACTCATCAATATCTTCGGGGGCATCGTGCGCTGTGACCGGGTGGCCCAAGGGGTGGTAGACGCTTACAAAAACATTGGAGAGATCAAGGTGCCGATCATCGTCCGGCTCCAGGGCACCAACGCAGAGCTGGCCAAGGATATCATCGACCAGTCTGGCCTGCGGGTGAGGTCCGCCATCCTGCTGAAAGACGCGGCAGAACTGGTCAGGGAAGCATTGTTGGAAAAATAATTTATACCCACCGGCTTGACCAGGATCTCTTTATTCGAATTAAATGAATACGTCAGGCAGGTCATCGCCCTTAATTTTACCGAACCACTCTGGATCCGGGCAGAAATCAACCAGGTAAGTTTTTCCAGGGGCCATTGTTATCTCGAACTCATCGAAAAAAAGGGGGATACGGATGAAATCATCGCCCAGGCCAGCGCGGCGATCTGGTATCGAAACCTGCGCTTTATAGAACAAAAAACAGGTCCTAATCTTAACCAGCTCTTACAGAAGGGAATACAAACATTGCTTAAAGTAAGAGTCGAATTCAATGAACGTTATGGACTGAAATTAAGTGTTGAAGACATAGACACCACCTTTACGATTGGGCAGCTTGAATTGAAAAGAAGGGAAATTCTTCAACAATTGGGAGCCCTGGGACTGATGGATAAAAACAAAGGCCATGCCCTGCCGCCGGTACTTCAAAGGCTGGCGGTCATTTCATCGGAAAAGGCTGCGGGCTTTCAAGATTTTATCCAGCACCTCCAGGCCAATGACTACGGTTTTGCCTTCGAATGTGAACTCTATTCCGCGGCCATGCAGGGAAGGAATGTGGAAAAGGAGATCCTGGCTGCTTTCCAGGAAATCAGGCAGGCGCGACAGCCTTATGACGCGGTCATCATCATCCGGGGCGGCGGATCCCGGCTGGACCTGGCCGCTTTCGACAGCCTGCAGCTCTGTGTGGCTATCGCAAATCTCGAATACCCGGTGATTACAGGCATTGGCCATGAAACCGATCAGGCCGTGGCAGACCTGGTGGCGCATACCAGCCTCAAGACCCCCACTGCGGTCGCTCATTTTGTCCTGGAGCACAACTTCAAATTCGAAACCCAGCTGTATGCCGGATACCGGATCCTTCAAAAATCCGCCCTGGATATCATCGAATCGTTTCAGTCCAGGCTGAGGCGGCAAAGCCAGATGATTAAGGATATCAGCCTGCGCCGGGTGGGCAATGAAAACTACTTTATGGCAGCGGCCAAAAAGGATTTAAAAATGTATACCCTGCAACTCCTCCGGGAAAAGCAGGCCGAACTCCACAACCTGCAGCAGAGAACAGCATTGATGGATCCTGAACTCCTGCTGAAGCGGGGATACAGTATGACCTTCAAGGACGGAGTGCTGTTGAAAAGTCCGGACCAGGCGGAAAGCGGGGACCTCATCGAAACCAGGCTTTCCGGAGGCAGCATCCGGAGCACGGTTAAATAATAAGTTTTACATTTACCGGGTATGTCGAAAACCAGGAAGGACAAAGGGAGTTTTGAAGAAGCCAAAAGAGCGCTGGACGAGATCATTGCAGAACTTCAGAACGAGAACACCTCCATCGACAAACTGGCCTCCCAGGTAAAAAGGGCCCAGGAACTGATCCAATATTGCCAGTCCAGGCTGAGGACCATTGAAAAGGAGGTTCACTCCCTCCTGGATGAAGAAGAATAGACCACCCGGATCAAGGCAGCCAGGTTGGCACCAAAAGCCTCCAGATTTTCTTTGCCCATTTTAATAGCCGTTTCCAGATCTTCTGGACCCCTTACAATTGAAAATGCGGCACTAAAACCCATTTTGCGATTTTGCGCCGTGTTCATTTGAAGACTTCCGCAAAGCCCGATCACCGGTTTTCCGCATTTTCCCGCGGTTTTCAGTACCCCATGCACCAGTTTACCGAACCGGGACTGGAAATCCAGCGCTCCTTCCCCGGTAATCACCAGGTCATGCGCCTGCACTTTTTCCCGGAACCGGAGCAGTTCAAATATCCGTGAAGTTCCATGGTGTATGGTGCAGCCCATGATCCCGTGCATGCCGCCCCCGATCCCGCCTGCCGCCCCACTCCCTTTTACCTTTTGAAGGTCAGTACCGAACTGATTGTGTATTACCCGGGCAAAATGAATCATCCCCTTTTCCAGCTTTTTCCGAATGGGAGGTCCGGCACCTTTTTGCGGCCCGTAAACCTCAACCGCCCCTTCCGGGCCATAAAAAGGATTGGTCACATCGGTCCAGATCTCAATGGTGCGGCTGCCTTCCATCTCCATCCGGGTATCCACGGCATGGATCTGGATGAGGTTGGCAGGTACCGGGTCCAACACCCTCCCCTTTTTATCCAGGAACCGGATGCCGAGGCGGTGCATGATCCCCAGGCCTGCGTCATTGGTTGCGCTCCCCCCAACCATGAGTATGACCCTCCTGGCTTTTCGTTTTAAGGCATGCTGAACCAGTTCGCCGGTTCCCATCGTGTTGGAGATCCAGATGTTTTTTTCCCGTCCGTTGAGCACGGCCAGGCCTGAAGCGGCCGCCATTTCGATGTAGGCTGTAGAGGATTCCTGTTCAAACAAATAGGGTGCTTTAAGTTCATGGCCCAGGGCATCCGATGCGGTGATCCAAACCGGCTTCAGATGCAGATGGTGGGCCAGTGCCAGGACCGAGCCGTCCCCTCCGTCACACAGGGGGAAGGTGGTCAGGGAATCGGGGTTCAGAGTACCGGCAAGGCCTTTCCGGAGGGCGTTATTTGCTTCAAGGGAAGAGCAGGAACCTTTGAAACTGTTCAGGGCGAGCAGGATTTTCATTTCATCAGGTCTGCGGGGTATTTCAAACCGATGAGTGTCCGGATACGGTCCAGGGTATCCATGATTTGCAGCGAAAAATGCAGCGGCATGAGGTCGCTTTCCAATTTTCCGGCTTGCACACAATCCTGGACTTCTTTTATCTGATAGTAGAAACCACGGTTTGGGTAGTCCCAGTTTTTAATTTCCGCTTCGCCGTTTTCGGGTTTGATGATCATTTCTCCTCTTTCATGCCATCGCCTGGGCAAAAGCACCGATCCTTTTTCATAAAATAGCTGAGCCGAAGTGTCCGACTCCCAGAGAATGCTGGATTCCAGGTAGGCGGTGATGCCTTCCGCGTCCTTGAGGATGACCTGGCAGGTCTCATCGATCTCATTCAATATGGTAGCTTCCGCCTGGATCACCGCAGGCACCCCTAATAAAAGCTGCGCCAGAAAGACCGGATACACTCCGATATCAAGCAGGGATCCGCCTCCAAGTTCATTTACCACCAGACGGCTGACCCCTTGCGCCGAGGCTCTTTCCTTCCCTTTAAAGGCAAAATCGGCCCTGAGGTGGAGGAGCCTCCCCAACCTGCCGGAATCGTGCAATGACTTCAGGTAAAGGATATGGGGAAGAAAGCGGGTCCACATCGCCTCCATCAGAAAAACCTGATGGACCCTTGCCTGATGGATCAGCCCGGTCAATTCATGTTTGTTGATGGTAAAGGGTTTTTCGCATAATACGGGCAGACCGGCCTCCAGGCATTTTGAAGTGCAATAAGCGTGCAAATGATGCGGGGTCGCAACGTATACGGCATCCAGGCCTCCGTGACCAACCAGTTCCTCATAACTGCCAAAGGCTCTCGCCGCCCCGTATTCTTTGGCGAAAGCCTCCGCCTTAGTGATATCTCTGGAGCCCACCGCGGCCAGTTCCCCCACCCCGGTTTCTTTCAATTCTTTGGCGAATTTGTTGGCGATCCTGCCCAGTCCAATTATACCCCACTTAAACATGTATTAAAATTTACAATTTGTTCACAAAATTAAATCCTTCAAGGACATTCGCGGTGCTATCTTTGTAAGACGTTTTACAAGAACCCCTTGTACCCGATTCCGGCAAGATTTTTACCCATATTAATAATATTTACTTAAACCTATTTAAACAAATGATCTATGGCTATTAATCTATTGGAGTTGTTGCAAAGCCAGGTGGGGGGAGAATTGGTCGGCCAGGCCAGCAAATTCCTGGGCGAAACCGAAGTCAACACCGGGAAAGCGGTGGGTTCGATTTTCCCAACTCTTCTTGGCAGCCTTGTAGGCAAAGCATCCACGGAATCCGGTTCAAGGGGGATCCTTGATTTTATTAAAACTAACAATATAGACGGCAGCGTACTGAATTCACTGGGAGGTTTGTTTTCAGGAGGCCAGGCCACCGATTCCCTCCTGGGTTCCGGGGGAGGGATCCTCAAGTTTTTAGTGGGCGATAAACTCGGTTCGATCGTGGACGTCATATCGAATGTTTCCGGGGTAAAAACAGGGACTTCATCCTCCCTGCTCAAAATGGCAGCTCCGCTCCTCATGGGGTTTGTGGGCAAATTTGTAAAAGAAAAAGCCCTGGATGCCATGGGTTTGAAAAACCTGCTGGGCGGCCAGCGTGAATTCATTTCCAAGGGGATCCCCGGAGCCCTGACCGGTCTGCTGGGCCTGGCAACCAATGCCGGTGGCGGAGCTCCAAAAATGCCCGCAGGCCCATCCTCAACAACCGGAAGCAGTAACTTGCTCAAATGGGCCTTGCCCATCCTGCTGTTGCTCGCGGTCATTTATTTCTTCGGACGCAAAGGCTGCGACCGTCAAATGGAGACCACGCCCACCGAAATGGTTGACAGCGCCAAACTCGCCGCCGAGGCCGCCGCAGCCGAACAAAAACGGATTGCGGACAGCATTGCCGCTTCCAGATCTGTTTATACGCTGCCCGGAGGCATATCCCTGAATACCAAAAAAGGTAGTTTCACGGACAAATTCGTATCCTTCTTTGCGGACAGCCTTGCAAAGGTCGATCCCAAAATGGCCTTTACTTTCGACGGGGTCCATTTTAAAACCGGTTCCGATTCCCTCACCATGGAGTCCGGTACCCAATTGGATGAACTGGCCAGTGTAATGACGGCTTATTCCGGGGTAAACATCCGGGTGGTCGGGCATACCGATAATGTGGGGGATGCGGCTATGAATAAAAAATTGTCCGACGCCCGGGCCAAATCCGTCAAGGCCTATCTGGTTGGCAAAGGCATTGCCGGCAGGCGCATTGAAACCCTCGGGATGGGACAAGCCAGCCCAATCGGGGACAACAATACGGAAGAAGGGAAAGCGATGAACCGCCGCGTGGAGGTTTTCGTCACCCGCAAATAAATGTTGGATTTATTCAATGAAAGCCAGTCTCCCCCCGGACTGGCTTTTTTGTTTCAACGGACAAGCCCTGGCAGGGTTACTTGTCCAGGATCCCGATCACAAGAAATCCCGGCCGGACGTTCAGATAATACCATAAATTTGAACGTATATGCTACTGCGCGTGAAATTGCCAGGAATGCTGGCAATTGTTTTTTTGGTGTTTTTAAACTCCAGCATTGAGGCTCAATCTGTTTTAAACCGCTTCCAGGTCATCGGGAGGCCAAAACAAATCGACATCCCCTTCCAGTTTGAGAATAATTTTATCCTGGTCAAGTCTTTGTTCAACCGCTCCTTCCCCCTCAATTTTATTTTCGATACAGGAGCTGAGCATGCCCTGCTTTTTAAACGGGAGTATGCGGATATCCTCGGACTCAAATACGACCGCAGGATCCGGCTGATCGGGGCGGATCAGTCGGAAGAAATGTATGCCCTGATTGCCCGGGGGGTTTCCTTCGGTCTGAGTCCGACGGTTTCCTATTCCCAGGACATCCTGGTCCTGGAACAGGATTTTTTCCATCTGGATGAGGTGACGGGATTGTATGTGGACGGCATCATGAGCTCTTCCTTTTTTAAGGGGTATATACAGCACATCGATTACCGTAAGCGGATCCTGTCCTTTATTCAACCCAGCGTTTTCCGCTATAATTCACGGAAATACACCAAGGTTCCCGTGGAGATCATCAACGGAAAACTCTATGTAACCGGCCAGGTCGAAATACAAAACAAAAAGATACCTGTTAAATTGCTGGTGGACTCCGGCGCCGGCCTCCCCCTGTTGCTATACACCAATGCCAATCCCGATTTTGCCCCCCCTGAGAAAGCCATACCCGGACGCCTGGGCAAGGGCCTGGGTGGTTACCTTGAGGGTCATATCGGCAAGATCACGGAACTCCAATTAGAAAAGTTTAAATTCCCCAACATCGTAACCAGTTTTCAGCAACTGGATTCGACCCTGATCCCCGCGGGAGCCGAGGAAACCCGGTTTACTCGCGACGGATTGCTGGGGAATCAGCTGCTCAGCCGATTTGACATTTATATCGATTACAACAAAAACCTCATGTACCTGAGCCCGATCAAAGACCTCAGCAAAGAATTTCTGGTCGACCGCAGCGGAATGGAAATCCTGGCTACCGGGCATGAACTGAAACAATACATCGTGAATTCGGTGATCCCCGGAAGCCCGGCCGACGAAGCAGGCCTCAAAAAAGGGGACATCATCAAACGTATCGGATTCCTTTCCACCAACATACTTTCCCTGGAACAGATCATCCATTCCCTGGCTCGGAAACCCGGCAAAAAAGTCAGGATCCAGTATTTCAGAAATGCCACCGAATACAAAACCACGGTAACCCTCCGGTCCTTGATTTGATGCCATGCGTGGATAAAATATCGGCCTCCCTTTTTTCTCCACATCCCGCATGATACCTTTGTTTGGTGTACTCCAGTTTAAAAGCCTGTGTGGAAGACCTTGAACGACAAGGGCAATTGTTCAGGGTGAAAGAGGAAGTGGACCCCGACCTGGAAATGGCGGAGATCCATCGCCGTGTATTTGATTCCGGGGGCCCCGCCCTTTTATTCGAAAAAATAAAAGGTTGCCGGTTTCCCGCCGTTTCAAATCTTTATGGCACCAGGGACCGGGTCCTCTATTTATTTAGAAACAGCCTGGAAGACCTCAAGGCGTTGGGCAGGCTTAAAAACGACCCGGGACTGATCCTAAAAAAACCATTTTCCTACCTGCCGGCCGTTTTGAAAGCCCGCTTTGCCTTGCCCAGGAAAATCAGGTTCAGCCGGAGTATGGTGAATACCTGTAGCATCTCAGACTTGCCTCAGATCCGATGCTGGCCCATGGACGGAGGGCCTTTTGTCCTGCTTCCCCAGGTACTGAGCCTGCCGCCGGGCTCCCGCGACCTGCTCCAGTCCAACCTCGGGATGTACCGGATCCAGCTTGGTGGAAACGCCTATCTCCCCGACCAGGAAATCGGTTTGCATTATCAGCTGCACCGGGGCATAGGGATCCATCATAAAATGTACCTGGAGAGCGACGAACCATTCCGGGTAAGCGTGTTTATAGGCGGCCCGCCTTCCCACAGCCTCTCCGCTATCTTTCCTTTGCCCGAGGACATGTCAGAACTCACTTTCGCCGGCTTGCTCAACCGTAAACGGTTTTCCTGGTTCCTGAAAGACGGTTATGTGCTTTCAGACCAGGCGGACTTTGTCATTACGGGCACCATCGACAAAAGCCTGAAAAAACCGGAAGGCCCGTTTGGGGACCACCTGGGATATTATTCCCTGACCCATGATTTTCCGGTGATGAAGGTGGACAAAGTTTACCACCGTAAGGATGCCCTCTGGCATTTTACGGTCGTTGGACGCCCTCCCCAGGAAGATTCCTTTTTTGGATTCCTCATCCATGAAATTGTTAAAGAACTGATTCCCCGAGAGTTTCCGGGCCTCACCGGGCTTCACGCAGTGGATGTAGCCGGGGTCCATCCCCTCCTGCTGGCCACCGGAAAAGAGCGCTACATGCCCTTCCGTGAACCCAGGCCGGAAGAAATCCTGACCATCGGGTCACGCATCCTCGGCTCGGGGCAAACCTCACTGGCTAAATATCTGTTCATCGCGGCGCCGGTGGAACGGGAAAAGCTTGACCTCTATGACCTGCCCGGTTTTTTTGATTATATTCTTCGCCGGATTCGCTTTGATCGCGACCTTCATTTTATCACCAACACCACGATCGACACCCTCGATTATTCAGGAGAAGGCTGGAATGCGGGATCTAAGGTCATGGTCGCCTGTTGCGGCCCGGTGATCCGGGACCTGTCGGAACGCTTGCCGGAGCACCTGGTTTTCCCACCCGGGTTTATGCGTCCGGTCTTGATCCAGGCCGGTATTGTCTGTGTTGAAGGTACCCGCTTCACGGACCATTCAAAGGAAAGCCAGGCCCTGGATCAATGGACCGCCAGCCAGGAACCCGACAATTGGAGGGGAATCGCCCTGATCGTACTTTGTGATGACTCCGCTTTTACTGCGTCCAATTGGGATAATTTCACGTGGGTGACCTTTACCCGGTCCAATCCCTCCCACGACATGTACGGAATCGGCTCATTCACTTCGTTTAAGCATTGGGGTTGCCGGGGACCGCTCATTATTGACGCCCGGATCAAACCCCACCATGCCCCGGTCCTCGAAGCCGATCCGGCTACCACCGCAAAGGTGGATCGTAAATTCAGTAAAGGAGGATCTCTGTATGCGCTCCACCGGAAGTAAATTTGGATGAAGCCCAGCACCCCTTATCCCCTGCCCGATGCATTTCTCAAAAGGATGCAAGATCAGCTGGGTACCTCATATTCTTCTTTCCTGGATGCCGTTGAAAAAATCTCACCCCCGGCGGTCCGGCTCCATCCTCTGAAGTTGGCCGGCCATTATGAGTTTCCCCTGGATCTAAATATTCCCTGGGAAGATCACGGGTATTATCTCCGGGAGAGGATCAAATTCACTTTGGATCCCTCGTTTCATGGAGGAGCCTATTATGTCCAGGAGCCCAGTTCCATGTTGGTCGGCCCATTGGTAAAAAGACTCCTGGAGAGCTACGATCAGCCTCTGGTCCTCGACCTTTGCGCATCGCCCGGTGGTAAAAGCACGGCGATCCTCAGCGCCTTGAACGGGCGCGGCTTGCTCCTGGCGAACGAAACTATTGCCGGCAGGATCAGCGGCCTTCAGCACAACCTCATCAAGTGGGGATATGCCAATGCCCTGATCAGCCAATCCGATCCCATTCAATTTCAGGCTTTTCCCGGCATGTTCGATCTCATTCTCGTGGATGCGCCCTGTTCAGGAGAAGGTTTGTTCAGAAAAGACCATTCCAGCCGAAAGGAATGGACACCGGACCTGGCCCTCCAATGCAGCCTTAGGCAGAAAAGGATCCTAAGGGATATTCTTCCCGCACTTAAACCGGGCGGAATACTCCTCTATTCCACCTGCACGTTTAATCCGGCTGAAAACATGGAACAACTCCACATGCTTGGAGGCCTGGGATTTGAATCCATCCCTCTGAAGGAATGGGATGATTTCCCATTAGTCCGCCTGGAAGAAAACGGGGTCACCGGTTACCAGGCCTACCCGCATTTAATGAACGGCGAAGGATTTTTTGTCGGTGCACTGAGAAAAGGGACCGGCAGCCAGGGACCGGTTCCCACAACTGCTCCAACCGGAGTGGAATGGGTAAATCCTCCGCGGGAATCACAAAGGTTTATTCCATCCGGTTCCGGATTGAAATGTTTTCTTCACCGGGACCAATATTTTGTTTTTCCCTCCGCGATGGCGGATGCCCTGGATCAATTCATTGGCCGGCTTCGTTTGGTCCAGGCGGGTACGGCCCTGGGCCAATTGAAGAACAAGGATTTTGTGCCTGCCCACGGCTGGGCTCAGAGCCTGGATTGCCCCGGGACGGTAATCTCCTTAAATGTGGAAAAAGCGGAAGCGCTCCAGTACCTGAGAAAGGATCCTTTACCCAGGCAGGGCCTGGACCCCGGTTACCATCTCATCCGTTACGAAGGAATTAGCCTGGGTTGGATAAAAAGTCTCCCGGGCCGCATCAATAATCTTTACCCCATGGCCTACCGGATTATGCAGGCCGGGTGATAATAATCCTGTTGCGGGCAGGATTAGTCCGGTAACTTTATTATTTTGGATCAAACCGGCATCACATGAAATTATTTTCAGGCGCCCAGATCAGGGAATGGGACAAAACGACGCTCGAGGAGGAAGGCATCCCTTCCATCGAACTTATGGAAAGAGCCTCCTCCGCCTTCACAAAGAAGTTTATGGAACATTACGACCGGTCAAGGCCTATCGCGGTCTTCTGCGGTCCGGGCAATAACGGGGGGGATGGTTTGGCTATCGCACGCATGCTCAATACCCAGGGTTATGAAGTCAAGGTCTGGCTGGCCGACTGGGGCCTGCCCAAAAGTCCGGATTACGAAATAATGCTCAAGCGGCTGCCTGGCTTTGGCCAGGTTCCGGTCTATTCTGTGGATATGAAGGAACCCCCTATCCTTGGAGAAGACGACCTCATCATCGATGCGCTTCTTGGCACGGGGCTGAACCGGCCACTGGATGGAAATTTTGAGGACCTGATTTACTGGCTGAACAGCCTCCATAAGACCGTCGTTTCCGTCGACCTTCCTTCAGGCATGTTTACGGATCAACATACGGAGCTGGCGATCCGCGCAAGCCATACCATTACTTTCCAGACTCCCAAAATGGCTATGTTGCTACCAGAGTATGAGGAATACACCGGCAGCTGGGAGATCGTGGATATCGGGCTCAGTCACAGCTATTATCTGAAGACCACGGTAAAACATTACCTCGTTGAGAAAAAAATGTTGAAAGGTTTCCTGACCACCCGGAAAAAGTTTTCCCATAAAGGATTGTTTGGACATGCCCTCCTGATCAACGGTTCACATGGAAAAGGGGGAGCGGCGATCCTCGCGGCCAAAGCCTGCCTCCGGAGCGGCGTGGGATTGGTCACCAATCATATTCCGGGGGCCCTCTATGCCATCATCCAGATGGCCGTACCTGAAGCCATGGCTTCGGTGGATGAACACAATTATTATTGGTCAACCCTGCCTAAAGACCTGGATAAATATGCGGCGATCGGCCTGGGCTGCGGACTTGATCAGAAGGATTCCACAGCGCGGGTCCTCAGCCAGTTGTTCGATGAATACGACGGCCGCATGGTCATCGATGCCGACGCACTCAACCTGATCAGCAAATCAAAGGACTTGCTCGGAAAACTGAATCCGGGATCCATCCTTACCCCGCATCTCAAAGAATTTGAGCGGCTCTTTGGAAAAAGCATAAACTGTTTTGAGCGTTTATCCTTATTGTCCGAAAAAGCAAAACAATACCAGGTGACCATCATTCTGAAAGGAGCCTTCAGTTCTGTTGCCAATCCGGAAGGGACCATTTTTTTCAACCCTTCAGGTAATCCGGGGATGGCTACCGCCGGAAGCGGCGATGTGCTCACCGGCCTGCTGACGGGCCTGGTGGCACAGGGTTATGATTCCACCCAGGCGGCGATCCTTGGCACTTATATTCATGGTGCAGCCGGGGACCTGGCCCTGAAAAAACAGGGAGGAGAATCCCTGGTGGCCTCAGACATCATCAAACGGTTGGGAGAAGCTTTCAAGGACTTGCGGGCAGCATGAAAAAACTGGTGGTACTGACCGGGGCAGGCGTGTCTGCTGAAAGTGGCCTCAAGACCTTCCGCGATGCCGATGGTTTATGGGAAGGTCATCGCGTGGAAGAAGTCGCTACACCGGATGCCTGGGAGCGAAACCCCTCCCTGGTCCTTCAATTTTATAATGAAAGAAGGCAACAACTTTCAAAAGCCTTGCCCAACCTGGCCCACCGCCTGCTGGCAGAATTGGAAAAACATTTTAAAGTAAGCATCGTCACGCAAAACGTGGACGATCTTCATGAAAGGGCCGGCAGTTCCCAGGTCATCCACCTCCACGGAGAATTAAAGAAAATGAGGAGCGAACGATATTCCCATCTGGTCTACGATTGCCCGGGGGACATCCTGCTGGGAGACCTTTGCGAAAAAGGATTTCAATTGAGGCCCCACATCGTCTGGTTTGGGGAGTCCGTACCCCTGCTGGCGCTCGCTGTACCGGAATTCGAATCCGCGGATATCTGCATCATTGTAGGGACTTCGCTACAGGTTTATCCGGCCGCGGGCCTGATCGGCTACCTTCCCACTTCATGCCGTACCTATTATATTGACCCGCGCCCCCATCCTTCCTACGAAATCGGCTTATTGAATAACATCAGCCTGATCTCAAAAAAGGCTCAGGAAGGCATGAAGGAGGTGTTTGACCGGATTACGTCTTAAATAAGACAGTTAAAACTGGCTGATACGGAGTACTTATCTTGTACACACCGGCCAGTTGAAACTGGCCGCAACGGGGGCCTGTACAGACAGGCCAGTTAAAACTGGCCGCTACAATTACTCAACAATCACCATTTTCTTGCTGTCCGTAAAGAATCCCGATTCAAAACGGTAGTACAGGACTCCCGTCGCCCCGATCTCCTTACGGTCAAACCAGACCTCGTGATATCCTTTGGTCCAGTCTCTTTCTATAGAACGGATGATCCTTCCGGTCACATCGTAAATACTCAGCGTACCCTTCCCCTCTTTCGCCAGCCGCAGGCCGATCACCGTTCGCTGGTCAAAAGGATTGGGATAATTCTGGTATAATTCGCTCCTTGCATTTACTTCATTCCCTTCAGGCGTTACAAACCGGATGCCGAGGTTACTCACTTCACCCTTGCCTTCGTAAGACTCTGCGATAGTGACTTGTGATCCCATCCGCAGCGCTTCGCTCAGCCGCCCGTTCTGTCCGGCTTTGAAGGTCAGGGTGAATAATACCTCCTGGTCCGGGATATCCACACCCGTATTTGAATTCCAGCTCATTGTGATCAAGCCTTCGGCAGCTTTTCGGTTTCCAAAGTTTTGATCGCTCATGGGCAATGCACCAGTCTTTGGGGTGCGGCTGCCATCCACCACCCACCGACCACCTTCCACCTCCACCGTACCCTGGAATCCACTGATCCCTCGGAAATTAGGGGAGCGGAATTCTACAATTACCAGTTCACCGGCAATAAATTGCTGGTCTACCACATCAAAGATCAAACCTGGGTTATTTCCCCTCACTTCAGTACCCATAAGGCTATGGGGGGCCGCGCTTGCATTAACATCACCCGTCTTGATCCCGATCCAGTCTTCCTGCATATAATCTTTCTCCACCTCCTTCATTTCCATCCAGGTCTTGAAGTCCCAGGGATTCTTTGGATCGCTGAACTGCTGGGTCTTCGGCACAAACTTCCAGCTATCGGCATTCGGCAACTCTTCGTAGGTAGATAATATCAGTTTTCTCAGTTCCACCAGGTCGATGGCCGTCACCTGCTTGTCATCGTCCGCATCCGCGGCGATGATCTTGTAGGGTGAATCCAGGGGTTCCGTGCCCAGGATGTGTTTCTGGATCAGAATCAGGTCCAGGGTGCTCACCCCGTTCATCGGCCGATCTTTCCTCTTTGCCCGTATCGTATAATCCGATTTGGACGGTAAAGCTTCAAAGTGGTAGGTCCCTTGCACCCCGGTTTCATAATTCAATTGCAGGCCTCCCCCATTGATATTCATCGTGACAAATTCCACCGGCTCCTTCCCTTCCGTTTGAACACTTCCGGCGATCTGAACATTTAGGCCCGCTACATCCGGGCAGACGTTGCCGGTATTGTCCTGCAACAGGATATAAGTACTGCAATGATCCTGGTTTCCGGCTTCGTCCGTCACCCAGATCTCCACCGGGACCGTCCGCGATCTGCCGTCCGGCAGATCAGCACAGGTGAATACCCGGCTGGTTTGTGTAATATCCGATGAAAAACTGAATACCAGATTGTCATACTCCGTACAATTGTCCCCGCTACCCGCATCCAGGTCCTTCGCCCACACCGTCACCGTACCCGTACTGGGCATGATCACCGTGGCTAGACCCCGATAACAGTATGGCGTCGGCCGCTTGCAATCCCTCAGTTCAAAACGGAAGGTCGAAGTATCGGCATTGCCGCAATTGTCTATACCGATAATATGCACCAGGTGTTTGCCCGGCGTGCCCGACAGGAATATAAATTCGGTTTCATACCGGGTGCCCCCCTGATCAATACTGTTTGCATCATACAGCCGCCCATTATAGGCATCCTCGCTTGCATCGATATCGATTTGAACTCGGAAACGGATGTTGGAGGGGTCAGCGCAATTGTCCGATGCACTTAAGGGAATGATCACATCAGCTGAACAATCTTCATTATAAACGCATACGATTGTATCCCGCGTATTCACGATCGGGGCCACCTTGTCCACCACCTTGATGATCTGGATGTATTGCATATACCCGTCGTTATTGTCTTTCAGGTTCCGGTACACGCATTCCCGGTTACCCGTATCGGCCCGAAGTCTATCGTCTACGATCACCTCAGGATACCTTTCTTGCCTTCCCGGATCATAAATGCACCAGTCGATCAGGGTCCAGGTCCGTACAATCTTATAACAAGCGTCCCCTTCTATGGTAAAGATTTCATCCTTATACCGTATACCGACCTGTTCACATTCATCATCCGTCACCTCAGGCTCACCCGTATCCTCCGGTTCCGTGGAATTCAGGAAATCACATTCCACCACCTTGTCTTCCGGGAAGACCACTTCAAAATCACTGCGGTGTTTTACCAATACTTTTTGTTTGGCTACCACTACATTATCACACTTATCCCGGATGGTCCAGGTCCGCTGGATCCATCCTTCCCCGCAGGAATTGATGTCCCCTTCGTCCGTCCAGGTCAGCGTGGCGTCATTCAGCGTGCAATTTTCCGTAATCGAAAACTCGTTTTTCTTCAATTCCCGCTGAGGTCGGTTCTTATCAAAAAGCACGTAAGTGTCAAAATAAGATTTAGGATCTATTTGACCTGAAGTGTCAAATGAATCCAGGTACAGCCATTCCCGACAATATTTCGGAGCCCAGTTGTTCTGGTGGTCATAATGCCCGCAGTCCGATCCATGCTCCTCCTCATCATAGTATCCCAAGCCTCCATAATAGCCGTGGATCGTGCCCTCACTGTCCTTCAGATAGCCCGGCCAGATCCCGTTTTTCTTGCCCGTGGAGCAGTCTTTGGGATAACCCGCGTAGTAGGGAGCATCGTCGCAATAGACCGTAATGTCCTCCAGATGGTGTACTTCAGGAGCCTGTTTGTCGTCCACCAGCACCTGCACCATGCAGTCGCTGTATAATCTGTGGGAACAATAACTTCCGGGGGGATTCGCCGTCCCGCCGGTCAGCATCACCGTTTCTTCAAAATAAAAGTCACTTTCGCAGAATGCATTCAGGTTCTCCACCGCTCCTTCGTATTGAGCGTAACATAAACCGCCCTCTTTGGGGTATGTGTTATTTCCAAATTCACAGATCTCCCGCCCTCTTTGCTGATGCTCCTTCTGACATTCAATTTTATACCGGTAGTTGCAGTCCTTTTTGCCGTCCTTGTGGAAAAAATTCCAGTTGTGCTCGATCCGGTAGCGCTGGTCGGTATTGTACCAGAACCACTGATGTTCCGTGCAGGGCCATACATGCGGATCGTATATTGGTACTCCGCAGGCTTCATACACCCTCAATACCACCTGGTTGGGACCGCAATCATCAAATTTGATCTCATCCTTAAACACGTAGGCGTTGATCCATCTTTCGATCTGGAATTCATAAAATTCCTTGTCTTTCTCATATTTGTAGCTGCCGCAGCGGGCTTCCAGGGAATCCCTCCAGTAATTTCTCCAATAGGTCACGCTGTCCATGTGGGCCACTGCAAAATGCAGGACTTCACAACAATTGTCCCGGCTTCCGTTGTCCAGGTCTTTGGCTTTCACCTTCGCCCAGCAGCCTTCCGGGTCCACGGTTACCTGGGTCACCTCGTCGCATACCGGGGTCGGAGGCGTGATGTCTTTAATCACGATCAACCTACTGGTTTCCGTCCGGTTATAACAGTCATCCACCAGGAAGATCTGAACCATATGTTCCCCCTGCGGTAAGTACAGGGTCTTGGACGGGAGGTCACCCGCCAATACAATGACTTTACCCGGGTGGCTCTTATCCTCGTAAGTGATTCTATAGGATTGTTTCACCCCGCTGCAGTCTTTATAATCGGTACCTGCTACCAGGGCCGGAACCACTACACCTGCCACACATTCGTGGGCATTGGTATTTTTATAGATCGTCGCCAGGCTCTTTAGCATCCTGGGGCCGGTCGTATCGATGACCTTGATGTATTGTTCGCATTCTTCCTCTTCCAGCGTGCACCAGTCCGTCACGATCCAATTGCGGTACACCTTGAAGCCCGCTCCGCAGACATCCAGATCGGTATCCTTGTATATCGCCGTGATCTTGCAGCTGCCTCCCGCTGCCGGATATATATTCTTCCCTTCGATCTGGGGCACCACTATGATCGCAGGATCAAGGATAGCTCCTCTACCCCCTGCTTTTAATTCCCAGTTGGCTTTCTGCAATGAAAGCAGGTATTCCGGAGATACTTTGGACTTGTCGACCGTGAAGGGGGTCTTGAGTTCGGATTTGGATCCATACAATTGATGGGTGATCTCGCAGGGCAGTTCGATCAGTTCCGGGCAGACCAGGCTGTCCAGGCTCGTCTTGCGGATAAAGATCGTATCCGTGCAACGTGCGAAATTGCCCCATTTGTCCGAACCCTGGATCGTCCGCACCACATAACCCGACAAGACCGGGTCTTCGTCGCAACCATATTCTGTCCAATGGTCCGAAACGATTTTTACTTCCACCCCGGAGCAGCTGTCTTCTCCCTCCGCCAACAAGGGGAGGTCAGGCAGTTCGTAACAGGTAATCGTATCCACCGAACAATTCAGCTGGGGCGGCTGCTTGTCCTCCACATGGATATAGCCCCAGCATTTGTTGCCGGTAGATACTTCATATGCATTGTAGACCAGGGTATAACCGATATGGCTCAGGTCTACTTTATCGGCCTCCGGATATCTTGCCGTACCAAAAGGATAAATCAACTGGATATCCCAATAATTGCGGCAACCCAGCACATCTTCCAGGACGTCATCCGGGTCGATCACTTTCATGCAACTGGTACCCAGCGAAACATTCACCAGGTCATTGCAGACCAGGTCCTTGGTAAAGGTATCGAGCACCCATACCATTTTGGTACAACTGTCCACCAGACAATTGCGCACAATTTCCAGCAGGAGATTGTTTTTACCGAGCTGTTCGCAGTCCAAAACGATGTCGCCTGTGGTCTCAATTCCATTGACTAAAAACGTTGTGCCATCCGGCAGTTCACCCAGGAGTACGGAATCCAGCGGCAGCACCGGTACCGTCCCATCCGCATTGACATATATGGTATCATTGAGGCAATTTAAATAAGCTTCATAGGGGCCGATATCGATGGTTCCCTGGGCGATCCGGGGCAGCCAGGCAATGTCAGTAGGATACGGGTTATCAGCATTATTCCCCATATTCACTAATGGAGAATTATATGGAAAACGGAAATTTCCTACCGGGGTTGGTGCTGTATTTCCGAGAGGTGCATTAAAGAACAAAGGATCAAAGCCTTCGCTTCCAAATTTAAGATTCGGTCCAGTCATAATGGTAAAGGTATTACCCCCATTATCACGCGTGATAGAGGAATGGGTAAGGTCCCCCGGAGGGCCGCCTCCACCCTGAATCAGGCTGTAATCGATATCCAAGGTTCCGTCCTGAATCCAAAATACCGGACCCCGATTGGGCTGGGTGGCAATATTATTCCAGAAAGCAGAATTCCGGATGAAAAGATTGAGATCCCCACCGCTGGCTCCATTATTGAATGTGGCTCCCCCTTGTCTTGCCTGGTTGCCGTTGAAAGTGCTGTTGATGACCATAGGGTGGGATGTCGCTGTATTATCATCACCATTTCCTTCCGCGTCATTATACATTGCACCTCCGAAATCGGTCGCCAGGTTACCGCTCAGAATACAGTTGATCAGGGTAGGACTGCTTTCATAATTTAGCCCATAATTAAACATACCCCCTCCGCGGGAGGCTTCATTATCACTGATTATACAGTTGATTAAAGTGGGTAAAGTTGGTCCCATATCACCGAAATTAGCCATTCCCCCTCCCCTCAAAGCAGCATTTCCTGTGATCGTACAATTCAGAATGGTTGGATTGGACGAATCCGGAGCCGTGGCAAAATTAAACCAGCCTCCCCCATACCGGTTGTATTCATTCGGCGGTGCCGATGCATATCCATCCTGAATGCAAAATCCGTCCACTACCGTTGCATCGCTCACATTATGCGTCGTGACGACATGATAACTGTTGTTCGTCGAATCATCATCCTGCTGGATCTCTCCGCTTAAAATGGTTTTATAGCACCAGGGATCACGTTCCCCATTCCCGCCGGCAGGGAATCCCCCCATGACTACCGCTGAATCCGGAATGTTGAAAGAGGTATCCCTTCCTGTGACAGCAGGATAATAAGTGCCGGCAGCCACACAGATGGTGTCCACAAAGCAGGCATTGAGCGCAACTTGCAGGTCGGTAAAAGCATCCTCCCAGGATAAGCCGGTATTTGCCCCGGTAGCCGTCTGATCAACATATATTTTCCTCGGGAAGGAGCAATGAATTTTTACCAGGACCTCATCAATACGAGCTGAAGCCAAGGGCGGGAGAATGGGTGCATTATCCGCCAGCCTTACCTGTATGCGGACCCCGAAACCAGGGTCATTGATCATGGCCGGGGTCCAGTTGACTCCCCAGTTGTCCCCTCCATAAGAAACCCGTTGATCACCCGTAAAATAGGTTATCAAGTTAACTACGCTTGCCGTCGAGCCGGGCCAGTTGGTGGCGGTATTTGCCTTATTGGCTGACTCCGCTCCGCCAGGTTGTAATAAAGCAATTTTAACATCGGTGACCGTATCTTGACCAACAACCTGCTGTAAAATATCAAATCCCCTTGCCCGGTCAACCTCAACGGTAATACTGTCAATAATGGCGTTGGGACAAATGCAAAAACCAAAATCCGTGAGGTCCAGGCAGGCTGAGGTATCGACTGCATCTCCAATATTATTAGTAACCGTGGCATATCCTGTATAAATACTGGGGACTAAAACGATCAAACCATCATCGGATGCCAGATTAGCAGCGGTGGCTCCCGTCCAGCTGGCTGAACCATCGCTCGAAGGGCATCCGAACCCCACCGTGGAGGCAACACTACTTTTTTTCGGAGTGACATAGGTCACTGCAATCGATACATAGTCAACCCTTGCTGTGATAGTGCCAGAAGCCCTGTTCCGGTTATTTTGAATGCGGACACCAAATAAGGGCGAATTAATATCCGCCGGGGTCCAGGACGGGTATGCCCAAGAATCAGAGCTGCTTCCATAGGTAATGGTGGAATCGGTGGTTGACCAGGTAATGGATAAGGCCTTATTTTGAGCTTCGGTGTTGCTTGCACCCCGGATCAGGGTAATTTTATTGTCCGTGACATTGTTGGTAGCCGTCCTGACGTTTGCACTTCTTTCTACCGTGACAGTGATCCCTAATATTTCAGCTCCGGAAGGAATGGAAAATCCAAGGAATTGAAGATCCAGGCAGTTGGAAACGGCCGACCCTATCGCCAATACACGAGAATTTGTAGCATAAGCATCATCACTGGCCGTCGTGTTGCCAGCCATCAGCCATGGGGCCGCTAGGTTACAAGCTCCTTGTTCAATGTCATCTCCTTCCACTCTGACATCCGTGATGGTATCTCCTCCCATCCCTGCATTCAGGAGGGTCGGGGCTTCTTCAAAGGAATATGGAGAAAGTTGAAGTGGAGGATTGGAAATCAAGTCCGGTTTTGAAAGGACTTTAAAAGTGAAATAACCGGTCAAAATCAAACTCAGAAGGCGGACAGAAATAAAAGGCCTCCTGACAAAGTTGGTCAGGCGAATGATCATGTGTAAAGGTTTGGTAAGTTGAAGATAACAAGCCCCCTTGAAATAAAAAAATTAAGTTAAAAATATTATATCAGCTAATTCTCAACGACTTTGACTATGTATCGCGTAATTCTCCGCTATTATGAAGAACGACTGTGCGCTAAGTCCATATTTATGAAATACCACTCTGTATGGGTGACTGAATGCGACGTTCCGGGGTATTTCTGCTCCACAGGGGCCACTGAATTCGCCACTATGTAGAATGCTCAACATGGCGACTGAAGACGCAGATACGGAGAATAACTCTGTGGTAGCGACTGAGGTCGCCGCTACCGGAAAGTACTCAAATATGGCGACTGAATTCGCCGCTACTGGGATCTACTCCAGGACTACCATTTTCTTACTATCCGTAAAGAAGCCTGATTCAAAACGATAGTACAGGACTCCCGTCGCCCCGATCTCCTTACGGTCAAACCGGACCTCATGATATCCTTTGGTCCAATCCTTTTCTATGGAGCGGAGGGTCCTGCCGGTCACGTCATGGATGCTCAGGGTACCCCTGCCCTCTTTGGCCAGCCGGAAACCGATCAACGTACGCTGGTCAAAAGGATTGGGATAATTCTGGAATAACTCGCTCTTTGCGTTTACTTCAGTTCCTTCAGGCGTTACAAACCCGGAACCGAAAAGCCGTCCCCAAATCCTCTCTTTACTTTGGAAGAACTTCCACGGTCCTCCCAGGGACCTGTGCATACACCGAAGCGTCGTACATTTCCTCGCAGACGATGGCCGGAAGATGGAAACGGCCTTCATAGGTGGCCCTGGCCTCCAGGGTAAAGGTCTTGGACTTGCCGGGCTCAAGTTGGAAAAAAGTAAACACGCGGTCATCCCGGATGTCCTGGTAATCGAATTCCTGTCCACCGGCCGTCATTCCGCTAAGTCTTTGATTGATGATCTCCCAGCCGGAGGGCAGGATATGATTCAGAGCCAGATGGGCAAATGGTCTTGGCCTGGAACCGGTATGGGTCACGGTAAGTTCCACCAGGATGAGATCCCCCTTCTTCAGTTGGCCGGGATCGATGGCTTGCCTCTCGGGCGACCGGTAACGTACATTCATCGTCAGGTTATTGGAGATCGGGCGTTCGGGGGCCTGCTCCGGCTGACCCACCTGGACCGACTGCAGATAGATCGGCTGCGTAGAGGTATTTTCGATCGTTACGGAACCTGGCATTTTGCCATCGCGGATTGGGTCGATCAGGATGGAAGCATTCCTTGAGTGTATATTCGACTTGGCTCCTCCATCATAGCTGTATTTGAAACTCCAGGTGGTTCCGTCCGAAGCAGCCCCCGTATGAAATTTACCCAGGGCCTGAAGGGCATAGGCCAGGGATTGGGTATTCCAGGGTTTTTCCAGGTTGAGTTGTTTGTTCAGGTCCAGGGCCATGGAGGCGGCTTTGGTACGGTCTCCGATTTCCAGCCAGGTCTCGAGGGCCATGGCCAGGTCGCGGAGGGCACTGCCGTAGGTAAATCCGGATTCCGAATACTCTTCTGCTACGAAGGGAATCTGCACAAGGGTCCTGGCCGCTTCGGTTTGCCCGGCCACCGCATAAGCTGCGGCCAGCCTCCACCGGGCGTTATTGCCCAGTTCTTTGTATTCCTTGAGCCGGTTCATCGCTCCGAGATCCGGGGTGCCGGAAAGGGCCAGGGTATACAAACGGTACGCCTGGTCCAGGCCATGATTGGCCTTATAAAAGGCTTTCTGGGCAGGATCCCATAGCCCGGCCAGTTTTTTCTGGTGTGCTTTCCAGTTGCTCATCAAATATTGGGGAACCGCATAGCCTTTTTTCTCCGCTTCAGTGAGGAAATGACCGGCATAACTGGTTACCCAGGGATCACTGGCATAAGCCTGCCCGGGCCACAGGCTGAATGAACCATCCTGGAGACTGAATCTTGAAAGGGAAGTGATCGCGCTTTCAATATTTATTTTCAGTTCCCGGCTTTGATTTTCATTCAGGGTGACATATTGATCCAGGTATAATTGGGGGAAGGCGGCAGAAATGATTTGTTCCGCGCAACCGTAAGGGTAGCGGACCAGGTAGTCCAGATGTTTGCCCAGGGATACCGGTTGGAGGGTGGCTATTTCAAGGCTCGCCTTTTGAGTAGTGACCGCATCCTGCGCCTGGAAGGCAAGAGTCTTCGATTGTCCGGGTTCAATCACTTCATTCATCACCGTTGAAACCATGGGATTGGGATTACGGATTTCAATTTCGATGTCCTGTTTGGCGGATTCTTTTCCGGATTTTGCCTCGATCCGGATCGTGGTCTCACCGGTTCGGCCATCCGTGTTGAATGAAAAGTATTCCAGGCGCTCCCCTTCCCCTCCGGCAGGCAGGGTCTTCGAGGGATCGTCCCATTTGAGCCGTTTGTTTTTGTCTTGAGCCGTAAGGGTGATGGGCTGGGTAATGTCTTTCGAGGTAAACAGGTTGACGGGCAGGGTCACCTGTTCTCCCGTACTTAAAATCCTGGGTAAGGTGGGGAGAATCATAAGCGGACTGATCACCGGCAAGGTTTTCTCTGCCTTGCCGTATGCCCCTTCTGCCGCGGCCACCACCATGACCCTTACTGAGCCGATGTAGTTATCTATATTAATGTTGTGTTTTTTCTTCTCCCCTTTTTTAAGTTGAAACGGCCCCAAATGGATCACGGGAGATTTGAACCTGCTGACGACCTTGGAGTCATTCAGTTTCGCGCCGCCTTCATCCCCGCCAATGCTTAGAATGCTCTCAATCCTTCCCCCAAAGGCGCCGAGCACCTGATCGTAGATATCCCAGGTGCGCACCCCCAGCGCTTCTTTCGCAAAAAAATGACCGTGGGGATCCGGGGTTTTGTGGTTGGTGAGGTCCAGGAGCCCTTCATCCACGATATCAAGGGTATAGGCCATGGGCCGTCCTTCCGTCTCTGAAACTTCAATGCTTTCGTTCCGGTCCGGACGCAAAGAGGCGGAAGAGTTGATGACCGGCTTCAGGAGCGTTGAAGGATGGTCAAAATAGACCGGGATCACCCCATACATCCGCATAGGCAGGTCATTTCCGGAATCCCCATGTTGCTGCAAAAGGGATACCTGTACGTAAACGGCCGGGGACATCTCCGGTTTTGGTTTAAACCGGAAGATAAACGGGCTTTTATCCGCATTGGCCCAATGGGATTCCAAAACCTGGCTGCCGTTTTCAATGGTGATCAGCATCCGGGAGCCCAGAGGGGCGGGGATGTTGATCTCTACCTCTTCATCCGCCAGGTATTTTTCTTTTGAGGCCTGCAACCGGAGCAGGGTGGCCATATCAAAACTCCTGGATTCATCTTCCGGCCAGCCGGCGTAAGCGAAATCTCCACTGCAATGGCCGGAGACCGGATCACAAACCCGGATGAGATACCTTCCCCATTGATTGACGGTCACCTTCCATTCGGCCAATCCGTTGGCGTTGGTCGTGAGGTTTGTTTTTTGTATGGCTTTCAAATGGTCGCTGCTGTTGTAGGCGGCATACGATCCCCCATACTCTTCCCACCACCAGCGCCAGTCCATCTGATAGAGCCCCACAGTCAGTTTCCTTCCCGCCTGGGCTTTGCCGGCCGGATCAACGGAAACAAACTGAATGGTGGAGGATTTGCCTTTATCCAGGGTCCGGTAACCCCAGGGATCCTGCGGCAGCCTGATCCCGGCATATTGAAGGTATGGATGATAAAGGGCGGAATGCGTGAAGGTGCTGAAATCGCCTCCCGGTTCAGAAACTTCAATTTTAAACTGGAGATTCATCCTGCCCGCCGGTTTAAAATCTTTGGAAATTCCAAGCGGGATGGATGTACCGCCCTCCTCATCCAGGGGACCGTCGAAAAGGGTGATCACCGGGTTTTCATTGCTGATCCTGGCCGGGTCCTGGAACACGAATTCTTTGTATGCAGGCCAGGAGCCGGAGGAGGGCCTCCATTGAGTGGTGACCATTGCTTTTAATCCGCTTGCCTTGAGGCCGGTGAGCCACTGGGCCTTCAAAACGGCGGTCTGTTGACTGGGTGTGATTTCTTCTCCCACATCCCAATTGATCTTCAGCCGGTTGGGTTTTATACTTTCAATTTTAAGGATTTTGTTGAATTCCACTCCGCCGGCTTTAACCACCGCGCGCCAATTGCCCGTGATGGCATCCTGTTCGGTTTTAAAAGGAAAAGAATAAAAACCCTGGATGTGGTCGCTGGAAATTTTCTGGATGACTTTACGGTTCTGCGCATCAAATACCTGAAGGGATACCGGATGGCCTTCCGGGAGGAGGTGCTCTTTCTGATTGAGTAAAAAACTGAAGTGGATGCTGTCCCCTGGCCTCCACACCCCCCTTTCGCAAAACACCAATCCTTTGAGGCCCTTTTTTACATCCTCTCCGTCCACTTCAAAAGCGCTCATGGAAAGATTGTGCCCGTCAGCCATTCTAAGGTAGCCTTTCTGGCCCTGAAAGGTGGCTACCAGGGCATAGGGTGGTTCGGTCAGCAACTGGTTCACCAGGCCGTTCTGATCCGTGGTCCACTGGGCGATTTTTTCCAAAGTAAAGTTATATACTTCAATGCTGCAGCCTGCCAGGGCTTCCGCGGTGCGCAGGTCCGTAACGGCTGCGAAGAGGTGTTTATCCGATTTTTTACCAATGATGCCCAGGTTGGAAATCAGGACATTTTTGGAGATGAAATGTTCGTTATTGTAGTAGGCCGCTTTGCAGGGATCGTTGCGGTCTTCCCATTCGTATCCTTCATAGTATCCTTCGGGCCCGTAAAAATTATCTTCATAAAAGCTGATCAGTTCATCTCCGGGGTCCGGGCCGGGCTTATCCTCGAAGCCCGCCATGCAATTGAGGTGAGTATAAGAAGGCTGGAATCCAATCCGGACCTGGTAGATGGCGTTGGGGTCCGCTTCCAGCAGGGGTTGCAGATCAAGAGCATAATGGGACCAGTTTTCAGGGTCGGCACGGGGATTTACAGTTGCCAGATCGATCCTGGACTGGCGGATCAGTTTCCCCACCCGGTATAATTCTTGTTCGTCTTCCAGTTGATTAACCTGGAGAAATTGAAGGATATTCTGATCAAAGATTTTAAATACTTCCAGATCGATGGCTTTCAGACCGACCGCTTCAAATGGCAGGATGACCTCATCGTGTTGAGGAATGATGGTACCGCGACCCGTAAACCGGACCGCAGGATCTGTGGCCGGGATCTGGATCTCCCATTCCGAACTTTCCTGCAATTTTTTGCGGCCTGAATCCTGGATACCCGGGGAAATCAGGACGGTTTGCTCCCCTTTCAAACCCCGAGGTAGGTATGCATAAATCTTATGGCCTTCGGTCATGGTTCGCAGAGGGCCGGCCTGGTTTTTCAGATAGATCAGTCCGGTCAGGTTCTGGTTAGCGAGGAGGGGATCAGAAAAAGAAATGACGATCCGGGATTCAGGGCTTTTTTCAAAAAAAACATCAAGGATCATAAATTCTCCCGGTGCCGGGATCCGGATCTCGTATTTCCCTTTTTTGGAGATATCCGCCGGGGCCCCGCTCCAGTTCAACTCAAGCCTGGAATCCTTGATCCTTTTGATGTCATGAAATGTAAAAGTGCTGACATTGGAAAAGGTATCGTGCTGCCAGCTTGCACGCAGGGCTTGCCGGTCCTGGCTGGCCATGAGTAATTTTTCAACCAGGCCGGGTTCCATAAAATCGGAAGTGCTCAGGGTGCCGGTAAGTGTATAGAAATTAAGTTCCCCGGAAGCAGGTTGAAGCATTGGCTTTGCCACGGCAAAACTGTGTTCACGGGTCCTGACGCTGTAACTCAGCATCTCCGGTCCCTGCATGCCCCGGGGCAGAATGGATTTCAGGTCAATTTTTATTTCATACCGGGTACCTGGTTTGAGCGGACCGGCCGGTTTATAGATCAGGGTATTCCTGGATTCCCAATAGGCCTTTCCCGGTGCGGCAGGGATGATTTTGACCATGCCTTCCGCAACCGGGCTGCCGACCTCTTCTTGCTCCACCATATCCTGGGTAAACACATAACGCAAAGGGGACTTCGATGAAATGATCCCCTGGGTGTAGGACCGCAATACCGTTCCCAGGGACTCCTGGCTGGTCTCCGGGGAAGGGCCCTGCTTACAATATAAAAGGAAGAAGGGGGCGCCGGCGAGGAGCAATAACCGGATGGATGGATTCATGGAAGGCTGGTTTTATTTTCTTTGGTAAAGCTATGGATATACCCGGTACCCGGGTCAATTTAAAAAGGAATATTTTGGAAGTCGGCCCTGGGTTCCCGGAGGGCCAGGAAGTCAATAACCCGGCAAAGTCTAGCGATTTGGTAGAGAATATTAATACCTTCTTAACTTTTTAGAAAAGACAAGGGCTGGTGAATTTCTTCGGGCCGGTTTATTTTTGGTATTATCTTTGTTTCGCGTTAAATCAAATAATGAGAAGGATACGGCACGACGATTTATTCAAGCACGCTCACGGGTGTTGTTGTTGCTGTTGTTGCCGTTGATTGCAACCGCCTTCTTCATTTCCCTCATTCATTCCAAAAATCAATAAGGACGGTAAAAAAAATATAGCCAGAGCCGGCTTAAAGAGTACATTTAGAAATAAACATGGAAGCTAACCCTAAACAGATCGAATCGCTCACCGGCCTGCTCTCCGGCCAGGAAGACCTCCGGCTAGCCCTTCAACTGGCTTGCCGGACCTTCAGCGGACGGGCGGTCTTTTCGACCAGCTTCAGCGAAGAGGATCAGATCATTTTTCATTATCTCAATGAAATAGACCACCCGGCCAGCACCTTTACCCTGGACACCGGGCGCCTGTTCCCGGAAACCTATTCCACCTGGTCCAGGACCCTCGAGAGGTATAAACTGCCCATCCGCTCCTTTCACCCCGATGCAACGGCACTGCAGGCCTTTATCGAAAGCCGCGGACCCAATTCATTTTACGAATCGGTGGAAAACCGGAAAACCTGCTGTCATATCCGGAAGGTGGAACCCCTTAAAAAGGCGCTGCAGGGCCAGGCGCTCTGGATCACCGGGATCCGGGCAGCCCATTCCCCGGACCGGAACGATATGACCCCGGTGGAATGGGATGAAGCCAACCGGATCATCAAATACCATCCCCTGCTCCACTGGACCCATGAACAGGTAAAAGCCTGCATCGCGGAAAACCAAATTCCCTACAACCCGCTTCACGACAAAGGATTCGTATCCATCGGTTGTGCACCCTGCACCCGCGCGATCCGGCCCGGGGAGGATTTCCGTGCGGGACGCTGGTGGTGGGAAACAAATAAAAATAAAGAATGCGGTTTGCATGTCCATGCCGATCCGTCCAAACCATCCATAACATGAGCGACTACCGTATCGATCATCTCAAAGAACTGGAAGCTGAAAGCATTTACATCATGCGGGAAACGGCTGCCCAGTTTGAAAGGCCGGCCCTCCTGTTCAGCGGGGGCAAAGATTCCATCACCATGGTCTACCTGGCGATCAAGGCCTTTAGCCCTGCGCCCATACCCTTTCCCCTGGTACATATTGATACCGGGCACAATTTTCAGGAAGCCCTCGACTACCGGGATGCCCTGGCTGCCCGCACCCGGTCGCGCCTGATCGTCCGCAAAGTGGAAGATACCATCCGCGAAAAAAACCTCACCGAACCCAGGGGCAAGTTTGCCAGCCGCAACTGGTTGCAGACCCACACCCTTCTCGATACGATCGAAGAATTTAAATTTGACGCCTGTCTTGGAGGCGCCCGCAGGGATGAAGAAAA
>Ga0116144_10000282_pt1 | contig 69254 bp, 51 predicted proteins | sample AD_UKC035_MetaG_FD_89746 | JGI IMG/M metagenome (GOLD analysis project Ga0116144, IMG submission 89746) | Active sludge microbial communities of municipal wastewater-treating anaerobic digesters from USA - AD_UKC035_MetaG | ecosystem: Engineered > Bioreactor > Anaerobic > Digestate | place: USA...
CGCGATGGCGAGTCACCGTAGTGACCTCGCCATTCGAATTTATTTCTTAATTTAGTGCCCATTTACAAGCGGAAGTAGCTCAGTTGGTAGAGCATTAGCTTCCCAAGCTAAGGGTCGCGGGTTCGAATCCCGTTTTCCGCTCAAAAATTTACCCCCGGTTCCGCTGTACCGGGTTTTTTTTCATTTTTTTATCCGGTCATCCTTCATATAACCTACATGTCAAAACGCAGAAAATTCCTGAAACAAGCCTCCATGGCCGCACTGGGGACCAGCCTGCTCGCCCAAGGCAACACCGCTCCTTTTTTGATCTATAAGCGCAAGGCCTCCCCGTCCGATTCGCTTCGATTTGGCACCATCGGCATCAATGGTATGGGCTGGGCCAATACCCGGGCGGCCCTGACCCAGCCAAACGCCCAATTGGTCGCTCTCTGCGACATCGACCAGTCCGTCCTGGATAAAAGAATGGCCGAACTCAAAGACCTGAAGGTCGATGCCGCCAAAATCAAAACGTTCAAAGATTACCGGAAAATGCTGGAGATGAAAGACCTGGACGTCATCATCATCGGCACCCCGGACCACTGGCATCCCCTGATCACCATCCACGGCTGCCAGGCCGGCAAGGATGTCTATGTGGAAAAGCCCATCGCCAATTCCATCGGGGAAAGCCTGGCCATGGAACAAGCCCAGAAAAAATACAACCGGGCCATCCAGGTCGGCCAATGGCAACGCAGCCAGAAACATTTCCGGGACGCCATCGAATTTGTGCATTCCGGCAGGCTTGGAAATATCCGAACCGCCAAAGCCTGGGCTTACCAGGGCTGGATGAAACCGGCTCCGGTTGTGCCCGACGCCCCGGTCCCTGCCGGCGTGGATTACGATATGTGGCAAGGCCCTGCCCTGCACCGGCCTTTCAACACCAGCCATTTTCATTTTAATTTCCGGTGGTTCTGGGCCTATGCCGGTGGCCTGATGTGCGATTGGGGCGTGCATCTCATCGATTACGCTTTGTTCGGAATGAAGGCCATCATGCCCAAAACCGTGGCCTCCCTGGGCGGGAAATTTGCCTATCCCGAACTCAGTCATGAAACCCCCGACTCCCAACACACCATCTATGAGTTTGATCATTTTATCCTCAGTTGGGAACATGCCATGAGCATCGACAACGGGCCCTACGGCCGGGATCACGGCATATCCTTCATCGGCAACAACGGGACCCTCGTCCTCGACCGCGGAGGTTGGGAAGTGATCGAAGAAAAAAGGGAGAAAAACAAGATCCTGATCCCGCTGCAAAAGCGTGAAGACAACGGGGTGGAAAAACACATGGAAAATTTCTTTGGCGTCGTCCGTTCCCGGAAGATGGAAGACCTCAACGCCCCCATCCAGGCCGGCTCCCTGGTCGCCAAAGTCTGTCAGATGGGGAATATCGCTTTCCGCAGCGGCAAAAAACTGGACTGGAACGCCAACCAGCAACGTTTTACGGATGAAGCAGTCAATAAAGAATACCTCATGCCGGAGTATCATAATGGGTATAGTTTGCCGGTAGTGTAGAAGGTCAGAGGTCAGAGGTCAGAGGTACGAGATGCGAGATGCGAGATGCGAGAAGCCAGATGCGAGAAACGAGACAACTCGCTACTGACTACTGACTGCTGACCGCTGACTACTTTTCCTTACCTTCATCCCATGAAATTCGCCACCAAGCTGATTCATGCCGGCATTGAACCCGATCCCACGACGGGAGCCATCATGACCCCGATTTACCAGACCTCCACCTATGTGCAGGAAGCGCCGGGAAAACATAAAGGGTATGAATACGCGCGTACCCAGAATCCGACCCGCAGTGTGCTCGAAGCCAACCTGGCCGCCCTGGAAAACGGGGATTACGGCATTTGTTTCGCCAGCGGCCTGGCTGCCCAGGATGCGGTGATGAAACTGCTCAACCCGGGCGACCTGATCCTTTCGACCAATGACCTTTACGGGGGATCCTTCCGGCAGATGAGGCGGGTGTACGAAAAATTCGGAATCCAGTCGCGCTTTGTCAATCTCTCCGATCCCGAAGTGGCCCGGGAACATATCCGGCCGGGGGTAAGGCTGCTTTGGGTGGAAACCCCCACCAATCCTATGCTCAATATCATAGATTTGGAACTGGTCTGCGGGCTGGCCAAACAGCACGGCATCCTGGTATGCGTCGACAATACCTTTGCTTCCCCTTACCTTCAAAACCCCCTGGATTATGGCGCCGACATCGTCCTTCATTCGGCAACCAAATACATCAGCGGACATTCGGACGTCGTGCACGGCGCCCTGATTGTAAAAGATAAGGCCCTTGCGGACTCCCTGCATTTTATACAGAATGCCACCGGGGCCGTGCCGGGACCCATGGATTGTTTCCTGGTCTTGCGCGGCATCAAAACCATGCATGTGCGGGTGCAGCGGGCTTGCCAAAACGCCGCCCGCATAGCCCACCACCTGGACGCGCATCCCAAAGTGGACAAGGTTTTTTATCCCGGATTCGCAAGCCACCCCAATCACGGGACCGCTAAAAAACAAATGCGGGATTTCGGGGCTATGATTTCCTTTGACCTGAAGGACAACCGCATCGAACACGCCAACACCGTCCTGAGCAACACCCATCTGTTTTCTCTGGCCGAATCCCTGGGAGGAGTGGAATCCCTCATCGGGCACCCGGCCACCATGACCCATGCATCCATACCCCGTGAAGAACGGTTGAGGACAGGGCTTACGGATTCGTTGATCAGACTCAGCGTCGGCATTGAAGATGTGGACGACCTGATTGCTGACCTCGATCTTGCCTTGAGCCATGGATGAAAATAAAAAGAGCATTAAATACTGGGCGGACCAGGACAAGCCCCGCGAAAAACTGGTTCAAAAAGGGCCCTTTGCCCTGTCAGATTCCGAATTGATCGCCATCCTGATCGGAAGCGGCACCCGTGAACACAGCGCCCTCGACATTTCCCGTGACCTCCTGCGGCGCATAGGCCATAACCTCAACGAACTGGCTGGCCTGAGCCATCAAGAACTGAAAAAAATAAAAGGGATCGGCCCCGCAAAAGCGATTGCCATCCATGCCGCTCTCGAACTGGGCCGGAGAAGACAGGGCGCCGCTCCCGAATACCGGAAAAAAATCCAAAGCAGTTCCGAGGCCGCTTCGCTCTTTTCTCACTTAAAAGACAGCAGACAGGAAGAATTCTGGATGGCCTGCCTCAACCGCCAACTGCAGGTCTTATACCTCGGCCAAATCCACCTGGGCGGCATCTCCTCGGTTTCCGCCGATCCGCGCATCATCTTCGGCAAGGCACTCGAACACCAGGCGGTCTCGCTGATCGTGAGCCATAACCACCCCTCCGGTAATCTGAGGCCCAGCAAAGAGGACGAAGCCATCACCAAAAAACTCAAAGCTGCAGGTGAACTGCTTGACATCCGCCTGGCCGACCATCTGATCATTTCGAGGGAAGGCTTTTTCAGCTTTGCCGATGAGGGCATGATTTGATCCGTGACTTCCGGAAAACAAGCCGGATTTCATAAGCTGCCTGTGGACCGCATTGACCCAGTCCAGAAAGTACTGATGCTCCCTTTCCCCTTTACCTTTCACCTTTAACCGCGTAAGGATTTCCATTCTTTGCCAGACCCTGGCCCCTCCCTTCCTCCCTTCCTCCATTCCTCCCTTCCTCCTTTAACCACTCAAATCCTTACTTTTGCTGATTCGATGGCTGATTCCAAGAAAAAATTCAATTATTCCCTGCTTTGGAGGGTAATCCAGTTGTCCATCCCATATAAGAAATTATTTTACTGGACCCTTGTCCTGGCCGTCATCCAGGCTCCCCTGGGCATCCTCCGTCCCCACCTGATCAATGTAATGGTGGACAACCATGTGATGAAGGATGAGCTGGGCGGCCTCGGCCCGCTGGTTTTCTGGTATATGGTGGTATTGCTGGCCACCGTCTGGCTCCGGTATATCTTCATTTTATGGACCAACACCCTGGGCCAGTCCATCATCCGTGACCTGAGGACCCGGGTCTTCAATCATATCATGGACCTCCGGATGGCCTATTTTGACAAGACGCCCATCGGCACTTCCACCACGCGGACCATCAACGATATTGAATCCATCAATGAAGTTTTTTCCGAAGGGGTGATCACCATCCTGGCAGATATCCTGGGACTGATCGCCGTACTGATCATCATGTTTGTGGTGAGCTGGAAACTCAGCCTGATCTGCCTGACCACCCTGCCTTTTCTCTTGTACGCAAGTTATCTTTTTAAAGAAAAAGTCCGGGTTTCATTTCAGCAGGTACGCACCCATATCGCCCGCATGAATGCCTTTCTGCAGGAACGGATCTCCGGTATGCGGATCATCCAGATCTTCAACGCAGAAAAACAGGAACAGGAAGCCTTTCGTAAAATCAACCGCGAATACACACAGGCGAATATCGACGGCATATTTTATTACGCCGTATTTTTTCCTGTTGTTGAGCTGATCTCCGCAGCTTCCCTGGCCCTGATGGTCTGGTGGGGATCCCGGGGCGTTTTGGAAGGAGAGGTGACCCTGGGCGCCCTGGTGGCCTTTCCGATATACCTCACCATGCTTTTCCGTCCGATCCGGTTCATGGCCGACAAGTTCAACACCCTGCAGATGGGGCTGGTGGCTGCCGAAAGGGTTTTTGGCGTACTGGACAATCAAAGCAAAATTAAAAATGAAGGAATCCTTGTACCCCAGCGTTTGCAGGGGGACCTGGTCTTTGATAAAGTAAGGTTTAGCTACGACGGCGAACAGGAAGTCCTCAAAGGGATCAGTTTTCATGTGCCCGCGCACAGCACCCTTGCCATTGTAGGCAGCACGGGTTCAGGTAAAACCACCCTCATCAGTGTCCTCAACCGCTTGTACGATATCCAGGGAGGCGAAATACGCATTGATGGAAAAAACATCAATGAGTACGAACTGGTTGCCCTGAGGCGCCGGATCGGCGTGGTCCTGCAGGACGTATTCTTATTCGGAGGTACGGTCTTGGAAAACATCACCTTCAGGCAGAGCGGCATTCCGTCGGAAACCGTCATCCGCGCAGCCCGGCAGATCGGGGCGCACGCTTTTATCGAAAAACTTCCCGGGGGATATGATTTTGTGGTGACCGAGCGGGGATCCAATTTATCCATGGGCCAGCGCCAACTCATCTCTTTTATCCGGGCCCTGGTCTTTGACCCGGACATCCTGGTCCTGGATGAAGCCACTTCCTCGATTGATCCGGAGACGGAGTCGGTCATCCAGTATGCCATTGAAAAACTGATTGAAAAACGGACCTCCATCATCATCGCCCACCGCCTGAGCACGATCCGCCACGCCGACCAGGTGATCGTCATGGACCAGGGGCAGATCAAGGAAATAGGCACCCACGAAGAATTGCTGGATAAGCCGGACGGATGGTATCGAAAATTGCACGATTACCAGTTTGCCAAGATGGCTGAATTGTGAACTGATCCCGGAAACCGGCGATTTCTATCAGGTATTGGCTGAAGTTGATCGATTATTGGCCTGAATAAGAACCAGAACCGCCCTTAAATTTGTTTTATTTTTAAATTTTTGCGAAAATGGAAAACCGCCGTTATACCACTACCGAAACCATTGTAGGCCTGGTCTTCTTTGCCCTGGTCCTTTGGGCCGCTTTTTTTCTGTTTAAAAGCATTTTCCGCGTCCTGGCCTGGGCTGCGCCCATCCTTTTTATCGCCGCCCTGATCATCAATTACAAACTGGTCGTCAGCTATGGCAAGATGCTGGTGGTGCTGCTGCAAAGAAACACGCTGGTAGGGGTCATTGCCATCATCCTCACCTTTGTCGCCTTCCCCATCGTAGCCGCCCTCCTGTTTGCCATGGCGCTGATGAATAAAAAAGCCGACAATATTCTCAAGGAAGAAATCAGGAATAAAGAAGGCATCCCGACGGACTATACGGAGATTTCCTCCGAGGCGGGAAAACAGTATGATGATTTGTTTGGGAAGAAGTGAGTGATCAGCCCTCAATCCTCAATCCTCAATCCTCAACCCTCAACCTTCAACCCTCCATCTTCTGAGTTCCTCTTTTAGTAATTTCACCGGACAATATGTTTGTCCCCGCCCTGCTTGTTTTCCTTGCTTATTGCGCCCTGATTATTACCGGCATCTATTCCTGGAAAAAGGCGGAGGAACAAAAGGCCCAAAGAGCAATCGTTCCCCGGCCCCCGGCTTTTTTTTCGGTCCTCATTCCATTTAGAAATGAAGCCCAAAACCTTCCGGGTCTGGTCGAAAATCTCCGGAATCAATCCCTGCCTTCCGAATCCTGGGAATGTATATTGATCGACGATCATTCCACCGACCAGGGTTTGGCATTTCTGGCGGATGCCGGCCTGCCAACGAATTTCAGGATCATATCAAACCGGGGAGAGGGCAAAAAACAAGCGATTGCCGAAGGACTGAAGGCCGCCAAAGGAGAATACCTTGTGCAGGCTGACGCCGACTGTTTCTATGGCCGCCATTGGCTGGAAACCATTTGTACCCGGATCGCGGGCTCAGGTTTATTAATGGTTACCGGCCCGGTTTATATTCCCGGATCTGAGACGCATACCTTGCTGGACTATTTTCAGGCTTTCGAAGGGATAGCCTTAATGGGCATGACCCAGGCTGGCATTTATTCGGGCGGGTGGCATCTGGCCAACGGCGCCAATCTGGCCGCTCACCGGTCGGTTTATGACTACATGCGGGCCTCGGACCCGGAGAACCCCTTTGCTTCCGGGGATGATCTTTTTTTGATGCAGGCGGCCGTAAAAATGGATAAATCCAGGGTTGGTTTTTTATTTGAACCCTCGGCGCTGGTCGGCACCCGGCCGCTTAAAAACATCCACTCCTTCATTCAGCAGCGGCTGCGGTGGGGCTCAAAAAACCATGCGCTGGAGGACTGGAAGATCAAGCTGGCCTTGTTTATTCCAATCCTCTGCGCGATGACGATGGTTGGAATGTTGGCATACTCCCTGTGGAGCGGACAGGTCTGGGTGTTTACAGGATCCTTTTGGGCCGGGAAATTCCTGATCGATTATTTATATTTTAAAGCCTTGTCCCCTTTTTTCCGTTTGCGTATATCCCCGTTCTCCTTTCTTACCTGTGCCCTGGTCTATCCTTTTTACCTGCTGATCATCGTCCTGCTTAGTATTTTTAAGCGGAAATATGAATGGAAAGGCAGGCTTGGCGGGTGAAGGGATTTATGATTACATCGTCGTCGGTTCGGGTTTCGGGGGCAGTGTATCCGCCATGCGACTGGCGCAGAAAGGGTATTCCGTACTGGTCCTGGAAAAAGGCAGAAGGTACCGGGATGAGGATTTTCCAAAGTCCAGCTGGAATTTCAAAAAATACCTCTGGATGCCCTTTTTCCGGTGGACCGGTTTTTTAAAACTCACCGTCTTTAAAAAATTATTTGTCGTGTCGGGCGTGGGTGTAGGCGGAGGCAGCCTCGTCTATGCCAATACCCTGCTGGAGCCTCCGGATCCTTTCTACGAAAACATCCCGCTTAAAACCAGGGATTGGAAGAAGGCCCTCGAACCCTTTTTCAAAACCGCCCGTCGAATGCTGGGGGTCACCCCTGCCCGGAATCAGAATCCGGATGACCTCCTCCTCCGGGAGATTGCCCGGGACCTGGGCCGGGAATCCACGTTTCAAGGAGTAGATGTGGGGGTTTATTATGATTCGGACCCTACGCCAAGGGACCCTTATTTCAATGGGGAAGGCCCTTTGAGAAATCCCTGTATTGAATGCGCGGGCTGTATGGTCGGATGCAGGCACAACGCAAAAAACACCCTGGAGAAAAATTACCTCTGGTTTGCCGAAAAATACGGAGCCACGATCCTACCCCTGACCCAGGCGGAAAGGATCGAATGGAATCAGGAACAATCCGTCCATACGATCCGGGTGAGGTCCCCTTTCAAAAAAAAGATCAATGGCGAATTCAAGGCGAGGGGCATCATCCTCAGCGGGGGAGTGCTCGGCACCCTCGAACTTTTGTTCCGGCAGAAATTCAGGTATGGGACACTTCCAGGCCTTTCTGATCAGTTGGGGCGTCATATCTTAAGCAATTCGGAATCCATTTGCGGGGTGATCGGCGCCGACCGGAAATTAAATCACGGGGTGGCGATCAGTTCGATCATGCAGGCGGATCCTGATACGCAAATAGAATTGTGCAAATTCCCCGATGGATCGGGCTCCCTCTTCCGTCTGGCCTTTCTCACGGCCCATGGTGGTGGCCCGCCTATCGTGCGCAGTATTAAAATCCTGGCGAAAATTTTTCTCCGGCCACTGGATACCCTCAAATGGATAATCCGGGGACAAGACAGCCGGAGAGGGGTGGTGATCCTGGTCATGCAACATATCAAAAATGCGCTGGCCATGCGGTGGACCGGGAACGGCCTGAGGCTGGTGTCAGACGGTGATGAAAAACCCATCCCGGTATTTATACCTGCCGGATATGATTTTATGCAAAGGCTGGCTAAAAAAACAAAAGCTGTGCCCGTCAGCGCTGTGACCGAAACGTTTTTTAATATGTCCACCACGGCCCATTTCCTCGGCGGATGCCCGATGGGGGCCAGCGTCAATGAAGGGGTGGTGGATGATGCTTTCCGGGTGCATGGGTATCCCGGCATGTATATCCTGGATGGAAGCATTATTCCGGTCAATATCGGAGTGAATCCCAGCCTGACCATCACGGCACTGGCGGAATATGCGATGGATCAGATCCCAATAAAATCAGATTAAAAAAAATTTTTGGGTCCTGCGCCGTGATTGTCATACCTTCACGAAGGTAAACTCTCATTGTATGTACCCTATCCTGAAACACCTCCATTCCGGAGTTAGATGGCTTGTATTGTTCGCCCTGCTCTGGGCCATTTATGATGCCTGGCAAAAATGGAAACAACAGGCTACTCTCAACAAGGACACCCGGGGCCCTTCCTTCCTTGCACTGAATCTTTGCCATCTCCAGTTGCTGATCGGGTGCATCCTTATCTTTTTTACGCCGCGGATCGAAGCAGGACCTTCGATGATGAAGGACAAGGTCATGCGTTTTTTTGCCGTCGAGCATCCGCTGATGATGTTGCTGGCCGTAGCCCTGATTACCATAGGCTTTGTTAAAGCCAAAAAGAACAGCAGCGGGCAATCTTTCCGGATCCTGTTCTGGTATTATTTGATTGCCCTGGCCATGATCCTGTTTGCTATTCCCTGGCCTTTTCAGGCTTATACGACTGGATGGTTTTAGCGGGCTTACCCTGACGTACGAACTATACTCCAACCCTGAAAAAAACTCTCATTTCATACTTATGACTACATTGATTTCAATCAATTTGAAACCACGATGGGTATTCCCAATCGTGTTTCTGTTTCTTGGACTGACGGTCCAGGCACAACGCACCATCAACGGGAAAGTCATTGCAGGCGATGACCATTCGGGTTTGATTGGCGCAACGGTTATGGTCAAAGGAACGACCACGGGAACCTCTACCGATATAGATGGTAATTTTACACTTGAGGTGCCGGATGGGACAACATCCCTGGTGATTTCCTCAATCGGTTTTCTGACACGCGAGGTGGATGTCACCAATACCAATTCCGTGGAAATCACCCTTCCCAGCGATGTAAGCACCCTGGAGGAGATCGTAGTGACCGGATATGCCTCTCAACGTAAAAAAGACATCACCGGTGCCGTTACCGTCGTCAATTCCAAAGACCTTACCGCTGTGCCAACGGCCAGCGTCACACAAATGTTGCAGGGCAGGGCATCGGGGGTCAACGTGGGCAACGACAATTCTCCGGGAGGAGGCACCATGGTGCGTATCCGCGGATTCGGTTCCATCAACAACAACAGTCCGTTGTATGTGATTGACGGAGTGCCGACGCAAGGCACCCTGAACCAACTGAATCCCAACGATATTGAATCCATGCAGATCCTGAAAGATGCTTCTGCCGCGTCCATATACGGAGCGCGTGCAACCAATGGAGTGGTGATCATCACAACCAAAAAAGGGAAGGTGGGCGATCCCCTGATCACCTTTGATTTTTATACGGGAACCCAGAGACCAGGTAAGACCCTCGATCTGCTCAATACGCAGGAACTGGGCCAGTATCTTTATCTTGCCGATATCGGAGCAGGGAAAAACCCTTCGGTGACCTCTCCTTCTGCACAATATAAATTTGGTCCTAACGGCGAACAAACCATCGCCGATTACATCTACCCCAATATCTATGGGGAGCTGCCTGCCAACTATACGTATACCAACAATATTGCCGATCCAAATTTAGGCCGTACCGCGTTCAACATCACCAAGGCAAATAAACAAGGCACCGACTGGCAGGACGTCATTTTTGATCCGGCTCCCATCGCCAACTATCAACTGGGAGCAAGCGGAGGCACTAAATTCGGAAGGTATTCCATTTCTGCCAACTATTACAAACAGGATGGTATTTTGAGATACACCAACTATGACCGCTATTCGGTCAGGGCCAATACCGAATTCACCAAAGGCAAACTGACTTTCGGGGAAAACTTTACCTATTCTTATGATGAAAGGCAGGGGATCACAAACAACAATGAATCCAATCCGATCATGTTTGCCATCCGGGTACACCCGATCATCCCCGTATTTGATATCACCGGCGGTCCGCCAGAACTGGGCGGCACGAACACCTCCCCCTATAACGGTTTTGCGGGAAGCCGCGGGGTGAACCTGGGCAACGCCCCCAACCCTCTGGCCAGGCTGTATCGCGAAAAAGACAACATCACCAAAGGGTCACATGTTTTCGGGAACGTCTTCGCAGAACTGAGTATACTGGACAACCTGAAAGCCAGGACCAGCCTGGGTATCGAATATAATTTGTTCAATCGCTCCGAATTTTTCCACCGGGATATCGAAGCTGCTGAAGCCAGAAATGCAAACAGCCTGAACGTCCTCAACAATACCGACCGGTCCCTCACCTGGTACAATACCCTGAATTATGATAAAACGATCGGAGATCATACGTTTAATGTCCTCCTGGGCACAGAAGCCGTGACTACAAATGCAGTGGGCTTTGTCGCAAGCAGAAGCAATTTTGCTTTTGATGACCTGGATTACAGGTACCTGGATGCAGGGTCGTCCGCCGGGCTAAGTAATTCCGGAGCAGGCGCTACCCTTAGTGCCTTGTTTTCCCAGTTTGGAAAAGTGAACTATGCCTATAAAAATCTTTTCCTCGCAGATTTCACCCTGCGCAGGGACGGATCTTCCCGTTTTTCGGCCAACAACCGATGGGCGATCTTCCCCGCTTTTTCTGCCGGTCTGCGACTGACCGAATTGGGCTTTATGAAACAGATCGGCGCCGTCAATGATTTGAAAATACGCGCCGGATGGGGGAAAACCGGAAACCAATTGATTCCCAACGTATACAATGCCTATACCTTATACGCACCTGATCCGATAAACAATGCCTACGACATCAACGGTACCGGCTCAACCATTGTCGGTGGATTTGACCTGGTTCAGTTCGGAAACTCAAATGGAAAATGGGAAACCAATACTTCTACGAATATTGGTTTTGACGCCGCCCTCCTGGACAGCCGGCTGGAAGTGGTTTTCGACTGGTACAACCGCATCACCTCCGACATGCTTACACAGATAGCTCCTCCCCGCACCGCAGGAAGTGGAACGGTACCCTATACGAATATCGGTGAAATCCGCAACCGGGGGCTTGACCTGGGTATAAACTTCCGGGAGAATGTTGGAAACTTCAGGTACCTGATAGGAGTCAATTTTGCACATTATAAAAATGAGGTGCTGAAATTGAACAACGATCCCAATGCCACCGTCTTCGGTTTCGCGACACGCCTTCCGGCCATTTCCGCCACACGGGCCGGGCTGCCCATTGCCAGCTATTACGGCTATATCGTCGATGGCGTGATCAAAGACCAGGCTGAAGCTGACGCAGCCCCTAAATTCGGTACGTATACCAAGGAAGGGACCTTTAAGTTCAGGGATGTCAACGGCGACAACGTCATCACCGCCGCAGACAGAACCATTATCGGGGACCCGCATCCGGACTTTACTTACGGCATCAATGTCAACGTAGGGTATAAAGACCTGGACCTGACCCTTTTTGCCCAGGGTTCCCAGGGAAATGAAATCTTCAATTATGTTCGCTATTGGACTGATTTTAATACCTTTCAGGGAAACCGCTCCAAAGAATTATTGAATGATTCCTGGAAAAAATCCGGGGATATAGCCAAACTTCCAAGGCTGAATTCCGGGGACGCAACCAGCCAGCAGATCTCGACTTATTTTATTGAAGACGGTTCTTTTCTGCGATTGAGGAATGTGCAATTGACCTATTCTGTTCCCAATTCCCTTACGCGGAAAGCGGGTATCAGCAATGCCCAGGTATATATCCAGGGACAGAATTTAGTCACTCTGACCAAATATACCGGCCTTGACCCAGATATCAATTTGAGGACCTCCGGGACAGACAACCAGGATATCCATATGGGGATCGATGAAGGTGCATACCCGGTCGCCAAATCATTTATTTTCGGTGTCCGCCTTGGTTTTTAATTATTTAAACATTTAATTCAATTGAAATGAAAAAATATTTTCTTCTCCTGGTCTTCATCGGGATGTACTTTTCCTGTTCTGAAGATTTTTTCGATCTGAATCCGCAGGGCCGGGCCTCCTTGAACCAGCTCAGCAATAAGAGCGGGGTAAATGCCCTTCTGATCGGCGCGTATTCACTTCTCGATGGGGTTGGCGCCGGCAATACGGGACGCCAGTCCACCGTTTCCAATTATGTTTTTGGCGGGATCAGCAGTGACGATGCCGTCAAAGGCACGGATGCGGGGGATCAACCGGAACAATCCTTTATTGAGCAATACAACTGGATCGCCGACAACACCTATTTCCTTGGAAAATGGTGGCATTCCTATGACGGGGTAGCCAGATGCAACGATGTCATACAATTGGCCAACAGCGAAGCCGTCAAGGATATGACCCCGGCGGAAAAAACGCAGGCCATTGCAGAAGCCCGTTTTCTGAGAGGGCATTACCATTTTGAAGCAAAAAAAATGTGGAACAAGGTGCCTTATATAGATGAGACCATTTATGTGGCCACCGATGCCAACTCCACCAAAATCCCGAATTCGGAAGATATCTGGCCAAAGATTGAAGCCGATTTTGATTTTGCAGCCAAAAACCTGCCGCCGGTACAGGCGCAAAAAGGCAGGGCTACACAATGGGCGGCCAAAGCTTATCTCGCCAAAGCCTTATTGTTTCAGAAAAAATGGGCAGCAGCAAAAACCTTACTGGACGATATCGTTCTAAACTCCGGTAAAAAACTCATGACCAATTACCACGACAACTACAGAACGGCAACAAATAATAATGCCGAATCCATATTTGAAGTGCAGTTTTCTGTAAATGACGGAACAAATGGAGGTAATGGAAATGCAGGGGACAACCTGAACTGGCCATATTCGGCAACAGCGCCCGGCCGTGGATGCTGCGGGTTTTATCAGCCTTCCCACAATCTGGTCAATGCGTTCAAGACTGATGAAAAAGGCCTTCCTTTTATCGGCGCTGCGGCGGATGGCTCACTGGATACCTACAACAAGGTAGATTTGCCGAACGATCAAGGCATCAGTGCCGGCACAGCGTTTACCCTGGATAAATCCGTTCCCGTAGACCCGCGTCTCGACTGGACAGTTGGTCGACGGGGAGTCAACTTCCTGGACTGGGGACCCATGCCAGGCTCCACCTGGATCAGGGATCAGGCCTATGCGGGCCCTTTTACGGGTAAAAAATGGATGTATTATCTGGCCGAAGAGGGCAGCACTACCCACTCTACCAGCAGACGGAACGTGAACAATAATTACCGCCTGATCAAATTGTCCAGTGTCCTCCTTTGGCTGGCTGAATGCGAAGTGGAGCTTGGAAATTTATCGGCCGCCGAAAACCTGGTAAATCACATCCGTAACCGGGCTAAAAACGGGTCCAAACAGGACGGTACGGTAACCTATAAGGTCGAGCCCTATGAAGCAGGTACCTTTTCAGCTCAGGGTGCTGATTTTGCCAGAAATGCCGTTCGTATGGAACAGCGCCTTGAATTTGCCATGGAAGGCCATCGCTTTTTCGACCTCGTAAGGTGGGGCATTGCCGAAAAAGTATTGAACAAATATGCGGCTGAAGAAGCCGTACCCGGCACCGAACCCTCCGGCAGGAAGTTTAATAAACGCGGTTATATGGCCGGAAAAGTTTTTGGCGCCAAAAACAATTATTATCCTCTTCCCCAGGATGAGATATTAAACAGCCAGAAGGACGGCCAGCCAACCCTGACCCAGAATCCGGGGTATTAGTCGAACCCCACCTTGGGCCGAAGTTTCAAAAGGCCTAAAAAAAGAAAAGGGCTTTGCATCCGCGAAGCCCTTTTTAATTTTGTTATGAGCTGAAAGTCGGAAATACCTGCAATCCGACTTGCCGACTTGCCAACTAATTAACTAACCCACTAACCCCTTATCTTTGCATTCCTTATGGCCAAGCCGCTGCACAACCGTCAGAACCGGAAAGAACTCAAAGAAAAATACGCCTCCATACGGGAATCCAGAATCGTTTTGTCCTTTTACCGCTACGTATTCATCCGGCAACCCGAGACCTTCAGAAACGAATTGTACCAAAACCTGGACCGCCTGGACGTGAAGGGAAGGATCTATATCGCACAGGAAGGCATCAATGGACAAATTAGTCTTCCCGAAAAAAACCTGGAAGCCCTGCAATCCCTTTTTCAAAACCTGGAAGCCCTCCGCGACATCCGCCTGAACCTTGCCGTGGAGCACCAGGCGAGGTCCTTCTTTGCCCTGATCATCAAAGTGAAGCCGAAAATCGTGGCGGACGGCATTGAAGATCCTGCCTTTGACGTGACCCGCAGCGGCGTGCACCTGGATGCAGAAGCTTTCAACCGCCTGGCCCTTCGCCCGGAAAGCGTGATCGTCGATATGCGCAACCATTATGAAAGCGAGGTGGGCCATTTCCGCAATGCCCTCCTACCCCAGGTGGTCACCTTCAGGGAATCCCTGCCCATCGTGAAGGACCTGCTGGAAGACAAAAAAGACCAGCCGGTGATCATGTATTGCACCGGGGGGATCCGGTGTGAAAAAGCCAGCGCGTATCTGAAACATCACGGCTTTAAGCAAGTGTACCAGCTGGACGGAGGGATCATCAAATACAGCCACGATGCGGCCGCCAAAGGCCTTCCCAACCTTTTTTTGGGGAAAAATTTTGTTTTCGACGAACGGCTTGGGGAGCGGATCAGCGAGGAGGTCATCGCCCGCTGTCATCAATGCGGCAGTCCCTGCGACGACCATACCAATTGCGCCAACGATGCCTGCCACCTCCTTTTTATCCAATGCAAATCCTGCGCGGAAAAGCATAGGGGATGCTGTTCTGAAAAATGCTCGGACTTTATCCAATTAAGCCCGGAGGAACAAAAACAAGGTCGTCGTACCGAAGTGTTCAACGGGACCAAGTTCAGCAAGGGGAGGTATCACGGAGGTCAGAGGTTAGACGGAAGAGGTTAGAGGTCAGAGTTATGCTTAACAACTCACTTGCCAACTTGCCATCTTGCTAACTTACAAACTTGCTAACTTACAAACTAGCTAACTTGTTCCCATGAATACCATATCCTCCGTCTGTGTTTATTGCGCTTCGAGCAATCAGGTTGACAGCCGGTTTTTTGAAGCTGCTGAAAGATTGGGGGAGGCGCTTGCTTCCCAAAACATCACGCTGATCTACGGCGGCGGATCCACGGGATTGATGGGCAGGATCGCAGACCGGGTACTGGCCCGTGGCGGAAAAGTGATCGGCATTATTCCTGATTTTATGGAGAAGGTGGAATGGGCTCACCGGGGCATCACCGAATTGCATATCGTGGGGGACATGCATGAGCGCAAAAAAAGTTTTATGGACCGGGCGGATGCCCTGGTGGCCCTGCCGGGCGGCAGCGGCACCCTGGAGGAACTGATGGAAGCCATTTCCCTGAAGAGGCTGGGCCTTTACAATAAGCCCATCGTCATCCTCAACACCGTCGGTTTTTACGATCCTTTGCTTGCCCAGTTGCAGAGATGCATTGAGGAGCGGTTTATGAATCCGGATTCCGCGGAGATGTGGTCGGTGGTGGCCCATCCCGAAGAAGTGATCCCTGCGATACTCCGGGCCCCGTCCTGGCATACCAATGCGATAGAACGGGCCGCGCTCAAATAAGGCGTCTATGTATTACCTGGCCTCAAAGGGCTTATCCTTTCTGCTTCACCCATTCCACTGGGTCCTTGCCTTATTGCTCCTTTCTGTCCTGGTCAGACCGGCCCGGTTAAAAAAAAGCATGCGTATTTTTTCGCTGATCCTTTTTATGATCTTTGGAAACCGGGCAATGATCAACACGGTTTACCGGAGGATCGAAGCCAAACCCCTCCTTCAGGAATCGATCTCCCCCCCCTTTGAATACGCCGTCGTCCTGGGCGGGGGGTTTGCTGGCCTCCACAATGGGTTTCCGGACCGGATCCAGTTTAACGATCATGTCAACCGGTTGACGGAAGGCATGGAACTGATGGGTTCCGGAAAGGTCAGAAAACTGATTTTGAGCGGGGGCGAAGGCGGGCTCCAAAGGGACAAAGCAGCCGAGAGCCTCCTTTCCCAGGCCTTTTTAACCGAAATCAACTGGCCGGATTCCACCATCCTGACCGAATCTACAAGCAGGAACACCTTTGAAAACGCGAGGAATGTGAAACGAATGTTGGACTCCCTTTCGGCCCTGGCCCCCGCGATTGAAGGCCCCGGGACTAGAGCTCCTGTCCTCCTGATCACTTCAGCTCTTCATATGCCCCGGGCCGCGGCCTGTTTCCATCGACAGGGCATTCCATTCGTCCCCTATCCGGCCGATTACCAGCAATGGGAAAAAGTCTCTCTTCCTTTATATTTTTTCCCCCAGCTCCGGTGTTTTGATGAGTGGCAGGCCATTTTCAGGGAATGGGTGGGCACGGCCGTTTACCGACTGAAGGGATACATTGAATGAAATGAAAAAATTAAGGAATTAAGAATTAAATGGAAATACATCCCCGGACTATAGGAGATGCAAGACGCTCTACCAACTTGCTAACTTGCCAAACTTGCCAACTTACTAACTTGCTAACAGTTACGCCATCTCGATCTGGGCGGACTTCGAAGCTTTTTTCCTTTCTTCCTCTCCCAGGAATACCTTCCTCAGCCGGATGCTTTTCGGAGTGACTTCGATGCATTCGTCCGCTTCAATATATTCCATACATTCTTCCAGGGACATGTCGATCTTCGGGAAGATGCGCGCGGCCTCGTCAGAACCGGAAGCCCTTACGTTGCTTAATTTTTTAGGTTCACAGGCATTGACGACGAGATCACCGGGTTTGGTATGTTCGCCGATGATCTGCCCGGTATATACCTCATCGCCCGGTTCAATAAAAAAGGAACCCCGGTCCTGTAATTTATCTATGGAATAGGCCGTAGCCTGCCCTATGGATTTGGCAATCAACACCCCGTTTATTCTTCCGCTCATAGGCCCTTTCCAGGGTTTATACTCTGTAAACCGGTGGGACATGATGGCCTCGCCTGCGGTTTGCACCAGGATCCTGGAACGCAGTCCGATAAGCCCTCTCGACGGAATTTCAAATTCAAGGTGCTGGATGTCGTTTCGTGTCTCCATCACGTGCATTTCGCCCTTTTTTGAAGTCACCAGGTCGATCACCTTACCGCTGTATTCCTGCAAAACATCTACCACCAGCAGTTCAAAGGGCTCATACCTTTTGCCGTCAATCATTTTTACAATGACTTTGGGCTGTCCGACCGAGAGTTCATATCCTTCGCGTCTCATGGTTTCAATCAGGATTCCCAGATGCAAAATGCCGCGTCCATACACGAGCATGGTGTCCGCACTGCCCGATTCCTCCACCCGCAGGGCAAGGTTTTTTTCTGTTTCCTTGGCCAGCCTTTCTTTTAAATGCCTGGAGGTTACGTATTTGCCGTCCCGCCCGTAAAAAGGAGAGTTGTTGATGCTGAAAGTCATGTGCATGGTCGGTTCGTCCACCGTGATGGTGGGCAGGCCTTCCGGGTTTTCATAGTCGGCAATCGTGTCGCCGATATTGAAAGAATCCAGGCCCACGACCGCACAGATGTCGCCGGCAAATACCTCATTGGTTTTCTTTTTGCCCAGGCCTTCAAAAACAAAGAGGTCTTTGATCCTGGTCTTCACGGTCCCATTGGCCTGGACCAGGCTGACGGGCTGGTTTTCTTTGATGCTTCCACGGCTCACCTTGCCGATCCCGATTCTCCCGTGATAAGAGGAATAGTCGATGGAAGTCAGCTGCATTTGCAAATTTCCCTCTTCCACCACAGGGGCCGGCACATATTTCAAAATGCCTTCCATCAGCGGGGTGATGTCCTGGCTCGGGGTCAGGGAATCGTTGAACCAGCCTTGTTTGCCGGAGCCGTAGTAAGTGGGAAAATCAAGTTGTTTTTCGGTGGCGCCCAGGTTAAAAAACAATTCAAAAATCTGGTCATGCACTTCCTCCGGCCGGCAATTGGGTTTATCGACTTTATTGATGACCACGATGGGATTCAGATTAAGTTCCAGGGCTTTGTGCAGCACAAAACGGGTCTGCGGCATGGTCCCTTCAAAAGCGTCGACCAGCAACAAGACCCCATCCGCCATTTTCAACACCCGCTCCACTTCGCCGCCAAAATCGGAGTGGCCGGGGGTATCGATCACATTTATTTTGGTGTCTTTGTACACCACGGAGGCATTTTTGCTGAAAATGGTAATGCCCCTTTCCCTTTCCAGTTCGTTGGAGTCCATGATCAGTTCCCCGGTTTCCTCGTTGTCCCGGAAGACCTTGCTCAATTGCAGGATCCGGTCCACCAGGGTGGTTTTACCATGATCTACGTGGGCTATGATGGCGATGTTGCGGATATCCATAATCGATTGATTTTGATCTGAAAAGGCGCGCAAAGGTAGTCATTTATCCGGTGTCTTACCGAAACTGAATTAAAATAAGTTGTTAATTGGCCCTGGCGAATGCCTCCGCGGTCGGGGTTCACTCCGCCCGGCAGAACCATGCTTTCCCTTAACTTCGTGTGATTTTTCCATGGATTCCCGTTTTGACAAGATATTCCATTTCCTTGCCCGGATTGGGGCCGACGTGGGGGATGATGAGGAGTTGAAGCTGCAAAAATCGTTGCTCGTACTTTCTACCTTCCCGTTTATGGTTGCCGGGGCCGGTTGGGGCATCCTTTACCTCTACTTTGGAGAAATCCGGGCGGGCCTCATTCCCCTGTCCTATTCCGTCATTTCGTTGTTCAGCGTATTGTATTTCGGGCGAAACCTGAGGTTTGAATTTTTCCGGTTCAGTCAGCTGTTGCTCATCCTGTTGCTGCCTTTTTTCCTTATGCTGGCCCTGGGGGGTTTTGTGAAGGGCAGCGCCGTGATCTTATGGGGCTTGATTTCTCCCCTGGGCGCCTTGTTGTTTGACACCCGGGAACGGGCGCCGCGGTGGTTCATGGCTTACCTCTTGCTCGTTCTGGTCTCCGGATTCCTCGAACCCTGGCTTGATGTCCGGAACAATCTGAATACCTGGCAAATCAATTTCTTCTTTACGGTCAACCTGGGTTCGGTTGGAGCCTTGATTTTTTTAATGGTCTCCTATTTTGTAAGGGAAAAAAATCTTTTTCAACAAAAGTCCGAATCCCTTTTACTGAATATCCTGCCCAAAGAAATCGTCACCAAATTAAAGCAAGGCCACCAGACCATCGCAGAACACTACGACAGCGCGAGCATCCTGTTTGCCGATGTGGTGAATTTTACCCCGGTATCTGCAACCCTGACGCCTTCCGAACTGATCGAATTGCTCAACGCGGTTTTTCAAAAATTCGATGAACTGGCGGATAAATACGGAGTGGAAAAGATCAAAACCATCGGTGACTGTTATATGGCCGCGGCAGGCGTCCCCAGGCCCAGGAAGGACCATGCCGTCATCCTCACCGCGATGGCGGTAGAGATGCGGGACTATATCAGGCAACACGATTTTTTAGGAAAGAAACTGCAGTTCCGTTTTGGCATCAACTCCGGCCCGCTGATCGCCGGCGTCATTGGCAGTAAAAAATTCAGTTATGACCTTTGGGGCGATTCCGTAAACATAGCCTCCCGGATGGAATCTCACGGAACCGGTGGCCTCATCCAGATCACCCAGGCTACTTATGAACTGGTGAAAGATCATTTTACCTGTACTTCCCTGGGTACGGTACAGGTTAAAGGGAAAGGGGAAATGCATGTATGGGAAGTGGTCCACAGAATATAAACGATAGCTTCCGGAATATTCATATACTTTTGCGAGGTGATCCTGTTTATTCGCGTTTTTTGTGTATATCTGCTTGCTCTGGCCTGCCTGCCATGCAGTGACGGCGAGCACGGACATGAAATACAGACCGTAGACAGGGGATGGAGCTTGTCCACAGATGGCCACAGTAACCAGGAACACGAGGATTGCGAAGATCTGTGTTCTCCCTTCTGTATTTGCAGTTGTTGCAGTACCCATTCCTTCAGCGTTAAATTGGTTCCCATGGGAATTAAATTCACCACAATGGGACCTAAACAAGGATTAATTTATTATCAAGGGACGGTCTCAACGGATTTTCTCAAAGCTCTACTCCGCCCTCCCATAAGTCAACTGGGTTAAAAAGCACTCCCTGCCAACCGTACAGGCTTAGGGGATAGCCGGTTATTTGGACCAAATAACGGGTTTTCCATTATTCAATATTTTAATCTTTTGACTTTCATGCTTAATTCCATCATCCTTTTTTCGATAAAAAATAAGATCATCATAGCCCTGCTGACTTTAACGCTTGTCATCTGGGGCTTGTGGAGTGCATCCAAACTACCGATTGATGCAGTGCCGGACATCACCAACAATCAGGTCCAGATCATTACCATCTGTCCCACTCTTGCCGGACAGGAGGTTGAACAATTTGTCACTTATCCGGTAGAAAAATCACTTGCCAATCTGCCGGATGTCGTTGAACTGCGATCCATCTCTCGTTTCGGCTTGTCGGTAGTTACCGTTGTTTTTGAAGATCAGGTAAATATCTGGTTTGCACGGCAGCTCGTGGGCGAAAAAATCCGTGAGGCCGAAGAACAAATTCCTCCCGGATTTGGAATTCCCGAATTGGCGCCGGTCACTACCGGATTGGGAGAAATATACCAATATGTAATCCATCCCAAAGAAGGCAGCGCAGGTAAATACGATGCCATGGATTTGAGAACCATGCAGGATTGGATCGTCGCACGCCAGCTGTATGGGACACCGGGAGTCGCTGAAGTCAATAGTTTTGGCGGATTGCTTAAACAATACGAAGTGGCTGTTCGACCCGATCGATTGCGGGCCATGAATACAACGATGTCCGAAATCTTCGCTGCCCTGGAGAATAATAATGAAAACACCGGGGGGGCATATATCGATAAAAAACCCAATGCCTATTTCATCCGGGGTATTGGGCTCGTCACTTCCCTGGAAGATGTCAAGAGCATAGTTGTAAAAAACGCACCGAATGGCGTGCCCATTTTGATTGGCGACCTGGCCGCTGTCCGTTTCGGGAGCGCAATTCGTTATGGGGCGATTTCCTGGAATGGAGAGAAAGAGGCCGTCGGGGGAATCGTCCTGATGCTCAAGGGAGCTAACAGTGCCGAAGTGGTCAGCAGGGTAAAGGATAAAATGGTAAAGATTCAAAAATCACTTCCCGATGATGTGGTGATTGAGCCTTTCCTTGACCGGACCGAACTGGTTGGCAGGGCCATTTCCACGGTAGAGAAAAACCTCATCGAGGGGGCACTCATTGTAATCTTTGTCCTGGTACTTTTTTTAGGAAACTTCAGAGCCGGCATGATCGTAGCCAGCGCAATCCCCCTCTCCATGTTGTTTGCCCTCGGCATGATGAATGTTTTCGGTGTCAGCGCCAATCTCATGTCATTGGGGGCTATAGATTTTGGATTGATCGTGGACGGGGCGGTAATCATTGTGGAAGCTACGATGCACCATCTTGGTCTGCGAAAGACGGGAGCAGAACTGACCCGTGCTGAAATGGATGCAGAAGTGTACAAAAGCGCCTCCAAAATCCGGAACAGCGCCGCCTTCGGTGAGATCATCATCCTGGTTGTCTACATCCCCATCCTTACTCTCACCGGCATCGAAGGCAAAATGTTTCGTCCAATGGCTCAAACCGTAGGATTTGCCATCCTTGGCGCCCTGATCCTTTCTTTAACTTATATACCCATGATGTCTGCCCAGTTTTTATCAAGAAAAATTAACCATCGAAAAACCATAGCCGATCGGCTCATGGGCTGGTTTAATAAGATTTACAGTCCGGTACTCCAGGGAGCTATCCGATTTAAAGGCCTCCTCGTGACGGCCACATTGGTCATTTTCGTTTTCAGCATCTGGTTGTTCAGCAGACTCGGAGGAGAGTTTATCCCACAATTGGAAGAAGGTGACTTTGCCTTTCACTGCATCCTGCCCACCGGTTCTTCCCTGTCTCAAAGCATAGAGACCTCCATGCAGGCGGAGCGTATCCTCAGGCAATTTCCGGAAGTCAAGATGGTCGTGGGGAAAACCGGTTCGGCGGAAGTCCCTACAGACCCAATGCCTCCTGAGGCATCTGATATGATGATTATCCTGAAACCCAAGGAGGAGTGGACAACCACCCGGGATTCCAAGGTCCTGGCTTCCCGTATGCTGGAAGCGCTGGAAGCTATTCCGGGAATTTTCTTTGAAGCAAATCAACCCATCCAGATGCGATTCAATGAATTGATGACGGGAATCCGGCAGGATGTAGCCATTAAGGTTTTCGGAGAAAACATCGACACCCTGGCTTCCCTCGCCCCGAAAGTGGCTGAACTATTAACTAGTGTCAACGGGATCAGTTCGCCCCAGGTGGAACGCACCATAGGCTTGCCTCAGATCACCATCCGCCATGACCGGGGTCGACTGGCTAATTATGGGATCAGTATTGAGGAGGTCAACCGGACGATCAGCGCAGCTTTCGCCGGTGAAAAGGCAGGAGTTGTATTTGAAAACGAACGGAGATTTGACTTGGTCCTGCGCCTTGACAGCGCATATCGGACATCTATTGAAGATGTACGGGAACTGTTGGTGCCGACTCCTTCCGGCAGTCAGATTCCAATCTCTCAGGTTGCTGATGTTTCATTCAGGCAGGGCCCTGCACAGATCAGCCGGGACGACGGCAAACGCCGGATTGTGATTGGTTTTAATGTCCTCGGACGCGATGTGGAGTCGGTGGTACAGGAAATCCAGACTTTGCTGGAAGACAGGCTTGGCCTTCCCGAAGGGTATTATTACACTTTTGGTGGCACTTTTGAAAACCTGGAGAAGGCCAAAGCAAGACTCCTCCTTGCCGTACCTGCGGCCCTGGCCCTGATTTTTATCTTGCTTTATTTCACTTTTAATTCCCTGAAGGAGGCGGGCTTGATATTTACTGCAATCCCGATGAGCGCCATCGGCGGGGTATTTGCCCTTTGGATGCGGGGAATGCCCTTCTCCATCTCCGCGGGTGTTGGCTTTATTGCACTGTTCGGAGTTGCTGTGTTGAATGGGATTGTTCTGATAGCCACATTTAATCAACTTGAGAAAGAAGGAGTACATGACTTGATCCAGCGGGTGCGCGAAGGGACTAAAATCCGCTTGCGTCCCGTTTTGATGACCGCCCTGGTTGCATCGCTCGGATTTTTGCCCATGGCGCTTTCTACAGGTGCCGGCGCGGAAGTCCAAAAACCCCTCGCTACTGTTGTTATTGGGGGGTTGATCTCCGCTACCTTTTTGACTCTGGTGGTCTTACCCTTATTGTATATGTTGTTTATCCCGGGTCATGCCGGTCGCAGGATGAGGATCAAACCCGTGACCATGTCAATCCTTATCATCATGAGCCTGCCCCCGATGACTGCTTTCGCCCAGGAAAACCGTCCGGTAAGCCTGGATGAGGCTGTGAGACAGGCAAAGGCCAGTAATCTGATTCTAAAAGCAGGCACTTATAAGATAACCTCACTCGAAGCGCTTCGACCCACAGCCTACGACATCCCCAAGACCAACCTGGAAATGCAACTGGGTCAATACAATTCGGTTCGATTTGACCAGGGGTTTATTTTCCGACAGGAACTTCCGAATCCGCGGAACAAACAGGCGGGCCTTTCCCTGGTTCAGGCCAATATCAGAAGTGCAGAACTGGCCAAGGCCATTACTGAAAATGATTTGGTATACGGGGTGCGGTCCGCTTGGTATGAAATGGTTTACCTGATGGAAAAACAAAGAGTGATGGAAAGCCAGGATAGTATATTGACTCAGTTTGTCCAGGCCGCGGAGCTCAGATTGCGAACAGGAGAAACCAGTGTCCTTGAACGTTCAACAGCGATCAGCCAATCCGGTGAAATCCGCAATCAATTGGCCGGCGTGCTTGCCGATTTTGAAATCGCCCGGTCCCGATTGCAGACACTCATGGTGAGTCAGGAATGGGTGGCACCTCCTTCCGGCACTCCTTTGGAGAAACGGTCTTTTGAATCGACGGATGCAGTCGAAGGTAATCCGGTGCTGGCCTGGTATCAGCAGCAGGTTAAAATAAGTGAAGCAAAAGTAACTGTCGAACAGGCAAAGCGGGCTCCTGATTTTACCCTGGGTTATCTTAATCAATCCCTCAGATCTCTGGCCGGTGTGGAACCTGGGTACAGCCTGACCGATCGTTTCCATGTCATTCAGGGCGGTTTGGCCATATCCCTTTTCGGCAAATCGCAAAAGGCGCGCATTAAAGCCGCAGAGGTGGATATTGAAATGGCTCAGGCGAATGCCGAAGCCCAATCCTGGGAATTAAAAGGGGCCCTCCGGCAATCCCTGCAGTTGCTGGAACGGCAACGGCGATCACTGGATTATTTCGAACAGACCGCCCTGTCTTCATCTGGTCAAATCCTGTCCGCTGCACAGACCTCTTTCCGGGCGGGAGAAATTGATTATGTAGAATATGTACAGGCCCTCAACCGGTCCTATCAGGTGCGGTCCGGTTATCTCGATGCTTTGAACAGTTATAACCAGGCCGTCATCCGCTGCCAATATTTAATTAACCAATAATTCAAAACTTTTAATTCAATAATCATGAAACATAAGATTTCTTTCATGTCCTTTGCGGTAATCTTAGCTTTAATCATTCCGGCCTGCAAAGCGAAAATTCAAGATGAACATGGACATTCCCACAGTGATGAGGCTGCTGCCATGGGGGAATCCGGTGAACATCATGAAGAGCATACCACATCGGTAAGCCTTACTCAAAAGCAATCTGAAAGCATTGGCCTACGCCTGGGCGGCCTGGAGCACAAGATCCTCAACTCGGGCCTTAAAGCCAATGGCTTCCTCAAAGTGCCCAATCAAAACAAGGCAACCATCACTTCCATTTATGGCGGTATTGTAAAAAATATACTGGTGATGCCGGGCTCCCGGGTCAGCGCGGGGCAAACCGTGGCGCAAATCCTGTATCCCCCGCTCATTCCCATGCAGGAAGAATTCCTTAGCCTTAGTCCAAAGATTGAATTGGCGAGTGCGGAACTTGAACGTCAGGTGGAGCTTAGTAATGAACAGGCAGGGGCTTTTAAGAACAAACAAAATGCTGAGGCCAACCTTAAAAACCTGATGATACGGCGCGCTTCGCTCGAACAACAGATCAACCAGATGGGAATCCGTGCCGATCAACTGGCGATCGACCATCTCGTGACTATCCTGGATATCAAGTCCCCGATCAGTGGCTGGGTTGGAAAAGTCTTTGTCAATATTGGTTCGAGTGTAGATGCATCCACTCCAATTGCCGAAGTGATGGACAACAGAAGTCTCCACCTTGACCTGTTTGTATATGAAAAAGATCTTCATGAGGTGCGCCAGGATCAGCTTATTGATTTTGTGCTGACCAATCAGCCGGGCAAGAGTTATACTGCCCAGGTGTTTTCCATCGGCAATACTTTTGAAAATGAAAACAAGGCGATAGCGGTGCATGCTGTGGTGAAAGGAAACAAACAGGGCTTGATTGACGGCATGAACGTCACCGCCCTCATCAGCCTTAAAAATGCCACGGTGCCCGCCTTGCCCGATGAAGCATTTGTAAACCAGGATGGGGTTGATTTTGTCTTCGTTCAGAAAGTCGCGGGTGCGGAAGTCCATGATGAGCATCATCATGAGGAAGGGGATATCGCTCATCAGAACGAACACCATGAAGACGGTCATCAACAGGACCCGGGCGAAGATGGCCATGAACATAAGGCAGAAGAAAAAACAGCTAGAAATGGGGCTGAAGTCCTATTTGAAAAAATTCCTATTAAGAAGGGGGTTAGTGATCTGGGCTACACGGAAGTTACCTTGTTGAAGGAGGTCCCTTTAAATGCCCGGTTTGTGACAAAAGGGGCCTTTTTCTTATTGGCCAAAATGTCCAATGCGGGAGAAGCCCATGCGCATTAAGCAGGCCCTGCAGGCATCAGTAAAAAAACGATGTCTTCCAATTTGTATTTGTACAGGGAGGATCTTTTAAAATATAAACATGTAATTTATTATGGATCATCAACATGTGTACGACCAGGATGGCAGACAACTTTGTTGTACCCTGGAGGAGAAAGTTTATAGCAGAGCCGGGGCAAATGCATTAATCCAGGGAAAATCCCTCGCTGAAAAACATGAAGGAGTCCGGAAAGTTTCGGATGAAAAAAGCCATGAGCATGATACCCGGGCCCAGGGATTAACCATTTTTATTCTGCCTTTCATCAGTTTGATTTTGCTTTTGTTGGGCATTGGTTTTGATGAGGGACTGATACCAAATCCCGGTTTTTTCACAGGAAGTACCAGGTTGATCTGGTATGCCTTATCCTATTTCCCGGTCGGATTTCCGGTCCTGAAAGAGGCTTTTTGGTCTGTTTTGAAGGGGGAGGTATTCACTGAATTCCTGTTGATGAGCCTGGCTACCATTGGGGCTTTTGTGATCGGCGAATACCCGGAAGGCGTTGCGGTCATGTTGTTCTACAGCATCGGCGAAATTCTCCAGACCATGGCAGTCCGGAGGGCACAAGGGAACATCAAGGCGCTGATCGATCAACGTCCGGATGAAGTGACTGTTTTCGAGGACAACAAACTCCTAAACAAGAAGGCGTCCGATGTGGCTATTGGGTCGATTGTGCTGTTGAAGCCGGGTGACCAGGTGGCTCTCGATGGAGTCTTATGGTCCGAATCAGCGGGGTTTAATACGGCTGCTCTAACCGGTGAAAGTGCCCCGCGCAATCTACAAAAAGGAGAGCCGGTCTTGGCGGGCATGATCAATCTGAACAGGGTTTCGCAAGTAAAGGTTAATGCAAAATACCAGGATAGCAAGTTGTCGAAGATCCTAGACCTGGTTCAACATGCGACGGCCCAAAAAGCGCCAACGGAATTGTTTATCCGGAAATTCGCCAAAATATACACTCCGGCAGTGGTTTTACTTGCCTGCTTAATTGTCTTGCTTCCCTTGTTTTTTACAGAATCCTATCGCTTTGAGGAATGGATGTACCGCGCCCTGGTTTTCCTGGTGATTTCCTGCCCCTGCGCCCTGGTCATTTCCATCCCATTGGGATATTTCGGCGGAATAGGCGCGGCAAGCCGTCATGGCATCCTATTTAAAGGCAGCAACTTTTTAGACATCATGGCTTCGGTGCAAAACATCGTCATGGACAAGACCGGAACGATGACCAAAGGGGTTTTTAAAGTGCAATCCGAACAAATCATGCCGGGGTTTGACCGGGAGCAGGTGATGCATGCAGTAAATGCGCTCGAAGCACAAAGTACCCATCCCATAGCTTCGGCCATTGCCGATCATGCGGGACCTGTGCTTCCAGACCAGGAAGTAACCAAGGTATTGGAGATTCCGGGTCATGGCCTCTCCGGAGAAGTCAACGGGAACCCGGTCTTAGTGGGTAATTTCAAATTATTAAAGAAGTATTCTGTTCCTTATGAAATGGATCCTTCCCTCATCGACGATACCACCATCGCCATTGCAATGAATGAAAAATTTGCAGGATACCTGACCATCGCGGATGAGCAAAAAGAAGACGCCCAGACCGCGGTGGATCAATTGAAAGCCTTGGGCGTAAAACTGACCATGTTGAGTGGCGATAAAACATCGGTTGTAAGCAAGGTGGCCAGCCGCCTGGGGATTCAAAACGCATTTGGAGATTTATTGCCGGAGGATAAAGTGAATAAGATAAAAGAGATTAAAGCCCGGCAAGAAAGCGTTGCCTTTGTTGGGGACGGGGTAAACGATGCCCCTGTCGTTGCACTGAGCGATGTGGGTATCGCGATGGGGGGCCTGGGCAGTGATGCGACCGTAGAAACGGCAGATGTCGTCATCCAGGACGACCGGCCGTCTAAAATCCCCGCAGCCATCCGGATAGGTAAGTTGACCAAACGAATTGTCTGGCAAAATGTGTCCCTTGCTTTTAGCGTAAAGATCCTGGTTCTGGGCATTGGCGCAGGAGGCTTGGCGACTATGTGGGAAGCCGTTTTTGCCGATGTGGGTGTTGCTTTAATAGCCATCTTGAATGCCGTACGCATTCAACGCTTGCAATTTTAAAGGCCGTCTTTAAAAAATCCTTCTACATCCGCAGGATACCGTTGGGAAATCTGCGCTAGCCCTTATTTCGGAAAACTGTCCGATTTAAGCCCCGGGATCAACCTCAAAGCGTTTTTATAATAGACTTTTCGGAGGACCTCATCGTCCAGTTGCATGCCGTACATTTTCCAGAAGGCGTGGTATCTTTTGTGGTAGGGAAAATATTCGTCCCCCGTCTCGAGCACCCGGAAATAGGTGGGAAATTCATCCACTACATAAGAATCTTTCCCAAACAGGATGCGGTCCTGGTATTTAGTGAAAAAAGCTTTGGCATGACGGGGCTGGCGGCCCAGTTCCGCGATCACGGCGCCGATCTCCACATTCATATTGGGCATCTCATCCAAGAGTTTTGCCAGTTTATCCAGGTCGTTGGGGTACCAGCCCATGTGCGCGCTGATGAAGGTGGTTTTCCGGTGTTTCCGGATGATGTTCATGTGTTCGGTCATGACTTGTTCCCAGCTGGCTTCAAAATTTTCCCGGGTCCTGCCGGAGCGGGTTTTCAGTTCCAGCCAGCGTTCGTTGTTTTCATCTGCGGGTTTCCAGAAGGAAGCGGGGTCCCCGGAGTGGATCAATACCGGGATGCCGAGTTCGCCGCATTTTTCCCAGACGGGTCCGATCCGGGGATCATCGATCCGGATCCGTTTTCCCTGGCTGTCCTTGTCGTCCATGCCCTGGCTTTTATAGATCTTCAGGCCACGGGCTCCGTTTTTGACATCCATTTCCAGGGCTTTCACCGTATTTTCGGCCCAGTCGGAATCATCAATGCTGCGGATATTGATATTGGCAAATACGACAAAACGGCCCGGCATATAAATATTCGCGCTGTCCACCATTTTTTTGAGGTTTTCGCCGGTGCCCCCGCTGAGGTTGACGATCACGCTCATATTCATGGCATCCATTTCCCCGCTCAGTTTCGTGAAATAATCCTTACCGATATTGCGCCAATGATGGCTGTGCACATCGATGAAGGGAAATTTAGCGGCTGTCAGTTTATGTTCAGGTACGACCAGGGTGGAGGGGGGATCGTATTTTTCAAAATCCATGATTTTTGCGTCCCCGTTTCCGGCCCCGCTCTGCTGGGCCTGTAAAGGGAAAAATAAGAATCCAATCACCAGGATCTGAAAGCCTTGTTTGATATTCATCGGACAAAAATATAGCTATATTCTCAAAGATTACGGAAGTACTTTTGCACATTTTAAACCATGTTCAATACGACAGACGACCATGCAAATCAATGACATCTCCCGGCTGATCCAAAGCCGGAGGGCATATACCCCGAAATTTTACAGCGACCTCCCTATCGATCCTTCCTGGATCGAAATCATGCTGGAAAATGCCAATTGGGCCCCGACCCATAAGCGGACCGAACCCTGGCGGTTCCGGGTCTTTCATTCCGCTGAATCGCGGCAGCGCCTTTCCGATTTTATCGCCGAAGATTACACCCGGCAAACCCCCGCAGACCTGTATTCGGAAGTGAAGCTGCGGGATATGGCCGACAAACCCCTGGCCTCGGGTGCTGTGATCGCGCTCTGCATGCAACGCGATCCTGCCCAGTCGCTGCCGGAGTGGGAGGAAATCGCTGCCGTAGCCTGTTCGGTTCAAAACCTTTGGCTGTCCTGCTCCGCCCTGGGCCTGGGGGGTTATTGGGCTTCACCGGGATTTATCACCCGCCTGGGCCCCATTCTCGAATTGGCCGAGGGAGAAAAATGCCTGGGGTTGTTTTACATGGGTCATCTCAAACCGGGGACGGTCTTACCGGCTACCAGGAAGCCGGTCGCGGAGAAAATCCGGTGGATGAAATAAGCCTTTCCGATTTTGTTATACAGCCAATTCCTTCTATTTTCGCACCTTTATTTTAAACCATTAGAAATTAATCGTTTATGGCACAAACACTTATGCTCCTGATCCCGGTTCTTGGGATCCTTGGACTTTTATATACCTATCTCAAGAGCAACTGGGTGGCCAATCAGGATGCCGGCACCGAAAAAATGCAAGCGATAGCCAAAGCGATTGCTGAAGGTGCAATGGCTTTTCTCAAAGCGGAATATAAAGTTCTGGTTTGGTTTGTCCTTGCTGTAGGCGCACTGATGGCGTTCGGAGGTTCCACCACTGAAAGTTCTTCCATCCTGGTGGGTTTGTCCTTTATCATCGGTGCCGGCTGTTCCGTTCTGGCAGGGTATATCGGCATGAGGGTGGCTACCAAATCCAATGTACGGACCACGGCCGCTGCCCGGACCAGCCTTACCGGTGCATTAAAAGTGGCTTTTGCCGGGGGGTCCGTGATGGGCATGGGTGTGGTGGGCCTTGGCGTGCTCGGGCTCAGCGGACTCTTTCTTCTATACAGCAGCATGGGCTGGGATATCAATAAAATCATCACGGTGATCACCGGCTTTTCTTTCGGTGCTTCCTCCATCGCCCTGTTTGCGAGGGTGGGCGGGGGCATATACACCAAAGCCGCCGATGTAGGCGCAGACCTGGTGGGCAAGGTGGAAGCGGGGATCCCAGAAGACCATCCGCTCAATCCGGCCACCATCGCTGACAATGTGGGGGATAATGTGGGCGACGTCGCGGGCATGGGCGCCGACCTCTTTGAATCCTATGTCGGATCCATCATTGGCACTATGGTATTGGGCGCGACTTTTATCGGGATCGCGGGATATGAAAATACCAATAGTTTTAACGGCCTGAATGCGGTCCTTCTTCCCCTGGTGCTTTCCGCAGTGGGTATCCTGACCTCCATCCTGGGCACTTTCTTCGTAAATACCAAAGAAGGGGGCAATCCCCAGAAAGCGTTGAACACCGGGGTAAACCTTTCCAGCCTGATTATGCTAGCCCTCACTTTTGTGATCACCCGCTGGATGTTGCCGGAAAGCTGGGAATTCAACGGAATCACTTATACCAGCCTCGGCGTATTCTGGGCCGTGGTCCTGGGATTGGTTTCGGGAGTCGCCATTGGTTATGTGACTGAATATTATACGGGCACCGGTACCAAACCTGTGAAATCCATCGTCAAACAAAGCCTTACGGGTTCGGCTACCAATATCATAGCCGGTTTGGGCGTGGGCATGCAGTCCACGGCCATTCCAACCCTGATTCTGGCTGCGGCCATCATTGGCTCTCATTATTTCGCCGGGCTCTATGGCATCGCCATTGCGGCTGTTGGTATGCTTTCGAATACCGGGATACAGCTTGCGGTGGATGCTTACGGACCGGTCGCGGACAACGCCGGTGGTATTGCGGAAATGAGTGAATTGCCCAAAGAAGTCCGTAAACGCACGGATACCCTGGACGCCGTCGGAAATACCACCGCGGCCATAGGCAAGGGTTTTGCCATTGCTTCCGCAGCTCTGACCGCACTGGCCCTGTTTGCAGCCTATATGAGCAGTGCAAAACTCAATGCCATCGATATTTCTCATCCCATGGTGATGTCCGGATTATTGCTGGGCGCCATGCTGCCCTTCTTATTTTCTTCGCTGGCTATGGGTGCAGTGGGTAAAGCGGCCATGGATATGATCCAGGAAGTGCGCAGGCAATTCAACGAAATTCCTGCCCTGAAAGCCGCGCTGGGCATCATGCGTAAAAACGAAGGCAAGGAAATGAGCGAATGGTCCGAAGACGATAAACATACTTTTGAGGCCGCGCACGGCAAAGCCGAATACGGCAAGTGCGTGGCCATTTCCACCCAGGCCGCCGTGAAACAGATGTTGCTCCCGGGCCTGTTGGCCGTCATTGCCCCAATTTTTATCGGATTCGGTTTTGGCAAGGAAATGCTGGGAGGGCTTTTGGCCGGAGTGACCGTGACCGGAGTATTGATGGCTATTTTCCAATCCAATGCCGGAGGCGCCTGGGACAATGCGAAGAAAATGTTCGAAGGCGGAGTAGAGATCGAAGGAAAGACCTATTACAAAGGTTCAGACCCCCACAAAGCAGCGGTGGTGGGGGACACGGTCGGAGATCCCTTCAAAGACACTTCCGGCCCTTCCCTGAATATCTTATTAAAACTGATTTCGGTGATCGCCCTGGTGATCGCTCCATACTTATAGTCATAGAAGAATCATTTATTGAAAAAACCGGTTGACTTCCTTCAACCGGTTTTTTTATTTCCCTTGGTGCGCTCAATTTTCAAGGCCCTTAAGCCTCTTCCCGAATTTCCTACCATTCCTACCAATCCTACTAATCCTACTAATCCTACCAATCCTACTAATCCTGCCAATCCTACCAATCCTACCAATCCTACCAATCCTACCAATCCTACTAATCCTACTAATCCTACTAATCCTATTAATCCTCCTAATCCTACTAATCCTACTAATCCTACTAATCCTACTAATCCTATAAAAAAAAAGCCCCGCAGGTAGGCCTGCGGGGCAAATGAATATGAATAAAAAAACCTTAAATGTTCTTACAGTACGATCACGCTGTTTTGATCGGCGCCATATCCGTTGTATTCAAGACGGTCAGCATGCGGTTCCACTTCCCATACCTTGCCGTCAATGACGTATTTGAATTGATATTCCTGGGGAGAGCTCAGGTCAAGGGTTTTGGTAAAAGAACCGTCTTTCAGTTTTTTCATGACCGCTTCTTTGGAAGATTTCCAGTCATTAAAACTGCCCAGGAGTTCGACCTTTTTTGCTTTAAGCACTTTCTCCGCTTCCAGTTTGAAGGTCACCTTGCAGATGTTCTTTGATTTCAGATATTTTTTTGAAATTGCCATAGGAGTAAAAATTTAAATTTGATTTCTGACACAAAAGTACTTGGTATCACAATATCTATTGGCAAATAACTTGTTAATGGCGATTAAAGTCTGTATTAATTAATATTACAGAATTGTACCTCCCATGGCCCGGAATCGTTCCGGTAAGATTTTGAAAATTAAAAACTTACCTCCTGTACCCCCTGTTGTTTTAATCTTCGGCCCGGGAGCAGGGAATCGGCGGAATTTAACGATTTCGGTCCTTGTTATAGGAGGATCCCCCCTCCTTCGGTTTTGGGGGAGGCTGCCTAAAAGCGGGCGTTAAGAATAGGTTAACCGATTACGGTATTCCTAAAGGGATAATTACATTTGTCCGCTTAAACCATGATGCGCCCCGGAATTTTCATTTTCATCTTCCTGCTCGCGGTTTCCTGCCAGACCGGGCCGAATGATCAAAAAAGCTGGCACCATACCCGGACCTACCCGGTATCCAACATCAACCCGGTGAGCATATCCGGCGATCCTTCCAACCTCTTTGTATCCAGCGGGGCCAGAACGGAAATACATAAATTTAATTATGACGGGGGCCTGATCGAAGCCATCAAGAACATCCGCAAACCCAAGTATATCAACATCCTCAATCCTGGGGAATTGTTGGTCGCCGAAAGCTCCGCCCACGTGGCCACCCGGGTCGTCAACCAAAACAGCATCCACACCATCCCCACCAACGAATACCTGGATACGCCCTATGGAGTGAGCGGCGCCGGTAATTCCCTGGTCATCACGGACTATTATAAAAACAAGGTCTATTATAACAAGGGGGGGCAGATCCTGAGCTTTGGAAGGCCGGGAATCGGCGAAGGCGAATTCAATGGTCCGACGGATATCCAGCTGGCCAACAACAAAATCTACGTCTGCGATTCCCGGAATAACCGGGTGCAGGTCTTTGATGAAAACGGCAAATACCTACTGGCTGTCGGAGAAGAAGACCAGATCAAAACCGCCTCCGGACTGTTTGTGACCCCGGATGAAATCATCGTCACCGATTATACCGGCAACCGCGTGCTGATCTATGACCAGAAAGGCAAATTGAAACAAAGCCTGACCGAACCCTTTGACCAGCCTTCGGATGTTTTTGTCCGGGGCAGGGAAATGTTTGTGGTCAACTATTACGCCAACTCCATAGAAGTTTTTACGAAGTACTGATCCCGGATTCCCGGTTACAGTCCTTGTTTACCCTCATGCTTTCAGGCATGTTCTTCCTCGTATTCCCGGGCGTATTCCTCGGTCAGTTTACGCTGAAGTTCTGCAGGGACCGGTCCGTATTCCGCAAATTTTAATGAAAACTTGGCCCTGCCCTGGGTGAGCGATCTCAGGGTCGAGCCATAGTTATCAATCTCAGCCAGGGGCACCCGGGCTTTTATTTTCTGATAGTGGCCGTCGCGGTCCATACCCATGATGATGGCGCGTCGCGTCTGAAGGTCACCCATGATATCCCCCATCGAGGTATCGGAACACAGGATTTCCAGATCATAGATGGGTTCCAGCAACTGCGGTCCCGCATTCTGAAAATTGTTTTTGAAGGCCATGGTCCCGGCAATCTGGAAAGCCATGTCGTTGCTGTCCACGGGGTGCATTTTACCGTCGTAGATACAAACCCGGATATCCCTGCACCGGCTGCCGGTGAGCGGGCCTTCCGACATTTTATTCAACACTCCCTTTTTAATGGCATTGGAAAACTTTGCGTCGATGGACCCGCCGACGATACACCAGTAAAATACCAGTTTGCCGCCCCAGGGCATAATGTCCTCCTCCCGGTTGCGGACCGTGAGGTCGGAAGGATCGGGCATGCCTTCATAATAGGGTTCGATGCGCATATGCACTTCCGCAAACTGTCCGGCCCCTCCGGATTGTTTTTTATGGCGGTAATCGCCGTTGGCCACCCGGGTGATGGTTTCCCGGTATGGGATCCTGGGTTTGACAAAATCCATGCGGATGTCCTGCCCCTTCTCCACCCGCTGCCTGACCATATCCAGGTGCAATTGTCCCTGGCCGTACAGCAACATTTGTTTAAGTTCGGCGGACTGTTCCACGATTACGGTGGGATCTTCCTCCTGGATGATGTGCAGGGCCTTGGCCAGTTTTTCCACATCGTTTTTGGATGGGGGCACCACCGCGACCCGGATGCGGGGTTCCGGAAAATGGATGGGTTCGATTTTCCGGTCCAGGCCTTTAACGTTCAGGGTATTATTGGTATGGGAATCCTTGAGTTTGACCACCACTCCGATATCCCCGGCATAAAGCGTATCGACCGACTCCCGGTTTTTGCCGTTGGCAATGTACAACTGGCCAAACCGTTCGGAGTTGCGGTTGCTTGCATTGACGAGTTCATCGCCGGTTTTCAGCTTGCCGGCATAAACCTTAAAATAAGAGACATTGCCCACTTTGGGTTCGGTGATGGTCTTATAGATGAAGATGGTGGTCTGGTCCTCGCTGTTGCAGGGCAGGTTGCCTCCGCCTTCCAGCGGTGCGGCGGGACGGTCGGCAGGAGAAGGGCAGATATCGTGGACAAATCCCATGATCCTTCCGGTGCCCATATTGTTCCTGGCTGAGGCGCAGAACACGGGGAAGAGGCTTTGATGTGCAATGGCCATCCGCAGGCCATAGGCCAGGTCTTCTTCGCTCAGGGTACCCTGTTCAAAAAACCGGGTCATCAGTTCCTCCTCGTTTTCCGCAGCGGCCTCCACCAGTTTATTATGCAATTCCAGCGCCTTCTCTTTTTCCGATTCCGGGATATCTTTTTTTATGGGTTTGCCCCCGTCGGGAGGGAATTCATAGACGACCATGCGCAGGGCGTCCACGATGGAATGAAATCCGGCGCCCTGGTTGAGCGGGTATTGGATGGGGACTACCTTTTTACCAAAGCGGGAGACGGCCTGTTCCAGGGTGTTGTCAAAATCCGCTTTCTCGTGATCCAGTTGGTTGATGACAAAGAGGGAGGGGGTGTTAAATTTTTCGACGTATTCCCACATGAGTTCGGTACCCACTTCCACGCCATGGGCCGCATTGAGTACCATCATCGCTGTATCGGCCACCTTGAGGGCGGAGATGACTTCACCGATAAAATCATCCGAGCCCGGCGTATCGATGATGTTGATTTTTGATCCTTTCCAGATCGTATGTTCCAGTGAACTGAACAAGCTGCTTTTCCGTTCCTGTTCGAGCGGATTATAGTCGGATACGGTATTCCCTTCCTCCACATTTCCCCTGCGGGTAATGCCATGCGCCTCATACAGCATACACTCAATCATGGTCGTTTTTCCGGAGTGCGCATGGCCAAGCAAGACCACGTTGCGCAAGTCTTTTGTCTCGAAGTTCATAATACAATACGTTTTATTGATTTCCTTAAAATGTCGAGCTGGATCGCCTCAAATCCTGTTGGAATTGAAACCCAGTTACTGCCTTCAATTTAATTCAAAAGGGCAGATAAAACAAACCCATTTCCAATAAAATGGGAATCCATCGCCGCACTCCCTGTAAACAATTCATCCTTGTCCTTAAATACATTAAATAAAAATGGATATGTTGACGAAGGCCCGGTTTCCAAGTTCTCAGGCCTTGAGGTAGATGCCCTTTCTGTCCAGGTAATAACCGAATAACCAACAAACCAACATAAAACTGATGGCAAATAAAAAGGACCCGGAATAATTGCCTAGAGGCTGGAATACCGACTCATAAATGGAAGAATAAAAACTTTTTCCAGATCCCGTCTGAAAAAACCAGAGCAGGATAGCCAGCAATTCGGAGAATAGGTAAACGGCCAGCGGATTCCGCCCCGGTACCAGGAAAAAACGGGTCCATCCTTTCCATGCGATCTTATCCACCGCATAGACCAAGAGGCTCAGAAGGATCATGTCCCAGCCGACCGTTTGCAATACAAAAGAACTGGTCCACAGTTTTTTGTTGATCGGAAAAACCTGGTGCCAGGCGATGGAAACCAGGATCAACACCACTCCCGCGGCAAACAGGCGCACCAGCTGGGAGGGCTTGCGGCCAATCTCTTCCAGGTAGACGGTAACCAGGAAACCAAAAAGGACGTTGACCAGGGAAGGCAGCGTACTCAGGATCCCTTCTGGCTCAAAGGCTACTCCCTCCCCGTGATACATATGTTTCTCCCCCAGGATGGCCAGGTCAATCTTCTGACCCAGGTTGCCCAGCATGGTATAGTCCCCTCCCCAGGCCATCAGACCCCAATAAGCCAGCAAAAGGCCCAGGCTGATCCCTACGATTTTTTTCCAGTCCAGCTTGAAAACCATCAGGGCGGCCACCCCATAACACAAAGCGATTCTCTGGAGCACTCCCAGGATGCGCGTGTCGCTGAAAGGACTGAACTCCAAACCCCCTTCGGCCCGCCGGACGAAGGGAAACCAGTACATCAGGAATCCCAGCAGGAAGATGATAAAGGTTCTTTTGAGGATCCGCCGGTATACCGCAGCCGGTGCGGCATGCTCCCAGGACCGCCGGCTGAAATAAAGCGAACTGCCCACTGCGAATAAAAAGGAAGGGAAGACCAGGTCGGTGGGGGTAAATCCATGCCAGGATGCGTGTTGCAGGGGGGCATAGGTATATTCCCAGGTGCCCGGGGTATTGACGATGATCATAAAACAAACGGTCAGTCCCCGGAATACATCGAGTGCCAGGTTGCGGGAATGGATATTCATGGGTGGAATTTACGAATTAGGAATAATTCATAAGCCAATACTCTCCCGGTTTTTCCATGAAGCAACCTTTCCCGGAACAAAAGGTCTTTGTTAACCGGAACAGATCAAATCATGAAATCGTTTTTATTCCTTGCCCTCTTTTTCCTGTTCAAGCCGGTGTTTTCCAAGGGACAGGATTTTGAGATCCCGGAGGACACGGCCAGGCTGGACATTGGAAAACTGGCCAGGCACATTCTTCCCGATTCCACGGCAACCACCTACGCCAGGGTGTCCGCGGTCGTGAGCTGGACCAATACCCGGTTTGCATGGACCTATACGGATTATAAACGCCGCACCGTCAAGGAGATCATCTGCCGGCGGGGCGGCAACTGCAATGAACAGGCAAGGGTAGTGAGCGCCCTGCTGACGGAAGCGGGAATCCAAAACAGGAGGGTTTCTGAAATCAATATCCAGCCTGAATCAACCCAAAGGCAGGAGAGTGCAGAAAAAAAAATCAAAGAAAACGGATTCCGGATGTCCGTATTTGGTTTAAGACATAACGATCATGTATGGATCGAATATTTCGATGAAAATCTGAAGGCATGGGAACCCGCTGACCCTACCCTCGGCCTGGTCGGCCTGGAGGCCTGGATCAAAGCCAGGGCTGGATTTGGGCAACGGATCAACCATGATATTCTGCCTTCGAGGGATATGCTGGTCCCCATTGCGGTTTTCGCCCTGGGTCCGGATGGGACCATCCTGGAAAACCGCAGCCGGCACTATCTGGTAAATGCTTTTAACCAAGTTTATGAAAAAAAACTCTCCGCCGGTCCGGCCTGGTCCGGATGGACGGAGGAAGTGCTTAATCTGGAACAGGTATGCCGGCAAGCCTTTGAAGGCAGGGTCAATCTGCACGAGCATACCGATCAAATAAAAAAGATCCGGGAAGAATATCAATCCCTGCGCACCTGGTATATTGACCGGCATGAACCCTGAATCCCTTTTTACTCCGGTCTCAAACCGGGGCTGATGATCCTGGGCACTTTTCATTGCCGGGATGCGGGGAAGGAGGTTACAAACCCCGGTTTGCCTTTGAGGTCTTATCCGCCGGGAGGCAGAAAGAAGTAGTGGACCTGGTCAATGCTCTTGCTCTGTACAAGCCCACTAAAATTGCCGTGGAATGGATAAAAGAGGAAGACCAGGCTTTCACGGATTCTTTATACCAGGAATACCTGGAAGGCCGGCGTGACGGGGTATTTTAGGGAATGATTCCGTTCAGCCTTTGTCTTTTATGGACTCTTTTTTTATTTATCCTCAAGGTCCGATTTTCCGGTAATTGCCGGAATCAAACCTCGGCGCATAGACACAGAGAAAAATTAAATCTTCACCGGCGATGTTTTTAATCCTTTGGGATGAATTCCGGGGAATAAAAACCAGGTCCCCCGCGCCCACCTCACCAATGATCCGGCCGTCGATCTCCACCTCCCCGGTACCCGACAGAATATAATAAACCTCATCGGTGTCCTGCACGCTGTGCAGGGCGGTCGTGACCCCCGGTTCAACCCGCGCCCGGGCCAAAGAGAATAACCCATATTCCTTTTGGTTGAAGATCTCGTCAATAAAACATTTTTCTTCCGTAAAAATTTCTTTATGCCCGCTTGCCCGGATGATTCTTTTCATATTGCCTTGTCAAACCAATGTATAAAAATGCGGATGACTTTTATCAGTTTTTTCTCCTCCGGGGACATATTCCCTCTAACTTTCACTTTGAAATAATATTCAGCCTTGTGAAAGAAATCAAACAGATCATTAAACAATATGAATCAGCCAGGGAGAAAGGAATCCGGACCGCCCTGGCGACCGTGGTGCACCTGGAAGGCTCCTCCTACCGCAGGCCCGGAGCAAGGATGCTGATCGAAGAAAACGGTCAACTGACCGGCGCCATCAGCGGAGGTTGCCTCGAAGGCGATGCCCTGCGCAAAGCCCTGCATGTCATCGCGGAGAGGAGGGCCATGCTGGTCACTTACGATACCATGGATGAGGACGACGCCAAATTCGGGGTAGGGCTCGGGTGCAACGGCATCATTCAGGTTCTGATCGAACCGATCCTTGATCAGGACCCGCTCAACCCGGTGCAATTGCTAAAAATCCTGGCCGGGTCAAGGGAACCTGCCGTTTTGCTGACCTTATTCGACCTTTCGGACCGCAAAGCCGTCCAACACGGGACCTGCCTGATTTACCATACTCCCCATAAAGTCATGGGAACCGTGCCGGTTTTTTCAGACCGGATCCGGGAAGACATTGACTCCGCCCTCCTTCAAAAATCATCCCTTTTCCGACAATATGGGGACGATAACGTCCAGGTCACCGCATTCATCGAATACGTGGATCCTCCGGTGGCCCTCATCGTCGTAGGCGCGGGCAACGATGTCATGCCGCTGGTGGACATGGCTAATATCCTGGGTTGGGAACCCCATGTGGTGGATGGAAGGGCCAATTACGCCACCACAGACCGCTTTGGTTCTGCCTGCAGCATCATCGTGGCTAAACCGGAAAAAGTCTTGGAACAAATAAGGATCGATCACCGCACGGTCTTTGTCCTCATGACCCACAATTACAATTATGACCTAGCCATGCTCCGTGCCTTACTGGATGTGGAGACGCCATACATTGGCTCCCTGGGCCCCCGTAAAAAACTGGACCGGATGCTCGACGAACTCCGGGAGGAAGGAATCCAGATCACGGACCAGCAAAGGCAAAAAATATTCGGACCGGTTGGACTGGACCTGGGTGCTGAAACCTCAGAAGAAATCGCCCTCTCCATCCTGGCCGAAATCGAGGCCGTGCTTCACGGAACCACTGGGGGCCAGCTCAGGGACGCAGGGGAATATATTCATTCGAGGGAATCTTTGAAGATTATTCAATAGCAGTAGTCAGTAGTCAATAGTCAGTAGTCAGTAGTCAGTAGTCAGTAGTCAATAGTCAGTCTCGCATCTCGTGTCTCGTATCTCGTGTCTCGCATCTCGCATCTCGTGTCTCGCATCTCGCATCTCGCATCTACTTTAAACCACCCGTTTGACTAAGGCAAAAAAAATCGGGATTGTAATCCTTGCGGCCGGGGCTTCCAGGAGACTAGGCTCAGCCAAACAGTTGTTGAAGGCAAACGACACTCAAACCTTATTGAATCATGCTGCGACCATAGCCCTGTCGACGCTCTTCCGGCCTGTGGTAGTAGTCCTGGGCTCAAATCATGAAGCCCTGGCCAACGAACTTTCCGGCCTGAATCTGTTCCTGGCCATCAATGCACAATGGCAAAGCGGTCTGGCTTCTTCGGTGAAATGCGGCCTTCGGGAAGTCCTGAACTTGCAGGGCGATACGGATGCCCTGATCTTCATGGTCTGTGACCAGCCTTATGTGACTGGCCCCTTGCTGGAAGCGCTGGTCACCACCTATCAGGCTTCCGGGAAAAACATCGTGGCCAGCAGGTATAAAGAAGCCAACGGCAGCCCCGCGCTTTTTGACCGCCGTTTTTTCCCAGAACTGGAAAAGCTGGAGGGGGATAAAGGAGCCCTGAGACTGATCCATCAATACCCGGACCAGGCAGGTTTTGTCCCTTTTCCAAAAGGGCAAATTGACATCGACACGGTGGAAGACTACCTCAGGTATAAAAACCAGGAAAAATAAACCGCAGGGCCAAACCTGACTTGTCCTATTCAATACCCGGCTCTTTATTTTAAATTGACGGGCGAGTCAAGGATATTCCAAAAAAAATACCAAATAAAATTGGATCAGCGGGATATTATATTCTGATAAAAACTTGATTTCATGGACCGGGCCCTTTAAATTGGGGGTCTATTGTACTTTTCAAAAACAGGGAAATCAAGGATGTCGTGCCAATCATGCCGGAAAGAAGGGAAGAAACGAAAATCCGTGTCCCTATGGTCCGGCCTCTTCCTGATCCTCCTTCCAAAATGTCCCTTTTGTGTGATTGCCTACAGCGGTACCATAGCCCTTTGCGGAAATGGCCCGTCGGCAGCCCCCAATGCCCATGAAAACCAGCTGGCCCTTGCGCTTTCGGTCATGCTCAGCCTCATTATTGCTGCAGCCATCGCCCTGAATTACCGCGGGTGGCGCACCTGGATGGCGCTGGGACTGGCTTTCACCGGCATGCTGGTCCTCAACGGATCGATCCTGAAACCGGCCGGATATTTCTGGTATTATACGGGAGTGGTCATCCTTTTTTCAGGAGTCTGGCTCAACGGAAGCCTCCTGTATTTGATCAACCGCCGCCGGCCTTTAGCCAGGGCGGGACGGACCCTCGACTATTTACAAAACATTAAATAACGATTCGAGTATGATTGCACAACCTTTTCAGTATGAAGCTCCGGCAACCCTGCAAGACGCCATCGGCCTCTTGCAGAAATACGGGGATGAAGCCAAAATACTGGCCGGCGGACACAGCCTGATCCCCATGATGAAACTGCGGTTTGCCACACCGGGCTACCTCATCGACATCAATAATATTCCCGGCCTCTCCTCGATCCAGGAAGAAAATGGATTTATCCGGATCGGCGCCCTGGTCCGCGAAGCGGAGGTGGAACACTCGGCCCTGCTGACCGGGCACTACCCCATTTTCGCGGATTCGACCCGGCTGATTGCTGACCCCCAGGTGCGCAACATGGGCACCATCGGGGGCAATCTCGCGCATGGAGACGCCGCCAACGACCATCCCGCGGTGATGCTTGCACTGAGGGCCAGGGTGGTTGCAACGGGCCCAAAGGGGAGCCGGACCATAGCCATTGACGATTTTTTCCAGGGTTTTTATACCACCGCCCTGGAGCCGGAAGAGATCCTCACGGAGATCCAAATCCCGATACCTCCCGGGCATACCGGCAGCGCCTACTATAAACTCGAAAGAAAGGTGGGGGATTATGCCATCGCCGGGGTGGCCGTGGTCCTGACCCTCGATGGAAATCTGGTGAAATCCATTGGCATAGGACTTACCAACGTCAACCCGGTGCCCATGCGGGCCAGCCGCTCCGAAGAGTTCCTGCTGGGCAAACCGCTGACCGACGAAAACCTAGCCCAGGCAGGCAAACTGGCCGCTGAAGACTGCAGCCCTTCCACCGACCTGAGAGGCAGTGAAGAATACAAAAGGGACATGGTCGCCGTGGTATTAAGACGAATGGTAAAACTGGCCGCCGAAAGGGCCAAATAATTTTTTAATCTTCTGAATTCAAAGCATATGAAAATAAATGTCACCGTCAATGGAACCGCCCATGAAGTTGAAGTCGAAGCCCGCACTTTACTGGTGCATATGATCCGGGAAATCCTCAACCTGACCGGGACCCATATTGGATGCGACACCTCCAGCTGCGGGGCCTGCACCATCCTGCTCAACGGCAAGTCGGTCAAATCATGCACCGTTCTTGCGGTCCAGGCCAATGGTAAGTCCATTACCACCATAGAAGGTTTGGCTACGGCCGAAGGGCTTCACCCGCTCCAGGAAGGATTCAAGGAAAATCACGGACTGCATTGCGGTTTCTGCACCCCGGGCATGATCCTCCGCGCAAGCGAATTGCTAGCCAATAACCCCAACCCCACGGAAGAACAGATCCGCTGGGGTATTTCGGGCAATCTTTGCCGCTGCACGGGCTATAACAATATTGTCAAATCCATTCAGTATGCCGCGGCAAAAATGAGGGGGGACGCCCTGCCTTCCACAGAACCCGTATTCGTTTAATCCAATTCTTTAATCTGAAAATCAATATACAATCATGATTCAGTGTAAAACTTCAAAGGCCATCGGCGGCATGGGGCATTCCCTGAAACGCAAAGAAGATGTCCGTTTTATCCAGGGAGCGGGCCATTACGTGGACGATATCAAACTGGACGGCATGCTCTATATGGATATTGTACGCAGCCCTTACGCTTATGCCAAAATAAAAAACATAGACATCTCCGAAGCGATGAAAGTGCCCGGGGTAGCCGCGGTGGTGACCGGCAAAGACCTCGAAAAATACAACCTGCACTGGATGCCGACCCTGATGTCCGACACCCAGATGGTCCTTCCCACCGATACGGTCATGTACCAGGCCCAGGAGGTGGCGGCGGTGATCGCCACCAGCCGTTATGCCGCCAGGGACGGGCGGGAAGCCGTAAAAGTGGAATACGAACCCATGAAACCGATCATGGATCCCTACAAATCCATGGACCCATCCTCCCCCGTCCTGCGCACCGACAAACCCGGTAAGTCAGACAACCATATCTGGCACTGGGAAGTGGGTGACAAAGCCAAAACCGATGAGGTATTCAAAAAAGCCGAGGTCGTGGTCGAACAACATATGCATATCCCAAGGATCCACGTGGCTTCCATCGAAACCTGCGGTTGTGTGGCGGACTATGACAAAATCAACAACCACCTCACCATGTATATGACCACCCAGGCTCCCCACGCGATCCGCACCGTGATCGCCCTGGTAGCCGGGCATGTGGGCCTCACGGAGGAAAAGATCCGCGTGGTCTCCCCGGATATCGGGGGAGGATTTGGCGGAAAAGTACCGGTCTATCCGGGTTATGTCATCGCCATAGCGGTGTCCTTCCTCACGGGCAAACCGGTAAAATGGATCGAAGACCGCAGTGAAAACCTGCAGGCCGACTCCTTTGCCCGGGACTATCACATCACAGTGGAAATGGCGGGCACCAAGGCCGGAAAGATCCAGGCCACCCGTTTTAAAGTCCTTGCCGACCATGGATACACCGATGCCTCGGCCAATCCTTCCAAATTCCACACCGGCCTGTTTTCCATCGGTACGGGGTCTTACGACTACGACACCGCTTTTATGGAAGCCGATGCCGTTTATACCAACAAACCCCCGGGCGGGGTAGCCTACCGCTGTTCTTTCCGGGTCACCGAAGCCGTGCAGGCCATCGAAAGGATTACCGATCTGTTTGCCCTCAAGGTAGGCAAAGACCCGGCCCAGCTCCGCATGGAAAACTTTATCAAAAAGGAGGATTTCCCCTGGAAATCTCCAACCGGGTGGACCTATGACAGCGGGGATTACCATGCCGGCCTGAAAAAAGCCATGGAGGCCATCGGCTATGATTCCTTGCGGAAGGAACAGGCCGAAAAAAGGGCCAAAGGTGAATTGATGGGGATAGGGATCAGCACCTTTACCGAAATTGTGGGTGCCGGGCCCTCCAAAGATTTTGACATTTTGGGCATTAAAATGTTTGACAGCGCGGAAATCCGCGTGCATCCGACCGGCAAGGCCATTGCCCGCTTCGGGACGAAATCCCAAGGCCAGGGCCACGAAACCACCTATGCGCAGATCATCGCGGAAGAACTGGGCATCCCTGCCGAAAATATCCATGTAGAGGAGGGTGATACCGATACCGCCCCTTACGGGCTGGGCACCTATGCCAGCCGCAGCACGCCAACGGCCGGAGCCGCCGCGGCAGTAGCGGCCCGAAAACTCCGGGACAAGGCCAGGAAAATTGCCGCTTACCTGCTCGAAGTCAGCGAAGAAGACCTGGAATGGGAACCCGGAAAATTCTCTGTAAAAGGAGCTCCGGAAAAAGCAAAAACCATCCAGGAAATCGTGTTTGCAGCTTATACCAACCATCCGCAGGGCATGGAAGCCGGTTTTGAAGCGACTCATTATTACGATCCGCCCAACCTGACCTTTCCATCCGGCGCTTACATCTGCGTAGTAGACATCGACAAGGAAACGGGGCAGATCAAAGTGCGCCGTTTTGTCGCCATTGACGATTGCGGCCATATCATCAACCCGATGATCGTACAGGGACAGGTCCATGGAGGCCTTACCCAGGGCATCGCCCCGGCCATGTATGAAGAACTGATCTATGATGAAGACGGCAATATCCTCAACGGCACCTTCATGGATTACCTGGTGCCCACTGCGGTGGAATCCCCGCATTGGGAAACCGGGCATGTGGTGACTCCTTCCCCCCACCACCCCATTGGGGCCAAGGGAGTCGGTGAATCGCCCACCGTGGGCGCGCCCCCGGCCATAGCCAATGCCATCATGGATGCGCTCTCGCCTTATGGCATCCACCACATCGATATCCCCATCACCCCGTTTAAGGTGTGGAAAGCCCTGAAGGAGAAGGGCGTGATTTGACCATTGAAAAAAGACCAGGGGTAAGTTTTCCTTAAAATGGAAAACTACCCCTGTTTTATTTTGTTATCCTTAAAAGAGAAATTATGAATGCAAAAATCAATAAAACCATTAAGCTGGATCACCCGGTGGATGCGGTATGGGAACTCATTTCCGATCCGTACAAGGTAGTCTCCTGCGTCCCCGGCGCCTCCCTGACCTCCCAGGAAAGCGAAAACGATTATAAAGGCCAGGTGGAGTTTAAACTTGGCCCGGTGAAATCCAAATTCGACGGGAAGGTTACCTTTTTATCGAAGGATCCGAACTTGAAAAAAATGGCCCTGAAAGGCACCGGCCTCGACAGCAAGGGGAAAGGAAGCGCAGAGATGAGCATGGATGCCGAAGTGAAAGCCGGAACCACGGGGACGGAAGTAAGCCTGAATATGGATGTCAGCATCACCGGCATGCTGGCTCAGTTTGGTTCCCGCCTCATCAATGATGTTTCGAGCCAGTTGCTCGATCAGTTTGCGGACAATCTGAAAGCCAAATTGTCGGGGGGAGAGGTGGATACCAGCATCCATACGGGTTCCATTGTGGGCAGTGTAGTGAAAGGATTGTTCGGAGGAAAGAGTTAAGCCTGCCTGTTGGAACGGTTTCATCCGGCATCCCCGGAATCTATCATAAAAGCCCTCTCGGACCTGGGATATGTAGCAGAGGAAGACCTTGCCATAGTCTTGTTTTTGGTCCTCACGCTTCGCAAACCGCTTTTGCTGGAGGGCCCGCCCGGTGTGGGCAAGACGGAGGTCGGGCTTGCCCTTTCCGGTTTATTGAAGGCACCCCTGATCCGGCTCCAGTGTTACGAAGGCCTCGACCTCAACCAGGCCGTATACGAATGGAATTACCAGAAACAATTGCTCAGCATCAAACTGCTGGAATCCTCGGGCTCCAGCCTCAGGGACAAGGAAGACCTTATCTTTTCGGAGGAGTACATCCTCAAAAGGCCCTTGCTGCAGGCCATCACGCAGGCAGACCAATCCCCCGTATTGCTCATCGATGAAATCGACCGGGCGGATGAGGAATTTGAAGCCTTCCTGCTGGAGTTATTGTCCGCTTTTCAACTGAGCATTCCGGAAATCGGGACGGTGAAAGCCACCCATAAACCGTATGTGATCCTGACTTCCAACCGGACGCGCGAACTGAGCGACGCCCTGAAACGGCGATGCCTCTATCACTGGATCGACTTCCCGGATTTTGACAAAGAAATGCGGATCGTGGAGAAAAAACTTCCGGGCATTGAAGAAAAATTACTGAAGCAGGTCGTGGGTTTTGTCCAGAAACTAAGGTCCCGGGAACTGGCCAAACAACCCGGTATTTCAGAAACGCTGGACTGGGCCGAGTCCCTGATGACCCTGGGTTACCGCGCCCTTGATCAAAAGACGCTGGATCATACCCTGGGCATAATATTAAAATCGAACGAGGACATCAAAATGATCCGCGAAGAAGGCATCGAATCCCTGGTTTGAGCCATGTATACCCAAGCCTATTCCGCTCGCAGCATATCCTCCGGTATGGTCGGATTTTTCCGCTACCTGAGGTCCCATGGATTTTTGATTGGATTGCGGGAGACCACGGAAGCACTTGAAGTCGCCCACACCTCGTTGGTCCGGGACAAGCATCGTTTAAAAACAGCCCTGGCTGCTCTTTGTTGCACATCCAGGGAAGAACTCGCCCTTTTTGACCGCTTGTTTGCAGCCTATTGGGATACCAGCCCCATGGACCTGGCAGAGCGGAAAAACCAAGTCACCGTGCGGGGGCAGGTCCGAAGTAAAATCAATACTTCCCTGGTACTGCTCGGCCGCGGCAAAGGCACCGGGAAAGAAGAGGAGGAAGCCACCAGCGTATCTGGAGCCAATGCAGAGGAACGTTTGCGCGAAACCGATTTTTCCAAGATCCGGGAGATCGATGAAAAACCCCTGGAGCAACTGGCCGAACGGCTGTTCAGGGAATTTGCGGTGAAAATGCGACGTAAACTGAAAGCCACCAGGAAGCCCGGCAAGGTCCACCTGGCCAGGACGGTCCGCAAGAGCATTGAAAGCGGAGGAGATCCCCTGAAGCTTTTCTACACCACCCGCAAACTGAAAAAAAGAAGGCTCGTGATCCTCCTGGATGTGAGCGGATCCATGGACAAGTACAGTTTTTACCTTCTCCGGTTTATCTATGCGCTGAAACAGGAATTCAGCAACCTGGAGGCATTTGTATTCAGCACCCGCTTGATATCCATCACCAGGGCCCTCCGCAATATGAAATTGGATTCCGTGCTCCGGGAGGTCTCCCATTTTGCCAGTCACTGGTCGGGCGGTACCCGCATCGGGGAATGCCTCCGGGACTTCAACCGCCAATATTCCAAATATGTCCTGCATGGATCACCCGCTGTAATCATCCTGAGCGATGGCCTGGAAACCGGAAATCCGGTACTTTTAGGGTCCGAGATGATCAAGATTCGCAGGAGGAGCAAGGTGCTGATCTGGCTCAATCCGCTGAAAGGAATGAAAGACTATCAACCCCTGGCCGGAGGCATGAAGGCCGCCCTGCCTTCGGTGGACGAATTCCGCGCAGCGCATAACCTGAAAAGTTTACTTGAACTCGAAGATTTATTGACCCATGTCTGACGATTACCTGAATAAACTGATCGAACTGAGCAAAAGGAACGAAGCCTTTGCCTCGGTGACCGTGGTGCGCCGCGAGGAACCCTCCTCCGGCAAGGCCGGGGATAAAGCCATCGTCAACCAACAGGGGGAACTTTTTGGCTGGATCGGCGGCGGCTGCGTCAAATCGATCGTCTACTCGGAAGCCATGGATGCCATCAACACCGGAAAACCCCGGCTGGTGAAAATAGGCCAGGAAGGTACTTTGATTCAGCAGGATGATTTTAAAAGCTATAAAATGACCTGTCACAGTGAAGGCTCCGTGGAGGTGTTCATCGAACCCTGGCTGCAATCCCCCCACCTCATCGTCATCGGAAAAACCGCGATTGCGAAAGCCCTGGTCAGACTGGCGAAGGCCGCCGGCTACCGGGTGACCGCCGTGGCCCCCGAGGCCGGCCCCCAGACTTTTGAAAAAGTGGATGAGCTCATCACCCAGCTCAACCTTTCCGGAGTGCAAAGCAGCCCGAGGTCATCCATCCTGATCGCCACCCAGGGGGAATCGGATGAGACGGCCCTGGAAATGGCTTTGCAAAAAGAAGCCGGTTATATAGGCTTTGTAGCGAGCCGGAAGAAAAAGGAAGCGGTCTGGAAATTCCTGAAAGATCAATTTATCCCTGATGCCCAGCTCGAGCGGGTATCCTGTCCCGCGGGACTTGATATCCGGGCCAAAAGCCCTGAGGAAGTGGCCATCAGCATCCTGGCCCAGATCATCCAGGTCCAGGCCAACGCACCGGTCTCCCCGCTAAAACCCGAACAGAAAAAGGAGGAAAAACAATATTATATCAACCCGGTTTGCGGCATTCCCGTGGATATCCACCACCCCAAACACATCCTCGAATACCAGGGTGAAAAAGTCTATTTCTGCTGCGACGGCTGCAAGGTCCAGTTTGAAAAGGAACCGGAAAAATACCTGCCCAAAAGCATAGCATGATCCAGGACAAACACGGACGCGTACATACCTATCTCCGGATTTCCCTCACCGACAATTGCAACCTGAGGTGTTTTTATTGCATGCCTGAAGAGGATTACGAATTCACCCCCGCCTCCCGGCTCATGCAGGCCGCGGAAATCGAAACCCTGGCCAGGACCTTTGTGGATCTCGGCGTCAACAAGATCCGGTTGACCGGCGGGGAACCCCTGGTCCGCAAGGATGCCGCCGACATCATCCTCCGCCTCTCCCGGCTTCCCGTCAAACTGACGCTGACCACCAACGCCACCCGGGTCCATGAGTTCATCGATGTGTTTAAAGAGGCCGGGATCCGTTCCCTCAACGTCAGCCTGGATACCCTCGACCGGGACCGCTTTCTTTTTATGACCCGCCGGGACCAGTTTCAGCGGACTCTTGATAATATCCGTCTCCTGGTCGACCAGGGCTTCCATGTGAAGATCAATATGGTCGTCATGAAAGGGCTCAACGAATCCGAGATCCCCGATTTTGTAGCCTGGACCAAAAAGGAGCCCATCCATGTGCGCTTCATTGAATTCATGCCTTTTGAAGGCAACCGCTGGACGAGCAACAAAGTATTCACCCTGCAGGAAATGCTGGAACTGATAGGCAGTCGATTCGAAATTGAGGCCCTGCTCAACGGGATCCACGACACCGACAAAAAATTCAGGGCCCTGGGCCATGCAGGCACCTTTGCCGTCATCAGCACCATGAGCTCCCCCTTCTGCGCCGGTTGCAACCGGATCCGGCTCACCGCCGACGGTAAAATAAAAAACTGCCTGTTTTCAAAAACCGAAACCGACCTGCTGACGGCCCTGCGCAAGGGAGAAGATGTGGTCCGTCTCATTCACCAGAATATTGGGCAAAAAGCCAAAGAACTGGGAGGGCAGTTTGATGCGGATATCGAGCATATCCATCCGGAAGAGATCCATAACCGGAGTATGATTACGATTGGGGGATAAATATATATTAAGTAATAATTTATTATTTTAAATAATTTATATCATGACCACAGAAGAGGATCAAAAAAATAATGAGAAAATAAAACAAGAAGAATCATCTCATAATTTCGCTAAACCTGCAGATACTTCGAATCCAACAGACCCATTCTCCCTACCAATAGAATATTTGCCAAAAACTCCTTTATGGCCTGGCAACAATCTCGACAGTCACAAAAAAATAATAAACTTTTCTGACTCTTTAAAACACTCTTTAAAGTCACTATCAGAAGTTCTTCCAAAAATAACGCCTAATATAACTTCTAGCTTAATACCCAAAATTACACCTAGCATAATGCCTACTCTTACTCCAACTCTAAATTTATTATTTAAACATCAATCTGAAATAAGTGATCTTGAATCAGAAATAAAAAATATTTTAATAAAAAATGAACAACTACAAGGTGAAGCATCATTAAAGGATGAAAAGATTAATGAATTAAATAAAAAGGTATTAGAATTAAGTCATAAACAAAAATTAGGCTATCTTTTATCCCAAGTAAATGATTTTGGACAAAAAATATTATTGGAATCAGAAGAATTTAGAAACAAATTTTATAATAAGGAAAATCAAAAAGCTTTTGTGGTTTCAATTGATTTGAGAAGGTCAACTGAATTAATGCTAAAAGCCAAGTCCCCAGAACATTTTGAAAAATTCATTTCAGAATTATGTGAATCCCTTTCTGAAATAATAAAAGAGAATTTTGGAATATTCGATAAATTTACAGGCGATGGCATTTTAGCCTACTTTCCATTATTTTACAGTGGAGAGGATGCTGGTTTATTTGCCCTAAAAGCAAGTATAGACTCTCATAAGATTTTTTCAAATCATTATGAAAAACATAGATCAAGTTTTCAAGCAGTATTAAAAAATGCTGGCTTAGGTATAGGAATTGATTTTGGTGTTACCAAATTAGTGAACCTTATTAATTCTCACACTGTCATAGGTGTTCCAGTTGTTTATGCATGCAGGATGTCTAGTCACTACGCAGGTTCGACAGTATTAAATCAATCAGCTTACGATGAATTAAAGAAACAAAACTCAATTGGATTGAAATTTACAGAAATAACATTACCAGTTAAAAATGAAGACGATTTTATTGGCTATTTGGTGGAATCAACAGGAGATGATATCAAACCAAAACAACCATTGTGGTTGAAAGAAATAAAGGAGGATTGAGTTTAACAGCCTGCAAAGCTATAGCTTTCGAAAATTTCCATGGTTTCTAATGCTCGTAATAGAATGTAACTTCTCTCTTTTAGCCTCTGTACTCTAAACTCTGACTTCTAACCCTAATATGAATTTCATTTCCGTTCAGGAAGCAAAATTCCTAATCCTCAACCAGGTTGACCATCCCAAACCCGTAGCCGTCCACCTGGATCAGGCGACCGGCAAAATCCTGGCTGAAGATATCCTCTCCCCCCTCGACCTCCCACCCTTCCCCCAATCCTCGATGGACGGTTATGCTTTTCGGGCGGATAGTTACGATCCGGGAAAGGGGCTGCTGATCACCGAAGTAATACCGGCAGGCCAGGGCAGGGAAATCCTGATCGGAAAGGGAGAGGCGGTGCGCATCTTCACCGGGGCGGCGGTACCCCAGGGTGCCGATACCGTGATCATGCAGGAGAAAACCGAAGTCAGGGATGGCCGATTGTATCTAAAGGAGGAAGTCCCTCCTCCAGGGACCCATGTCCGTCCCGCTGGCTCCGAGATCCGGAAGGGCGAGCAAGCCTTGCCCACAGGCCATCTGCTGAACCCGGCTTCCATCGGATTGCTGGCCAGTATGGGTCTCACTTCCGTAGCCGTTCATACCCCTCCTTCCGTACATATCCTGGTCACCGGGGATGAACTGACCTCACCGGGTGAGCCCCTTCCTTACGGCAGGGTATTCGACTCCAATTCCTTTACCCTAAGAGCTGCCTTTCAGCTTGCAGGAATTGAAGATATCCGGATCTCCCAGGTCCCTGACCGGGAAGACCTGCTCTCTGAGGCTATCTCTTCAGCCCTCGAAAAGCAGGACCTGGTCGTATTGACCGGGGGGGTGAGCGTAGGCGACTTTGATTTTGTAGCCGCGACGGCCATGCGCTGCGGAGTGGAAAAAGTCTTCCATAAGATCAAACAAAAGCCGGGAAAACCAATATTCTTTGGGATCAAAGGAAACAAACTGGTGTTCGGGCTCCCCGGTAATCCCGCTTCCGCCCTCACCTGTTTTTACGAATACCTCGAACCTGCCGTGCAAAAACTCTTGGGCAAGTCCAGCGCCGTCCGTAAGGTCAACGCCCCGATCCAGTCCTCTTATAAAAAAGCCCCCGGCCTCACTCATTTCCTCAAGGCCTGGTACGACGGATCCCGGGTATTCCCCCTGGACGCCCAGGAATCTTTCCGCCTCCGTTCCTTCGCACGGGCCAATGCCCTCATCGTGATCGACGAAAAGGACGACGGGGTGCAAGCCGGCGAACAGGTTGAAGTCCATATCTTGCCGGTATAATCAGTTCCGGCATGGATTACGCATGGTGGTTTTACCTCATTCTGTATGTGGTAGCCTTTTTGTACGCTTCGGTGGGTCACGGCGGCGCCAGCGGTTACCTGGCCCTGATGGCCCTGGCCAATGCCGCGCCTGCGGAGATGAGGCCGACCGCCCTGATCCTGAATTTATTTGTTTCTTTGACCGCATTTATTCAGTTTTTCCGGGGCGGCCATTTTAAATCCGGCATCTTCTGGCCATTTATCCTCGCTTCGGTACCCATGGCCTTTTGGGGCGGGCGCATCCATGTGGACGATGAAATTTATAAACAGATCCTCGGCGTCGCCTTACTTTTCCCGGTGGCCCGCTTTTTGTTTTTTCAGAACACCCCGCAGGAGAATTTAAAAAAATCAAATACTCCGCTCTCCCTGGGTATCGGGGGAATCATTGGCTTCTTTTCAGGGCTCATCGGCATCGGTGGCGGCATCCTGCTTTCTCCCATCCTGCTCCTGCTCAAATGGACAGACCAGAAACAAACGGCGGCCATCAGCGCCCTGTTTATTTTTATCAATTCAGCATCCGGACTTGCAGGGCAGCTGACCAAAGGCATCAGCATCAGTTCGCAAATGTATATCCTGGTAATCGTAGCTTTTACGGGGGGGCTGACCGGGGCTTATTTTGGGGCGAGCCGGTTTGATCAAAAGGTATTAAAAACAATCCTGGCGGTGGTTTTGCTCTTGGCGGCGGTGAAGCTGTTGTTTAAAGTAGGGTGAGCAGTATTCCTTATCCGGGGCTAAAGCCCGATCTTCTCTATTTCCATGAAGACCCCAGGCTGAAGCCTGGGGTTGGTTAACTCACCTCAGTGAAGTACAATTTGACCAACCCCGGCCTAAAGGCTGGGATTGGGCCACCCATTTTGATATGGGCTTTAGCCCTAACTCTAACGATTCTGGAGGGGTTGCCTTTCGACCCTATAATTGCATTCGTGCTTTATGCTCCTTTGACTTTTAACCCTTGACCTTTCGACCTCCGTTTTTTTTGCTCCCTTAAACTTTGACCTCCCGCTCCCGAAGTTTCGGGATGCGGGACGCCGTTCACCTTCAATCTATTTATCTTTCTACCAATAAAACTTTCAGATGTTTAATCCCATTTCATCTTTATCGGTTCTGGTCCTCCTTCCATTCTATCTACTTTCAGCCTCCCCCATCCGGGTGGACCGGATGACCTGCGAATACCTGGAAAATCCCCTGGGCATCGAAATCCTCAAACCGCGCTTTGCCTGGACCTTGACCAGCCCGGTAAAAAACCAATACCAGTCCGCCTATGAAATCCTGGTCAGTGATAATGCCGGGTCCCTGGATCTGGGACGGGGCAATCAGTGGTCGAGTGGCAAGATTCTCGACAGCAATACGATTCAGATTGAATACGGCGGCATTCCCTTAAAATCCTTTACTCGTTATTACTGGAAAGTCAGGGTCTGGGATCAAAGCGGCGAAGCCTCCGGATGGAGCAAGGTAGCCTGGTTCGAAACGGCTATGCTGAGCCCGGCCGACTGGAAAGCTTCCTGGATCCATGACGGCCGCACCCCGCCGGATAAGGATGAAGAATACTACGAAGACGATCCCATGCCTCTTTTCAGAAAAAAATTCAATACGGTCGGCGCCATTGCTTCCGCCCGGCTCTACCTGAGCGGCCTGGGTTACAGCGAAGCCGAACTGAACGGAAAGAAAATCGGCGACCAGGTCCTGGATCCCGGATTTACCACCTACCGCAAGCAGGCCTATTATGTGGTCCACGATATTACCCGACTGATCAAAGAAGGAAACAATACCCTTGGGGTCCGCCTTGGCAACGGCTGGTGGAATCCCCTGCCCCTCCGGATGTTTGGACGCTGGGACCTGCGCGCTTTCCAGCAAAGCGGCAGGCCCTGCCTGCGGGCTGAAATTCATCTCACCTATCAAAATGGACGGAAAGAAATCATTCCCAGTGATCCCAGTTGGGAGACCGCGCCGGGCCCGGTCCTGTTCAACAACGTCTACCTGGGGGAGAAATACGATGCCCGGCTCGAAAAGTCCTTTGACGACCAGGCCGCCTGGAAAAAGGCCGTGCCGGCGCCAGGCCCGGACGGCACCCTGACCGCGCAGTTGCTGCCCCCCATCCGGATCACCAAAGAAATACGCCCGGTGCAAATCCGGCCCGCCGGCAAGGATACCTTTATCGTGGACATGGGCCAGAATTTTGCAGGAGTCGCCAGGATCAGGGTACAGGGTCCTGCAGGAACGAAAATCAGCATGCGTTTTGGGGAAGACACCATGAAAGATGGCCGCCTGAACTGGTGGACCACGGTGGCCGGGCAAATCAAAGAGGTCTGGGGTATCTCCGGGGGGCCCGGAGCGCCTAAAACCGCCTGGCAAAAAGATGAATACATCCTCAAGGGAGAGGGGGTGGAGACCTGGACTCCCCAATTCACCTTTCATGGGTTTCGTTATGTGGAAATCACCGGATGGCCCGGCCAGCCAGGATTGGACGATATCCTTGGCCTGCGCATGAACACCGACCTGGCAGCCCATGGCCGCTTTGAATGTTCCAATCTCATGTTCAACCGGTTGCATGAAGTCATTCAATGGACTTTTTTGAGTAATGTATTCAGTGTACAATCCGATTGTCCCGCCCGGGAAAAAATGGGTTATGGTGCTGATATGGTCGTCAGCGCGGAAGCCTTCCTGTACAATTATGATATGGCGCATTTTTATTCCAAGACTGTCCGTGATTTTGCCAATGAACAGCGGCCCGAAGGAGGCATCACCGAAATCGCGCCCTTCACGGGAATCGCGGACCGGGGTTACGGCGACGGGTCCGGTCCCCTGGGCTGGCAACTGGCCTTTCCTTTTCTTCAAAAAAAACTATATGAATTTTACGGCGACAAACGAATCCTGGAAGAAAACTATGCCGTCTTTGAAAGGCAAATGAATTTTCTGAAGACCAAGGCGGTATCCAATCTTTTTCACTGGGATATCAGCGACCACGAAGCCCTGGATCCGAAACCGGAAGCCTTCTCCGCCGCCGCTTTCTATTACCATCATGCTATCCTGATGGCTGAGTTTTCCGGCATCCTGGGTAAAAAAGAAAACGAAGCCAAATACCTCAAACTGGCTTCAACCATCAAAAATCTCATCGTATCAAAATACCATGTCCCCGGTACCGGCCGCTTCGACAATGCGACCCAGTCCGCTCAATTGTTCGCACTCTGGTACCGGTTTGCCCCGGATCGAGCTGCTGCCTTTCAAACCCTTGTCCAGGAATTCAAACGGCATAATATGCATCTTTCGACCGGTATTTTCTCCACCAAGTTTCTGTTTGATGTGCTGAGGGAGGAAGGGCAGGCCGAACTGGTTTATCTCCTCGCCAATCAACGCGATTATCCCGGCTGGGGATATATGTTGGATCAGGGCGCGACCACCTTATGGGAGACCTGGGCCTATCCGGACCGCGCCCCTTCTCAAAATCATCCCATGTTCGGCTCCATCGATGAATGGTTTTACCGTTCCATCCTGGGCATAAATCCTTCAGCGCCGGGCTTTGCGAAGGTCATCCTCAAACCCCAGCCGGCAGGGGACCTGAGCTGGGCCCGGGGCGAATATCAATCCATACGGGGCGTCATAAAAAGCGAATGGAGGACGGACGGAAACAAGTATTTCCTCAAAGCCTTCATCCCGGCCAATGTCAGGGCCGAAATATGGATCCGTTGTAAACCAAACGGCAGGATAATGGAAAACGGGAAAGAGGTCCCCGGGGTGAAATTTACCCAGGGGTATGCGGTGGTGGAGACCGGGTCGGGAGAATATTTGTTTGAAACTGAGCTTTGAAGAAGCGAACAGCGAGAAGCGGGCAGCGAGTTAACTTACCGACTTGCTGACTGAGCACTGAGGGCTCCATTTTAAAACTGCAAAGACCGCCATGAACGCAAAGGTCCCGCAGAGGAATTTGACCTCGAACCCGTAGCCAAGCGCTCTTCCGCTAATCACATACCCTTCAAGGGGCTCGCCGCACATTACTTTATGTGAAAAACGAGCTAACTTGCTAACTGGCCAACTGGATCTCCTCCATCATCCTCACACCCCTGGCCCCTGAAAGGGGACTGCCGCACCATACTCTAGTGAGAGAAGAGAAACGAGCAGTGATCAGCGAAATAACTCACTCACTTGCCAACTTACAAACTTGCTAACTTACCAACTTGCCAACTAACTATTTCCCTTAATTTTGCACCACATGCACCCGGGCAAAATAAAGGTTTTATTCTTCGGCCAGCTTGCCGAGATGACCGGCAAATCCGGTATGGACCTGCAGGATGTCACGGATACCCAGGCCGCCATAGAAACACTCACCAGGCTATACCCCCGCCTGAGCCAAACTCCATTCTTACTCGCCCTGGACAAGGAAATCGTCGAAGGCAAAATCCCATTCACCGGTGACCATACCTTGGCCCTCCTGCCTCCCTATGCCGGCGGATAAATCCTGAAAAATGAGCAGTCACCGGATAAGGAATATTTTTGTTCAGGGTCCCATCAGCCCCGCTTTCATTGCGGAAAAAATCGCCGCCCACTCGGATAAAACAAATATCGGGGGCCACAGCATTTTCCTCGGACAGGTCAGGGCGGATGAGAAGGAAGGTAAAACCGTGGTGTCCATTGATTACACGGCCTATGAGGAAATGGCCCTGGAGAAGATGCACGCGATCCGCCAGGAAACTTTTAATAAATATGATTTGACCTGCATGCATGTCTATCACAGCCTGGGGCAGGTGAAGGCGGGTGAAATCTCCCTATTTGTATTCACTTCCTCGGTTCACCGGAAACCCGCCATCGACGCCTGCGCCGAAATCGTGGAACGGATCAAGGCCGAACTGCCGGTATGGGGCAGGGAGATCTTGTCGGATGAGAGTCATGTGTGGAAAGAGAACAGGTGAGTGGTGGATGGTGGGTGGTGGATGGCAGGTACCCTTACCAGCTTTCCTGATTAAACCATTATAGAAAATATATAAAACATACCGAATCTTTTATTCCAAATAAACCATACCATGTCCTGGAAAACAGTCATTCCCCACCATCCACCATCCACCAATCACCAACCACCATCCACCATCCACCCCTCATGGTAGACATCACCCACAAATCCACCAGTCTCCGCAAGGCCATAGCCGGAGCCATCGTCTCCGTTTCAAAACCTGAAACAATAGAAGCGATCCGCAACAAAACCGTACCCAAGGGCGATATCTTCGAATTTTCCCGGGCGGCCGGCTTGCTGGCCATTAAAAAAACCAGCGACCTGATCCCCGACTGCCATCCGCTGCCCATTGAATTTGCCTCCATCTCCTATGACCTGAAAGACCTGGAAGTGCATATCACGGTGGAAGTGCATACCCTTTATAAAACCGGTGTAGAGGTGGAAGCCATGCACGGAGCTTCGCTCACCGCGCTTACGATGTATGATATGCTCAAACCCATTGACAAAGGGGTGGAAATCAAAAACATCCGGCTGATCTCTAAAAAAGGAGGCAAATCCGATTTCCGGAAAGAAAGTTACGATCACCTCCAGGCCGCCATCATCGTCTGTTCCGACAGCGTATCCAAAGGCAAAGCGGAGGATACTTCAGGAAAGCTGGCCGCTGAAAAGCTCAAAACCTTCGGCTTGCAAATCAAAACACAAACCGTAATCCCGGATGATTTCGACACCATCCAGGACCGCGCCCGCATGTACAGCCGGGATCATGACCTGGTGCTTTTTATCGGAGGTACGGGCTTGTCCCCCTATGACCTTACGCCGGATGCCTTAAAACCCCTGCTGGATAAGGAAATACCCGGTATCGCCGAAACGGCAAGGCAATATGGGCAGCAAAGGATGCCTTATGCCATGCTGTCCAGGGGCATCGCAGGATTTATGGACAAGGCCCTGGTGATCACCACGCCGGGATCTCCATCGGGTACCCGCGAGACCATTGATGCTTTGTTCCCTGCCGTTTTGCATGTTTTCCGGATCCGGGAAGGAAAAAGACACGATTAACTTACCAACTCCCCCTTTAATTCTTAATTCTTTAATTCTTTAATTCCTTAATTCTTAATTTCTCCTCAATGACCTACCCCAATACCATTTCTTCAACCATTCCCGAATTCATCGAAGCCTCCGTACAATCCCTGAGGCAGATTCATGCCGACCAGTGGCCAACAAGGTCCGGGCCGGAGCGTTGGTCCAAAAAAGAAATCCTGGGCCACCTGATTGACAGCGCCATGACCAATATCCGGCGACTCGTCGTCACCCAGTATGAAGCCAATGACCGCATCACCTACCGCCAGAATGAATGGGTCGCTTATTCGGCTTACCAGGATGCTCCGGTGGAAGACCTGATCACACTCTGGCGGCTCATCAACCTGCATTATCACCGGGTGGCCTCAAACGTCCCCAAATCATCCCTCAGCCTGACCTGCAATACAAGCAATGGTGAACCCCTGTTGCGTACGCTCGATTTTTTAATCACAGATTATTGGGGACATCAGCAACATCATTTGAGACAGATATTTGAGGGATGAGGATTGAGGGATGAGGATTGAGGATTGAGGGGTGAGGGCACCTGCCGCACATTACACTCCAACTTGCCAACTTGCCAACTTACTAACTGACTAACTGACTAACTGACTAACTGCCTGCCTCCTCACTTCCGGCGCCACCACCGTACCAAACAATTCGATCGACCTCATGACCTTTATATGTTCGATGGTGCCGATGCTCATCTGGGCCATAAAGCGGGTATTGCCGAACAGTTCGTGTTCGTACAAAATCTTGTCAATGACTTGCTGCGGACTGCCTACCAGGAGGGCACCCCGGGGTGAACGCATGGCTTCATACTGACCGCGGGTGGTAGGTCCCCAGCCCCGTTCCCGGCCAATACGGCTCATCACTTCGGCATAAGAAGGAAAAAATTCATCGGCGGCCTGCTGGGAGGTTTCCGCTACATAGGTATGGGAGTTGATGCCCAGTTGGAATTTTTGCGACGGATGGCCGTGCTGATCCCAGGCTTTCCGGTACAAATCAATGAAAGGTACAAATTGGACCGGCTGACCGCCAATAATGGCCAGGGTGAGAGGTAAGCCCAGGGTGCCGGCCCGGATGGCAGACTGGGGCGTGCCTCCCGCGGCGATCCAAACCGGAAGTTTTTCAACAAAGGGTCTCGGATAGATTCCCAGGTTTGGAATGTCGGGGCGGTGCTTGCCTTTCCAGCTGACTTTTACCTGTTTATTGATTTCCAGAAGCAACTGAAGTTTTTCTTCAAACAATTCATCGTAGTCCTCCAGGTGGTAGCCGAAAAGCGGAAAGGATTCAATGAAGGAGCCCCTGCCCACCATCAGTTCCGCCCTTCCCGAAGACAATAAATCCACGGTGGCAAACTGCTGAAACACCCGCACGGGATCATCGCTGCTCAGGATGGAAACGGCGCTGGAAAGCCGGATCCCTTTGGTTTTTACAGCCGCGGCGGCCAGGACCACAGCCGGGGCGGAAACCAGGTAGTCCGGACGGTGATGTTCTCCGACGGCATACACTTCCAGGCCAAGCTGATCGGCCAGTTCGATTTCTTCCATCAGTTCCTGCATCCTGCGGTGGCCGTTTTGAGACCATCCTTGCTCTACAGGGGACAAGTCTCCAAAACTGGATATTCCTAATTCCATAAGGTGAAACTATAATAATTTAATTTAAAGACGGATTAGACAGGCTGGCCATTGCAATAGACGATCGGGACCGGGAATCCGGGGAAAATTGTTTTTCTTTGTTCAAATTAAGCTCTCCACATGTCCATTAAAACCGGCCTGTCCTTTCTGTTCCTTATAATCTACAACAGTCTATCGGGGCAATCGGTTTGTTATTTTAATGCAAAAGTCGTGGATGATCAGACCGGGGACCCGCTGGCCGGCGTGGTCATGAGAATGGATGGCCTCGATACCTACAGGACTTCCGATTCCCTGGGCTCACTGCGGATGGGAGTAAAATGCGGGGAACACACGGTCAATTTGCAGGCTTATGGATACAAACCTTTTTCCTACCGATATAATGTGCAGGGGGACAAACCGGTTGAAATCCGCATGGAAAGCCTGCTCACCCAGTTGGAAGAAATCGTCATCAGCTCACAGAGCGAATCCAGGAACATAGAAAGCCCCGCCCTCGGAGTAAGCATGATGAACCTTAAAGCGGTTCAAAAACTCCCGCCGGCGGCAGGGGAACTCGATGTGCTGCGCAGCCTTCAAAGCCTGCCGGGCGTATCGGCCGTAGGCGAAGGAGCCAACGGGATCAATATCCGGGGCGGTTCCGTGGACCAAAACCTCATTTTCCTGGAACACATGCCCGTATTCAATCCGACCCATTTGTTGGGGCTGTTCTCCCTTTTTCCGACGGACGGCATCCGCGAACTGCAGTTGTACAAGGGTTCCATTCCCGCCCGTTATGGAGGCAGGACGGCCGGGGTGCTCGATGTGCGCCTGGCCGAACCCGATATGGAAAAATTCAATATGAAAGGCGGTATCGGAATGATTTCCAACCGCCTTCATGCCGAGGTGCCCTTGATCAAAGAAAAAATGGGCTGGATGAGCTCCAACCGATTTTCGTTCAACGATTATCTCATCAAGTTGTACAATGCCGCGCTAACCCCCTTCGGTAATAAAAGGATCCCCAATAACAAACCTCAGTTTATGGACCTGGCCAATAAAATCAGCTGGCGCCCTACCGGCCGGGATAATATTTCCCTCGTGAGTTATATCAGTTACGATGCCTACCTGATCGATTCCCTGTACAGCATCGCAGGCATTGTGCCCAAACAGGCGAATATGAAATACGGCCACAATAATTTTTCGGCCCGGTGGAACCATTATTTTTCTCCCAAATTCAATTTTAATCTGCTTGCTGTGCAATCCAGGTATAATACCTCTACCTCCTCGTCAGAGATTGGCACCGGATTTGATTTTAAAACCGGCCTGGTTTATCAGAATATCAAGGCGGAGCTGACTTATGCCCCGACTGCCCTGCAGCGTATCAACGCGGGGTTTTCGGTCACCCGCCTCCGTCTGAAACCAGGAAGCCTGAAGCCGGTGGAAGGTTCCACCCTGTTGCCTGCGGAACTGAACCGGGAATTGGGGATGGAAGCGGCCTTTTTTATTTCCGATGAATACGAATTCAACAAAAGACTCCTGGTAGAATTTGGCCTTCGAGCAGTAAGGTTTTGGAACCTGGGACCGGTGGACCTTCCCTTGTTTGAGGAAGGGAGTCCAAAATCCCCTTCCACCATTACGGGCCGGCTGAACCTCAACGGGGCGGAATCGGCTTACAACCGCCTGGAACCCCGCCTGGCCATGAGGTATAAATTAAACGACCTCACTTCCGTCAAAATCGGCTACAACCGGATGAACCAGTTCCTGCACATGGTCTCGAACAATTCCACGCCCCTGCCCAACGTACGCTGGAAATCAACCAACCGCTACCTTCCCCCGGAACAAAGCGACCTGGTTTCGATAGGATTATTTAAAGATACCCGCCTTCGCAACTGGGAGTGGTCCCTGGAAGGGTATTACCGCTGGCAGGGATTTATTTTCGATTATGTCAATGGGGCGGAACTCAGCATCAACCCCGACGTGGAAACCCAAATTTTACCCGGAAAAGGAAAGGCCTACGGCGCCGAACTTTTGATCAATAAGAAAAAGGGGATCATGACCGGGTGGATGAGTTATACCTATGCACGCAGTTTCCAGAAAATTACCGGCGAATATCCTGAAATCCAGCGCCTCAATGAAGGCCGCTGGTTCCCTTCCATCATTGACAAGCCGCATACCCTGAACATCCTCACCAATTTCCAGACGGAAAAACACAACGCACTGTCCTTGACTTTTACCTACAGCACCGGACGGCCTTATACGGCCCCGGTCAGTTTTTACCGCAACGGGTTTAAGTATGTACCCGTTTTCACCGACCGCCACAACGGGAGGATTTCGGATTATCACCGACTGGACTTTTCATGGATCATCACCAATCCTTCCATGAAACAAAAACGCTGGGAGGGATCCTGGATCGTCACCGTCTACAACCTCTACGGAAGGAAAAACGCCTTCTCTTATTTTTTCAATCCGGACCTGGCCCTTTTCAAACCCTTTAAAGTGAGCGTTTTCCCCAGTCCCATTTTTTCTGTCACCTACAATTTCAAATTTGAATAAGATGAGGCTAACACTGATTCTGGGCATAACCCTTTTCCTTACCTGCCAGTATCCGGTGGATTTTTCCGACTTGCCGGAAACCCAAAAATTCCTGGTCATCGAGGCGGACGTTACGGAAGACCACGTCCGGGTGGATGTCCGTTACAGCCTCGAAAGAGTGACTTCCGCAGGGGCTTATACCCTCCCCCCTCCGCCCCAGGCTACCGCTTTCGTCCATACCGGCAACGGACTGATCTATCAGGTCAGCAATACCCGGGGAGTCCTGGATACTTTTTTCAAGGGCCGGGTGGGTCAATCCTACAAACTGGTCGTTCACACCGAAGGGAAAACTTATGAATCCACGGAAGAAACGATGCGGCCCTGCCCCGAACTGGATACCCTGGTGGTGCAATACAGCCGGGAAAGTTTCCGGGACAAAGCGGATCTCCTGTACGACGGTTACGATGTCTATGCCCGGGCCAGCGATATTGCCGGGGTAGAAAACTTTTATCAATGGCACTGGATACATTATTCCAAAGCGTTCCAGTGCAACAAAATCTTCGACCGGGCCCAAAACACGGAAGCCTATGTCCCCTGTTTTCCCCACAATTGCTGGAACATCGTGCAAAATCAACGGGTGATCGTGCAAAAAGACAATCTCCGGGATGGCCAGGCGCTCACCCAATCCGTAGTAAGGGTTCCTTATGCTACCCCGCCCAACCGGTATTACCTGCGGGTGGAACAAAGGTCCATCACGCCGACCGTCTTTGATCACCTCAAGTCGCTGGAAACCCAGACCGAAACGGTGGGCACCCTTTTTGACGTCCCTGCCCAAACCCGGTTCAGTCCCAATATTGTGAATACCGCCGACCGGTCGGAAAAGATCCTCGGCGTGTTCAATGTATATTCTTACCGGTATAAAATCGTGGTCATAGACATGAAAAAGGAAATTGCGGGCGCTGTAGTTAAAACAGTGATTGACCGCACGCCCTTTCATTCCAACGCCTTACTCTCCGCGGCTTGCACGGAAGAGACTTACCGCACTCAGAAGCGGCCGGAGGGATGGGTCGATTGAAGAACAGCTTTACTCCGAGGTCCGCAGAGCAGAATCAGGGATTTTAAAGAGGCCTTCAGATATTCCAGCCTTCCAATTCCCATTTTCTGATCAGGGTGACCTCTCCTTCCACCGCAGGCTTTGTTTTGACAAAAGGGGCGGCAGGAGCGCCCGGTGCATTGCTGCCCCCGGCAGCGGCGGCTTCCTGGCTTTTGGTCATGGATGCCAGGATCGTTTTGCATAGAAACTCAAAGGCGTCCATTTTAAAGGCGTTGCTTTTTTCGGTTTCATAACCGAAAAGTTTGGAAATAAAATGGAAGACCCGGTCCAGCAGCCCGTGCTTCCTCATGGGCAATTTACCTCCTGATTCGTCGTGGTGATTGTCCTTGGCCGAGATGAGATGCAGGATAATGTCCGATTTAAATTTATCCCAGAAGGTGGGTTCCGGGATGCCCAGGCTGGTAAAAATTTTCTGGTTCTCAATGAAAAAGACCTCTACGTCCTGCAGCCTTTCCCGGTCAATAAATTTACCGGTATGTTGGGCGATGACGTCCATCAGGGCGTCGTTCAGTGTTTTCCCATATTGGTTGACCGTATTAATCTGCCGGTTATAGATTTGATTCTGCAGGTACCAACCTTCCTGAAGCGTATTGGGCATGAGTTCCTCTTCAATACCCAGCATGAGTCCTACCACCCGCCAGTGGAAAAAATGTACTTCTTCTTCCCTGGGGCTCAGTTTGACGCCCATTTTCTTCAGTCCTTCCAGGACAGCCAGTGAAAACAGCTGGCAGGTGAGGACTTTGTCCACCTGGTTGATGGGAACGCCATTGGGGACCCCTTCTTTCACCGAATTTTTATCCCAGGGCTGTTCAAGATCCTTAAGGATCATGTGCCGCATACCCGCGTGCATGAGCCTGACTTTCTGGATGGCGCGGATCCCGCTGCCTTCGGGCTTATACCATCCGGGGTTGGATACGTCAAAAATAAACTGGGCGGTCTCGAGCACACGGCGGGTAGCCTGTTCCACCAGCAGTTTGGTTTCATGAAGGACCTTCGAGGGCTGTTCACACATATAACCGGTCGGCAGGGATTTAAAAAACAACATTCCCAGGATCCGGAAACCGTGATTTTCAAAAAAGGCGACGGATTCATCAAGCAGCAATTCTTCTTCCGGTGTGCACAAAAGGGTCCCCGTTTTTTCAAAATAATCTCTCAGCCTGGGGTCCAGGTCGGGGGAGATCGGGGAATCATTCCGTGCCAGATCCTTCAGGAAGCGGAAAATGTTGGGCTGGTTTTCGTCCTGAAACAGGGCTTCGGCTGCCGCATCGGCGACGGGGTCTCCGTGAAATCGCATCTTATCCAGGTACTCATTGGTCCATAAGACGGTTCGGTCCATATTTATTCAGCATTAGTATTTACAAAATACATTTGGATCTCCTCATTGTGTTTAACCGTGATTTTGCCCCGGGGTTGGCATTCAAACTGATCCTTCACCTTGTGGTAGGTGATATCCGAAATGTTGATCCGTCCCGGCTCGCCGTAAGACTCCAGCCTGGCCGCAATATTGACGGTATCCCCCCATAAATCGTAGGCAAACTTGTCGCTCCCCACGATGCCCGCCACCACCGGACCGGTGTGAATGCCGACCCGGACCTGGCAATACGGCAATCCCTTTTCCAACCGGTCCCTGTTGTACCGTTCAATGAAACGCAGGATGTCCAGGGCTGCGCGGACCGCATGGTGGGCATGCTGGGGATCGGGATAAGGCAGGCCGGATACACTCATGTAAGCGTCTCCAATGGTTTTTATTTTTTCCAGCCCGTGGTCTTTCATGATCTGGTCAAAAGCCCGGAAACAATCATCGAGGAAAGAGACCAGTTCCGTGGCCGACATGGCTTTGGTCATTTTGGAAAATCCTTCGAAATCAGTAAACAAAATGGTGACTTCGGAGTATTGCCTGGGCGCCGATTTGCCCGAGGTTTTCAATTCATGGGCGATTTCTTCCGGCATCATGTTGAGCAGGAGCCGGTCGGACCTTCCCTTTTCCTCCTCCAGCAGTTTTTTCTGGTTTTCAATGGTTGCGGTGCGTTCGTTTACCCGGGCCTCCAGGGTTTCATACAATTCGGCATTCTGCAGGGAAATGGCCATCTGGCCGGAAAGGAGTTGGAGAATTTCCAGCCGTTCCTCGGTAAAGACATCGGTGGCCAGGTTGTTTTCCAGGTAAAGGATGGCGACGATTTCGTTGTTGCGCATCACAGGCATGCACAGGACCGACAAGGGTTTTTCCTTTTCGATATAACTGTCCCGGGCAAAACGAAGATCAAAGGAGGCGTTGTTCAGGATCAGGCTTTCCCTGGAATTGAACACATAATTCACCACCTGTCTTGAAAGTCCCGGCGACTCGGACAATTTTGAGGAGACCACCACTTGCTGGCCTGTCCCTTCTTTGGAAATAAAAGCTTCCACACTCAGGCCCTCTCTGCCCGGGGTGATAAAAAAGCCTTTTTGGGCGCCGGCATTCTGCACGGCGATATCCAAAAGACTGATCAGCAACTTTTCATAGACGACCTCCTGGGAAAGGCTGTTGGATGCGCGAACAACGCTGTTGAGGTCGATGGAAGAAGTCCCGGCCCGTTCCACCGTTTCGCGTCCGCCTGTATTTTTCTCCAGGAGGAAGGGGTGCTTTTTTTCGAGAGCCTTGAGCTTGCTGTAAGCTCCCCAGTTGGTGTAGTCGATCCAGGCTTCACGGATCAGGAATTCAGCGTGTTGATTAATGCCCAATTGGTATTCCAGTTCGGACCATCGTTCATGGACCATGCCCGCGATCTGATGCATACCCCGGGACCGGGCTTTGCGCTCAGCGGAAGAATAATAACTTACGGCTTTCCGGTAATCCGCTTCTGCGGCGGCTTGTTCAGCGAGGATCAGGTCATATTTGGCGCCGAAGTTTTGGGGAGAACTCAGAGCCCATTTCCGGATCATCTTTACCGACTTCTTAAGTTTCTTCGCCAATCGGGCGTCTGGTTTTTGTTTCAACAGGGCCGCGATCGTCAGGGCCTGGAATATAAAGAGGTCGGGATGTTCGGCCAGCCCGAGAAAGGCCGGATACATGGGTTCGCTCAGGTTGAAATAGTCCAGCGCCCTGCTGAAGTCCCCCTGAACATAATGGAAATACCCCTTCTGGAAATAATAAATGGCCAGGGGCATGGGTATCTTATGGGTTTTTGCCCAATCCTCAATAAATGCGAAATGTTCCTTTTCGCCGGTGTATTCATGAAATATTTCCGCGGAAGGTTCCCGGTCAAGAAACTGGGTGACGATCCGTGCATAACTCAGGAAAAAATGCAATACCAGGGTGTTGTGCGTCTTTCGGCTGAAATGGGCATAAGTCAGCAGTTTTTCATATACCGATTCCAGGTGTTCCCCATTGTAATAAGGGATGCGCCACATGAATGAAACCGCATACCCCGCGTAGATCAGATCATTGGTCGCCACCCCGGACTGGTAGGCGATCTGGAGGCCCGGCATGGCCGCCTCATAAGGTTGTTTCCAATGGGACACACAACCTTCGGCGATGACATAGACTTTAGAGCGCAGGGAATTGTCCTGGAATTTTTCATTCAACCGGATTCCCAGCCTTGAAAACTCAAATCCGTTTTCCGCATCCTTGAGTTGGGCGGTCACGACAAAGCCATAAAAGGCATATGCCAGGGCGGATTCCACGGCGTTCCCATGGGTGATGGAATAATTGACCATCTTGAGGATAAAATAAACCAGCAGGTTCTGCTTTTGCAGCAGGTAGGCTGGCCCCCAGATATTCATCAGAATGCGCATGGCCAGTTTGAGCGCGGGGTCAGACATGGCCGGACGGTGAAACAGGGATTCCGGGGTCTTCCCCCTCAGCTTGAACTTGACCCGGACCAGTTCCAGCATGACCTGGCCCTGGCTTGGGTTGACGGGCAAGGGGATACCGAGCTGGGCAAGGCCTTTTTTTGCCATGTCGATGGCATGGGCATGGCGCTGGGTATTTTCATACAGGCGCATTTTTTGGGCATAGAGCTCCGCTTTCTCCAGGGCGCTGCCGGCGCGGTTTATGGCTTTGTCAAAGACCTGTTCGGACTGGTCAAAATTGCCGCAGAGGTATTCGGCTTCCGCCTGGGAAAAGAGGAGGTCCTGGTAGAGGGCAGATTTTTCATCCTGGACCAGGTTGATCGCCGCCCGGATATAATTGAGGGCCGGAATATAGGCATTGGAATTTTTTGCCCGTTCACCGGCTTCGTAGTTGAGGGTGGCCACATAATTGATTTCCTCCGGGTTCTGGATGAGATGGGAACCGTTGTTGAAATGGTTGACCACGTCAAACAGCATATCCCGGTCAGGATTATTTTTATAGCTTTCATTGAGCAGCCTCGCAACGCAGAGGTGGGTCATCGCACGCTGTTCAGGGCTGATCAGGGAATACGCCGCCTGCTGGATGCGGTCGTGATTAAATTGGAAAAAGACCTGCCTGTTGTCCTGCAGACCGGTCACTCCGATCTCTTCCCAGAGGTCGTCCTTGTAATGTTTGTTCCA